>Ga0209611_10000298_pt1 | contig 68080 bp, 29 predicted proteins | sample S1TSphgellanicum_3_FD_187693 | JGI IMG/M metagenome (GOLD analysis project Ga0209611, IMG submission 187693) | Host-associated microbial communities from peat moss isolated from Minnesota, USA - S1T2_Fc - Sphagnum magellanicum MG (SPAdes) (version 2) | ecosystem: Host-associated > Plants > Peat...
GGGGGGGGGGGGGGGGGGGGGGGGGGGGGGGCAGGTAGTATGTGTAAGGTAAAGCCTTAAGGTGGGGGAGCATTCCCAAAGTAAGGGGCTAAGACTAGGTGGTACTGAATAATGTGGATCAATTCAAACAGCCCAATTTGTCCATGCACTATTATTAAATCACCATGCTTGGGTAAGTTAAGGGCATGTGAATGAACCCATAATATTAGCTTCTTTTGAAATGAAATTGGAACGTTTGCAGTTGAAGTTATACCATTTTCAGGGTTGGTGGATGGGGGGTACTGGGGGAAAGGTTGTTTGTACTTGTTACAAGAAAGATGGTTTTGTTGTTTCACTGGGTGTTTTTTTCTTCAAATTCAGCACAATGGACAGTGTGGAGCAAAGGGAGAGAGCATTATTCCCTTGTTCAATGAGAGCTGTCACCCTTGAGACCAACCGCTGTAACCACTTGCACATGGGGTGCTGGTTGGCTACCATGTTAGTTATGAACAGACGTGTGCAAGCATCCTAATCATTGCATTGAAACACCTTGTTGTAACAACATCCATTTCCCACTATTACCGCTGCCCTTGGTGGGGATTTGAAGCTAGGGCCCTTCCAAATCAAAGGGGGCCAAGCTTCAAAAGTCATATCTCTATATATATAACAATTTGAAAAGCCAAACCAGCTTTTTGTGGGTAAAATCATTTATCCAGCTTTACAGTCTCTGTAAAGTCTTGGGAAACACATATTCACCTAGTCTGGAACCTTGCCATGATTGGGCCCTCATGAGAACCAGCACCTACACTGGTAGGTGTCATGGTAGAAAGTAGAAACCCCAACTTTCTCCCCCATTGCTTCTAAATGTTATGAACATCACATCCTATGACTAAATCAAGGTCGCTGACTCCAAATTTAGTATTTCCCATGTTACATGTAGCCGCTAAGAGGAAGCACTCAATCAGGCCAAGGTACCAGTGTAGGTGCTGGTTCCCCCCTGGGTACCTATGGCTGTAGTCAACCAAGCAGGTACCTTCTGTTTTTCACTTGCCCACTGCCAAGCCTACAAAACTAGGGTAGATCGGCCCATCATCAATTGCCTGCCTATGACCAAACACTTATTTATATCTTCATCATATGTGCTTCATTTTGAGTGATTTAAAATGTTATGAGAGCACTCATTGAAGGTCTAGAATTCATCTTTGAAGTGCAAAGTAAAAGGAGTAATGAAAAAATGATAGGTAGAAATATAAGCTTTCCAACTTAAGAAATATGTTTTTTTTGTTTTTTTTTCTCTTTGGACCTTTCCTACTTTCAAACCTCATAACTGTCTTATTTCTTATTCATTTTAAATGATTTAAAATGTTACAGGAGCATCACCTGACGTTCTAAAAATCATCTTTGAACTATAATAACAACAGAGCAACATACAAGGAATTATAGGGGGTGTTTGGGAACTGGCTTTGGTAATGTTTAGTGGTTTGCTTTTTTGAGTTCTTGACCCCCTTTACTTTGGGGGGCCATAACTTTCTCATTTCTAATTTGTTTTCAACGATTGTTAGTGTGTCAGATGCACCAAGAGGAGGGTTCAAATTTTGTTTGGACACCAGAAACAATGGAGCCCTCCCCTTGGATCCAGCCTGCCCTGAGCACTTAAGTGTTCGGTCACCAGCTGGTCTACCCTATAAGACCATGTCAAGTATAAAACCTTTTGTTAAGTACATGGATACAAGGTCAGGTAAAACAAAAGATCCATGGTCAAATCCTAGTGAAGATGGATGCACTCCAAGCTCCCCCTTCAGTCTTTTATATTTGGGGTTCAAAGCTCCAACCTTTTCCCTTCCTTTTTGTTTAAATTGCAGCCTCCTGGATTTGAATTTGGTGCACATGCTATTGCTACATTTAACATGGATGCCTTGAAATGCATACTTTTAAGTATTTTTGTGTTCTGTTATTCATATGTACCTGAAGGGTATATGTATTTTGGGTAAACACAGGTATTTTGTACCCAACTTATTACCCACACAACACGTGTACAACTTTGTGTGTACCTGGCGCAACCCAATGAAACAGATTTTTCATTCAAGTTTACTAGAAACCTGGATCGAATCTTTTGGGTAAATCAGATATGCCCTTTTGAATCGGAACAGTGGTTTTTTATTTCAATTTTGTGATTTTGCCACATTGGTAATCATCCACAATGAGATTTAGCCATGTTCAGCTATACACCAGCTATGAAAGTAGAAATTTATTAAAACCCTTTCAAATCCTGGCTACTTGCTTTCGAACAATGTGTAGAACTATGGTGATTTTTGACAATTTTTTACAATTTTTTTCAAAAGGAAGATTCGAAAGAACATTTACTTTTTGGGAAAAAAATCACCAAATGTCAAAAATTGGCCACAAAGAAAAACGTTGAATGGGAAGAGCCTATGGGAAGAAAACATATAATAACTAGAGTGAAATACAGAGGAAAAACAGACATAGGTATGTACAACACTGGTCAAAAACTAGTTATGCCCTTACTTTTGAAACGTTTCCAAATATATCACTTAAAACATTTTTGACTTTTGCATTTCTGAGAAGGGTGAAGGGCCTCAGAAGAGCATACACCAGCACCTAAATTGGGGCACCTTAACCTGCTTGAGTGAAGCTTCTTCAAAGCTACATTTAACCAAGAAAATGTTTAAATTTGGACGCAGAGACACTGATTTAGTTCTAAGACAGGATATTTATAGGCTTTAGAATCAACCATAGGGTTTTACCCTGGGTACGTACCAGGGTAGGCGCTGGTTCACCCAAAGTCGTCGTCCGCCCCTTCTTGTGGAAAAGTTTTGCCGGTTTCAAAGGACTGGGAATTTCACCGACCAAATAGAACGGTTTGGGGTAGCCTAAACTAAGCACTCCACAATGATGGCCTTGCCACTTGGCAAAAAGTGGGATGAATCACATTATGCATACATGGATTGAAATGAACCTAGTAGAGTTGTAGAATCCTGTATTTTAACGGGAAAGGGGAGAGGGCGGTTTGGGGGGGGGGGGATTAGGGTTTATGGCTTTAGGGTTTTGGGTTTTTGGAAAGGTAATATGTAAATTGACAAATGCTGTAGAGGTGAAAGGAAATAAAACGGTTCAGTATACTGTGGGATTCCTATTAGGTTCTTGCATGGTCCCGGTATACATGCTATTTATGATGTTCCTCATGCATTCTCAAATAGTTTCAAATGTTGCTTACAACGTTCCATTATTTTAGCATCACTGTTTTATCCAATATTACTTTTTCCTAAAACATCTATTCTCTTAAAATAAATCTCTGGGCCAATAATAAAAAAACAGCTAGAAAAGTAATTTAAAGTTGGTTTGTTGCTCACAATTATCTAAACTTATTTGTAATGCCAGGCCAATCAAACAGTCCCATCACGAAAACTGGAACTTCATCACAATTTTTAGCAAATCTTAAGAAATTTGAATTCTTTTTTTGGCGATTTTTTCTTTCCCTCATGAAATAGAAATTTTGACAGAATCTTTCTTTTCCAAGAACAAAAAGTTCGCAAAAATGGTGGAAATTCGCCACAAAAAATAGATTAGTCACTGGGTAAGTTTTGCTAGACAAAAGAGCAGATACATGCAATTTGTAAATGCAAAACCTTCTTCCTCATGAAGAGACAAGATTTGAACAGAACACATACCCATGATATTACTCAGCAGCTTATTACCTCAGTGTTGTTTTACAGCAGAGATCCATTTGGACCGAATTCCAAAGCCCACACTGCAGGGATTCCAAGGGATGATGGTGAATCTCATTGGTTAGATAGAGAGAGGTGAGGCTTTGACTACAAGCCAAAGAAGCTGGCTCACCCTTTCATTTTCAGGTGGCACTGATGTCGCCCTACGCACTGCACAGATCATTTCACAAAGTCCCAGACTCCCCAGGCACTATTTCATGGAACTTTCACCATGTGGGACTTTCTCTAAAAGCTTGTGATGTGGGCTCAAGGTTGCTAAGGCTCTTTCTTGTGTCCACTCTTTGTTGAGTAGTGTTTTGTTTTGGAGTGTGTGTGTTCTCTGTTCTGGTGTGCTTTGGTGCCTTGGTAAGGGAGCCTTAAAAAGGCTATATTTAGGATGCATTTCCTACCTACTTACCTTTGTTTTTCAGCCATTTACATAAGTGGCTAGTAGGTAGTGTGAGGGGGAGTTAGAAAGGATATATTCCAGTTGTGGTTCATAAACAGTGTTGTGCAGATATATTGTTTTCAATATATCCTCAAGTAAGGGTATATTAGCCTTCAATTGTTTCTATAGATGCATGCAATCTGGGTATATGAAAATTGTGATTTTAGGCAGATGGGTAGGGTTTGGGTGCCCCTTATCATATATCCCTATTTGGAATCATAAAGCAGGTATTTTATTTTTATTCATTAAATTTGAAAATGAAACAATGTCCACATTTTGGAGGTATCGAGACAATTTTCAAAATGCCAAACCCAATGGGATTGTGCACAAATCCTATGTTGAAATGCAAAAATCAAAATTTAGATTTCATTCTTGAGTACAAATATTCACAAACACATAGAATGCTACAACTAAGGAAATTTGTGAGACTTTTGTGAATCAAACATTCATTTTATGTTTGGGATTACTTATCATAATCAATAATTTGTTGACCCCCCATTCCAACATTTTGGCATAATTGGCACCAAAATATCCAATAGATTAGCAAAATTAGAAACACCCACAAATTGATTATATATATATATATATATAGGTTTCACATCTTATTTGCTCGAATTTTTTACACATACCCTCGATCAAGTATGCACATCATGTGAGTGTTGTAATTTTTTGAAAATAAGTTTAAATAAACAATATACCCTCTTCAAACCCAACAAATATTTTCAAATAAAAGATATACCCACACAGCAGTAGTCATAACAGGTTTCCAATGTATGGTGCACCCATGGGTGTCATACAATCCCATAGAGAGGGGGCCTCAACGACACTCTTACATCCAGACTGAACCAACCAGCACACCATTGAAAGTCTGTTATGCTTCTATTGTGGATGAACCTCAATTAAGTTGGCATCATGTTTCACCTTGGTGGCATATCCTAAAGAAATTAGATCTGGTATGTAGGTAGGACAATAGGTGGCTACTATGTAAACTGGAGCTACAGAATTGGAGCCCAATGAAAAGGTATTTCCAATTCCCATCATCCATCCCTCATAGTGCAGTGATGGGTGTTGTATCACTGTGGCTCACTCTTATTAGAGCTTCAAGCTGCTGCACCTATGCAGTGTTGACAAGGGAAGTTGCTAAACATGACAACTAGGACCTTCATACTTGCTTCCAGTAATGAACGATGAGATTTCTAGGAACTGATGAAAGCTCTACAAACCTCACTCCTAAGGGGTCCTTTTAGGTCTCCCCAAACTCTTCTCCTGTGCCTCCACCAAGAATACCATGAACTGGGTGATTTGGGCCAAACCTTCATGTGCTAGTGGTGAGGTTATTTAACGCCTTACTCATAACAGGTTGAATTCTACTTACCACTTACCAGCAAACCTTGCCCAAGGTGTGGTTCTCAAGGTGTGCTGCTCTCCCTGTAGTTATAGTCAAGCCTTAAGTATAATCATATAATCCTCAATTTGAAGAGGGCAAATGACCAAGAGTTTGGCAAATTGGCAAGATAATCCTTTTTCACAACATGTATGTCATGTGTAAAGCACTCAGAGAAAAATTTTAGAGTATGTGGAGGGTGCCTTATATCCATGAGTAATATGTCTCATAGAAAAAACCATAGTAATTCTAGAGCTAATACGTGCACCGACTCCCGACCCCACAAGGGGAAGGGACGTATTAATTAGATAAAAGGCCGATGTGGGTTCGCCCGGTATTGCGGTGAATCATGATAACTCTGTTGAATCACACAGCCCTGGCACTGGCGATGTTTCATTCAAATTTCTGGCCTATCAACTTTCGACAGTAGGATAGAGGCCTACCATGGTGGTGACAGGTGACAGAGAGTTAGGGTTCGATTCCGGTGAGTAATATGTCTCATAGAAAAAACAAGGGATCTTACACCTACTTATAGGTGTACACTGCCAGAGACGCATCTTACACCTGTAAGTAGGTGTAAGATTGCTCAAAGCAAGAGAGGCGTCTTGCACCTAAAAAGTGTAAGATACCTCACTCTTGTACAAGACCTATAAGTAGCTGTAACATCCCTCGCTCTCCAATGAGACCTATAAGTAGATGCAAGATCCCTCACTCTCCTGGTGCTCATGCTCTACATATGTTGAGAGGTTCATGGACCAGTTTGCCCCATGCTTTACAACAGATAGAGCCCGGCAGTAGGGGGACATCCCCAAAATGGTTGGACTCGGCTACTACCTCATCCTAGGCCTCGTATTTTGGGAATGCCCCCACCCTGGGACTATAGCATACACTAATTACTGAAGGCTTAGCATGACAGAGTCATTTAATTTTCCAGAACACCTTTTATCATACTTAAATATTAAACCTTGTTTGTTGTAAAATAATACCTTTTTTCCATCTCAGTTTTTTCCTGGTATGAAATAATTAGTTTCCGTAACAATCTTTACAACATGATATCTCAAACTTGGGGGTTCCTTAAAATGAGATTAAAACAAAGGTATTGACAAAATGCCAGTTGGCAGATAACAATTTTAAAGGAAAGACTACCTTGCTGTCATTGCTGGCTTTACAAATATATACATAAGAAGGAATCAAACTCTTCAACTTGCAGACAACATTTCCACCTCTTTCCATTATATAATGTTCTAGTGGTTGGATGCATGAACATGCAAGTCAGTGGTACGAGTCTCAAGCTCTATATGCCCCAAAAGTGTACTTAACTGCAAATCTCACCATTTGTTTTTGATCCTCTCTCATCACCACCACCACCCACCTGGGCAAAATATGCTGTTCATTTGTACATACACTTAATGCAATTTGTTAATGACAACCCATCAGCTGCCCACTCTTCCTCTCAATTGTCTCGTATGAAAAAACCAATCCAGCTTCATTCATTAGTCAGAAAAGCAGAAACATTATCATCCACTGTTGTTGTTGTTGCTCTTGGAGATCCATGGCTTCTAAGTTCTTACATTACAAAAAAAAATCTTGCTTGACTAGGATAAGGTCTGTGTAGGCCTAATGTAAGAATCTCAAAATCAAGTATTATGACAAACTTAATATGTTTCAAGCAGTGTTTTTTCTTTTTTGCAATTTTGTGATGTAGCCAGAGTGGTAATCATCCATAAGAAGATGTGGCCAAATTTGGCTACAAACTAGATATGATTTTTTTTTTAAAATTAAGCATCCTTCTGTAATATGGCTACCAGCAGAAATCTATTGTCAAAATCAGGCCAAATGTTTTCTTACAAAATCCTCAAATGAAAATCAAATCATATTTTTTGAGGTTCAAAAAATCATAAGAATTTGGCACCAGAAAGAACCTTGGTTTCAAGAGATAGCTTTAGCACCAGGGTTTTCTTTTCAATTTGTTCATATTGGAAATTTGGTGAATTTTTCCACAAAAAAAGTCAAATCTACACTATTTTAAATTTTTCTCCAAACAACTTCCATCTTTTATTCAAAAAACGCAAATTTTGCTGGAAAAAAATCACTGTTTAGCACTAAGGACCAACAAGTTCATAGATGGGCTTACATCCCGATGCCATACTATTACACTACTCAGGGTGCAAGTTAATATCATGTAAGTTAAAAGTTGTTTGGACTAGGGACCAGATGTAACAATTTCAATGAGTTCAATATGACTGTGGACTCAAATGTTGCCAGCAGACAAGGTGCCCAACAAGAAAATCTTCCTCAAAGTTTTTGAATGTATCAGCCTTTATAATCAAACTCCTTTAGTTATGCCTGAAGTGAACACCAAGTGTGCTAGTTTAAGGGAGACTTTTTCAGCAGAAAGAAAGAAAGTTCAAATTTGATGAAAGCACATTCAATTATTCATCTTGCCTGGCAAACAACTTCGTCTAGATGCTACTTTCCTATTGGTCAAAATTGTGGAACTCCACTAGAACTTCTTATGAGAATTTACCTTCACCTTCAAACAATGCCAAGTTCATTGGATGACATATGCTAAAAAGAGTTGAAATAGTTGAACAATGAATCAAAACGGAGCTAGTTGGGAAAAGGAATGCTAAAATTGGGAGTAGAGTAGTTGAAAAGTAGGAAAGCTAAATGATGATAATGGGATGAAGGAAGTCTATGCAAAATGTAAAGAAGTTTGAATCCAGGACAGATAATTGATGATATACAAAGGCAAAAGAACATAAACTGTCTAAAAGTCATAAAGTTACACATTGGAGGATATGGATTGGAAATGTTTGAAATGGAGCTTGGAAAAGACAGAAAAGACAGGTAATTCAACAAAGTTAAAACCCAACAAAACATGCTAAAAAAAGAATGTTGAAAAATATAAAAATTCCAAGAAAGAAGATAGACAAAAATGTAGGTAGTTAATTATGAGAAATAGATGATTTGTGATAACCTTTCTCACATAGACTAATGAAAACTGTCTAAGAAAATTTGAATACTCACAAATAAGAAAGCTTGTGCAATAGGGGGTTACCATCTACCTCTCAGTACCCAATTTATTGTGGGATTTCAAGCCAAAAGGATTTTTGAAAACTAATGTTAATTTGAATAGGACTTCCAGCAAAAACAGGCACTGGCTGATTCTAACAAGTATTGCTTAAACTTGCTTCAGCATATATTTGAGGATGAGCTGCCTTAAATTTGTTGCACTGGTTTATTGCTTGCAAAGTACACATATGTTGAGAAGGTTATTAACCAATGTTGGCTGGTTTAAATTCTATTTTGACACAACCTCTGATCCCCATTTCGACATTTAAGAATGGTTTGGAGCTTCTCTAAGTGCAGATGCAAGTTCTATTCTTCAAAATTTTAAACGATCAATCCCAATTTTGGCACATCTTTTCAAATCCAAGAACCTCAGGGGGCCTGGTTGGAAAATCAAGTTTGGCTCCATATAGGCACTACACACTCTCAAAGCCCAAAGATCACTCACTGCATGCTCTCAAGTGAACTACCCAAAGAACACTCCACACTCTCAAGGCTCCAGATTGTAGATTGTATAGGTATTTAGTTTTACAACTAATTTAAATGGGTTATTTACTTATAGAGTTCAGCCTAATTGTCAACTTTTCAAATAGTTCAACTTGTCTACCCAAAGATCAGTGCACGTCTCAATTGAACTACCCAAAGAACACTACACACTCTCAAGGCTGGAGATATAGATTGTATAAGTACTGAGTTTTTCAGCTAATTTAAACCAATTTTTATTTATAAATTTCAACTTACTTACCAACTTTTCAAATGATTCTACTTGTCTACGCAAAGAACCTAAGAATATGTTTAGAATGTTTTTCAAAATCTGGCTTTGGTTCTGGATGTAACAAGAGCCTGCTAGTTCCATACTAGTCTAATTCTTGTGGCAATTTCTATGAACAAGGGTGCTGGCTCGGGTCCAGGTCACAAGAACCTGAACCCTGAGTTGAACCCTGCAAAAACCAGGAAACATGTATGCCAACACGACTACTGATTACCCACTGTATGACCTTGCTATGTTCCCACTATTTTTTAAATTTTCTCCGCACATGGTGACACCTAAAAGGACAAGTGAGTTGGGAGGTATGGAGGGAAGGGGGAGCTTTAGAATGTGGCAATGATAATAAAAAAGGGGAAAAAGTAAAGAAAACCAGTTGCCTACTCTGGATTGAATTGTGCATGTAACTTATCATGTGAATGCCTTTTTTTTCCCCCATAATTGGAACCTGTATGTCATGACAGCTGTTGTAAAACTGCTTCATGTTTCAGGAGCTTTGATTTGTGGGTTGATGTGTGCAAGGGAGGATGAGGAGGAGTGTGAAATGGTGTCTATGATACTTACAATTACTAACTTATGTGTTTTATAAGTAGAATCGGACTACTATAAGTGAAACATGAATATAAAGAGAAGGCAACTACTACCATAAGAGAACATGGCTCACATCAAACAGTCAAACTTTGTCATGATGGAAAACAACTTTTTTCTGAGTGCAGAAGCACTGATGTTGCTGTTCCTTGAGATCCAAATTTTGTTCTGGCCAGTAAAAAGTCCATTGGCCAGGCTAGCCATTATCCGTATCCTCCATCAGTAGGCTTTTTTAGTGCCATCTCTATCCAAATGTTTTTGTCTGGAAGGGTTTTTCGAGGAGACTTTTATAGATGCAGCAGAAGTAGGCCCATGTTTGGGCCAATGGGAATGTATTATCGCAACTACTGATCAATATTCAACAACTAAGGTTGTGACTCACAAAAGAGAAAAGAAAAAGAAAAATCCTCTTCTTTTGTTGGTTTTGTTTGGGGTGAGTCTACTGATGATCATTGTGAGGCAAGGAAGGAGAATTCTATGCCAACAACAACCCTGAGGGTTCCATCTGTGTTTAAGGTTCAACTGTCTCAGTACTCATGTTTCTTATTTTAGAAATTACGGTTTGTAGCCAAAGAGGCAATCATCCATTGGAAGATGTAGAAAAGTGACATTCATCACTATGAAGGTCTAGCCAAATCAGGCGACAAATCACATGATTCTTTAATAATCCTTCTATATGTTTGGCTACACAATAAAAAGCAAATATACAAATCTGGCAATTCTCACTTTTGGCGATCAAAAAATATATTTTTAATTTCTCTTTATGGCAAAATTTCACAGGAAAAAAATGCTGTTGTCCACACATATGTATAGTAGCACCTGGGCAGCTTCAGCAGTTCTCTGCCAAATAATAAATTTAATCCAAAATTTCTGGTTTGGCACCGACCTTTTTAATTCTGAAAATTTCAGCTTATGTGTAACATATTCAATAAAATTCCCTGGTGTTTTGAAGATGTTTCGCTGTGTTAATGGTCAGAAGGATGTAAAATACCTGATTTGCTCAGGCAGGTCCCTGGTTCATAAGTGACTGGCAGCTTGAATGTGTTTTTGAAAATTTCGGCAGAAAGGGCTGAATTTTTTCTGAAAATTTCGGTCAAGTTGAAAGTTATTTAATGTATGGGGAAGCCACTCAAGTACTATGATATTAGGGTAAAGCCCCCTGCACTGCACATTCTCAAAATAAGGGGCATAGGATGAGGGGGAGGTTAAGTCTAGTTGTGGATTTTGGGAATGTCCCACACCTGTGGGCTTTCCTGTCATAAAGTACCAGGTGAAAGTTATCACTGTCCAAAACAGACATAAATCATGAAGCACACAAGGGGGAGGGATCTTAAGCCTACTCCTTAAGAGTGGGAGGACTAAGAGTCCATCTCAATTTCAAGGAGTAGGTTTAAGATCACTCCTCTTTTCTAGGAGGGATATTGACCATATGAAGTAGCCCCCACAAATACAATAGGAAAATTTTCCAAATGCTGTATGCATAGGTAACACCCAAGGAGCCAGGCATTCCTGAAATAAGACCCCAGTACATACTATTTGTCAAGTGCATTTCAACATAAGAAAGTTATACCTATTTGTGTTGGTGGAGACACAAACCTGAATGAAAGTGTGAATCTGCAAGAAACCTGCCTGAAATCTTTGCAGGGAATATAAAAGTGTAAGCACCACAAGAAATTCAAAGCCACAAATACTTGCAGATAGTACAGATCAAACACACATGGCATTCTTTGCTTGTTGGCCTTGCCTACCAAGGCAAGGATATTGTGTTTAGATTCATTATAGAGTATAGTAGCTTAAGGGATTTTGGCCCCTCAATAATAGGTCTATTTTTATATGAGGATTTCTGAAAGATGATATTTTGCTCTTGTGTTGAAGCTGGAGATCAGTTACAGAGTTATAATATCTTGAAGGATTTTGGTTTCTGTTAGAGGATTTTTTGAAGATTATATTTTTGCTTGGTGAAATATTTGGGTTTCCGTAATTCTTCTTTTGTCTTAAGATACTTTTTAAATGTAAATGACGAGGCCACAGTGTGACACACCCCTGGTTCTCTTTGACAACAAATAGGATACTGCCCATGAGCCACAAAATACCACTACTAATCCTCCGTGTTTATAAAGCACCGACGAAACTTCCTAATGCATTTGGAGGGCACCTTATATCCATCAATATCTCTCCTAAAAATAGGAGGGAGGGATCTTATGCCTACTTTGTAAAAGTGGGAAGGATCTCACACCTACTTCTAGGTGTCAGACCATCCCATGCCTTAGGAGTAGATGTAAGAAACCTTTCCCCCTTTGCGACATGAGCCATTTTCATGTAGGTTTATGATAACTTTGGCCTTGTGCTTTACAACAGGTAGTGGACATTCCTAAACTGCAGGGCCAGACTTGAGTACAGCCTCATGAAGGTCCCTTTATTTTGGGAATGGCCCAAGCCACGGGCTTTTTACTGTACACAAAGTGACGGAAATTCATTTGAGCTGGACAAATTGCAAAAGTCTTGTCCATGTAAACCGAATTTGTCAAGTATATTTGCACATTCATGATTCCTCCAAGGCACAATCCCACTATTAGTGTCTGGTTTTTCTCTTCTTCTGTTTGAACCAGTGGGTTTTTTATTTCCCCCATGGCAAATGCTGGGCACATGTTGATTTCTTTTATTATGGAAAAAGCGTTTTATTGGGTTTTTTATTTCCAAATCTAGAAAACTTTAATCACTTTTCTATATTAAGTTCCAATAGGTAGGTCATTAGAAGGATGTTTTTAAAAAATTTACTTTCATATTGTTATAGTCAAATTTGGCTAAAATATCTTATGAATCATTTTGATTTCAGCTAGGTCACAAAATTGAAAAAATATTAAAAAATGATTTGAGATATTCCAAGAAGCTTTTAACCATTGTTGGTCCATTATTTGTTTCTTTCTCATAACCAGTCTAGTAGGTTATGGAACAAAATAAACCCATTGATTATCAATTTCACTGCCAAAGTAATAGGGACGTGTTATTAATCTACTAAATTATTTTTTTGGTAATGACTGTCAGTTATGCATAAGGGTAAGTTCTCAAATACCAGCCTTGAGAACTGTCAGTTATATTTCCGAAGTAGGGTATGTTATATAATGTATTTTTTATTTTTTCTGTTTCTCTGTCTTGAATAATAAATATGTTTGGTGTTTTACAACTGATGGGCTACCTGGATGAAATGCCAACCATCCAGGTAAGTTATTAGATTTTGAAAATTCAATATCAAGTGGGTAGGTTATGTACAGGTTTTCAAAATATCAATAAATGGCTGGTAGGTTATCAATACCCAGGTTGATAGCCGAGTGTTGATTTTCTCTATAACGGAAGAGCGAACACTACTTTTTACATGCCATGGATGGACAGTGCTTTGATTCTTGGCAAATTTTGTCAGGTTTCTCGACCCAGAAATGTGGAAAACTTGACTAAATTTTCTATTTGTTTAGAATTATTTTTTTCCAAATTTTCAATATCACAAAATTTGGCAAATTTTCAATATCATAAAGTTGAAGAAGAAAAAATAAAAATAAAAATCCTTGCTGGCTGGCCTCGGAGGTTAGAAGATTGAGTTGATTCTGTAGTCTGTCACCTTTCTTTCAATGCGATTGATGGGGGGGGGATCGGGGGCAGAGACTGGGAGATGCTGTCTCTGCTGTTGAGAGAATCTTCTAAACCATATCAAAGCATCTGGTCAGAAATTGTTGGGAGGGGATGCTCACATCTCACAATTTCCTACAAAATTCTTAATTGAGCACAAATTCCAACTAGAGGTACATTTAGGACCCTTGGCCAGTTTAATGTCTTCCTCCCTCTACTCCCTTACTTTAATATGGTGCATTCACACTTCATGTTAAGTGAGTGTTCAATGAAAATGTAGGTGGCATCCTACGTGGCACCCAATGTTAAATCGGTGATAGCTTAATTTTAAGTGAATGTTAAACTTAACATAAAAAGTTCATGGTGAGTAGGTGTAAGTCTTAAATGACTAGCATGGTGTTAGGGGACTGAACACTAGAGTCCCTAACACCAGGTGTGAATACACCTTTAAAAAACAATGGGACTTGGCTTACAACAATCATGACAATCTTAAAGTGCTTCCCTACTATTAGTGTAAGGCCTTGAAAGTTGAAACAAATACCGTGATGTTCAAAGGTGATGATGAACTTCACGGCCTGCCAGCCACGTATGGGTCCAAGAGTTTTCACAAAGCGTCTTCAAATGATGATGTATTTGCCCAGAAATTTGGGCTAGAGTGAACCAGCCAGCACCCACAAACACCCCACCCTGGAGTGGAATGGCAGGGTCTTTTAAGGATTTTGTGATGTAGCCAAAGTGGCAATCATTCACAATTTAATCATTTTAGCCAATTTTGGCTACATAATAGATATGAGAGTAGATAAAATACAGAATCCTTCTATATTATTGGTTACGTACTAGAACTTACCATAAAAATCTGGCAACTTGAAAAAAAAATTCTTCAAATTCTGGCGAATTGGGTCTTTTTTTTTCCATGGGAAAAAAAATCCTTTGAAAAGGTTGAAATTGTATTTGTAGGTTGAAATTTGGCGAAAATTCGTTAGCACAAGAAACACTCAGTGAACTGGACAAGTTTTTTCTTTGGGTTCTTGTTCCCTGGCTAACCTCCCCATCGGTCTTCTTCTTTTTTTGGGTGAAAATTTTCCAAATGGCTACATTGGCTCAAATTTCTGGCGAGAATAACCCCTTTTTCTCAAAAAAAGAATTTGCCAAACTCCTTCCTATCTTGGGGAGCGTGTCGCCACAAGTCTGACTACAGCCTACAGTTTTAATGATGGATACAGTCTACTGGATGCCCATTATTATTCAGTCGTGGATGAACCTCAACTGAGTTAATATTTGGTTTTACCTTGGTAACCAATTTTGTAGGAAATAGGTCTTATATCTAATAGGTAGATAGGTAGGAAAATAGGTAACTACTGAGTAAGTAGATGCTTTACACATAAGTAAAGGCTGTTTTTATTACCTATTTACTAACAACCTCCTTATGGGTTGTTAGTAAATAGGTAGTTAAAAAATGCAACTGAGCTAACCACCATGGTTAACTAGGGAACTGCAACCCAACAGATAACTGTTTCCTGACCACTTACCATCCATCCTTCAAGTGCAAAGATATTCTGACTTGGGCTGGTTTACATTAACTCTCTACACCTGCAACTGCCAGATGTAAGTTCTTTCAAAGTGAGTTGAGAAATAATGACCAGGGTAAACCCTTGGTACCTTTACCTTTTTGAGTGAGGGCTCTTAGTTGCCATATCAATCCCAAAAAATGTTAGATTTGAACTAGATAGTAGAGACTCTGACTTGGTCTAAGCATGAGATATTTGTGATATTTAGAAATAATTTAAATTTGGATTTTGGGATTTTTAACCATGGTACCAACTACCAACATGGGTGTTGGTCTACCCAAGACCAGAAATAATCAGGTGAGCATATGAACTCACTCATCCATAATTTGACTAAATTAATTGCGGTTGGATGGTGGGTGAGTGCAAGACATGGAAATTTGTATTGTGCAATGGTTTTAAGTTTTCATGGCCACCCAGCACGTTATCCAGTGTGCATAAATTATCCCTGGTTACGATGGCTACAATGAATGGTCAGTGAGTTTATATTTTGATCAGCAAGGGGGAAATGCATGTCCTGTCAAATTTAAAATTTTCTCTCCATTTATTTAGAATTAGGGTGTTTTTTGTGATTCTGTATTTCCCTTCTAAAAAATATTGTCAATTTTTCAGAAAATTTTGCGAAATTATTGAATTTTTCCTATCTTAATTCAACTAATTTTTCTTTTTTGGTGGAAAATTTAGTCAAATTTTCAATATCTCATGTCTCAATTTTTTTTTAAAAACCTGATGTGATCACAAGGGGTTTTGGGGTTTGAAACCAAAGAAGATGAACAAACGAAAAGCATTGTGATGAAAAGCTAAGGGATGAAACCCTATCTTGATGGAGCAGTACCATCAACCCTTGAAAGCAAAACAGAACAAGGCTTTTGCCAATTGATGGTGATGGAGATGTGGACTGCTATGGTTATTTTTTTCTTTGTTTGTTTTCTTGCAAGCTATGAGCATTGCAAGTTTTATTGTTCAATAGCGCTCTCTGTGTTGTAGGTTTTTCATTCAAGGAATGTTTGGTGATGTTGTGGGTTTTGCACTATTGTTTTGTTGGACTTCAATCGAGGAGGATGAGCAGGCGGAAAAAGTGTTTTGACGAAAAATTTAGTGATGTAGAACATCTAAGTACCTTGAATCTGAGTGTGGTTAAATGTCATTTTGGATGATTGCAAGTTGGAATCTTTGCGTGTGTTGTTTTCGTGTTAGGATGGTTACTTCAATTGATGGGCAAAAATGCCTTTTGGTTGAAAACTTTTATAAGCCGGTGAAGCTAATGAATCTTTGTTGCACCATAGCTTCAATAGAATGAGTAGGATTTTAGAAATAATTAATAAGGGTCAAAATCATGGATGTGATGAAAACCATTGGGGTTTCAAGAGCGGTCAAATGGCAAGTCAAGTATAATGTGTGGGATGTTTTGTTGATTTTGAAGGTTGTGTTGTTACCAAGAGGAAAGTACACATTGAAATGGGAGCTCCAAAGGGAGCGTTTATTCTAGCAATGTTTGAACTAAGGAACTTCTATGAACAAAATGTTTAGAATTTTGTTTTATTTTTGTCAAACCTTTTGATACATATTGTGAATTATTTTTTTCTATTTATTTATGTGGGGAAGTTTTTAATTGTGTTGGTGGGGATTGTGTTGTGGAAGAAGTTTACACCCACGGGAGTCTCCAATTATTTGAAGGGATTTTTTTGCACATACATAAGGGATATGTTTTGTATTGTTTCAATGGGAAGTAATTCCGTATGTATTAGGGCCTAAATCACAAATAGAATTGTACTATAGAAGATGACCCATTGCGCTCCATGAAAAGAAAAGGAGAGATATCATCTATGATGACCTTTAGATTAGATGTTTTAGGACACATAGTTAGATGCTTAATCAATTTGTTTTAAGTTTGAAATACTTGAAAAGTTTATTCATTTCAAATCAATAGAACATGGTTGATAGTTAGCATATTCATGGGATTGTGTGATATTGCGCTCTTCATTCTTTTCATTACAACATGACAAAGTATGAGGAAAAGCAAGAGGAAAAATTTAGAGGATGGAGGTGAAATCAAAGTTCCATCTTTCAACCCTACAATAATGGTATCTATTTAATAACTTAAACAATGTTATACTTCAACCACCTTTAAAGTCTACACATGGCCTATGACCAAGGATGGCATAATGTGATGTTAATATCATAATCTTGACATTGTAATGATCTTGTCTTGTAAAAAACATTGTCACATTTTGCAAAAGAATGATTATGTAAGGATGGGAATTTAATTAGCTTAACATTAGAAGGAATTTTGTCTTTTGCAACCAAGAGATTAACGACTAGATGTTTTAAACAACTACATATAGTCATAGGATATCATTTCAAATCCTATATGGGAAAACTTATAGTCATATATTAGTGATGCATTTGACTAGTAGATGATGACATTGTAACACGAAAGATGACATCATTTTTTTATTGCAAGTTTTCATCAATATGGCATCCATGATTGATGACAAAATGACATGGATGTCCAAAATATCATTTGAAAACTGATTATGATAAAGTCATTTCAAATGTGATTAAAAAATGACGTGGGCAAAATGATATATCATTACATAGACAATGTGGTCATAAAATTATCTTACAACAATTCAAAAATGATTATAAATAACTATTTAATACGAGTATAAATGGACATAAGGAACTACAACACAGGTAAGGAATTGATTTTGATTAATATTATACATATAGGTAATGTAAGAACATTTATTAAATTTTTTAAAAAATATTTGATATATGATTCATTTTAAATATTCAATGTGAATAAATTAAATATTATACATTGAAATAAATTTGTGTAAACATGAAATTTATAATTTTAGATTTATCAGTTAATATTTTAATTTAATTCATATTTTCAAATATTGAGATTAAATTTATACATCATACTTAATATGATCAATATAAATATATTTAATATACATAATTGATTTATGATCCATTTATAACTATTTTATGTGCGTAAATTATGTTTCAATTAAAAATTATTAGTAAAATTATAATATATTGGAAGCAAAATTGTAAAATATAAATTCCTAAATCAAATGAAGGTTTATGATATGAAAGGTAATTTTATTTATTCTTGTATTAGCCACAAAGGTTTTTCCATTTAGAAATCATGCGTTTGTATTTATTTTTTCCAAAGAATGGCCAATAAAATGTTATTCAATAACAAAATTCAATCATATATTTGAAGATTTTTTCTAATGTAATGACTAACTACATCTTAATATACATATGTCTAGTACAATAGTTCTTACATTATTGAGAAGATTTCGAATTGTTGAAATCTTAATTATTTATTAATGGTTTTTAGATCTTTCAACCTGTGCATGGTGTAGTTAAAGGTAATTACAAAATATCTTTGATTAGCAATAAACATGGAAGATTGCTTATGATCAATTGATAAGGCTTTGAGTGTTAAATTGTACAATTACTCCCTTTCTATACATTAGTATAATTTTGTAAGATATCAAATCAATAGTGCAAGCAGTAACCGCCATGTGGGAAATCATGGTTATCCTATTGTGAGGTACAAAGTACTAACCATGAATTCAATTCAACTTCAACCCATCTAAATTTGGCCCAGAATAATCAATCCTTGCCATGGGTCCTTGAATAAATCAATTACCAAGAAGATATGTTAAAGCTTGAACTAAACCTTGGTGAAGAACCACTAACTACATTGTCCCCTTACAACCATTAAAAGGTGTCCACCTTGAAAAGTTGAAATGGAAACCCTAACCCTAAAGGACACAAGAAATTTAATCAAACTAGTTAAGAGGAAATTATTTTGTTAATTATTTTTAATATCTTAAGTTCCAAACTTTGAAAGAGGATTGACTTGACAAAGTATCATTACAATGGTGTAAAATAGTGTTGGTCAAGTCCAAGGTTTTTTCAAAAAAATTGGGTTCGAGTCTAGTGTTTTTTATAAATTGGAAAATACATCAATTTAGGGTCTAGGGAATATTTTAGTAAACTAAAACCCATTAGTTCCGAGGTCAAGTCTAATTTTTAATATTATCAATTCCTCAAATCAATAGTTCTAAGCTTTAGAAGGCTTTGTGGTTATGGTTTCAAAATGAGGTTAAGCCCAATTTTTTAGTTTGCAAATACAAGCCTTTTTGGTGAGGAATTTTCTAGAAGTCATTTCCACCCTTTGTGGTTTCAATCTCTTCCAAATTACTAAGGCCCCTTTTACATTAGAATTTGAAAGCCCATGACCATCAAATTGAAAATCTTTGATTGGAGGAAAAGACATGTCAGGGTACAAGTTCATTTTACACTAAGGTTGAAGCTATTGTAAGGGATTAGTGCAATGTGAATGGATGGAAAATGCTAATTAATGCATTTTGGATATAAGGAGAATTTTGTCCAAGAAAATCACATGTAGCCAATTTCTCATGTGCCAAGAGGGCTCCCCAAGGGCCAAACCCCATGAAACCAACCTTTTCAACCTAGCCCCTTAATGTAGGTGTAATTGGTGATGTTTAATCAATCCCATTTGTTAGACAATAATGAACTAGAAACTACTAATTGGGCACCTATTACTTAACATGGGATTTCTTTTCAAACATCAAATTAAATGAATGTGCATTCATTAGAAGTGTTGAATTCAGGTCCAAGCATGGTAAGTTAGACCAAAAAGTATGTCTACCTAGAATCCCATTTAAAAATGTGACAATTTTCTACAAAAAAACAAGAAAGTAAATTGGAAAGCTTTTTATTTTTCATTTTGAAAACATCTAAGCCTCCATTGGGTTTATTGAAAGTTGAGTATAAAATGAAGAACATTAGTTTAATAAAATTAAGTAACAAATATGTTTGAAATTGATTAGTGGGTGTAATCACAATCAAATGAGCCAATAGTGATGAAGGACTCAAGGATTGCAGTCCTTTTTGTGATCATTTTCACTTTCTCATAGAAAGGACTTTTGGAATGAAATATTTTGTAATATGTTACTAAAAATAAGTATAAAATTTTCAATACATCACATTTTTTTAATTAATTTTTCATGAATAGCTAAGAATTTTTTTTAAGTGTATAGATTCTACCAAATTCTGCATTTTGTTTTCAAAAATTATCTTAATTTCAAATTGTATGAAAATATGTTAATTCTTTAATTCTTTATTTTATTGTTTCATAAACTATAACTTTGTTTCAGATGTCATGTACATTACACCCCATTTACATGTGGTAAAGGACTCTTGAAATTTAAAATTTTTGTTTAATAGATTTTAACATTTTCAAATTTTCAAATTTCACAACTTTCAAATTGTGAGTGTTTTTTGAATGTGAATAATCAATCAACATCATCTCAATTTTTTTCTCATCAAAATTCTTTTATAAAGTGAGTCTTTAGCTTAGTAATTTACAAAATTGACTACTTTTGATGTAATTGTTGTTCAAGTTCAAAGGTCTTTTACTAAAACCAAAACCTAGAATAAATTTTTTTGAATTTTTATTTTGAATTCTTCAACATTCACATTAGTCATTTAGCACAACATTCCATGATTAACATGGCATTAAAGTGGCACCACAAAAATATATCTAACAAGATTACAGTTTTTATTGAGTTTTGGCGATCACCCAACATGCTTTTTAGCTCGTTTGATTATGACTACACCCTGGTAAATTTATTTTTTTCAAACCTATTTTTACCCTATAAGCTAGATATATTTTAATTAGAATGTGAAAAAGATGAAAACCACAAGTACATCTTAAAACCCCATTTATTCAAAAAGTTAAAAAAATGTAATACTTTATCTACTTACAACCTACCTAGAGATTATAAAATAGATTGTGAAGTTTGCTTAAATTTTCATGAATCTACTTAAACCTACTTTAAACATGTGGTATTTTTAGCAAAGTTGAAAAAAATGTCATATTAATCCTTGAACTAAATAATATTTTTTAAGTTTAATATATAAATGCCTACTTGATGGCTACTTTTCATTTATGTTACAAGGGACATTTGTGATCTAATTACCATGTCCAACCCATTCAACTCATTTTAACCCCGCATGAATTCCAATTTGGGCACAAAATAGTTAAAATATAATCCTTTCTTGGGAGTTTCAATTGTGTGGGAAAGGTTTCCTTGTTTTTTTGGGGGGGCGGATGGGCAGTCAAAGATTTTCCATGGCATTAGGCAAGAGTTGCCTCACTTTAGATGGATGCATTCCAAATGCCCAATCTTGCTCCTATGTTTATCAAACACTTTGAAATTTTTTTATTTTATTTTTCACATTAATTTTCTTCAAATTTAATGGTGTGTTTTTCCTATCTCTTAATATGTGCATAGATCCATGGAGAATTATGTTTGGGGTTCTTTTGGTAACATTAGGAGGAAAACCCCATATTTGCAACTATGTTTTTAACTCGTCTTCAAATACAACTTATAACTTGAAATAAAAAACTTGCAATATTTTCTTTTTCTTTACTATCAATATGTTTAAGAAATATGATGCAACACAAATGGGTTTTCTGGAAGATCCATTGTTGTTTGTGGTTAAGGGCTCCTACCTATGAATATTGTTGAATCCATTAGGTTCCAAAGGTTAGCATATAAGTTGTGTCTATAAGTTGTTTTCCCATATAATTTATTTTTTTTCGAAGATATCTTACCTAACATGGTTGAAAAAACCATGATTATGTACATGTGTAGTCTACATTGGATAATTGTTTATTAAACACTTTTACATTTGATTTATGGATGTTAAAAGGAACACATGTGATGTTTTTGATGTTGTTAATTTTATCTCAAGTGATTGGGAGGTGAAACATGTCAATATTGGGTTTTTTGAGGTGATGTACACAAATAATGTAGTTACAAATCCTAAATTATAATAGTTGTTTGAGACATTCTCCATGATTCAAAAAATTGTTGAGTGCAAATTCTTTAAGGTGTACCAAAATCTTATCACAATGTCACCATTTTCTGTCTTTTTCACCTAGTCTTTTTTTTACCATGTAAAGACACATTTATGGATGATTATGATGGAATTTAAAATTATAATAGTCTAAAATGTAGTCCTTCTAAAATTTTTGACAACTTTTGATTCATTATTTTTTATGGGGATCAAAATATTGGGTAAAAAAAGATTGTAGTAAGGACTAGGCCCTTTTCATCTTATGTGGTACACCTTAAAGGATTTTCACCATGTTGTCTATGTGAAGGATGAAGTGTCCAAATGCAAACCTATGTAAACACCCTAAATTCTATTATATCATGAAGTAACTTAGCCTTGCTAGAACGATTTGATGGCTTGTGTTTAAAGCATGCACTTTTAGAAGTGTGCCAATCATTATTACGAATGAAATAATGTTTGATGGTTTAGTACTTTGCACATCTATAAAGGATATTCAATCTACCACCCAAAAATGTACAACATGGTTCAAAAAAATTGGCAAGCATGGACAAGCATGGGACAAAACTTACAGTCAATTTGAATTGAAACCTAGAAAACTAAACATGCCCATGAAAACAAGGTAAGCCCTTTATGATTGCTTTTTTATTTTTTGGTTTTTTGACCATTTTTAGTGGTTTGTGGTTTTTTATTTGATTACTTTTTGGTTTTGTGGTTTTAATTATTTTATAATTGTTATGTGGATCACATGTGTTATTATTATTTTTTGGTTGTTAAACAAATATATTTGCAAGTCATGTATTATTATTCCAAAATGCTTTTTTTTTTGGAGCACCACTTTAAATTATGTTATAATCAACAATTTATGGCATTACAATTTCATGTACGTCCATTTCCAAGAATCTAGGTTGTATGTGAAACCATGGTGAAAGTTTTATCTTGAATTGCCACTAGTTGTGTTTTGAACTAAACTCACAAAGACTAGTTATTTGCAGATGCCTTGTAATTTATAATATTGATTTATTAAGACATCATTAGAAGAAGAATTGTCATTTACAACCAATTTTTGTAACTAAGAAATGTCATTTGAAATTATTTTAGTTGTAAACAATATGGTTGTAAAGAAAATTGGTTGCAAATAATGCATTCAAGAAGAGCTAACATTCTAAATTGTTCCTAATAGCCTTGTTGACAAGGATTTTTTCATCAGGCATTGAAGGAGTTCATGGTCCACATGAACTAGTAGGTTTTAGAAATTATTTTACCCTTCATTTCATTTCTACATGCATTTGATAAGAAGCAAGGTCATAATATGTTGGCTTTGATGTTTAACTCAAGGTTTAAAAACATGTGGTTTGTCACCACATTTTTAGGTTGTGAAAATGTTGTTATTGTTATTAAATATGATGAAAAGTCTTTGCTACCTTTATTACTAGAAGCAAACAAGTTGTTGATGTTTGCTAGTGTTAAGGAAATTGAAGATCTTCAATCACAAGTCAATGCTAAAGATTTGTTTCATAGCACAAGATTAAATGCAAACAATTATAGAAACCTTGTGCTAAAAGAACTTGTTAAAATTTGTCACTATCATGTTGATGTAGAAAATTGTAAATGCACCTTATTTTGGTGGTGCAAAGAAAAAACCAAGTTTCCAACCATTTTTATACTAGCACAATATATTATTAGCATCCCAACCAACCAAATCAAAATAATGGATATGTTTTCCATTGCTAGCCTTTTGACTAGATTTAGCCAATGTTATCTCCAAACAAACAATATGGACAAGTTGATATTTGTGAACAAAAACTAACCATTCGATCCATGGATTGACTATTTGAAACCCATTGAATTTGCATCTACATGTGAAATGGAACCTAATTCGATGGCATAGCTAAAACTTAAAATTGAAGACCAAATTGAGAGTGAAGATTTCTTGGATTTCATGATTCCTTTTAATCTTTCATTTTTCCTATGTATGGGTGGTTGTCACATTCCATGTTAGCTTGAAGATGATGAATTGAACCATGTGTCAAGGTGGTGGATTTTGGGTAATTTTTTCATGATTCTAGAAGTGTTGAAAGGGGTTTAATTATCTTAAATTTCAAAATGCAATTTAAAAAAGTCATGTCTTTTACTCATATATGTTTGATTTCATTGGTCTTGGGTCTTGGTGTCTTACCTATGGGTTTGTTATTGTGTCATTTGTTCTTTTTATGTTTCTTGTTCATGTTTGTGTCTATTGTGTCTTCACTGCTTTGGTTTTATTATGTCTTCAGTGTCTTGTCTTTGTTGTGAGACCTAACATTAATAAAAATGTCTAAGAAACATTGCAAGGTTGCTAAAAGACCTAGGAACTATTTTCCAAAAGGAGTTTGTCAAGCACCTTGGTAAAAGAACTTGAAAATACATGTTTAGGTTTTGGTTAAAAAATTGGGATGTGTACCTAATAATCACATACCCAAACCCCCACCCTTTTTTCATAATTGTCCATCATTGGGTTTTTTAAGTCTAGACCTGATTATTATTAAAAGAATCAAATATCCACCTTACATTAGTATTAACACTATTCTACCAAGGATTCAAATGATATAATACAAGGCAATACCAATCTTGTACTACTACTAGTCTATAAGAACCTAAAGTAATAATACTCTAGCCTTGTATCAATTTTATATCAACATTGGTAAGTTATTGATTTTTTTCATAACTGTCAATGAGGTTTCTTCTAAAAAATTTGGATGTTAATTAGGTTATCAATATCAATATTAAAAAATGAATGCCAATTAGGTTATCAAAAAAAATTGGTAATAATTACTAATTATGCATAAGGGTAGGTTGTCAAATAATCAATTGATAATTGTTCCAATTATCCTACCAATATTAGCCAACAATAAGATTTTTAAAAAATTATTGTTTAATAATTTTTTTTGTATTTCTATTTTGTATCATAAACATGTTTAGTATTTTAGGATCGATAATCTACCTAGATGATAACTAGGTCATATGAGTAGGTTATTTAATTAATTATCAACAATCAATAATCAACCAGGATAGATTATCAATACCCAGGTTGATAACTAGGTTAAAATTCAATAACCAACCAACACTAGTATATACCTACCTCGTTCCAGGGGAAAATCAATCTTGAACCAATGTTGCGCAAGTATCATAATTTTATGATACCCATTGAATCCGATTTTCACAAAGTAATTTGCAAAAGGGTCCAATCTTCCTAGAAAAAAAATAAAAATCTATGTCAAGCAAGGGTATCAACATTCAAAAAAAAAATTAAACCTGTTCTTACAATGCTAGTTCTTTAAAATTTGAGAACGACCAATTATCTTTTACCAGCTTTCACAAACTGAATATTACATTTTTAAAATTTAAAATTAAGATTAAATAATTTTTAATTTGATTTCTTTTTTAACAATTAAAACATTATAAACAAATTTGTCACAAAAAAAAATTCTAAAATAACCAACAATTTATTTATTGAACTTTTACACTTCAACGACTTCATCCTTTTCAAATTCCCCTTCAAATTCTTCTAACTCCTTTTCTAAATCTATATCCCTTTCAAGGAATTCTAGAAAATTATATGGAGATTTACATCCTATTCTAAGATCATTAAGCAAATTTTTGTTGACAAAAATCAACTTCTCTAAATTTTTTATTTACAAACGGCATGTCTTAAGATTAGTAAGAATTCCAATTTTTAAAAAATCCTTTTTGCTTTTATTTGGAATTCAATAATCCTCAAAATTTGTTGAGCTAAAAATCCAAATATAGGAAACATTGCTTCATGTTTCTACCACCATTGAAAAGGACATTTGATGTTTTTAACATCCAATTGATACCTCCTAAAAATCAATAGCTCCCTCTTGACAAGTTCTTCCTTTGGTTCACTTGTGCTTGCAATTTATTCAAATATATCCAAATTACAATCCTAATAAAAAAATATCATTGTTAATAGAATTCCTCTCTAACTTCACCAAAGGATGCAAATGCTCATGACATTTGACCAACATAGGATATAAGGATTTCCTATTGTATTCCTCAATAAGAACAACACCTTGCTCCCTTCAACAAATGAAGATACTATACAAAGGTTTTTATACCTAAGGTCTAGCATCAAAGAAATCATATTATGGGCTTTTTTCTTATCATAAACCTTTAAAAATGAGAGAAAGAATCTAGCACATTGATTACCTCCCTTTTAATGTGAAAGGCTAACAAAAATAACTCATCACTAACAATTGAGTCATCATCCATTCACAATTGAAGTACCAAAATGGAGTGTTTAAGTTTTTAAAGACTAGAAAGGACAAATTTGGATTTTTTTTATGCCAATAGATAAAATGGTGTCATGTTAAATCAATAAAAAAATCAAAAAAATTGGACATTATATAAATGTTCTTTTGATTCCCTTAAGCCCAAATATATCAAGTGTCTAAATTCGACTTCTTTATAAAAAAAATCAAAAGGAATGGTTTAAGAAATGCAATTGATGTCAATTTTCTTTTATGAATTAATAGTGCTTACATTTATGTTTAACCATGGTCATTGCATGCATTTGATTATATGGGTGTACACACTACGATGACCTTATATGGATGTCACAATGGTAGTTTTTCATGTATTCCTTAGGTACAAGAAAAGAAAAGAAAAAAGATTCATTGAAATAATAATAAATAGGACTCACTTATCCAAAGCTATCATAATCAATCTTTCAAAAATGAAAAAATCAAATCAAAATTGTGGATAGCCAATAAGTAATGGACTTTTGAATTTTGCACACATTTTTTGTCACACCTACAAAACTCATGGATAAGGACTTTTATTTTACAATGTGTTAATTTTGTCTATTTGAAACTTTGGGACATTGGATGAATTATGTTTAAGAAACTAAAAATCCAATTGAATGAATGGAATGTGATTTTAATTTATTATGTTATGAACTTTTTAAAATTTTTAAAATTGTAATTATTTTTAAAAAATTTATAAGCATTTAAAAATAATTATTTAAAAATAATTTCTTTTGAGATATTTTTATATGTCTTATAACATCATGATTTGAAATTGGAAATGGAAAAAATAAAATAAAATTCAATGTCATCTAAATATTTATATTTTAAGCCAGTTTTTAATTACATTAGAAATTTTTTTTGAAAAGGGATTCTAATATGCTGAAATTATGACACCCTAGTGTGCTTTTGCCCATTATAAACCATATGAAAATTTTGAAAATAATAGAATTCAATCGTTAGGGCTATAACGAAAATGACTACTTTTTTGGGCCATTTGGTTGATTTTTTAAATTTACTAGGCTTAAGATTTATAACTTGAAGTGTGGGTCAAATGTGCAAAAAATAATCTTTCCAAAAAAAATGTGAAATTGTTTATAAATGCTTATTTAATCATTTTCTATTTTTTTGGGTTTGAACCAAGATTTAAATGCACACCAATGTATACATGAAATAAATCATCACCACCACCACCACATTTATCACTTAAATTTGTCTTCATGTGTAGTTGTTATTTGTAGAAACTAATGTAAAAAAAGTCTTGATATCACTACAAGAATTCATGGCTTTTCAAGCAATCCAACTTGATTGTCATGTCCATTTTGACTAAGAGTTTGGTGAATTTGATTGAAGGCCCCTAGTGATTAAAGTGACATGTTTAGATTTTGATTGGTTCATTTGATTGAAATGATTTTTTTTGACTACCTGGTAAATATGACATTTAATCAAATATGACCAAAAGTGTTACTTTTTAGTCAAAATGCACATGGGTGTAATCAAATGAGATATATTGTCAATTAATACTTATAGGCAAATAGGACAAGATGTGTACACCTTTAGTAAAAAAAACAAAGGTGTAATAAAATGAGTCATGAGCCAAATGGGACATGTAGAACCATAAATTTTGGAAAAGAAAATATTATATATAAATGTTTACAAGTTGTAGGCAAGTGACATATAAATAGGTAATTAAGAGGTAGGAAATTAAAGTAGGGAAGGTAGGTAAAAGGTTAGGTATATAAATAATAGGCTTAAATTAGCAATATAGGTAATCTATATGAACCTACCTGAACCTAGGTTATATCTTAGGTGAACCTATGTTAGCCTAAATAGGTCTTGGTTTGTATAGATTATGTAACTATGTAATGTAAGGGTTCTAGAGTAGGTTATGTAGGGCCAATGTATGTAGGGTTATATATAATTAGGGCTTATCTAGGCCTACATAGCCTTTACATAAGGCCTACATAGCTTGTATTTAAACCTACATAACCCTTCCATAAGCCTACAAGATAACCCCAATGATATTGGCCCCTATGTATCCCTAAGTACCCCCTATGTACCCGTTAACTACATATATAGAGCTCTTACATAGGCCTACATAGGCCTTGCATAGCTTAAAAGGTGTAATCACAATAACACATACCATAACAAGTGTAACATTGATTTAGTTTTTTCAAATCATAATTTAATTTGATGTTAAATAAAATATAGTTGTATTTTTAATATATCATGAAAACATGTGAATTAATTTGAAATTAATCCAATGAATAAAAAATCAACAAAAACACTCATCAAACAATATAACACTTGTTTTTAAGCAATAAAAAGACTGGTAAATGGATTTCAATTTTTTTGAAAATGACAATTTTTGCCAAATTTTTAACATGAACCTTTATAAAATAGTATGAAGAAAATTTTTAAATTTTATAATTATTTTCAAAAATATTCCAAAAATATTAAATAGGAATATTTCCCAAAAGGCAATCACAAAAGCAATTGGGTAGATGCAAGTTATAGTGGTTCAATATCAGCGGAAATTACACTCTTTACAAGTCCATACAAGATTCATTAAAATGATTCAAATGAACATGGTTAATACTTTTAAAAATGCTACTATCTTAATCTTTGAATAATACATCTTCAATCACCTACAAACCTTTCCAAATCTATGTGAAAACTTACATTTAATGTAGCTGATGTCATTTTTTAATTTGGAAGTCCTAAAACAAAAACCCACAAAGTCCAAAGGAATAATGCCCCATCTAAAACTTTCAAAAACATATGTTTTTGGTACAAAAAATTTGAAAAACAAACAAAAATTGTAATTTATATGGATTTATAAAAATATGGTCAAATTTTAACCATGCAAAATCCCTAACTATTAAATAGTTATGGTTTTCAAAAAAAAGATTCCTCGTATATTTTATCATCTTGTATTATATTACATATTAAGTCCCAATAAAAAATTTAAAATGTGAATCAATATAATTTTTTTCATTTTGTGATATTCTAGTTAGACAATCAGTCCATATCTTTCGACTTCAAAAGTCCATTACTACTAACAAATGGATTTTTTATCAATGAATAACCACATAATTCTTTTCATAAAGAATTTAATAGTTTAGATCCAAATCTCAATTAGTATATCTAAGGATATATTAATCACCATATGCATTTGAATAAAAGGTACCCAAGGAAAAAACATTGTTTGGTCACAAAAATGCACCACCATAGCTTGCATCTACTAATCAAAAAGTAGGCAGGTGTAGCTCGTGTTATTTCATTTGCACCCTAAATAGCCATGCCCTACTTTGCCCCTATATAGGCACCTATATAAACCTAGTTAGGTAGCTACTACATAGACTTTACCTAGGCCTACATAATGTGCATAACCCCTATATGGCCCTACATACTTTTTACCTATGCCTAGACACAACCCTACATAGCCTTACATAACCCCTACATACTTGTTACCTAGCCCTACATAATTTAACATAACCTTTACTTAGACCTTACCTAGGTTTATGTATAGTTTATATAACCCCTAAATAACCCTACATAACCTTTGCTTAGGCCTAGACATCACCCTTACATGTCCTTACATAACCTAAGTAGCGTAGAAACATAAATACCTCCTACCTGAACCAACATATATAACCTAACATAGTCTAACATAGCCATTATTTAACCTTACCTAGGCCTACATAACCCTACATAGCCCTTACTTATGCCTAGACATAATCCTTACATAGCCTTACATATATAACCCCTAAATAGGCCTAGATAGCCCATAAATACCGCCTACCTAGGCCAATATATATAGCCTAACATAGCCCCTACTTATACCCTACCTAGGCCTACATAGCTTACATAACCTCTACATAGCCTAACATAACCCCTACTTACACCCTACCTAGGCCTACATAGCTTACATAACCTCTACATAGCCTTACATAGCCCCTAAGTAGGCCTAAGTAGCCCATACATACCCCTCTCTATCCCCCTATCTACCTTTGTAAGTAGTGTAAAAGAAATTGAACATGTTTATTAGAACATTTTCACAAATATTTTCACCTTATGAAGGTGGTGGTGCAATGGTAATGACTTGATTTCACAAAATGGAGGTGAGAAGTTCAAGTCCCCACACTTGCAATCTAGGCCACTACCTTAACTAGGTGGCTTAGCTAATTATTCAAATGGGTGGCCTAACTACCTAGCTTACCAAGCCTAGGTAGATAGGTAGGTTGATAACTAAGTGGGTAGGTGGGCATGTACGTAAATAAATAAAAATTAATTACCAAAACATTGTTACCCAAATTTTGAACGATCGGTCAAAAAGACCAAGTCAAAGTGACCTCCTCAAAATGACCCAATCAAAACATATGTGTTCATTATGACTTGTCCCAGATAACTTCTAGTCAAGTTGAACATTTGTCACTTTTGGGTTTTTTTTACTAGTTTTTCAAGTCAAAAAAATCATGAATTCTTGTAATGTATCCTTTTCCCATTTTCTAAAACCCGAACCCTAAATGGGCTTATTAGGCTTTCAAATGAAGGAAAAACTTGATTTTCTTTCCTAAGTTTCAAACTCATGGAAATGGCAAAGTGTAAGGCATCACTAAAAGGCCAATGTCCACACAACTGATTAAAAACATAAACAGAAATAATTAGGGAAAGAAAATCAACAATAGTTTGAAAAATCTACCATGTTAGAAGTGGAGGCACTCAACCATCAACTTTCATAGCAATTCGTTTGCTATAACAAAGGATAATGGCAAATCAGAATTGTAAAGCCCTTTGAAACATAATGATTTTACTAACAAACCTACAAAATAACCAATAATAACTTGATTAATTATCCTATCAAATAGTAAACCATAAAAATTGTAAAGAGTTGACATAATAATGAGTTTCAAAAAACTACCTTGTTTTGACTAGAGTGTATAATTTTTTGGGTCGAATTCTAGTTTCAACATAAACCTTTTTCCATTCCTGTCTACCCTTCCCAAACTTCTTAAACCAAGTGATGCATTTTTGCAAATCTACTTGGGGAGACTTGATAGAAACATATTTTAGATTTCTAAAGACCTTTTCCTTTGTAATGCCATATTGACATGCTTTTGAAAAAACATGTCCAAAGCAAGTACCTTAAAAACTTTCTTCTAACCTAAGGGATTCATAATTTACAACACATTTCAATGCAATAGTCATTGCATTGAAATTAGATCCTTCATCTTTGATACACCCAACAATTTTTTTCATTAAACCATATTTGTCCAACAATTATGTCAAACTTTTGGCCAAGGCTTGCCTCATTGTTTCTATTGCTTCAAAAAAACCAATAGGCACATGTTTTGGTTGCCAATCACTATTTAGAAAATTAATCACCAATGCAACACATCATAAGCTCCTTTAGACATCCAAAAGTCAAAGCAAACTATTGCAAAATAACATTCTACTAAAGTAAGAACAACATATAATTGATTTATCTTCTCCACTAACCCTAGCAATATGTCTTGTGAAAATTGCCTTTTGGAAGGGGAATTTAATTTTGGACAAAGACAAAAAACTAAATGTTTGAGCCAAATACACTTTACAAACCAAATAGGTAAGTTGTTCTTGACAATTAATGTAGATAAATGTCCTCTAAATTTTTTTTCTATGAGACATCCTATTTTTTGGAGGAATCTTTGACTTAAAAAAATTTAAAGATTGACCCTTTACATGGATGTGTTCTTTTTTTTGAAGGTTGTCTTTCATGATCACCTCTCAACAAACTATTCAATTCTTCTTCAAACCTTTGTGTAATAAGAAAATGATCTACATCCACATGTTTTCAAAGAGGAGTTATTCCATTGGCTTTGTAATAAAATCAATCCTTTCCTCACTTGAGTTCTTGGATTTATTCCAATTACCAAATTTTAATATTTCAAAACATGCAACACATTATTTATTACCAAATCAACTTATTCATTATCATTCACATAATAAAAACTCCAACATAAGAAGTTCTTCCATGTGGCTTCCATCTTTTCCTTTGAGCATGCAATTTTTTCAACTTTCCTTTCATTATTTCTTCACTATCATTTTCTAGATTACTATTTGACAAACATTTGGACACTTGAATTTTCCTCAAACCTATCTTCCAAAACTACATCATTGATACATATTATAATTGTTTCATTGTTACACCTTATTATATTCTCATTTGCAGAAAATTGTTCCATTGGCAATTTTCACAAGACTATGTCCAAAGATAATGCAGAAAACAATTGTTCTTCAATAGACACACTCCACTTACAACTTATAATATAATTCCCAATCAAAAGAAAGAAAAGAAAAAAAGAGAAAAAAATGCATTTATAAGCAAATGGGTTTAAAGGTATAGAAAAGACATTTACAAACAATGGGGTTTAAGGTGTAGAATTTTTTAATAAAAATCACTCACTTTTTTCTCTCATGTCATTATGGAAAAAAAAGGTTTAGGTTTAAGGGTTTTAGGTTTAAATCAAAGGTCTAAATTTTAATCTTGTGCATAAACAAACAAAACAAAAAGTTAGACATATTAAAATTCATAAATTATATATACTCAACTCAAAAAAAATGACAAATTGAAACAAAATACAAAGGAAAGAAAAAAAACTCAAAAAATCTAGAAAAAAAAATTACCTTTGTTGGATGAAGCTTAAGTTGATGTTGTTCCAAGCTCCTCCACCTGCACAAGAGAGTGGGGAGGGAGTACTAATTGAAATAGAAGGTAGTGCAACAAGGCGTGAAGGCAAGTAGCAAGGCAATGAAACAACAATGGGGGGAGTGGCAAGAGGTACCTGAAAAAGAAGTTGAACATCAAGGCGCGACAAGTAGCAAAGTGCGATGGTGAGTAGCAAGGCGTGATAGTGAATAGCAAGGCGTGCTTGGCAACAAGGTGTCATGGTGAATAGCAAGGTGCAATGAACAACAAGGCCAATGAGCAACAAGGCGTGATGGCAAACAACAAGGCGCAAGGAACAAAGCAAAATAGCAAGGCACAATGGCGAGCAGCAAGGCGCAAATAACAAGGCAAAGTAGCAAGGTGCAATGGTGAGTAGCAAGGCGCAAGCAACAAAGCAAGTAGCAAGGCACAATGGCGAGCAACAAGGCAATCAACAAGGTGCAAGCAGTAAAGTAAAACAGGAAGGCAAAACAACAAGACACAAATGGCAAGAACAAGGTGTGATGACAAGTAGATCAAACAGCAAAGTGCAATGGTGAACAACCTTGTAATAAGGCACAACGGTGAATAGCCTTGTAGAAAGGTGTGATGATGAGCAATAATGTAAATGAAAAAACAACAAAACTCAAAGGGGGGAAAAAAAAATTTAATTAGAATTTAAATCCACAACACAAATGAGACAAAACTCTTTTATGTAAAATTTTAAGGTTTGCAAGAAAAAGTTATTGGAATGTGGCACCTCAAACTTAAACCTTATTTTTCATGGTGGCTAAACCCTGAGACCTTAACCCAAGGGGTCAAACCTTACCTAGTTCTTAGATTTTTTATTTATTTATTTATAATTGGTTCTCACATCTGATTTTCACATAATGAGAATTGGTAGCTCAATTTTCAATCAGGGTATCACTCATGGTGATACCATGAAAGGATTAAACTGGGATGCCCAATGACGCCCAAGTGATCCCCAAGGATATTTGTGATACTCACCCAACACTATCTTGGACCCAACAACAAGACTAGGCCAAGATGAAGACTCTAATAAATACCCAATACATTGACCCAGTTGGTATGTTCAGAAGTCCATAAAAGATAACATTATTTTTTGCTATGGTGTAGGTGCTGGTTCATTCAAGGCTTGTAACTTATAAGTAGCCAAAAAATGGAAAGTGGAACACAATTTGATGGTAGCTTCTTGGCACCAAGCCAAGCCAAGCCAACAAACCAGGTAGCTAGACTTATAAAAAAACTACAAAATAATTGAAGTTTAATTCACCACCAGGCATGCATATTATAGTACATGCATTTAAGTTAAACTAGTCATATGAATGCCATGTGAGTACTTGGAAATCAACTTATGTAAGGGTTGGGCAATACTACAATTGTACTCTAACTCCCTATTATAATCATGGAAAATGACTACCTTTTGAAGTAGCATTAGCCTATGGGATGATGCCCTATAATAAGGTGAAAAACCATTGTGTCACTCAACTACTTTGATAAGCTAAAAACTTTTTGTTTTTCTTTCTTTTTGCAATATCCTTGAAACATGCCAAGTTTGAACACCCTATAGATGACTTTAATGAACATTAATATATGGGCATATTATTTTATGTCATGCTATCAATGTTTTTTGAATTTGTTTACCATATTATGGATTTATTTACTTGTCAAAATCTTTTCAACAAGTTTTTGGTTCAAGTATCAGCTAGACAATTTCATGAAATTTTGGCCCATTCCAAATTTTATTTGATGTAAGAAATTCCCAAACTCAATTATTTACATTTAGCACCAAATTTTGTTTTCCCAGTTTTTTGAGATTGAAAATTTGGTGAATTTACACTAGAAAAGTAAATCCCATAAACTCCCCCCCCTCCTTTTTTCTGTTGTGAAACCAAAAAACATTTGGGGAAAAAAATCAATGTTCACCACTAAGCCATGCAAAAAGTTGCCTTTTAGTTCCAATGAACTATAGCCGGAAAACTAGTCATTAAAAAGTATATATGGGTACCTAAGGGCCAAATCATGGGGGAAGAAATAGATCAACCACATTAGTTTGGTTGTATAGTTAGTCTCAAGTGATAAATCTTTGAAAAACAAATAATAACCCAAAAATAAAAGGATTAAAAAATCCCCTTCCTCACACTAGGTTCATTAACAAAGAATTTTTTTTCCTTTCTTTGGATAGGCAATGCTAAACATAAAAACAATAGCACAACAATCATCAATTCAATAAGAAAAAAAATCCTTCATTCACCTTAATTGAAGAAAAATAAGCTTTCCAATTTACAAAACACCTTTTTTTCTTTTTTCTTCTATTTGGACCTCTTCTACTTTTAATCCTCATAACTTTCTTATTTCTTATTCATTTTAAATGAATTAAAGTTCTAGAGGGGCACCACCTGAAGTTTTATAGATCATCCTTGAACTATATTAATAACAAAGCAACATACAAGGAAATTTTTTGATGTTTGGAAATCGACTTTGTAGTGTTTGGTGGTTTGTTTTTTTGAGTTTTTGATCCCCTTTATTTTGGGGGGCTATAATTTTCTCATTTCTAATCCGTTTTCAATGATTGTTAGTATGTCAGTTGCATTAAGAAAAAGGTTTCAAGTTTTGTTTGGACACCAAAAACAATAGAGCCCTCCCCTTGGATCCGGCCTGCCCTGAGTGTTTAAGTGTTTGGTCACTGACTAGTTTACCCTAATGCCATTGAGATTTATAATAACACTTAATTTGAATGTTGAACTTGAACAAGTTTTGAGTATCCTAGAGAAAAATGCAATTAAACTTCAAAATCTCGTAAATGCAACACAATTTCCTAGGTGACCCAAAGATGTTGCCAATTGATTAAGTTTAATATATGAAACATATGTATATACAACTTGTTCACATGGTAAATACCTTGTGAATAGGGGTGTATTTACTAGCATTCATGTAGGAGGTTTATTTTTAATGTTTTTTTTCCCATTTTTGCTAGATTTACATGTCCTCTTTCAATTCAAATTAGATAATAACTTTGTGGCCATGAAGCACAACTTAAAAGTTTATGCAAATGTTATCTTTACATTTAAACCATTTTTATTTCCTTTTTATTTCCTAAGTCATCAAAACTACTAGCATGCCACAACAAAATTATGGACCAAACTAAAAGCTATATGTTTTTCTTCAATTTCCCAATTAGGCTATTAACATAAACAAATATTTCATGGCCTTATCAATCAATAAGAACTTTCCATCATGTTGACTAGGTCAATATGTATTTTACCCAACAAACATTTGGTTGATTTACTCAAAAAGTGTTGATTGTTTGTTTTAAAAATCTATGTGGTTTAAGCTTCATCAAATGTTAACAATTAACAAGTTAAGTTAATTAAAAATACTAACCTAATTAACAATACCTTATTTATGGTTCATACTAACTTTGATGAAGCTTAACAACCCTAAAGCACTACAATGCCTTGAAGGTTTTGCAAAGTTCTTAGGCTTATTAATGTTGCTCAAAAATGTCTATGAAAAATGTCTTGGTTGATTATTGAAAAACATCTAATGACTAATTCGATTATTAATAACCTATTAGGAGGTTATTGATTTTTTACTAATGAAAACCTACAAGTGCTTAATAGGGAAAACATAGAGAACCAAGGAACTCTTATGGGCCAATTATTGAATTCTTAAAATTTGATAACTTACATGCACGTTTGAAATTTTCATCCACATGTAGGTTATCAATCTTGAAACCTTAAAATTTTAATAATCTACCTAGGTTTCAATTATTCTTAAATTGGGTCAAAAATTGGAGCCACATAGAAGGGCATGTGAAAGGTTAAGTACACTCCTAAGTGTGTTACAAAATCTACTATTCATGTAAATATCATGAACTTGTAATGACATGGGGAAAAATGAAATTCATATGTGGGCAATGTTGACAAATCTACAATTTCATTAATCTATACCAACAAATGAAGCCATAAAATTTTGAAAGGCCCATGTTGTGTATAGGAGGTGATCAAAATAAATTAAATAAATTAAATAAAAAATTTAAAACTTAATCTACTTTACTAATATGATTATTGATTCTCAAGGTGGGTATTTGAAAGTCAACCTTTATGCATAACAAACATTTGACTAAATTTGAAAATAATTTATCAGTAAAAAATTATCTTTTAAATTTTTTTTAATTATCCATTGTAAATAATTTTTTGAATTTTTTTAAAAAACATTGATTCCACATTATTTAAGATTATTTAAACATTGTTTAACCAATCCCATGCTACCCTGTTAATTTATTAAAACTATTTCAATACTATTTCAAGGTGTGCCATTTGTTCCTTTTAATACCCAAATATACCTTAATTACATGCAAATTCTTTAAGGTGGACCAAAATTTTGTCACAACATTACTTTTTTCTGTCTTTTTTACTTAGTTTTTTTAAACCATGTAAAGACACATCTATGGATTATTATGATGAAATCTAGAATTGTAATAGTCTAAAATAATAAAACTTTGACAACTTTTGATTCATTATTTTTTATGGGGATCAAGATATAAGGTAAAAAAGGATTGCAGTAAAGAGTAGGCCCTTTTCATCTTGTGTGGTACACCTTAAAGGATTTTCATCCCACTGGGTGTATTAATCTTGCAATGGAATTGATACTTAATATTTTTATTTTTAAAAATGATATTGATACCATGTGTGGTCCAAAATTTAAAAATTTAAATTAAAAAAAAAAAACCTACTTGAATAATTATGAAAAGAAATGACAACCAACCAACACTAGTTTAAATTACTCACTTCATAAGATAATTTAATGAAATATGATAGTTTAAGAACCCAAATAACTTTAAAACTAAGAGGAGATTATCATCATATTCCATTGTTAATGTCTCAACTAGGATGAAAAGACATTAGGATGGACATTTTTGGAAGTCATAATTTCAATTTTTTTGGATTAGTCAAATCCTATTATATACAACTCAAATGCATTTGAAAAATTTAACAAAAATGAGATGAAAACTTGAAATTTATATTTCAATCCTCCCAAATCTGAAAAAGTTACACAAATAAATCAATACTCAATCAAAGGTGGACTTTACAATGTAGGGTACATTCAATGTCAATATAATCCAAACTATTATGATTATGGACTTTTTGTTTCTAGTGGAGTTGGAGAACATGCTTACAACTTTTTACCACCACACACTAAAGTATCATAACATGTAAGATGAAAAAATCAAGTAATTTTTTTTTTCTCCTTTTTAAGATTAATCAAAATGATAACCTCATAATTGTAAAGTTCATTTGGATATCTAATTGATTTTTTCAAGGCTCATTTTCTATAGGTGTTTTAAAAAGGTTTTAATTAGGGTGATATGAACTTGGACATGAAAAATATATGAACTTCAACATCATTGAAATGTTTTTATTGAAAAATAGATTGGATTTGGACTTTAAAAATGGACTTTCAATTGCCCATTTTGGTCCACCCTAATGTGTTTTCACCCAACTCAACTTAAGATGGTAGAATTTTGGGTTTGTTCCATGATGGATTGCAAGTTGCAACTTAATTATGATCCAGATCCAATAGGATAAACATGCCCATCAGTGAACACAATGATTGAACATGTAAATGATTTCCCTAATACTACACACCCAACATCATTGTACTAAACACACTTGACTTGACCACAATGAAAAACAACACCTATGACCAAACACCTAGTAGAGAAAAATTGTGTTTGGTTTTTTATTAACAACAAGACCACAATGATGCATTTGTTTCAATTTAAGGCATACATTTGGCCAAATATGAAATCGATTCACACATATCATTGTGTCCAAATGTTAGGTGATGGTAAAATGAACACAAACATGTGTACAATTGATTATCAATGTGTAAAAGCTAGGAAGGAAACCTTTTTCAATGTGAGGTTATGGGTGTTTTGGGGCAATTTTACAAAAGCTTGAAGTGATGTCTAGTGATGGGAATTGGGCTTACCATTAAATAAAGTCAATTAAACAAAAATGTGCAAAAACCCTAACATTGTTTTGAAAAGTGCACAAAAGGAATTAAAAAACTAAACAAAATAAAATGAGTGATTGGATTACCTTGTCAAAATTTGAGCAAATAAATTCAAAATACAACAACAAAACCAATTTTCAAATTATGAAACACTAAAAGTTTTCAATAGATTGATCAAAGATAAAATAATTTCTCATTAATGTGGATTTTTTTCACATTTCAAATTATAAAAGTAGGTTTCTAGTAAAATTTTAAAAGTACAAAAACTTTAACATCCACTTTTGAGTGTGTGCTTTTTGTTTCAAGTAGGTTTCAAGTAGGTTCTAATAAAAAGAAAATAGAGTTTTTTTATGACTTGTTCAAATATATGATGATCTTCATATCCTAACTTTGTAAATATTTCTTCCAATAAGTTTTTTATGGAAAAAATACATTTCAACACACATTAACCAATGAGTTTCAAATGTATATTTTATATTTACTTTTTAAATTTATTTTCTTTCAGTTTTTTTGAAACTAGATTCTTGTACATTCAACAAACAAAATGGCATCCATATATGAAAAATAATTTCGCCTAATTTTGAATGTAATCATAATAAAATGAGCCATTGATAGCAAGGTCAAAATCCTTACCAAAGACTATAGTGTGCACATGTTTTCATGTATTGGTTGATTATATATATAATAAAATTATTTACCTTTTAAATATATATATATATATTGATGGGATATTGATATTAAAACCAAATATGACCCATATTTTGATCAAAAATTTAAAAAATTACATCAAGCTTTTACATTAAAATCAAATGTATAACTTTGTTTTCAACCATCATCATAATTTTTGAACCATTATAATTATTGAAAATGTTTTAAGTAAAAATTAATAGAATCCAATACATACACCTAAAAAGATCCTATACATGTGCACCTAAATGTATCAAAACATATGGCTTTTATTGTGAGGGATATTAAAAACAACAATAAATTTGAAAACATTTGACACTAGAAGTGAAAATAATTAAAAACACATTCAATTTCAAAAGTGTTCAAATCATTATGGGCAAGCCCATCCTTGGGTAGTACGACTAGGAACGTCACACCTTGATTTTCTTGGACCCATCAAACTTTGAAAAATGATAGGATAAACTTAAATAAACATTTTCATAAAAACAAATTTTGAATACATTTATTAGGTTCCATAGATTTTGAAATCTCAATAATATCAAGAATATTTTGTATTTTGATGTTCATAATCATTTCATTTAGAAAAAGTTTCAGGAAAATAACTTTTTTTTTTCTTTGAACTTTTCGATTAAGAACACAAATTTGGAACATGATTTTTTTTTTAATTATGAATTTTTTTGCTAAGGTAATTTGGAAGTCATTTTATTTTTAAGTTTTTATTTGGTAATTAATTGATTAAATATGATTTAGTTACAAACTTCCAAAGTTGAACTTGTCAATTTTTTTTAAGGGACCATTTTAATTAGGAATATAATTTAAATTTTTTTTCCAATTTTTAAAATTCCCAAATAAACTCCAAGCCATATTTAAAATATTTTTCTAAAAAATAATTAAAATTTCCCCAATGCATCACATTAATTTTTTTAGTCATTATTGAATAAATATGGATTTGTAAAAATGTGCAAATTCCTTACAAATTCAATGTTTCAACTTGAAAAATGATCAAAATTCTATGTCATCACCAAAAATTAAAATTTCACATTTTTCAGTTTTATTATACTCTAAGTTATAACTTTTCTTAATACATCATGTACATTATAACCCATTTATATGTGGTAAAAGACTCCTAAAACTATAAACTTCTAAAACAATTTTGAAACATTCTTTGAATTTTTAAAGTTTTAGAATTCCACATTTTTATATGTATGAATGTTTTCTGAGTGTGCATAATATGTTCTTATCATCTATATTTTTTCAATGAATGTTTTTTTGTTATATGAATCCTTTTTATAGTCCTTTACAAAATTAACTCCATTTGATGCAATAGGTGTATTTTCAAATGTCTTAAATTTAAATTGAAATTTAAAATTAGAGCAAATGAATTTTTATTTTAAGTTTTTTGACATTCATATGAAGGAAAAATGATTAATTTGTCATGATTACTATGGGTTTAAATGGTAATAAAATAAATAAATCTTTGATTTTAATTGATTATGTCTAACATCTAACGCCTTTTTTAACTCTTAGTTATGTGTTTCACCTAGGGGTTTGAATGACACATATTTTTTGAATAATCAAATGGACTATAATGATTTATTTGACTAAATACATCTAGTCAAATTAATTGCACAACCTTAATCAAAATGACTAATGGTCTTTAGTCAAATGGAACATTTAATCAAAATGGTCAATGTTCTTTAATCAACTATGACATGGTTTATTACCTTGTGTATTTACTTTTTACCTCCTCACCAACCTATTTACTTAATTAATTACTTACCTATTTATTGACTTATACATTTTCACCTACTTGTTTCTTTTCCTACGTACCCAATATTTATTTACATACTACTTACTTACCCACCCACTTATTTGCCTAAATTTAACCATTGAGTTTAGCCATTAAATTTACTCAAATTTTAATTATTAGGTTTAGCTTAAGTTAATAACTAAATTTAAGCATTAAATGTAGCCATTATGTTTAACCACTAAATTTGGGCTCAAGGTTTAGCTTAAGTTGAATCATTACATTTGGCCATTAAGTTTAGCTTCAGTTTATCCACTAAGTATAACCTACATATAACGATATAACTTAAATATAACCATTATGTTTAACCATTAAATTTAATAACTATATTTAACCACTAGGTTTAATCATTATATTTAGCCACTAAATTTAACCATTATGTTTAACCAAGATTTAGTCATTATGTTTAGGCACTAAATTTTATCACTAGGTGCCATTATGTTTAACCAAAGTTTAGTCATTATGTTTAACCACTAGATTTAGTCACCATATTTAATGAAGGTTTAATCATCATGTTTTGTCACTAGATTTAAGCATTAAATTTAGTCACTATATTCACCCACTAAATTTATCAAAGTTTATCCATGAAGTTTAATTACTTTGTTTATCAATTAGGTTTAACCACTATATTTAAGCATTAAATTTGATGACGAGGTTTAACCAAGGTTTAGTCATTATGTTTAGTCACTAGATTAAGCCATTAGGTCTAGCCTAATTTTAGCAATTAGGTGCCACCTTAGTTTAATCATTATATATATTGATGTGAAATAAAAGTCTGAGATAAAAAAACTTGACAAAAGTTGAATGCTTTTGATAGTGTAGTCCATTGGTAAGGACTTAGTTTATCATCATGAAGGTTTGAAGTTCAATTCTTTATACTTACAACCTATGTGCATGTTTGCAGGGAAAAGGTAAGTAGGCTAGATTAAGGTAATTCAATGAAGTTCAATTAGGTTAAGTAGCCTAACACACCTACCTACCTAAATGTCTTTTTTGACCTACCTAAACCCTAAATAGCTTAAGCAAAATTAAACAACCCCTAAGTAGCCCATATGTAAAGTAGGTAGCCTTTAAGTAAGGTCCTAAATAACTTAGGTAGCCCTTAAGTAGCTTATAAATAATCTAAATAACCCATAGGTAGCCAATTAATACCCTAGGTAGTTTAGCTAGTGCCTAGGTAGACTTTTAGGTAGCTTAGGTAGGCCCCTACTATGTATCATAAGTAGCCCCTAGGTAGCCAAAATAGCCTAAGGAAGTCTTAGGTAACCCCTAGGTAGCTTGGGTAGTCCTTAAGCAAGTCCCTAGATAGCCTAAGCAACCCTTAAGTAATGTAAGTTAGGTTGAGTAGGTCATTTAGGTAGGTTAGAAAAAATGTTTATTAAAATGTGGTTACAATTCATGTTACATTATAAAAAAAAGATGGTTCAATGGTAAGTATTTTGCCCCTAATGTGAAGGTGAGGGATCAAATTCATACTCTTACAACCTATCTACCTTAATCTAGGCTAAGTAGATTAGGTGCTTATTATAGGTTGAGTTCTCTAAGCTAAGCCACCTAGGCTCCTAGTCCACTATTTAGTCTAGGCTCCCTAGGCTAGGTAGGCTAGGTCATTTAGCCTAAACTAAGTAGTCTAACCTAGACTAGGGATAACATACTTAGCCTAGGCTAGGTGGCTTATTTTGTAATTAATTAAAGCCAGTACAATGACTCAAGATGGTCCATGTAGCCATTGGATGTATCCTTCATGATTACATGCAAAATGATTGTAGTCATGGAGGCCTAGTCATTAATGTCCTTTGTGATTGCAACCTTGAAAGTAACTAATGATAAAAACCTCAAGTTCACTTTGAGTGCCAATCATGGAGTCAGATGTGTCCTTAATGACTACCCCATATCTGATTTTGTATGCCAGGTTTTGGAATATAGGGGCATTTTGTCTCCAAGTGGCTGTAGTTTGATGTACTTTAAACATAAGGCCCACTTTACATTAGGAGTCAAGGCCAATGTTCAACTCATATCAAGCATTCCTATTGGTGCAAAAGTTGAAATCAGCCCCAAGGGCTTTACACTAGGAGTCAAGGCTGAAATACAAAAAATATTTTTCAATCTGCCCCAAGTTACTAATAAATGCTGAGCCTTGTATTGGCTCCAAGGCTGGAAAAAGGATACCATCGAATTTGGGAAGCCAATTTGCAACCCTTGGGGCCAATGTTTCAGCATTTATTGACCTTGCCTACCAAGGCAAGGATATTGTGTTTAGATTCATTATAGAGTATAGTAGCTTAATGGATTTTGGCACCTACGTAATAGATTTATTTTTATATGAGGATTTTTGAAAGATGACATTTTGGCTTGTGTTGAAACTTGAGATCAGTTATAGAGTTATAATATGTTGAAGGAGTTTGGTTTCTTTAGGAGGACTTTTTGAAGATTATATTTTTGCATGGTGAAATATTTGAGTTTCCATAATTCTTCTTTTGCCTTAAGATACTTTCTAATGCAAATGGCAAGGCCATAGTGTGACACACCCTTTGTTAATATTCCAACATCGACATTCTAGCATTTACATATTAGTAACTTGGGGCCAAACAACAAATGCTCAAAGTTGGCCCCAAGTTTTTTCAGCCCTGACTCCTAGTGTAAAGCAGGCCTAAGGAAGGCGGGGTGAGTGCAAGTCATTGAGATGTCTGTATTGGTTCCTCCGTAGAAATCGGTGATGTGGCATCACCCCATTGGTGGAGAGGTCACAAGTTACAACCCATATCCGCTGTGTACCAGCTGGGCCAGATATGGCAACAGCAACAAGGGCATTCATTCCAAATGTCAATGTAGTCATCAGTTACGGGCGGCTGAAATCCCGTTCATTGAGTCACTGGTTATGTCCCGTAACACAGCTCCAGCAGGCCGGGTATGGACTACGTAACCGGTCACACGGCTCAACTTTTTCCCATAACTGGCCTGCTCGAGCTGTGTATAACCAGTGATTCGACGGATGGGATTTCACCCGCCTGTAACTGATGACTACGCCGACATTTGGGATGAATGCTGTTGTCACTGTCGCCATAACCCTCCTGCGCCCATCTGGTCGACCCAGTACACAGAGGAATATGGGTTGTAACCTGTGACCTTTCCGCCAATGAGGTGATGCCACGTCACCACTTTCTACCCGTTATGTAGTCCCATAATCCCTGTGAAAATGCAGATAGGTAAAATAAAGCAACAACAAGGTGGATATCACCAATCAAACATTTGCAACAAAAGGCATGCATCCACTATGCCAGCCAGCGTTGGTTTTCCAATTTATGTGACGTAGCTAAAGTGGCAATCATATTCCATAAGACGGTTTAGCCACATTTGGTACTTAAAAAACATGAAGGTTAAAAAAATTAGAATCCTCCTATATTTTTGGGTACCTTCTGGAACTTGTGATGGAAATTATCTGTTTCCTTTTAATTTCTTTTCAAAATTTGGTGACTAAAATTGCCAATAAAATTTATTTCTATTCCATTTTGAGAAACAATCCATAAGAGATATAGGTGGTGTGTTTGGATCAATGTTGGGTGGTTCTCTCTTTTGAGAACCTAGAATTGGTGGGTAAGGGCAGGGTATATGTACATCCTTGATTCAAGGTTTTCAAAAATTTATGACTAATTCTAACTTTTGACTATCAATTCTCACAAAAATCATAGAGCTGATTTTGGCCTTTAACCAAGGTGCTAAACAATCAAGGAATCGGGCAATGAACTAATTGTAAATTGCCAGTTCTTTGCCGATTATTTTCATGCAAACAACCAATGCTTTGAAAGATTTCAACAACTTGAACCAAAGGTTCTTTTTACACTACAAATATTCAAGGATTTTGTGATTCTGAAAATTTTCTTAAAGTAGATGTTATTAACAACGCCAAAGAACCACACAACATGGGTTTGCATCACAAATTCCAGATGCTACTTTCATCATCTCTATTAAGAGTTCAATTTTCTAACCTATCATCAAATAAGTTAGTCTTTGTATTTTGAAAGACCAACTAATGGAGACGATAGATAACTAGCTTAAGTGTAATGTCATCACCATATCAATATGAGGCCATCAATTTATTTTTTTATGTAATGGATATCCAAGGAGTCGACTTGGGTAGTTGGATCAGTAACCAACAACTACCCAAGGGGACAACTAGAATGAATTAATTCAATCTAGCCAAAAATGATATGAAACTACAAAGTTTTATGTATAAAATGTATTTTAAACAAATAAAAGTTACATAATATGAGCCAAGTTTGTTTTCATAGTTGAAAACAATCAAAAGAAAAGGTAGTACAAGTGACCAAATTTTATAACTTCTTGAAATTAATTAGTTTAAAAGTTAGGACATTGATGTCAATTATCGACTTGGGTAGTTGTTGGTTATTCATCTAAGATTAACCAATTAACATGATCCTTTTCTAACTAGATTGCAATGCAAATGCCAAAAGCAAACCAAGCATATTCTTTAATTCTAATTCAACTTCAAATTTTTTAATTAAAGTCGTATGTTTGTTTTCTTGGTGTTTTAGCATCTTGAACTTATCATGTCTTTCATGTTGTTGGGATGAAACACATTCCAATCCAATATCTTTGATAATAGTTTTTGCCAATAATTTAAAACTTACTTGTGGTGATTTGAAGTTTCACAAAGAATGCTCACTTCAATTGTGAGTTCTTTTCAATGATTTAAAAAATAAAGTAGTAGTGGTGATAAGGTGTTATACTTTGGAAATCTCAAGTACTTATTTCAATCTTCTGAAAGTTTCAAGAATATCATGGATGCTCATGGTTGGTGAGTAATTAGTTATGATTATTGAACTTGGTCGTCATATCCTTGAATTTATTCAAGTCAAAAGTGGACCCCATACTTGTGAATATAGTATGTACCTTGCAACTAATCATGATGGTTGTGAATTCATGATTATTATAGAACAATCAAATTTGGTAATAATATTCTTAATTTTGAAGGTGAAAATAGCTTCAACAATAGAAAGGATAATTTGTATCTTTTAGCAATCCAAACATACGAAAGTTATCTTGGAAGCTTAATAGTTGATAATGTTTCAATGTTTAGTGAAACCAATGTTGAAACTTGTGTTGTGTGTGTACTTGGATATTCATATACACCTTGGGTAAGTGTAAGTGTAATTTTTAGAAGAAAAAACACGTGCACTTATATAGTTTTACACATCATATAAAACAATGTAAATAAATAAATGAACACAACACATAATATATGCTTTAAAAAAAAAACATTATTGCGTCTCAGAGCAATTGCTATGGAAGTGAAGTTCTTTCAACAAAGAAAATTGAAAGAAAGCAAAAAGGGGGAAAAGGGGAAAGGGGTAAATGGTAGGCATGAGGAAAGAAGAAAAGGTAGGTAGGGGAGAAAATAGGGTTAAGAAGCTAAAGAAGTTTTTACATACAAAAATAGTTTGTGAATTTCTTTTGATTAGTAACATTTGGGTTGTAATCAATATATTACTAGTTGGTGACAATTGAAATTTCTACAAAGCAAATATTTTGATTGCAAATATATTCACATAATTTTATCCTTATATATATATATTTTTAAAACTATAGTTTAACTTGGCTATAAATGAAAAACTTGAACTTTGAAAATGAAGTTAACAAAAAGTTCATTTTGAACAACAAAATTACTTGCCAACATAAGCTCTAATGTCCATTTGGTTTTTCACATCAAAGAATTAATGGGTTTAAAAAAAATTGAACTATTTCCCCAATGTCCTTTATTCAAACAAATTAAAACTATCCCAACTCCCCATGCCCCCAAATACCCACAATTTGATCAAAATAATGTAAAACAAAATAAGAAACAAATTATTCCTTGCAAGAGAAGGGTCAAGACTCAAGATTGATTTTTTTCTCCCTTACATTGTCACTATTAGGTAAAAACACAGTAAAAGGAACCACCCAAGTGAGTGGACACTCTTAAAAACTACATTTTTGTATGTTTAAAAGATCAAAAATGAAACATAATAATTTGGATTGTCATAAAAAAATTTGGAATATTTTTCATTAATTACAAATTTTACATGCTCAAAGCTTGACACAAATCAAAAATGTTTTTGCATGTTCAAAGCACTCAAACTTTGAGAGTGGACAATCTTTGTTTTTTTCAGATGTTCCTTTTTTCTACCAAATGTGCATCATTCCTTCTAAAAATTAGAAAGGATCTTAACATTGATGATTAGAAGGGCATAAAGACTTGAGTTAATGAAAATTATTTTAATAATTAATTTAAGCACATTTGGTTCAAAAATGCTTTTGACCCTGAAAATTATGGATTTTGAAAATGTGCCTTTAACAAAAGTTATTCATGTTTATGTGATAGAGGACATGAATGCATAATAGAGATGATATAAAATCATTTTGTAGTCAAAATGTATTTATATCTAAAATGCAGTGTTAAAAGGGGCCCAAGGTATTTGAAATACAAATTTTAAAATCATAAACCAACACAAAAATGACACATGTCATGTGCAATCCTTGGAAAGGACTTTTACCTTGGCGCCTCTAGCTCCTTTAACTATGTTTTCACCCTACTCAAATACTCAACAAATCATGACAATTTTTAAAGTTGAAACATTAACAAGTTATGGTCATTATTGAACCTTGGGACAATGTTTTTTTACCCTCTTTCCATTGCTCATAACAAATATCATAAGGAAATGTCTTTAAATTGTAGACTTATTGAAAGTACATTTCAACAATGGTCTCTAGATGGTTTGCAAGGTAATTTCACAATTTATTTTTCATGAAAAACAATGTTGAAAATATCCTTTTAACTTCCATTGATCCCAACACTTGCATTGTGGCAAATTCAATGAGCTTAAAATAATAAGGAATGTGGCTTATGATTATGGAAGAACAAATGTTCTCTAAAGATGTGTAAAAAGGTTGATGCAAAAAAGGAGTTGATCTAATAGCTAAAAATTAACCTTCATTAAGGTTTTGAATGTGTTAGCTTGAATGTCCAACCCAGATAAGGACAAAATAGGGGTAGAACTAGTAATATCTACCTTAATATGCATTCATGAACATAATCAATCTTGAAGTATACCAAATAACGGCGAGGGAAATTCTCGTCACAACTAGCTTGAACCAATATTGTGTATATTGTATGCCCATGGCATCCATAATAGAACTAGTTGGAAATCAGTTAATTAGCTATTTTATAAGTGCATCCACAACACTTACACCAATGACTTGTAACCATGTCATCATGTAACCAATTTCAATGAATTTTACTTTTAAATTCCTCATTTGATGGTAAGCTATTTTTTAATTTTAATTTCACATTACTATTTTCACACTTTCTATTCTTTTCTTATAACTCAAGTTCATAATTTTTATTATGATTCCTAGCAAAGTCTTTTACAACATGGATAATTAAAAACCTAAGAATAATGATGTTGAATATGGCTTTACATTTTGAATTCATTTACAATTCAAAAAAATTACAATTGTGATAGTTTAAATTGTCCACTTGATTGTGCTTTCACCTTATTACAAATATAAATGTGGACATATTTCCCATGGGAAAAAATAATTTTTAAATTTTAATTGTATGAGTTAATCAAACATATTATAGATGACATGTTGAAATCAGATTTATATTTCTTTACATGTGTTCAAAAGTGAAATATTTTAGAAATCCATAATGAACATAAGAATGAAGATTCTTTTTTAAAATTTAGGAATAATATGTTTTTATTATCAATATTAAGAATGGTATAAAACTAATGATTTCATTCAATAAGGTCTAAGGCATGAATACATTTCCTTTAGACATAATCATGATTGGAGAAGTAAACAAATAAATGAGTTGAAAGAAAGAGTTCACATTGATATTAATCATTATAATAAACTTATATAGGAAAAACATAAGGTATAAATCAAGGTGATTTAATATTTATAAAGAAGTTATGGACTTTCAAAAATGAGTGTAACACCAAGACTTGGAATTGTGAGAGGACTAACAAAGGGGCCGCAAAATTTGTGAACTCATGTAGACTTTACATTTGCTAAAATTGGTCCATTGCATCATACTTTCACCTAGAAATGGAATCACAACATAAGGCAAATGGAAAGTGACATGGTGTGAATCATAAAATCATGGCAACATATCCAAAATACAAAGTAGAAGAATAAAAAGGTGAACAAAATATACTAGTGCAAGCAAATTTGGCATCATGTAATATGAATTGAAAATATTTCAATTGATTGGGCAAACAATCCTTGAATTTGATGAAGTGTAAGTTGCATTAAATGTGTGTTTATCAAAATAAAAAGCAAGATATTCCATAAGTGGCTCATTCATGTTTGTCATTGGTGATATCCATTATAGGCCAATAACATGTGTGTAAGCCACAAGATCCTTGAACTCATTAAAAAAAATAAAAATGAAAATAGTCTTAGGGTTATTGTATAGAAAATACAATTGTGATTAATAACCCTTTATGGTAGCAATCTAATAATCACACGCAAAAACATCTCATTTTTGAAAAAAAAAGTCAAAACATCAACAATTTCAAGTAGTAACAATAAACAACTTGGCTAAATTAACAAGCAAATGGACATCAAAGAACAAGTCAAAATTAGTCTTTGCTATATTATATATTGTCTTAGGCCATTTCATCAAAAGTGGTTTTCATTTTGACAAAACTTTATTGGTAGGTGGCAACATAGATATCCAATGAGTTTTAACATTCCATAAGATCTTGTTTCCTTTTGTTTGTAACAATAACTCAAGGCAAAATACCATGACCAGATGACTCAAAATCTACACTATTAAATTGGTGTGATGTGCACAACAATGGATCCTTTTTAAATGAAGGGAATATTGATTTTGTATTTAATGTGTAACCCCATTATGAACACCCTACCATACAACATAGTTAGGACTTAGAAATGAATAATATTAAATTTATATGTGGGCAAAAGCACATTATGATGGATTATTTTGGAAGTCACAATTAATTTTTTTCTAGGTTAATCCAATTCTATTATATACAATTCAAATGCATTTAAGAAAATTTTCAAAAATTAAGATGAAAAATTGAAAATTATATTTCAATCTTCCCAAATATACAACTACACAAAAAAAAAAAAAAAATCAATCAAAGGTGGATTTTGCAATATAGGGTACATCTAATGTCACAATACAGATTATTATGGTTATGAACTTTTTGTTTCTAGTGGAATTGGAGAACATGCTTACAACTTTTTACAATCACACATTGAAATATCAGAACACTTAAAATGAAAAAATCAAATAAGAAAAGGTCTCTCATTCTTTTAGAGACTCAAAATGAAAACTTTAAAATTTTTAATCCATTCAGGTATCTAAATGGATTTTTTCAAGGTTCATATTTTTAAAGGTGTTTTGATAAAGTTTTAAGGTGATGAATTGGACATGGAAAAAATGTCAACTTCAACATCATTTACAATAGATTTGGACTTCAAAAATAGATTTTCAGCTACCCATTTTGGTTCACCTTAATGTGCTTTCGCCCATGGGAAAAAAGAAAAACCAATACATATTGGATTAAATTTTTAAAAAGTAGATTTTAATGTAGAAATTTTTTATTTGATTAGCTTCAAGCCTTCAAAGCAAAACAATTTCATAATTTCATTAGAACTTGATACTCCAACATTGTTTATCAATGCATCCATTTAAACTTGGTCAAGTTGTTATTGCCACCACTTTGGATAATACATTCCAAATACATTAAAATGAATATCCAATCCAAATCATTGCCAACATACACATGCACACTTATCTAAGATTGTGTATCCACTATGCTTACCTCATCACATGTTAGTGTAAACAATTTCTTATAACTTCTTTGCACTTCTTTTTAGCCTACTCATGCATAAATTCTACAATCATCCAATCAATGTTGTTTGATAATTAATTTTTCTTGGGCATTTTTGGAACACCCAAGAAAATGAAAATAGACTTCATGACTTCATAATCCAAAATTGGCCTACCATGTTGGAGAAGGTGGAATATGGTGGCAAATTGTTTTATTTTACAAGCCCTCTCACATTTGGTGTCATGAACTTGCTACAAAATTGTCTGTTGTTTACAAGATGTGTAAATGGACATGTTTGTTAAATGTTTGTACATTTTGTTTAAATACCATTGGTCCTTCTTGAGACCCAAAAATGGCTAAATTTTTTTGGCAATCCTTCTTCCTTCATCTTTCACAAGGTTGTTTGTCTTGGTTCACAAATTCCCTTCCACAAATTAAAATGGATATTAAACAATGGATATGTTCAATCTCACCATCACCACTTTATAAAATCTTAAGCCATGGAAATTGTGATGCCCAACTATCTTGACACTTCCAATTGGGTTCATAATCCAAGCTTTTTTTTTTTTTCCTTTGCTAATGTTTTGTCAAGCACCTCCACAATGTGACAAATCCTCTTTTGTCACAAGGGGGACATAGGTGGGTAATCTTCTAGGACAAAAAAAACCATTGTAGGGTTGCTACATTGAAACATAAAAATCACCTCATTAATTGTGTTAGATGATGAAGCTTCCAAGGAAGATGTTTTCATCACCAAAGGTCTTGGACAAATGGGTAGCTCCAATGACCTCCCATCATTATCATTGCAATTGCTATTGAAATAAAGCTCCAACATAAAGAACTTTTCACCATGGTTGGAGATTAGATTTCAAACCAATAAACCCCTTGCACAACCAAATGAACAATTGAAATTAATCTACCAAATTTATGCTTTGATTTGAATAATGTTGGCACCAAGAATTTGAATTGTGTCACCAACTTTAGGCTCAACTTAACAACATCAATTTTTTTTTTGGAAGGTCTCCACAACACCATAGTAATAATAAATTTAAGAACCCAAAATTCCCTTCAAAATGGAAGTGAATTGATATACTTGTGTGTGAAATTGTACATAATGGAACAAATTTACAAAGATTTTCCAACAATAATTAATATGTGTGCATTGTGGAATTTGAATTCACAAACATGGGCAATGGTAATTGAATAATGAAATGTAGTTGCCTTTCTCCAATTAATCAACCTACGATGATAACTATAAATGAGCTTGATGAAACATTAACAAATTGACGGTGGATTTGGTTGTTGTCAAGGCAATTCAATTTCATTTGTGTGAACAAAATATAACTATTTATCTAGCAAATGGTTAATGGACATGAGGAAAATTGAATAATGTGACATGGCAAAGTGATTTCATTGGGATTTGCTTATAATTGCTAATCATGGACAAACAAGATTTGGCTATTTTTAAAATTAATCTCGCAATTTCCTAAAGGGATTCTATTGACCTTATTTTAGATTAGTTTTTTCACTAAATTTTGCCTCCAAAAAACATGTTGGTAGTTGCACACTAGCTACAAACATAAGATCAAAATGGACAATATGTTTATTGGTGAATACAAAATAATTTATCTTCAAACAATTTGGTTTGCTTTTTTATCTTCTTTCCTATTGTGGTAGGTGGATTTGTACAATGTTGCAATAAGATATTGTGTTTAAGGCAACATATTTAGTTTGCAAATAGATGGAAGGTTGTATCATCTAATTTAGTCATTTGCAACCTTTTTTTGATGTTGAATTATGGGTGAATCATGTCAACATACTTACATGTGTTGATGCTAAAGTTGTTTCTATCATATTCCTCACACTATGCCAAAACATAATATCCATACCTAATCTAGTTTGACTTTATAGTCATGAATATTGGTTCTCAATCTAGTGCATAGAGTAAGCACATAATATTTGATTTCATTAAGTGCACGATTAATCCACCCCAACATTTGTGGGTTTGCAAAATCAATGTTACACAATGTTTTAAAAGATATTGACATTGAACAACATTTTGGCATGAAAAGATTTTTCACCAAATTCATGATAAATACATTATGTAACATGTTTCCATCTAATTTTGGGAGAAACCCTTTGGTATGTGGGAGCTACATGAGGGCTTTGGAAAAAAAAAACTTTGACCTCAGATTGGGTGACTCCTTTTTATTGTGTCTTTGTCCTTTTATAATACCTTGAACATCAAAAATCTCATCTGCCTATACCTTGATGATATTTTTCAATAATACTTGTACCTTACGAAAAATACTTTATAGAGGATACAAATCTACCCTTAACTTGATGATAAGTGAAATGATGAATATTTTTTGAAAAAACCCTCTGTAATTTTCATTGCTTTTATGTCTATGAACTAGGTGGGGGTATCTTCACAGGTGTGTACTAAATTCACAATGCCAAGTAGGGAAAGTGGATTATGTTGCATATCGCATCTCCTCTTACTCCTCTATCTATATTCCCCCTCTTTATTTCCAAACTCATTTACATCAGGTAAGGAACTTCTTCCCTTTGAGGCTGCACATGGGCTCAAACCTATGAAACCCGTCAAGGTATCCCTTTACCCTACACATTATATCCTCCCCAAAATTGATAAAAATCCTCAAGGACAGTTGGAAAACTGAGTTTGGGTTTCATGTGCTAGACTGAGCAAGACCATCTTGGAGACTCCAGAGAGGATATGGGTTTAAACCCCTAAACCCTAAACCCTTGAAATAGTGAGAATCAATCACAATTTGTTGGCAAACTACACAACACATCGGCAAGCAAAAAGAAGAATATTCGTTTGTGGCAATACGTCACATCTTACAGACATGACGATGGATTAAAGTGTAAGTAAAGCAAAGCTCAGACAATAACACTCTTTCAGAATGGGCTTGCACTTGAGATGACTCATGTTCGACTTTAATTTGCTGTGCAGCAGAGTAAGGTAGGTAACCATACTCTGCTGCATCAACCACGGCTTCGTTTTTTTTTGCCTTGGAAAGAGACAAGAAAAGCCCATTCAAATTGACTCAAAAGAGCATCATCCCTGTAAGCCTTTTGCCTTGGCATGGCATGGAAGGTTTGATCATTAGAATTTGGTTTTTTCCACAGATATGTGTCTCTGGCCTTTTGAGCCAGAGTTGCAAAGGCTTTTTTGCAGGTGGGCATCATTATTGAGCCAAAATATGAATGACAACAGTGGGGTGGGATTCCTGTCTTGTCTGGGTGTCTCTCACCCACCAATGATTCTTTGTCCAGCTTACTTCTGTTCACACTTCTCCTTCACTGAAAAACCATCCATGTAATTTGTTTGTTTGTTGGAAGGCAAGGCAAGGATATTTATTGTGTTTAGACTCATCATAGAGTTATAGTAGCTTCAGGGAGTTTGGCCCCCAGGTAAATAATAGGCCTACTTTCATATGAGGATTTTTGAAAGATGATATTTTGGCTTGTGTTGAAACTTGAGATTTGTTATTATAGAGTGTTATAATATCTTGAAGGCTTTTGGGTTTCTTTTAGAGGATTTTTTTTGAAAATAATATTTTGGCATGGTGAAATATTTGAGTTTTCATAATTCTTCTTCTTTTGCCTTACCATACTTTTTAATGTAAATGGCAAGGCCACGGTGTGATGCACACCTTGTTCCCATGTGTAGGATTTTTGTTGTAGAGGAAACTGAAACACTCATGGAATCGATTAAAAAGTATATCGAATACAGCAATCATGCTCTTCAAGGTTTCAAAAGAGTTGAAATAGGGTTTATTCTTCAAGACTTTTAGTCTAGATCTAGTTAACAATCTAAACTAGGATGAAGGCACCACCAGAACAGGTACACAACAATTGTTTTGAAATTGGGGGTAGATACTAGAGAGTTTGATAATAATATTGGTCGAAGTTGTAAATAGATTTCAAAAGGCAGATTGGGGCCCAAAGCTTTGAAAGTATTACAAAATGTATCCTGAAAGCTAGCTACCATCATGATGGCAGATACATAACATAATCTCCTCAAGGATGAAGGGGGGAGGGGGGGGGGAACCCAAAGCAACATAGCTGCTGACCAAAAGTGTGGTGATCTTTTCAAGCTCTTTTGAATAATCCCCTCCCCCAAAGAGGGGTTTATTTTTTAAATGCTGTAGTAGGTTACAAAAAAAAAGTGCTTAAAAGGGATTGGGGCTGAACCCTTGTGATATACATACCTGCACACGCCTCCCCTGCTTGGCAGAAGCACTTTTGAGGCGATTCTCACTTTGGATTATGGGCGACAGGGAAGGACTATCCATTCTTCTCTTGGGAAACAGATAGGTCTTATTTTTAAAATATAGGTAAACTACTTTTAGCTTTAGGTACGTTAGAGTTAGGGTTAGTGTTAGAGTTTGCTTTAGGTACACTGGTGTTAGGGTTAAGGGTGTTAGAGTTAGAGTTAGGGTTGAGTGACTAGATTGCACCTTGACCCAGCCAAGTTTGTGGGACTCACTAATTTGTTGCTTATGATTTACTTAGAGCTCTAGAGTGGCAGATTATGTACCTAATCTAATGATCAAGCCCTTGCCCATTATGTTGGGTAAGGTAAGGCACTGCCAAGCCCATTCATGGTGAGAGCTAGGGGACACACCCAACCAACATAATTGGCAAAGGTGAGTCATTAAGTTCTGGGGCGGCAGATTCAATAATTTACAAGAAAATTTATTTTCAACAGACACATTTTGGTCACTAGTATGTATGAGTATATGATCATCATTGGAAGATTATGTCACATAATGTGGTCAAGAATTAAATGACATAACCTGCCACCCCAGAACTTTTGGTCATTTTCTTGACCACAATATGTGATTTACTCTTCCCATGATGATCCCCATGATGATCATGTGCTCATAATAATGACCAAACTTTGTTTGTTGAACATAAATTTAAAATTTATTTTATTTTATTTTATTTTATTTTGTGAATCTGTCACTCCAGACAAGTCCATGGAATGGCTCACACTTGCCCATTATGTTGGGTTAGGCGCCTACCAAGCCCATCAACCTTGCCCAAGATGTTAGGTGCATTGCCTCACTCACCCTCATAGGCTAGCTTGCACGTTACCCAACATAATGGGCAGGGGCTTGACCATTCCATAGTATATAAAGGTTGTTGGTTTTCAATCACTTGAACAGAAAGGAATTTGAGATCATCTAGGCTCACAATGGTTTCAATTTTTCCCATTGGTTGAGGAAATGCTATCTTATCTACAAAGAATTTTCTCCATATCTGATTCTGATCTATAATTTGAAAGTTGAAATAATTTTCTCACAATGTTGTAGTACCTTTTCAGGTTTGGCATCTTGCTGCCAAATAATTATTTTATTTTGAAAATTTTACTTCAATACCCCAAGAAAAAAAATTAAAAAAGTTTTTTTTGACAAAAACTATTTAAATTTTAAAAAAATCAGTAACGGCCTGAAATCGCTTAAAGTACATGCAATAATATACATATTAAAACCCTAAAACTATCCTGTAACAACTTCTTGAATCCTATGAAACTTTGGCATCAGTAAATAATAGTTTTTAAAAAAATTTGCAAGAAGGGACCTTAATTTTCTAAAATTTCAGCATTTAAAAAATGTATATAATCCTATTGTAACAAGCTATTATAGAGGTGAGGTTTTTGTGTGGTGTAATTGGGGTATAGTTGAGGTCTTGAACTCTACCAAGAAACAGGGTTCACCTCCCCCTTAAGTTACTTCAATAGTAATATGTATGCATTCATGTGAGTGAAAAAAAATTGTGATCATTTAGATTTTGAACATGCATAATCTTTGTATATATTTATAATTAGTTTAAAAATTTTAAAAATCATATCTATTGAAAGAACAAAAATTGAATTTATATCTGACATGACAAATAAATTGCTGGAAATTTTTTCAGGCATATCCATTTGTTAATTTTAGAAATACAAAATATGTTTTTATTGGCATCGTGGACATAACCTTAAAATGTAATATCCAACCAACATTGGTATATACCTAATATTGAGATTTAATATTAAACTAATATTACCTCAAGTCCCTACCAGGTAGGTACTGGTATGAGGCTAATATTGCCTCAGGGATAGCAATGTGGTTTGTTCTTTGATGTCAGGACCAATACCAATCTATACACCAGGTATCCACCTTAGTACCTACCACAACAGTTATATACCTTACCCTAAGGTGTACAGATTTTGTCATTAAAAAATCCTCAAAATAGTGAAACTAATTTTTGTGAAAACATGAAGTTGACATGTTAATTATCATAGGCTACACATTAAATAAATCCACTACTCATATGACAACAATATCATAATAAGCTACTACAAATATGTATTTTTGAAGCTGGTATTTTTACTAAGTTTAGTCAGATTTTGAGTCACATCAGACAATGGATAAAATTGAATGTAATAAAAAAAAAAAATCATTTTTGACACAAATGTGACTGAAATTGTATGGCTAACGTAAATAAAGACGATTGTATGAAATGACTAAAATGATTGTTTGAAATGATTAAAGTTATTAATTGAAATGATATTATTAATTTCATTTTCAAATTAAAAATTAAATTATTTATATGAATATATAATGACATTATGAAGCTCTAATTTGTTTTGGAACTGTAAGTGAATCCAAAACACTACCACCTTTGACCTAGGAGTTAATGTTGGAAAAATATTTTATTATTTATTTATTTATTTATTTTTGGGCTAGCATTATTGGAAAATTGTTAGCTGACATCGTTTGAATCATTGATTCCCCAAATATTTATCAAAAATTAATGTTTTAACAAAATATCTTTAAATATTATAACAAGACAAATTGACTTGTGGAATTATGTTATTAAAATTTTTATGCCTTCAATCATATATCAATTTTGTAATAAATTAAAATTTTGAACTAAATGTTATAATGTTTTTGTAGTACCAATGGATTTTATTTTGATTTCATAAATTTATTATTTATTATTTCTTTTAATTTCAATTTTAAGTCAGATTTTCTTTTTTTAGTAAATAGAAAAAAATATTTTATTTTATTATTCCATTTTACTCATGTCATTTGATCATAAATTAATAAATAGTTTGGGGCTAGTTTCTTTTGGACATATATATGCATTCTATTGATTCATCATAAATACCAATTGATCATGGAATATGAATGATTCAATATTAGCATGTACATGTAGTTAATTTTGATAATTTATTTCTTATAATTCTAGTAAAAGTAGAAAATTTTAGATTAATACTCCATTTTTCCATTAGTTTTTTTTTCAAAATTTCCCCTTTATAAATTATTTATTTACTTGAAATATTGTGAATAATAATGGAAATCATGATAACTATATTTTATTGTTATTTTTCTCATAATGAAGTTTTTAAAATGAGAACATTATTTTTTTTTCATTTTATTATTATTATGTCATTAAAAAGTAGGATTATAATAATGTGAATCATACTTTATGATTAATTTTAGTTATGTTAGTTATATTAATCAACATAAACAAGTCCATGCGAGCACCCAAATTTACCACATGTGCAACATATTTTTTGATGTGATTACAATGCAAAAAATAATAATAATCATAACGGACATTACTACTTTTGATATCAATCATGATGCACACATTTAATCATTTCAGACACTAGTAGTGTATTTTAAATATTGACTATATAATCATTTTAGACATAATGCTAATAATGTAAAAATTATGATTTTAAATTAGTGGTAGACCATGAAAAATTAATAAAATTAAAATTATAAACCGACTTAATCTTTTGAAAAAAATAAGGATTCATTTTGTTAATGTGAAAGTTGATCCTAGGCTTATGCATATATGTGTTCATTTTCTTTACACTCAGGGCTTTGTTGGTCCTAGGCTACCACTTCATCACAATCATCTCACCAACACAACTTCTCATCTTGGCACTTTTACTTCAATCTAAATCAATAACCTTTAGATACCAAATGTTGAACTCTTGGAATTTTCATAACCCCAACCTCTTTATACCGACTACCAAAACCTTGTGTCCTATTGTTGAAGTATGTATTGCCATTTCTATTAGTTAGCTGGGGGCGCACCTGAAGTTCTTTTTGTTTTGTTTTGTTTTGCTTTTAGAAAAAACGAATTTGATTAGGCCATCACAATATTTTGAAATATTGGGCCCTCCCTAAAAGAGAAGCATAGAGGTGCTTCCCATTGCCCCCCTCTTTATAGTTTATATATGTGTGTGTGTGTGTGTGTGGAAGTTCAACTATGGGATAAAAGTGTGATAATATAGGGAACGTCTTGAGAAACACTTTGGGAGCTCAATGAGAACCCATGCAGAACACATTTGGCACATTTTGGGGTTATCCTCCCCCCTAAAACCTCAAAAGAAAAAACTTGGCCAGCCTAAGTCCATGTCAATCCTTTTGTATGTGAAAGCCCAACATGTATTGAATAATTACAACTTAGAACGGTTTAATGAGCGTCTCCACCCACAGCAATAAAATGGCATGTAAAATTATTTCGAAAGAAGTATAGTAGTCAAATAGTTTAAAACTCAGTTTTGGGCCTGTACACCTACCTGCGATACATTGCCCTCCAAGAAAATTCCAAAGGGAAATTATTGTTATTTATTCATTGACCAACCATAACAATTGGCCCAGGTGGTGACATTTAAATAGTCTCTTAGTTTAAATAGTCCATGGAAGAAAACTAAATGTTGATGTGGGTGAATCATGCTCTACTTCCTCACACTGCCATCTGGGTGGGTATCATGTTGATTTTCTGCCACTATAGAATTCATATCTTGTGTACAAAAAAATCACTGTGATTACAAACATAAGAGCAACTCCACTGGTGCTCAGTTTGGGACTCTATAAATTAAAATTGGATGAAGAAAAGTCAATACATGCCAGTTTGGCTAGGCAAAATAGTTTTCGCCAAGCATTTGCAGAGTTTGCAGAGGCTGGTGAAAGCACAACAAAGGCTAACACCTGCTTGAGAAGAGTGTAAAAGATATGATCTGACAGCTGCTCCCTGTTTCTGATTGGCAAATCGTAATGATTCGTCCAGCTGGTTTGCTATTAGTAATCTCCCACCGATTTGCAGTCCTAGTTTTAGTATTATGGGTGGGGTTGGAAAAAAGTAAAACTAAACTTGGATGTGAAAAATATTTTTTCAGGGTCCCATTCTGAGCACTGTTGGAGATGCTCTAGTACAAGGGGAGACTGAAAGAAGTTAGACTGTTGATGGATGGATGTACATTGTGGTAAAGCCTGTCTACTTCCTTGCACTGTCATCTATCCTTCGGTGAACCAGCACCCACATTCGTATTGTGGTAAAAAATAAGAACCTCAACAAGTTTGGGGTTTCTTCTACCAACACTTACACTCTTACCACGGTAAAAACCAGTTTTGGGACAGTTCTTTGATTTCTCGAATAACCACTGGTTCCAAGTATTTGAAAAATCAGGATCCAAGAACTGACCAGTTTTCATTATTTGAAAAAATTTGAAATCAAACAACCATTGGGTTTGAAGTATTTCAAAACCCTCAAAGAACTGCCTAGTTTCATGAATGGACATCTTATTGTTTGCTGGTTTGATATTACTACAAGATGCGAGTGCAGGTCACTAGTCTCCATTCAGTAAATAGTGAATTCATTATTTTTCAACAAATCCTTATTTACTAAGAGCAGTAAATTGACTCAAAATCTAGTGAAATCACCTAACATACAAGGACACCTTTTGATATAATTCTTTGACTCTTTTATTTTGGCTGAGTCGCAGCCAAAGGTGGGTCTTTCAAAATATGGCCTCTGCTTTTGATAATACACAGTCTGATCTCTGATGGCAGTTTGGTCCAAAGTCAAAGAACTGAGCAACATAGGGAAAAATCAGTGTTTGCCAGTTCTTAATATTCCTAGAAGAACCAAGCAAGTCAGGGTTTTTCTTTTGTTGACCCACCAGTTCAAGTTTAGAGAACATTATCAAAACTGGTTGCTGTTGGGGTTCAGGTCAACTTTTCTTGTTTGCTAGTTCCCAATCTAATGGTTCTAATCTTGATAAGACTCGTTGATTGATTCCGAGACAGGACCAATTCCAAAATAAAATGTTTTTTGAAAATGTAGGTTCTACTACCGCAGAATACATCCGGGAGGCCATTTTCTTTTTCTTTGAGGGAGAGGGGTGTGACAGAGACTGTAAGGGATATGGAAATGTCATGTGAATGCCATTTGAAGGTAACTGATGTCAAGAAAATCATTTTCCAAAGTTCAAACTTCATTAATTCAAATTATATCCATTGATAATTGACACCCAGTTATGACAGTTTTGGTCATGGAGTTTCATATATATGACTAAATTTCAATACATATATGTTTAATCTATCTATGAAGGAAGTTTGTTTTGTTTTGGTTTGTATTGTTTTGCAGTTATGAGATCCACCAAACCGGGCTGCTTCAGATCATGTTCTTGGTGTCTTTGGAAAGCTCTCGATTAGAAGGGGTGCATGGGCTTGGTTCCATGAAATTTGGACTTGAGGTGCAAAAGTTCTTGAATACTGAATGATTCCTCCACTGAAAATTAAATTAAATCATAGCTGAAATTTTTGGAGGAATTGGAATGTGCCTTTGGTGTTCTTGGAATGATCTTGATGAGCAGGATTTAACCAAATTTATTTGGTAAGATTTGGATTCTGAATGTGGGAGATATTGATATTTTTAAGTGATTTCTGCAGCTGAAAATTCAAATAATTCCAAAAAACCAGGTTTTGGAAGGAAAAATCAGTTGAGGACGTGGTAACACTTGGGCCAAAGGCACAGGCCACACTAGTGTATTTGACAAAAGCAATTGTGTCTATCCAATCTTTCTACTGCCTTATATACCTACCCAAAGACCTACATCAACCCCTATAGACCTACCCACCTCCTTCCCAACCTCCTTGGAAAGCAAGTTGAAGAAAGAAATGTTGGGAAACCAATAATCCAGTGAAATCTTTGCAAGCTTAACAACACTGCTGAAGTAAATCTTTAAAGGTTGTGGAAGAGTTTTATGATGAAATTTATTAGTATCTTACCTCATCCTACCCCCCAGGGTTACAACTTACACAGAATATGTAAAACACAATTTCATCTTCACAAATGATAATTTGTCTTTCCTCGTGAGCAATAATATAATATGTTTGAGTCTGAAAATATATAATCATAGCAATATTCTCAAATCAATGTTAGAAAATGAATTGAAATACTCAAATTCAGAAAATATTGTGAGAAATCTTTGATGCCAAGAAAATTCATTATTCAACATCTTATTTTTTAGCTTGCTTCAAAGTTACATCTCAATTTTAGAAAACACATGCGCCCATGCACGCACACACACACACACACACACATCCTATATACAAGAATTCAATTGTATACCTCATTTAAAGTAAACAGCCAAACAGTAGTCAACCCGTGGCATGGAATTATGTGGTTTGGTCCATGTAATTACCATCATAGTTATTGACCATGATGTAAAATTTTATTTTCAAATTTATCCGATTATAAAAAAATACACATGAAATTAATATAGCAAATTCCTCATTTAGCATCAATCCCATAGCCTCATAGAAATTCAATTTAATAACATATCTTTAAATATGCATCGAATATCACGTATGCTTTTATAAAAACAGTCTATGACATAATTATAACAAGAGATCATCGCATAACTAATATTTCCAATAAAGATCAGTTTACCATGTAGTTGATTAATACCTTAGAGGATACATGCCTTGGATATACATGGTTGTATGAATATCACTACAATCACAATGATATATAGAAAACCATATACATGTGTTAAAAGCATTTCACCACATTTTATCTACATGATACTCAATAATCATCTACATGTAATCATATGTACAACTTGTAAATTTAGAACACAAATATATTCATGTACACATAAATGTGCCATAATGTCTTTAATTATATATCCAACATGTGGAATCTGAAACATATATTTCATTAGTAACAATAAATCAAAAGATTTTTTTGTAATGAAAAGATGTGTGTCATTCATGTAAATGCATGTATTATGTAATTATCTCACATTCTTTTTAATTTGACAATTACTTTTATTAAGTGGTCACAGATTTTTTTAGTTTAAAATCATTTTCACTCATAAATTTGTAAACTGTGACAATAGATAAGCTGATATATGAACATATATAGGGAGATGGTACAACATATATATACATGTTTTATATATGCAACTACTTATGTTGCAAATATGACCAAATAAAATTATCAATTACAATTTCTGCATTTATGATTGGTTTGCTCAAGCTACCATTGAGGATGACTGGTTGGCTTAGTTGAAAACCCTATCACTTCCAATATAATTGTAGATTAATTGTAAGACTGTCAATCTTATGGATAGGTTGTCTATTAGGGTCAGCTTATTATAGTTCTATGTAAAAGCATGACATGAGTAATTAAACTAGGTTGAACAATAATATCCCTTTAACAAATTATTTTGAAAACCAGAAATTAAGATGAATATGACACTTGCCACCTACTTTTCAAATTTAATGTGGTTTTAAATGTGTATCAAATGGTATACTTGTTTATGTTTAGGTGCTATATAATCTTCCATAAAAACATGTTCTCATTCACATATACGTTATGTCTTTTATGATTTGGCTTTAGATAACTACTATCATAAGCCTTAAGTGTTCAAAATGGCCCAAGTTAACATAATCAAGGTCCAAATTATTCAATTTTAAAATTTAAAAAAAGCCTAGTCATTCTTCTAGGAGAAAATAAGATGGAAGTCGGTATAATGTTACTTGCTTTGATTGATCAGATTGATAATTTTAAGTTTGGCAAAAATAAATGTGTCTGTTCTATGCAAGAAAAAAGTTGGGCTACACTATGTTTTAAAATGTGCCTAGGAGTGTCCTATTTGTAAAGAATTGCTTCTTTGAGTGATGACATGAAAGATTGTAAAGATGAAAGTTGCATGAACAATGGCCATGAAATCCTAGGTGAAAGAGTGCATGATTGATTACAATTTGTACATGAAAGTTGAACATTTGTTTTGTGGCATAGAGTTAAATGTCACTAAATGCATATGTTTGCAAATGTGGATTATTTTGGGTAGGTAGTGTAGTTTCTTATGTGAAGCTTGAAACAAATGATTAAAAAAAAACCCCAATTTAAAGTGTGTTCATTTTCAACATGTCACCATATCCATATCCACAACATTTTTGTTGAACATTGCTAGACTTGGACTTGTATCCTTTTGTAAATAAAAGAGATCTGAAAAATATAATTGCAGAATACCAACCAAAGGTAAGATATTGGGCATCTTTTAATCACTTGCAGGATTATAAGATATATGGGACAATGATCAAAATGTTTATACCAGAGTTTCTGAATAACTTGCAATAACCACCTAGAAACAATCCATGACCAACACACTTCAAGAACAAAATTTTTAGAAATAAAGTCATGTGTACATGTTGCAAGTTTTGTCAACTAATTGAGAATTAGGGTGCCTATCCAATCCACCTCTATTTTTTGGTTACATATAGCCAAAAAGTGAAATCTAAAATTTAAAGTGCTCTTATCAAGTGTTTTTTGATAATTTCAATAGCCAAAATTCAACTAAAGTTGAAGAAAAACCACCATATTTTTGCATGTGGTTCAAGTAGGTAGCCAAAAATATAGAAAGATGTTTTAAAAATTTTGCTTTCATGTTAATTTGTAACCAATTTTGGCTAAATCTTTGTATGGATGATTGCCACTTTGGGCATATCACAAAATTGACAAAAAGAACATTGCTTTTCATGGAGGAACAACAATTTCAACTTGGGAAATTTTATTTTTAGCCATTGATTTCATAGATGTTCCAGATTTGTAATTCAACTTTGTGAAACATTTAAGTTGCAATTTGCATCCCTACCTGCAACTTCACCATGAACATTTAATGCTAATGAAAAGAAACCCTAGCTAGCCACACTTTCAGCTTGGGAAAGTCATGCTAATGGAAAGCAATTAAACCTTCAAAAGTTGAAGGGTTAAGCTATTCAATGGAATTTAATTAGTTGAATAAAAAATCCACAAAGATTAAGAAAAGCAAAGAAAAGAGAATAAATCAATCATTCTGATTTTAATCAACCACAAAGAGTTGAGTAAACCATAGTTTTACTAAATCATGTTTATCCATGAAAATTTATATAATACATACTAATGTGGCTTGTGTTGTTGGCCCAAGTGTTACTAGATCTTCAATTGATTTTTCCTTCCAAAACATGGTCTTTTGGAATTCTTTTTGAATTTTCAGCAATAGAAATCATTTGAAAATCATAATTTCCCACATTCTAAATCCAAATCTTCCCAAACAAATTCCATCAAATCCCACTCATCAAGATCTTTCCAACAACACTAAAGACACATTCAAATTCTTCTAAAATTTTCAGCTGCAATTTAACCATGTACCTATAACTTGATGTAGTTAAATTATAACCTATGTAATTATTTAATGGTTAAGTTTAGTGATTTATTTATTAGTAGGATTTCATAGTTTAATTATTATTTAATCATAGTGTTCAACTTTCACATGGTAATTCAAGTGAAAAATCATGTGAAAAATCTTTGGCACATTAATGTGCATTGACTTTCACATGATAATTCATATAAAAAATCATGTGAAAAGCTTTTGTCACATTAATGTGCATTGACTCACACATGATAATTTATGTCAAAAGTCCTTGCGACTTTATTATGCATGTGAAATGCCATGGGGAGCCATGGGGAATCATGTGATGTGTAGATTTTAAGAAATTTTCTTGTTTAATTTCCTTTTGGTCAATATATAAGTGGATGTTTGTGACCTTTGGAAACACCTTCATTTGATAGAAATAAATTGTTGTATCAATGTAAAGTTTTATGGAATATACTTATGAAAGGAATTGAAATTTTTGTTTTGAAAGGTTTCGGTATAATTTATGTGAAGTCCATGGTAAGAGAATGGTGTGGTATACTAGTTATATATAGAAAGGTGAAAAAATATTTATGCGAACAAAAACATAAATTTCCATAACTATGTAATAAACATATATAGTCTCCATCCTAAACCCACTTCTAATTTACATATTTTGGTTTTGTTGCCGAAACCCAAGTCTATGTTCTTTGTGTTGTGGAACTTAATTTTGTTGAAAATTTGGTAAGAAAAAAAACTATTTATTTCATTTTAGAACATGAGATGCAAGGTGATTTATTTATCCCTAAATCATGGACAAAAGTGATAATATGGATGGAAGAGATTTAGCCTATCGCAATGGAAATTACGAAAAGCAAACCAAGTCGAGTTTAGTGCACAATTGAATGTGTAAAACAACATCATGAATACCATAAACATGAGTCTTTTTTTTTTACCTCAAATCTACTTTTAGATTTTACATGTAATCCTAGGCACAAACTAGAATTAGATTTGTTGGAATTTGAAAAGTTTTATAAAGAAAAACTACAAGCAAGAAAGTAAAAAAAGTTGGCACATGTCAAGCCATATGAAAAAATGTAAATATAAAGTTTACAAAGAATACTAGGCGTCCATGAATAAGTTCATGTTTTTAGATCTTGTTGAAACCTTGAGACTTTCTAATTTTTGATATAAAAAATGTTGTAAGTTTTTGAAAAGAAATAAAAGAAATATATGTTTTATTTTTCGGATTAGTGTTTTAGAATAAAAAATTAATGTCAACATTAAGAAAGTCTTTTGATTCCCCTGGCACATAGTTTCCAAAAGATACGTAACAAACCCCATCATTGACATTAGGAGTTGTTAGGCCTAATTCACTTGTTGAAAGACTTATTGAGAAACCTATTGGAAAACCTAGACCTATAGGTGAACCAAGTGTGTTAGTCATAACTACGTAGACGACAGGAATAATCTAAACCTCAATTTGTGTTGTAACCCTAGCCTTGGGCTCCTAACCAAGGCAAGGGTTTACAAAGGTGCAAGTCAAGAGTGAAGCCTAAGAGTCACATTTCATGTTTTTGGGACTGTAGGAAGGTGTGAAAGAATGAATTCACACATTCCCAAGTGGGCTCCCACTTTAGGAATTGGAGTCCCAATGGACTTTTGAATCTTCAAAGAGCAATTATAGGGGTCAAAACTCATTGGATTGAAAAATCCCTTATACCATTGAAAATCTCTTGGAATGTAGATGTTTAAAATGGGCTCGAACGTCCCATTTGAGCACTTAAAACACAAGTTATGGTTGAAAGAAAGGTCAGGAATCAAATTGTCAATTTGATTCCCAATCACTAAAAGTCAAGAATCGCCTTCATTTACTTATGTGTAGGTGGCTTGCCACATATCTTTGGAAAGTTCTCGATGAGGGCTACAACTTTGCTTTAGACCTCACCTCAATTAGAAATTTGCACAAAAAGTTATGGACCTTCAAAGTTGTAGAAGTTTCAATTTCGAGAATTTCAAGACTTCGAATTTTGGGACAAAATGACATTTGGATGTAGCCCCCATAGCTAATCATAGAGAATACTATAAGGGGGAAGGTGGTGGCTTCCCCCAAG
>Ga0209611_10000299_pt1 | contig 67891 bp, 53 predicted proteins | sample S1TSphgellanicum_3_FD_187693 | JGI IMG/M metagenome (GOLD analysis project Ga0209611, IMG submission 187693) | Host-associated microbial communities from peat moss isolated from Minnesota, USA - S1T2_Fc - Sphagnum magellanicum MG (SPAdes) (version 2) | ecosystem: Host-associated > Plants > Peat...
AAAGGTGTTGTTTCTTTTGAAGTTCTTCGCACAATTAACGGTGTTGTCCATGACATATTCAAATCAGCATGCATTATGCTTAGTTTGTATGACTCGGATGACGAGTGGAATGCCTGCTTAGAAAAAGCAGTTGGCATGCAAACAAGTGCGTAATTGCGATCTCTGTTTGTGACCATCTTGGCCTTTGGCATTCTAGGTGAGCCGCGCATGCTCTGGGACAAGTATAAAGAGCACATTTGCGATGATTGCAAGGTAGCATTGCAATGTCGCGATATAGTGGAATCGTCCATTGAGCAAATTGAGAGTTGGGCATTGCATTTCTTACGGGATGTGCTTGCCAAATTTAACAAAACTCTTGAGGAATTTGGCCTTTCTACCCCCTCTGTTTCCTTTGATTGATTAAAGACCAATCACCTACTTGAGGTGGAGCGCGACTACAATGTCGAAGTCTTGCAAGCCGAGGTGGTTATGGCCATTGAGAGCCTCAATGATGGGCATCATGTAGCCTATGATGACGTAATCAATGCATATGCTGCCCATCACGCTAAAGTCATCTTTATCGATGGCTCCAGTGGAACGGGTAAAACCTACACCGAAAACTTGATTTTGAATGTCGTGCGTTCGCGTGGTGATATTGCACTTGATGTCGCCTCTTCGGGCATTGCTGCACTTCTGCTCTTAGGAGGGCGAATGACCCATTCGTACTTGAAGATCCCGATCGCACTCGACCGTACGTCCTTCTGCTATATCCGTAAACAAGATGATTTAGCAATGCTAATCCATCAAATGAAATTCATCCTTTGGGATGAAACTCTTATGACTAATAAGCTCGCTTTTGAAGCGGTGGATCGAACTTTGCGTGACTTTACAAATAGGAATGAGCCCTTTGGCGGCATTGTTTTCGTCATGTCAAGGGACTTTCGCCAGGTTGTTCCGGTCATCCCCTAGAGATCCCCTGCAAACATTGTTTTTGCATCAATCAAGAACTCCTACCTATGGGAATTTGTTGAGGTATTCTGTCTTTCGGAAAATATGCGGGCCGATGATGCCATTGCTGTTCACCCCGATCTTGGGAATCACACTTTTGCAGACTGGCTTTTTTGTCTCAGTAACAACGAGTTAGAAACCATCGATGAGGATTACATCAAATGTCCAGACATGATGAAACTCCCTCCTGCGGACACACGAGCCATGGCTGTGGCCATCTACCCTCAACTACACGAGGGCCAGGTCACAAACGAGTATTTGCGCGAGTGCGCGATTTTGGCTGCTCGCAACAAGGAGGTTTCGCTAATAATTGTGATGGTTTTAAGCTACCTTCTAGGCGCACAAGTTGACTTCCTCAGTGTGGATTTCGCAGAGGACATGGAAGTGGCGAACACATACCCTTTCGAATTCCTCAACATTTTGGAAGTCAGTGGCATGCCTTCACACAAACTGTCGTTCAAGATTGGTGCACCAGTGATGTTGCGCAATCTCGACCCATCAGCTGGGCTATGCAATGGGACACGCCTGATTATTCGATGTTTCACGATGCAAGTCGTTGAGGCTGAGATCATCATAGGCAAAGGGGCTGGTAATGTGGCCTTTATCCCGCGCATTAAGTTCATTTCTAATAACAACGGTTTGCCATTTACATTTGCAAGGAAACAATTTCCTTTGCGGCTAGCCTATGCGATGACTATTAACAAGTCTCAAGGGTAGACCCTCTCTATGTTGGCCTTCATCTCGTAGATGATGTTTTTTCGCATGGCCAACTTTATGTTGCCTTTTCACGCGCCAAGGCACCAGTGAACATCAAAGTTCAACTACCAAACACTATGCATGGTCGGATTGGCCTTATGCGCAATGTTGTGTACGAAGAAGCCCTCCTTGGAGGTTGCATGCATCTCCTAAATGGCTCCGCGAGAAGCTACATTCACGATGTGTAGCTGTTTGAAATAGAATGTTTTTTTGAAATAAATACGGTTTAAAAAAACCAGGGGACTTCACAGTGTCCGAAGAAAAACATTAAGAAAAAATAATGAAAAAAAACCCTACTTGAAAAAGAATGAGGTGTGTCTTCTTTCTCCAAACTTCAAACTTAGATCCAAATAAATAAAAATACAAAAGTGAAAAAGAAACACTTTATTTTTATTATACGAAATAATAATAAAAACAAAAAACACATATGAATAAAAAATTAAAAAAATAGAAGTTTAAAAAAAAAAACTAAAACATGAACCAAGTTTAAAGAAACAAGGGATTTCACCGTGTCCGAAGGGCACGGGTACCCACTAGAAACTAAATAAATAAATAAATAAATAAAAATAGAAAAAAATGAAGATAGACAAAATAAGAATAGAAAAAAATAAAAACATGAAACAAACATAAACAAAAAAAAAAGTAAAAATGCAAAAACTATAAAAAAGGAATGGAAACAAATGAAACAAGGAAAGGGAAATACAGTAAAATCATTTTAAAAGAAAAAAAATTTACAAAAATGAAGAAACTAAATAAAGAATAAAATTTTGTTTAAAAAAAACTTATAATAATGAAGAAAAACCCTACTTGAAAAAGAATGAGGTATATCTTCTTTCTCCAAACTTCAAACTTGCATCCAAATAAACAAAAATATAAAAATGAAAAAAAAAATATTATAAATAATAATAATAATAACAGAAAACACATTAAAAAAAAGAAAAAAAAAGTTTCTAAAAAAAACTAAAACATGAACCAAGTTTAAAGAAACCGGGGGACTTCACAGTGCCCAAAGGTCACCGGTACCCACTAGTGTGAACATAATATTCCAAATGTCACTCAGACATTGGTGAAGTTGAAATTGTTGTGCATTGACTGGCAAAGTATATAATCAGGCCCCTATTTTGATCCCCTTGTCACTTTTGGAGTGGCAACAAAAAGGAGTCTGGACTCTGAACACTTTTGGATTTTCAACTGACTTCACCAAGACAGTAGGAAAGAAACAAATATTTCAATGTCGTAGCCGGCTCTTTCCATGAACAAATATAGCTAAAGAAAAAAAAAAGCAACAGAATTCGATAAACAGTTGTAACCCAGTTATGGTGACCACTCAATTTTGCAAATTGGCTTGGCAAAGTTGTACTTGAAGGTGAGTGAACTTGGGCTAGGCCTAATTTTTAACAAGTTTGTGTACAATACACACAGATAAAAACAAACATGTACAGTGGATGCTCAAGTGTCTGATATGTTTGTGACACTTGTTAAAAGTTGACATGTGCCGTACCAAAACAGGATTTGACTGTTTTATTTACAAGCATGTTACATGCTTGTGTTTGACACAAAAGTTTTATTTGGGTCCCACTCGCACCCAAGGTCATGTGTGCAGTTTTGATAGTGCACAGCAAACCCTTTATCTATGGCAGCATTTATTGTTGATGTTCTACATGCCATCATATTAAATTAGTAAGGTCACTTATAGAGCCGGGGATTATGGAACAGGGATTATTTTCTTCCAAAAAGGCTAAATACCCTTCTCTAGATCACTAACAGACTAGAGGATGTTTGAGAGAAAAATGACACAAGGACCATTCTTTCAAGTGTGTCACATACAAAATTGGAATTTGGCAACTTGCAGCATGGGGAGGGTGCCCAGGTGACACAGGAGAAAGAGAAAAGGTAACACAAATTATGTGCATGTAATTCCTGTGATATTTGGCAGGTACCTGCTGGGTATGGCATGAAGAATTTTGAAGAATGGAATGCCTCCACCTGGGAGCATATCAGTTCTCAAAAAACCCTTATGCTCTGTGTAAGTGTACCTCTAAATACAGTAAGAAAAATCTGGCAGGTTATAAGGTGTAAGGGTAATGCCGCAGAAGTGGGTTGTTCATGAAATAAGCACCTTTCTTGATTTTCAGAAAAATGGGATATCTGACAAAAATGTTTTTTTGAAACAGCTTTTCGCCATTTCGCCACACCAAAAATGCTAAGTCAATGCATGGAGGTGCTAGTTTACTCAAATCCCTTAGCTACTAAAAAACACAAAACATTTAACACTCCCATCAAACTTTGCACTGGCTGAACAAAAAAGAGAACCTACATAGTTTTGTCACAGAATTTGACTAAAAAGATCAAAAGTAAAAAATAAATAAATATCTCATATAGTTTTTTTCAACAGTAAGAAAGTAAACTAATTGCTAATAAGTAATCTCACGTCCCTGCCATTGTGGGTTTGAATGCTAGGAACAGTTGCATAACTTATAATTTTTTTGTTCTGTGTTAGAACATCAAAACATGGACCATGCAAAGCACAAAACAACAAGCTTGGGAAGTTAGATGGGGTATATAACGTCTGCCCAAAAAAACCCTAAAACAATAAATCTGGCACCTTTAGGCCTTAGGGCAGCAATTCTCACAAACCAAATGACACATGAAGTTTGTTAAGTATAAGGTGGCCTCCATATAGGTACACCAAGGGATAATGGCACGGTCTATTTGATATAGATAGTGAGAGTACCACCAGTGGCCACACATTTTATGAAAGCTAACTAGCTTGGGGTGTGAGTGTGTAAGGGATGGGTTCAACTCAACGTTTCTTTTGCTGGCGAATTTTCGCCAAATCCTTACCTGGAAAATATGATTTCGACCTATAGGAAGGAGTTTCCACCCAAAAAAAATGGCCCAAATTCGCCAGATTTTGAAAAAATAATTCTACCAATCGCCAGATTATTATTTTTAGTTCCAGTAGGTAGCCACAAATATATAGTGATTTTTATTTTTTCCTACTTCCATATTAGTACATGTGGCCAAATTTGGCTAAATCACTTTCGAGATGATAGCCACCACAGCTACATCACAAAATTGGAAAAAGAAAGCCTGGTTCAACTTTATAACTTTTTCGAATTTGTACATGAAAGTAAATTTGTAGATAGGTAGTCAAATGTGACTTTCTTTTGCATTCCTTGTTTCTTCAAGTTTTCATGTTCAAAATAAGGTTCTAAGTTCCCAAATTCAGGTGCTTCAAGTTTTGATCAAAAAGAATTTAGACACCATTAAAGCTTGTTGACTACAAGGTTCAAGATTTTTTTTCCCCAGTGCCTCTTCAAACTCCTGACATTGATTTTAACTAAGTTGTGTACTTAGCTTGTGATCATCATGTTACTCATCACCTTTTTTGCATTATCCATTTTGATATTTTGAATATTAAAACGGAAACCAGGGGTTATTTAATTGAAACTAGAACCAAAAATTCATTTGAAAATTTCTAACTTGAAATTTTTTTTAAAAAAAAATCAAAACTACCCCCTCAATTTGAAATTCAAAACCAAAATCAATATCAAACCAAGATCGATCCTTTCAAAAATGTTATGAACCCGATCTGAAGGGTCTCTCTAGAATCGCGAAACTGATAGGCACTGATTGGTACCTTGACCTTTTTGAGCAAGGCTTCTTAGTGACCATATTAAGCTCAAAATTTGATAGATTTGAACTCAAAGACCTTGATTTTGTCTAACATGGGATATTTGTATTATTTTTAAATAATTCAAATAAAATTTACATGGAATTTGGGATTTTTACCATGGTACCAACATGGGGGCTGTTCACCCAAGGGGTCAAATGTGTGGCAAAGAGAATGAGAGAGGTTGCAAGCTGAAGGAAGGTAAATCGAAAACAGTTATTACCTTGGCAACTTTGACACATGTTTGTTGAACAATTAATTAAATTTGAAAATTTCAAATATTTTTGAAGACTCAATACTCTCTTTCACAAAAAAAATTTCTTTGAGAAAAGTATTTTTTGAAAATTTTAACATTTCTGAAAATAACATAATTAATACCAAACTCTCCAAGGTACTATGGTAGGTACATTCTTGTTCTAGGTACACAAATGTGTGTGAGTGTGAAGGAAATGAGATGATGGGTTGCTGGCAGAGTTTTTACTTGTTTGAGATTTTGCCAAAATGCAAAAAATGTTCTCTCAAAGTATTCCCTTTTTCTGAAAAAAAATGCCAAGAAAAAGGACATTCTTTCCAAAAACTTTGGCATATTTGGACTCTGATTTGAGTTTGGTAGCATTTTCAGAAAAAACTATTTAGATCGGTTCTAAACACCTGTCTCCTTTTAATACTAAATCCCTCTTGGGATGCTAGCAAATGACACAACATCAGAAAATTGAAAAACAAATCCTTGATTACAAACAATGATTTTTTCAAACAAAAAAGTTGGAAATTTTTGTTTTTCTTGTATAAATTCAACTAATCTTGTTAGTTTTTTGGAAAACTTCCCTAAAATTTTTATATTTAAAAATTGACCAAAACCCTGTTTGCAAGCCAAAGGAAAGAGAATTTCAGGGAAAAGATTCCAAACTTTTTCACATTTGAATAAGAGAATACATTCCAAAATGTGAATGACCATAAGTTTTAAGCTAAAGGATGAGAATTTCAGCGAACATGTTCTGAATCTTTTTTCAAAATGAAAATAATATTTGTATATTCAAATGTGTGGTGGGGGCCTGGAATGAGATGAAACTTGAAAAGGTTTGCAAGCTGAAGCATCAGAATTCAGATTATAAGATAATTGTATTCAGAACTCTTTCTACAAATCAGTTATTTGCTGGGTGCCCTACTACCTTGGCAGCTATGACACTAATTACAATATTTACAAAAATGTTGAAAAGAAAATCAAATGAAAAAAATTTGTGAAGGAAAGTATTGAATCTTCAGGAATTTTTTATTTGTTGAAATGAGAATTTCAAAATTAATTAATTATTGGATAGACATGTGTCAAAGTTGATGAGGTTCATAGTATTTCAATTTCTTGTTTCTTTTTGGGGGTGTGAGGTTTTGGGGCGGAGGGGGGTATGACATGATGAGCAGTGTTTTTTCTTTTCTTTTCTTGGACTAAAAGATTGGGAAATTTCCCCTCAGGTGATGGGTCCTTGGCACAGCCCAGTCTGAGACCCTGGGACCACAAAAGGTCCTTGATTCAAACCCAGGGGTGTGCAGGCGACACTCTTGCCGGCCATCTGCCAAGGGGGTGCCAATGACTTGTCATGTCCGGTGTGCTGTTGTGCTTCAAAAGGAAAAAGATTGGGAAAATTTTGGTTGGTTTGTTTTCTTAGTATAAAATTTTGTTTGCTAAATTTTCTCAATAACACAAATTTTTTAAAATAACCCAGATTGCAAGGATTAAAAAATTTCAAATAAATACAGGAAATTGAGCCTTAGATCCATGGTCAAACCCATCCGTTAAGTTAGAGCTAGGCAAACGAAAGTTGTAACGAGAGAGTGGGGGCACACATTTTAGAGATCCCAGATGTCAATTTTCCATGTGCATTTTTCTAAGTAAGTGATTTAAAGGGCATTTCTACTGTGGGTCCTGTGAGGGAGGAAGGGAGGAGCAGGCCCTGCTTAAACTTTCAGGCTACAAACCAAGGAACGCACACAGATTCTCATATTGGTCCCCACCATAAAACATTTTTTGTATTTTAGCCATCTGTTGAGCATTGCCCCAATCTCCAAGATTTCCAGTACTTGACTTGTTGCAATTGTTATAAATATTTATGTTCAACAGATTGAGTGATGAATGCATTTGGGGTGCAGGTGAAGCAACAAAATCTGCCAACAAGAGCAACCACGGTTTTTTTTTTGGTTTAAAAAAAAAAAAAACCCTTGTCATTTGCTGGTGCTTTTCAGATCCAAGTTTGATGGGCTTTTCACCCACAGATGATAGTGTATTTTGAACATATTAATTTGTGAATATTAATCTGTGAAGAGAATTTGGAGTGGTTGCTTGAATTTGTCCTCAAGACAGCAGCAACAAGCAGTCATGGACATATGCATTTTATGTGGAGGGGAAGAAGCATCAACAAGGAATGGCAATTTTTTTTTCTTTTTTCAGCTCAAGCTTTGATGAGCTTTTGATTTCGCTTTGTCTCTTTAGGATGAAAAGGTTGGGCGTTGAGGGTGTTGCATTTTATTTGTCTCTCTGAGTATGCGTGTGCGTGTGTGTGAGAGACAGAGACAGAGAGTAACAAGCAGTGGGGATCATCATATTGGTGCAAAAGATCATACCTTTCTTTTTCTTTTTCTTTTTTTGGGTGGGTGGGTGGGTGTGGTGGTTTTTGGAGTTTTGAAATTTTCCACTGGCGCATGGTTGGTTAGTATGTTGGTGAGGAGGGGTATGCAAGCTCTGGAAGGGCAGGCTTTGGCCTTGCTCTTGATGTGCAAAGATTTTCTTGCTGTGGAGCTCCAGCTTTGGATCAAGCTTTTTTATCAGGAAAGTGGGTTGCATGTAGAAGAACAGACTCTAATTTGATGCTTTTTAAGAACAAAAGTGCAGCGAGATCGTGCCCCCAAGAAGAGAAGAAAGAACAACAACATCAACAAGCTTTAGAGACTGAAAAGCAATGGTGCAGCATGAGGGGGCAACTAGCCAGGCTATGCCGAGGCTCAACGACGGGCCGTTTGGAGATAATAGGATGCCATTGATTTCACGGAAGAACCAAAAGCTACCTCTGGTAGATAAAAGGTGTTCACTCTTCTTCTTCTTCTTCTTCTGCCTTCCAATTCCTTGTTTCTGGGCGTTATTTTAGAGTTAATCTCAGGATTAGGGTTTAATGAAAACGTGAGAACTGAAAGGCTTTTGCTTTTTTATGTTTGTTTGTGATGTCAGAGGACGTCTCAATGTGGAAATTCGGGGTTTGCCAAAAACATTTCTGTACTGGGGTGATTTGTTCCACACCCTTGTGAATGTAAGTAAAGCTCTGCTTTTGAGAGTGCCACAGCCTTTTTCTCTTAACTTTTCAACTTACACCAGTGCCATCTTTCCTCTCATCCCTGTGTCCAGAGACTTTTACTATTACTACTGCTGCTCTCCAGGACATGAGTTTCTTAACACGGGAGTCATCCTGGATGGGTTTTTTGCAGATGCCCAATTCTAGGTTCATAGCCATACTTTTTTGCACGTATTGCTTACTGTTCTTTGGTTTTGCAATCCCCTATTATTATGATGTGAGTTTTTCTTGTACCCTCTTCCCTCCTTTGCAAGCTCTGAATCAAAACACAGTTTCAATTATTGCTCATTATGGAAAGAAGAGAGTGTTAGAAACATTGGAAAGAATCCTCATATTAACAAGTTTTTGCACAATCTTTCTGCCAAGAGTTTCAAGAGTGCAAGAAACTTCAAAATGTAGCATACATATGTTGAAGACCATATACATAGTATTTCTCCTTGCTACAATCTGCATTTGCAGCAGGACAATGTCAATCCAGGAACAGATGTACTCAGTTGTAGTTTGTGTGACTTTAAACAGGCATACAATAACTCATGCATTCCGGGAGTGATCTCTTTTGACCATGCAATCTGGTTCAGGTTGGAATCGACCCTTGATCAATGATTGCATTGTTTCAACTATAAGTGTGGGCAGGATAAATTATTACACTTCTCAGTAGTTCATGTCATTTGATGGGTGAAGCACCTTGATCTCTGACAGTGTATGGTGGAGTCCATGCTTTTATCTTGTGCCATTTTGATACGTTTTGTGTCACTTTTATGCTTAGGCATGCATTGACATCATGTTAATGGTATTCTTAGTGAAACAAAATTCTATTGGATTGGATTGGATTGTGGGTTTTTGTTGCATTATTACATTGCAGTTTTACTATTCCTTAAAGAGATTGCAACATTGTCTTTGATAAGGAGAATTCGAGAGTTGTGTAACCTGACCTGACTTATGACTCCTATTGTCATGGACATGTTGCTGTTGGGCATTCTTTTGTGGGCAGTGTGCAGACCTCTATGACTATAGGTCGGTGCTTGCTGCCTTCCTTCATTTGCAAATACCTCATCTTTGACTGAGTCTGCAACAATGTCTGTCCTAAGAGTTATGAAATTGGAAAATCAGTGGACCAAATGCTTGTTTATCTTAATAGGGAATCGCATGCACAACCTCAACAAATGATCAGACATTCCAAACTCTGAAGACACCAGGCATATTCTTGTGGCAGGGAGCTGTGATTAAGTACATGTCACTAGGTTGATGGGGATTGGGGTTCACAGGCTATGGTGGAGACTTGACACCTGATCCAGGCTGCTTGATGACAAATGTGATGGTCCTCATTCAGTCGCTGGCAAGTCTTCTTGTTGCTTATTCTCTTCTCGGTGTCTTCTATGTGAGGTTAGTTTGAGTTCATCTCCAACTGGGACATGCAGTGAATCATCATCTTGGACATGGGTTTTTTTTTATCTGTTTGCTTACTCCTAGAATGAGAATTATCTGTACCCAAGGTCTATTATTACTCAGTACATCAATGGCATGAGATGCTGGTTTTTGCAATTCTAGGGCTGATGCTAGGGATGCACAGTCCTTAGAATGAAACTCTTCTGATTATGAGCTTCTGATTCTCTTGTGGCAGATTTTCTCGCCCAGCACGACGGGCACAGACTTTGATTTTTAGCAGATATATTGTCATGCATGAGGTAATGAACTGCCTGTTATGCTGCTTTAGCTTTTGTGTCATGTCTTCATGTCTGCAGGCTATTTCTTTGGTGCTATCAACTTGTGAAGCTGTCTGAGGCTAACATGTTATTGAGACTTGGATTCACACCTGTTGAAATGCTTTTTGCTGGCTCTGCAGGAAGATGGAGTCCCCATCATAGCTTTACGCATCGCCAACATTCGTAAGCACCAGATCATTGAGGTGGGCAGTCTCTGACAGTATTCACTATTTGATCATGCATGCATGCAGTTTATTGGTGCTGCCTAGACTTCCATTGTACTCAAGTGAAAACAGAGTCCATGATATAGTACTGTTGATAAGATTCCTACATATATTTGGCAATGAAATGGATTCTCTTATGGAGATGACTTTTGTACCTTGCTTCCTCTGAACAACCCTAGTTGTTCCTCTTAGTGTTTCTTGGAGTCTCAGGTGCAAAGTGTGACTAGCATTTGATCATATTTGTGACAAAAAAAAATTGAGTGTGGAAATGGAAGGGTTGGCTGGTGGTTGGCAGGCAAATGTGCGGTTACTTGTGGCTCTCAACAACTTACTGACAGATGAGGATGAGAGCATGTTCAATTTTACATCCCTTCCGGTGTGTCATCAACTCTTTAGGTTATGATCTGTTGGGATAGATAGCTTTTTTTTTTCATGGTTCTATATTGAATTGTCTCATGTGACAGTATATTTTCTTCTAACACTCTGTCTTTTGGTCTGTGCAACAGGTGATTGGAGGGAGTCAAGTGTTTCTAGGGCTTCCTTGTACAGTAAAGCATCCTATCACTACTACCAGCCCTCTCTATGGATTGACCCTTGCGGTATGTTACTGTCTGTGTAGTCCAAATTCAGGACACAGACATTTGTATAATTGTTTGCCAAAATGCCCAATACCTACACTACTATCCTATCACTACTACCAGCCCTCTCTATGGATTGACCATTGTGGTATGTTACTGTCCGAGTAGTCCAAATTCAGGACACAGATGTTTGTATAATTGTTTGCCCAAATGCCCAATATCTACACTAATTGTTGGGAGTTGATGAAGTCAGTGAGGAGTCATTGCAGCTCATCAGTGCTATCCATCATGAGGGTGATGGTTTGATTCTTTGTGAGTGACCCTCGTAAGGTTATGACCACACTTGTTCCATGTGTTAACTTCGAAGTGTTACATTGAGTTTTCTCTACAAATCTCATCTCTATGAATTTTTTGTGGAAGCAGGACCTTGAGGATGCAGATATGGAAATTTTGGTGCTTTTAGAGGGGGTTGATGCATCAACATCCAGCAAGCTTCAGGGTATGAGTTCTGTGGATGGAATAAACATTCATTTTCCGTTTTGTAAATAGCTAGTTGTCACTCATATCATTTTGCAGCTAGTTATTCCTTTGATAATGCTTTGCCTTGTCTTCACGGTTGCTGCTGGTAGGGTTATTTTTACCATCAGGCATTGTTTGAAGCTGTTAGGTAGAACTTGGTGTGTGCTAGGATGATTTTAATTGTTTGTGACTTGGGTGTACTTCACTTGAACATCCCAGCTCGGCACTCATACAGACCAAGTGAAATGCAAAAAGATTACAGATTTGAGTAAGATGATTTCAACACTCTGATGTGAAGCTGTTGCTGGCCTTTCAGATTCAAAGCATGCAGATTACTTTGTTATACTGGATTTATTCTACTATTTTTTCCTATGAAATGAACCCTCTTGGGAAAGTGAGAAATGGATAGTTCGGGTTATACGGATGTTTGGAATTCACATAAAAGGATGTGTGACATGCAGAGTTTAGGGGATGCTGTTGGTTAATATGAATAGTATTTGCATGCAGAACAATGGTGATACGCATGCCAAGTGGGCGTCGTCGTGTGGTATGCATCTTTCCTAAGTTTGTTGGTGGCCATCCTTATTTTTCCCAGTAAATGCAACTGATAGTTTGCAGAGTCATGTCATTAGAGAGAGGGTTGGGTATTCTTTACAATGTGCCACATCTTGAGTGGTTGAAATCATATTATGGAATTCATCTCATAGTCTTCTGTGTTGTTTGCTGAGTAGGATTTCACAAAGTTTGACTCTTTGGTGCCAGTTACATCTTCACTAGTCACAAGGCCACTGACACCACATGCATCTACAACTACATTGCCACCATTTCCTCACACTACTACTCTATATGGTGCTCTTGATGACCCAAAAGAAGATGATGATGATGATTACGAGGATGATGAAGATGAAAATCAGGGTTCAGATAATGAGGCCATGAAGGCATCAGAGATCCACAGTATTTTAGCAAGCTCAGCCCCCAGGAGTTTATTGACAGGAAGGAGTCTCAATGACAGCTCCCCACGAACAGTGCGGTTTGATCATAAACTGACTTTATCTATAAATAAGCAGGCTCACAGCTTACCTGATCTATTTGATTGCAATGAAGGCTTCTCCCTCACAGCAACAGAGGCCAGAGACCAAGAGATCGAGCAAAGGGTATGTATGGTTTCACCCAAGTTTGGATCTTCACAAACTTATTTTTCTCATAGCAGTCTTGCACTACATTAATGGTTGTGACACTTGACAGATGGTGAAAACACCAGAGAAGTGACTGGATGTGGCTGCAACACTCTTCCTGACTTGGTTGAGTGCTTGTATAGTTAATTTGTGGTTTCTAGGGACAAAAGGTAGACCCAAAATTAAAATACGGTACCGGGTTGCAGCTTATAATCGCAGAGGCAAGGGCACAAGCATGGAAGCAAATGGTAGTGGAGCTGGCTACTCGTGTCGATCAAACATTGCAACAGCCCACAAGTGCAGCAGATGCTGATAGAGGACCTCTTGTTGCATGTGCCCGCCAAGCTCTATCAATGGCTGTTTCTTCAAACTAGCCTGCAGTTGTAAACCAGCTGTGGATAGCAACATTCAACCTGCAAATCTGTTCAGGTCAACAGGCCTGCCCAACCCCTGCTTATCCACCAACATAAGGTACAACCAGGGCCTGACTATCAATTGAAGATAGAGAGACACCACAATTTCATATCTAACTATCACTGTGAGTCTTCCCCCCAGAATGGAGGGTGTATGTTCTTTATGATTTTAGCCCAATAAAAAATGCCTGTAACAAATTGCAATTATTGAAGAAGATACTTTGTTTTCTACTATCAAATGGACTTGCAGTCATCAACATCAATTGAATGTGAGCAGGTGCATGCTACTTTGGAACTTGCCTCCCAAATGCTTGGCCACATGGAGTCTACCATAACGAGGCTTGCATTGTCCAGGTAACTTGTTGACAGAGCTTTTGAGGGTTAGTCCGCTATGCTGTGAATCTGCACATCATCTGGCCTAAATTCAACACATTAAGAAAGTAGCATGGTAATCCTTACCTATACTGCAACTCAATGCTCATTGCATCATGTTCCAAGCTTTCAATACCTGTCAAATGACCTAATGGTGCCTGCTGACTAGGTTGCTATTACATGTAACAACAAGCATGAATTAGTGGTGAGTAAAAAAACCATTTGCCTCCACAACACTTGTCATAACCTTCTTTTTTGTTGGTTCCAAGAGTGTCATATGAGGAGTAGAAACTAGGAATGCCCAAAGAACTAATAAACTAAAGAAATTATCTAAGTTATGTTATGAGATTTTAGAGAGGGCTTTGCACCAGAGCAAACATTGAAGATGTATGGACAACAATAAATGACTTGCCTGAGTAACAGTCTGACACAATGCTTTCAGTAGCAGAGTTCAAAAGTTTAAACATTCAAATTCTATTCTTGAATGGGAAAATTGTTTTTGAACTGCCAGAATGTATGTCTGCTTACTTAATGTATTTGTGGCTTGGAAATCAAATAAAATGAGTGGCCAACAAAGGCTCTCAAAAGTTTGTTGAATAAGATGAGTGACCATACAGAGGCTCATTCCACCCTCTTCAAGGAAATATAGTCCCTCTGCCATGTGAAGGAAAAAATACCTCATGAATTGTACTACATTGATCATTGTAATTAGTGTGGGCTCAAAAGTAGAGTGATCCAAACTTATCCATGTATAGAAACAAATTAAAAATAAAGGTACAAAATAAGCTCAAAATGGATGTTTGCTGCCATACACATTAGTGTGAGTTTTTGGCTCTAGTAATCCATGCATATTGATTCATTGTCCATACAATTATAAACCACACTAATTATGGACATTCAAAATTATTGTGGACTACACTAATTCTCTGAGCACATATGTAATGTGAGTAGGAAACAATTAGTATGGTGCAGAATAATACATGATGTGTTGGTGACTCAGAATGGAGGTTCAGGAATCAGAATTAGTGTGGACCACACTAATTACACACTCATTCATTTGGGTAGTTGCTGCTTCTACAGTTGCACACACATTTGTGATTAGGATTTTCTTGTGTTATTGTTGGCAATTGTTCCAGAATATGTGGACCAGAGCTAGATGCCAAAATTTTGGCCTCAAGCCCCGACCCTAATTTTGGTATTCGCTAGATCCCTTGCATTTGGATGCTTTTGCTTGTGATATTATTTTTATCATGGACTTTGATCATGGAAGCTCAAAATTAAAACCCCAACTGAATAAGGATCTCCAATTTGGTTTACCCCATCCTGGCTGAGAGAGAGAGAGAAAGAGAGAGTCCAGTTGTTGAATATTGAATTTCAAGAATTTTTCTTCTGGAATTTGGTCTATCTTCCCCTACACCTTTTAGAGATCTGCCAAGACTTCAAAAGATCTGGTGGCCAGAAAATTTGAACCGGATTCCAAGTAGAACCCGATGACTACCTATCCTGCAAACCATTTCTAAATCTGGTACTCATTCTAACCCTTGCATTCTACATGATTTTGCTTGTGGTTTTAGCGTCATGGATTCTGATCATGGAAGCTACTCAAAATCTAAACTCTAAACCACTAATGCCCAATCTTATTCTACCACTAAAATGTGAAGTCTTTTTAACACACATGCAAGCTTGCATAGAGGAAGAAGGTTGGGGTAAGAAGATGATGTCTGGAAGGCATGATGGATATGGACAAGTAGGGTTGAAGAACTTTATAGAAACTATATGAATTGAGAACTTTCAAGCTGTGTTGTCATGTTATTTTGCCACAAAAGTATAACCTATTTCAGATATGAAGCCACCATGTCAGGCCAACCTGCAGCTTCAAAAACTCCCTCTCCAGAAGATACAGCTCTGAAAGTTGTACTGTAGCATTCATCCTGGGGCTGAAAATTCCTACAGCAAGTTTTGATCAGAAAGATCCAGAGCTCCAAGTATGCCTTTTATTGTATGGTTTCTAGTACATCTCAGCTTCTTCCTCAACTCTACCAGTTTTCTTATACACACTGATGACGAAATTTGTGCATAGCGGGGATAAGAAAGCACCAGAGTCCACATACAGATGCTCTGCAAGATAATGTTCGTGCACAGTGCAGACCCTACATCATTAGTGTTCAGGGTTTATTCATTGGGTGTACAGAGGAAAACATGCATGGTAAGGCAGAATACTTGTTTGGGTGTTTGCCTACTTCACAAAGACTTTATGCATTGAATTTTTGCAAATCACCAAAATTGATGTGTAGATTAAGAGACTGAACGCCCCAACAAAGTACATATAACCCAAACTGACTTATGGTCAAAAGATACTTGCATATGTAACATAAATGTACCATTTTGTTCAACAAAAAACTTCACCCATTTCTTCTACAGAGAGGCTTCCTTTCATGCACTTTTGGTGCTAACTTAAAACTTCTTACAACCAATGCTGTACATTTGAGTTCTCTGCAACCCAGGAGACTATTTCTAGTCTGAATGTACTCTTCAGAAAGGACAGATGCATATCACATCCCAGTATCCTCCATCTTCAGAACAGTTCAATTGCTCAGAGAATAATGAAAAGAATATTTGCAATTTTTGGTAACTTATGAGGCAAGATTAGCATCTGGACAGTTTTTGGTGAAAGTTCCATTGCATCCCAAAATGTCTCTGTAGCTTCATGTAATCCAAAATTGGTCATACACTTTGCCACTGCTGCTTTTTTTGTACTCAAAGAGCAATGAAGAGCGATTGAAAGCTGTCAATTTTGTGAAGCAATAGTCATAATCCCTCCTAGACTCCAAGATGGGGTGAAAGGAGTGAATGAGGACAGGTCAGCACCTCCACACACACACACTATATGGATTGTTGCATTAAAAGTGCCAGAATAGTGGTCCCTTTCCTTCATTATCCTGCATCCATGTACAAGAAAATGTGAGGAGATAATATATATATTGGGCCAGAAAATTTCATGGATTGGCAAATATGTATGAGACAGTCTGCAGGTCACACTTAGCAGTCACTACAGTTACAATAAAAAGTGAGGGTGGAGAATTACTTCATATACTGGGCAACTTCACTCATAGTTATGCATGTGGCCATAAAATGTAAGATATACTTTGTATTTTTTCCAAAGCTTTTGCAAGCACTCCCGTGTCATTGGTTCAGCAAAGGTGCCTTCCTATCCATAGTAGTCTCCAGAGGAATAGCCAAGCACATGGTGTGCAATAAAGATCAACCATGGCTGCCTCTGCCGTTCAACCAAAGCAAGACACTCCTCTAAAAATTTACATTGCTCAGAGCCTTCCCTTCTGAGTCAGCAACACACAAATGCAACATCTCCCATTCCGTCCCATACCTGACCAAACAAGCATAAGGACTGCAACAAGCACAAAGAATGTGAGACAGATGGTTGACCGTGTGTTCATGCTGAAATCAAAGAGGGACAAAGTGAAACAAAGCCATTGATCTTTATGAAAAACACACCAATATTTGGCCTTATTTTTGGTTGGCATGTTGTATATGGTCTGTGCAGGTACTCCACACTCACCCCCTGAATCAAGGTCTTGAAAAAAGGATCCTGTCCCGGGAAAGTCTTGCTCATGGTTACCACTGCCAAAAGGCTCAAAATATTTCACATCACATGAGCATTTCGTAAAAGATCACTGGCACAAGAGAATTTTACCTGAAACTTGATACCATGAATCACACAGGTTTACAGATGTTTAGACCAATACACACATCCACATCATTAGCTCTTGAAAATAAGCATAGTTAACTCTTAATAGACATAGTTTTGAAGATAAACAATGTGTTGTTCCTTGTTAGTTCATATCATTCTTGAAACTGATATAGATTTGTCTGGTTGTTTTGAAGATGATGGCCAAAGAGAGGGCACTTGGCAACCATGTACAGTTGATGCTATGGTGTGTACTTGCTCTGTGAATTGGTCCCATTCAGAGATGTAGCCATTGGCATAGCTCAGATCTCCAATATGAAAAACCACCTCATAGTTTGCAACATCTTTGACAAATTGATCAGATGTATTAAGAGCTCCATGTTGGTATTGGTTGTACTCATTCGAGCCATCTCATTCATTCTTCATGTGCAATCAACAAAATACACTGATTATTCTTTTGTGAACTGGGTCAGACATTTAGTATTTTAAAACCTGGTCATCTTTTACATTCTTTATTTAGCTGGTGCACTCAAACTGATGGACAAGTACAAAGCTGGAGAGAGGATGCCAGATGGGCAGGTGTCAGCATGCCACCATACCTCACCCATATCACCAAAAATGATAACAAGCTGCAATGACTCTTCACCAGGGCTAGGGACTGATGTGAAAAAACCCTTCTTGCCCCATACACGCTCACCACTCTTCAACTTATGTCCCACCATATAACAATATCTGAGGTCATTCACAGACCACACATTAGTACTGTTGGTTTTCACTTGGAACCATCTGACAATTCTGGGGTGTCGTGAGTGGACAAATATGTCACAGATACAATGAAAGAGAAAGTGCTTACCTGGTCCTTGGCCATAGATGTTTGAGATATGCAGTATGAAAATATCCTGGATCCCTCCAGCCCACTGTTCTTGGAGGAGCCCCTGCACTCACAATTTACACCCATGTGAGTTTTAATATACACACCAAGGTCACAGCTTTCAGAATTGCTTCTTAGTTGGTGTTATCTTTGTTTATTTTGTCCAAAAGACTCCCACACGTTTCATATGTACTCCTTGAAATTGACTGCTCTTTTTATGTCTCAAATCCAATGGACCAAGCTGCAAACCTTGAACTTGTAACACTAAATCCATACATTGCATCACTGGTAACACTTTTGCCTGACAGAGTTTGAGGTTTTGAGGCTTACCACACATATCCTCTCGGGAATAAGAAAGTGTTATAGCAGGGGAAAAATAAGAATTATTCTCATTGTCAGATCCCCGTTGCACTAGGGGCACTGCAGCTTCCTTTGCATACCCACTTGTCCAAGTAACAATAATCTGTAGTTGTTAAACCCCTTCAGAAGTTACTACTAAATACATAAGTAAAGTGCTACAGGATTCTGCAACATTTAACTCCCACATTCTCAAAATCAATCACAGGACTTGAACATGACCCCAGAGAAGGGAGTCTGGAGCTACAACCACTGAATTGCCAATTTTGACATGTATTTTTACACCCATTTTAGACACAATTTGTGATTGGAGAAAAAAGGACCAAAATATGTTTTTTATATCATGGAGTCATTCCCTGAGAAACTATAGCAAAGAAAGCTCAAAAACATGGCATACATACCTCATCCCATGTAGATCCAATAGCCAACTGCAGAAATACAGGAGCTTTCAAGTCAGAGAAAGTGACAGTATTGGAAACAGCCTCCAGCACAGGCTGCAGATTTTGAAATCCTCTTATTAAATACTACCTTATGTGTCTTTTCAGGGTTAGCAGTGAGCTGGTTACCAATATCATAAGCTTGACAACCATATTTGCTAGATTAAAGATGTTTGTAGGTCTGTGTGGAGCTGTGAGCTGTCCACCCACCAACCCAGATCCATAACTTCATTCACAACAGTCATTCCCTTTTTTGGAACTAGGTGGTTGACAAAGAGGAATTGGCAAGTGGCATACACATGTCTGGATCAGAAAGAAAATTAGCCAGGGGCATTTGAGTGCATGAGTGAACTTACATTCGACATATCACCAGAAAAAAGCCCAAAAGAAAAATCTTGACGCTGCTTAACCAACTGGAATGTGACTGATCCAACTCCTCCATGTACGTAATCCAGTGATGAGAAGTTGGCATACTTATACTGCAAGTGAAATACAACATCAATATACATGCAGTCTCATATTGAATGAGTCCAGTGATGAATATCTCTGCATCAAAAATTTGGAAATAGTGATCATACCCAAATAAACTTTTTTTTGGAAGAACATAGACTTTACTAGATGCCACTACCGCAGAAAATGCACAGCCCACAACACATTAATATAGTGAGGTAAGAAAAGTTATCTCAAGAAGATGAGAGTTTTTGCCTTGTGGGAGATGAGCACAACAGTGGGGCACTGTCCATTGGATTCAAGTCTTTGGTACACTTTGATGCACTGGAATTTCCAAATAACAAATTTGACCATGCGTTAATCAGTACTCAAAATGTTAATTCCATCTGCAATTTAAGTCAACCATGGAAACGAAGTACCCGTTCAATCTCTACCATTTCAGCTGCTAAATTGCTTGCTGCCCCTTTAATTTTCATACTACGTATTTATAATCTGGTAACCAGGAGGACTGCATCCTGTATCAGGAATCAGAAAAATTACTTGAAGTTAGCTGGGGAGAATACTCCAATCCAGTCTGTGACAGCAGCACCACTGGGCTTCTGGAATGTCACTGTGACATAGTCTGATGCTTCTCCCTGCAGGAAAAGAATTTGGAAAACGTGGTGAAGAAAGATTGAAATTGTTAAGAAAAATCCACAAGCTAGTATTCATGGTGGAATTAGGTTGTCTCTTTGATTCTGCTGGGTTTCAAAATTTTGAGAAACTATTTTCACATGGGTTTCAAAGTGCTGAGGTCTCACACATTTTTAATCCATTGGTATTCGAAGGTGGTTTTCAAAAGTTATCTTATTTCAGACTTGTTTTTTCTTTAAATAAAAAATCATAAATATCTTCCAAGATATTATATGCCCACAATTTCATCATGTTCAAATGAACGTTCTAACTCTTTTTACTCTTCTCGAAATCTAAATCCTTCTCAATTAACTCCACCAAATTGAAAGGTGATTTACAACCATCTCTAGGATCAATTGACCAATTTTTGTTAATAAAAATCAGTTTTTCTAAATTATATGGTTGTAAACGACATCTCCTTAAGTTTGTAAGTATGCCCCTTAATGAAAAAAATCTTTTAATATTAATTTGCAATCTTACAATGCTTAAAATTTGACGAACCAAAAAACCAAAAATAGGAAACATAGGTTCATGTTTTCCACAGCATTGAAGAAGACATTTGATTTCTTTTGGAACCACTTGGTAGCATTTTTAAATGAATAATTCCTTGGTGACAAGTTCTTTCTCTAATTATTTCTTCCAAGATATCCAAATTTATCAAGTGTTTGCTTTGCATGTGCAACTTCAAATTATGTCATTGGATGCAAATGATGATAGCACTTTAGAAGCATACGATATAAAGATTGTATATCATATTCCTCGACAATATTCACACCTTCCCCATAACCAATAAAAGAAAATATTAAACAAAGGCTTTTAAATCTAGGGTCTAGCATCAAAGACAACATGTTGTGAACATTTTTTTACAAAATCTTATGTAAAAAGAAAGTAAAGATTTTAAAACACCTCAAACTTCTCTTTTGATGTTGAAAACAAACAAAGACAACCAAGAACAATCCCTAATCACGGTCAATCAAATTGACTTGGGCTTGGATTTGTAACTTCTTCCTTGAATTTTTTAAAATAGTAACAATAGACTACATTGCATTAAAAAACAAATAGTGACTATCAAATTGGTTCAAAACACAAGCAATAACAATAGGGGAAAAAAAAACCACAAGTCTTTTAGAAATGTGCCACATAAAAAAAGGTGGCATTCTTCCACTAATTTTAATAGTATTTGTATGTTTGTAACAAAGGATAATAACATCTTTGAATTGCAGAGCCTTTTGAACATAATGATTTTGATAACAAACCTACAAAAACATTTAATCATGTTATGTTAGTATATGTAACTAACAAGATTTAACAAAACAATAAAACTAAAAATTAGGTTGTGAAATATAATTAAAAATTCACCTTCCTTGTCTTCACTAAAATATTCAATTTTCTTAGGCAAAGTTTGGAATTTGAACAAGCCTTGTTCCATTCATGTTTGCATTTCCCAATTTTTTTAGCCCATGTTGTATGTTTATATAAATTTAATTAGGTAGACTTGATGGAAACGAATCTGAAATTTCTACAAACCTTTTCATTAGTAATAGCATATTGACATGCCTTAGAAAAAACATGGCTAAAACAAGTACCTTGAAAACTCTCATCCAAAATTAGGACCACATTTCACAATAAATTTCAAAATAATTGTTGTAATATCCAATTTTGACCCTTCATATTGACATATGTAATGATTTTTCTTTTCAACCCATACTAATCAAACAATTTTGTCACGTATTAACCAAGGTTTGACTAGTTATTTTTATAACCTCAAACAAACCAACAACAACTCGTTTAGGTTGTCAATCAAATCCCACAAAATTAATAATAAAAGCAAATATATCATGTGCACCTTCACACATCCATAAATCAAAGTTTGTTGTTGCAAAAATACAACTTGTAAATTTTGGCAAACATAATCTTGTTTCATTTTTTCCACTAAGTTAAACAATATTTCTTGAGAAAATTACTTTATAAAAAGGTAAACAACTTGAAGATACAAGTGTAAACCCAAATATTTTAACCAAATATTTTTCACAAATTAAAAGGGCAAGTGATTTTCACAATCAAAAGACCAAGGTCTTGCAAAAACATTTTTTTGTTGCACATTGTCTTTTTTTGAAAGAATTTTTAATAACAAAAAATTAAATATCATAGTGCTTGACACATTAAGCTTTTTCTTTGTTAATTGTTCTTCAACAAGATTTTTTACTAGATTATTAACCTCCCTTCAAATGTTTTTGCAATTATGGCATGATCTGCATCCACATGTTTTTTTAAACCAGTTATTCCATAGGTTTTATAATATGTTATTAAACATTTTGTATCTTTAATGTTTGGATTACTATTGTTCATAAGATTGACATAACAAAAAATGCATATCATGACTTGAAGACTTCCCTTTTCGACATCTTTCCCATCATTAACAAAATAGAGCTCAACATAATGCATTTTTGTTATGTCCTATCCATATTTTTCTTTGACAATGCAATTTTTGAAAAGTTATTTACATTTTTTCTTTGATATTGTTTGCTCTATTATTTTATGTTTAAAGACTTTCATTTTGTTCTAATGTTCCCACAATTTCCTCTTCAATGTTCATTTCATTTTCAATGGATACTACATTTTCATTTTGACTAGACTTTATTTGCGACCATGAAATTACAAGAAAATTTAAAATATTTTTTTGCCAAAATAATGGGATCTATTTTTAATTATATTAATAAGGGTGTGTCGTTAGTTCACTAAGATTTTCATTAGTCATTTAGGTGAAATCACCACTAATTTGTTAAATTAAAAATTAACAAATCCACCCACATCTCTTAGTGATTGACAACGGGTTAGTACAAACAAATGAATTTGTTAAGAATTAATCAAATTAGAAAATGTCCACATGAAATTGATACTTTAGATTGAATTCTTGATTATATTTTATTTAATATTAATTCAAAGGTTAATTTTATATTATTTATAAAATAATTACAATTTATGTACATACGATAAACATACAATGTTGATTATTGACTATATGGTCAACATGCACCATTGACCACATGGAAATTTACCAAGGTTTGAAATTTGGACTCCAAGGTGATATTCCATTGGCATTGCCATCCAATCATGCTTCATTTGATATGACACAAGTGAGGTGATGATTGAATTTACTATGTTGTTTATTTCAAATGTTTTGCAAAAGCTAATTTTAACTATTATCATCTTTGTCATATTATGTCCAATTTTTTTTTTAAATCATTCAAAACAACCTTTCCAAATTTTATGCATATTTAATATTTTAAAGAAAGAAACAACTATTTAATTTGACTGAAAATGCATTTGAATTTTACAATTTAATACATTTCAAGAATGATGTCTTGAAGATCTTTTTTTCATTTAATCATTATTATCTCTCTCATGTTTTTTCCAAATGAAAAAATTAAACTTCATTCTAAAAGATTACGTACAATTTTATTTTTTGAAGAAAAAAAAAACTACTCAATTTAATTGAAAATACATTTGAAGTTTGTAATTTATTTCAACAATGGTGCTTTGAATATTTTTTCTTTCATTAACCATTATTATTTTTTCATATTTTGTCCAAATGAAAATATTTAAATTTCATCCTATTTTTCCCCAAGATTTTCACACATATAATCTTTTTAAGAAAAAAAATCAATTAATTTGACTGAAAATGGATTGAACTTTTTTATTTAATGTATTCCAAAAAAACAATTGAAAAATAATAATAATCTTTCAAATGACATAATTTGATAATGTTATTTTTTTTCCAGAAAACATTTTATTGTTAAGATTATATTATTTATAATTATAAAATAATTAAATTAAACATAGATTATTAGATTATTAATTACATAAATTATTTTTAATATTTAATAATTATATATTATTAAATTTATGTAAATAATTACTAATTTGTACAAATATATTATTTCAAAATCGTAAACTTTTTATTTAATTTATTACAAATAATAAATTTTCATCTTTTTAATGGTTTTTTAATTTTATGTAATGTTGTTTAATACAAATATAACATTTTTTCAAGTTGTATGATTGAAAGGTTTGATAAATAATAAACATAAATGCTTTCTAAATTAATAAATTACTAAATTAAATTATATATTTTAATATATGTTTACAATAATTTGAATAACAAAAAAAAATAGTAAAGTGAATTATTTTGATTTATCATCTAATTTTAACATTATGTAAAGTACTAACATTATATGTAAAAAGAAAATTTATTATTTTACACACTTTTTTTTTGGTATTGTAAAATCTATTAAAATTTATTTTGATCAATAATTTTTTCATCTGAGTTTTTTAAAATGTCTTCTCAATTATGAAAATAAAATAATTTATAAATGTTTATAATTATGAAAAAGTTATTCATTTTTCCCCTTCTATTCATCATCCAAAAAATTGTACAATCCAAAGAAATATGAATTAAGTTTTTTGTGAATAGATTTGTGTTTGAATAGGTGTGTTTGTTGACCTTACACATAACAAACCCAAAAAGCTACTCAAAACAAAATTCTATAAACAAAAAAACATTTTGAAACTTTGAAATTGAAACATCTTGAAATTGGATGGATTTTTTTTTCAAACTTACATAAAATTTGGAATTAAAACTTGAAAAAACCTCCAACTTTCCTACACAAAGCAAAAGAAGGGGTGTAGTACCAATTTGAAGAGCAAAGTAGAACCAAGAGAAACACCTAGGAGCAAAGAAGTAACAGTAATAGAACCAACAGAGGCATCGAAGAGTAGCAAAATTAGGAGAATTGATAATGAACAACAAAACTAAGAAAAGCGATGACAAACATCAAAACTAAAAGAGGTATTAACAAACAACATAACCAACAAAGGTATTGATGAATAGCAAACCCAGGAGAGGAGCAAACAATTAACATAAATAGGAAAGGCGCCAATAAGCAAAGGAACAAGAACAAAAACCAACTAGCAAAAGAGTAAGAGTTCAAACCAACCAACAAAAGAACAAGAGTTAAATCGAAGCAGAAAACACAATGCACAAAACCTTTCATAACGCAAGGCTGTAATTGTTTTTTTACTATAACCAACTTTGGAGGAAAAAACTTATTTATAAATTGAAAGGCAACCACTATCTAGCAATGCCTCCTAAACCCTAAACCTTATTTTTAATCTTACTTAACACCTAAATGATTATTGAATTTATAAAAACAATGGGAAAAATTAAGACCTTGACTATGGTACTTTTTAATACCCTAATATGATATCATTTTATTTTTTAAAAACGGCAAGGTTTCAAATGGTTAATTTTCAATCTACTGAGAACTAGTGAATGGTTTCAAACAAGGTATGACCCTAGGTAATACTTGAAAACCTATTCAACTTGAAACCATCCCTAATATTCAACCATTTTTTAATACCTACCCAACATTAGTTAAGACTTAAGATTAATGTCGGATGTGTGTGTGTCATGTTTTAAGGAGACCAACAAAGACCATATCGAAATATTATAAACACCTCAACTAAAAATCATAGGGTAAGGGGGGACTTCCTTAATCAAAAAAATTCACTCATGGATGATTTTCATAATTTCTTTAAAGGTGAAAGACATTACATGTGATATCCTTAAGGCAAAAAAGATTTGTTGGAAGGTGATTTGCAATAGTCATTTGAATGCACCTAGGCTATCCTTATAATAATACATCTCAATTTTTATGAAATGGAGGCACTATTGATAGTGCTTACCCTTAAACAAAAATCTTATAGGATTTTCAAATTGTCAAATTCCAATATGTTGAAAAAATTCATATTAAATGTTAAACTAATATAAATAGCTTGACTATTGGTGTAATCCTTGGTTGGAACAATTTTTATTGTGATTTAAATTTTTTGATACTAGCCACTATCAAGACTAGTTTGATATTTCATCCTAACACCTTGCCTTCATTACACATGCAAAGAAACCAAAACACAAGGATGAAATCAAATAAAACATAGGCAAAAATGGGGTTTAATTGATTTAGTAGGATAAGGGTGGGTCGTGCAAAAAAGTTATAGGTGTTGTGGCAATGTTATTAAATACATTAAATGAGGAGTTATTGCCATGTTAAACGATGCAATGGTCTCTCTTCATAGCTAGTTATAGAAGCGCATTCTTTTACAAATCATGGTTTTTTAAGATGTTCAAATTAACTAGCTTGTCCATTTTGACTAGAAGGAATGACCCTTTTGACTAAAGGCACAATGTTTCACTACTAGAAAGACCCCCTTTTTAAACCAAAAGTTTACAACTACATGACATTTGCAACTATGTTTCAACTGGATTTTTTAAATTTTTAAATAATTATGGCAATTACCAATTAAGTTGATTCATTTATTATATTGGTATATAGTTGAAAGCATTTTTCAACTATGTGGTCATTTGTCAAATATTCCTAGCATCAACAATGTTTCCAAGTTTAACTTCTAACTATGTTAGTAAACAATGTGAAGCATGTTTCAACTAAGGGGTCATTTTTGAAATATTCTTGGCATCTAAAGTTCTTTAGTTGGCACACAGTCAAGACATTAACTAATGTTCAACTATTTTGGATGATAAAATGTACTAAAGGATGGATGAAATATAGTCTTGTTTGCAACTATCTCTTTCAACTAGGTTAAACAACTAATAGGCAACTTTAATTTTATACAAATAATATTGTAATATTTATTTAAAATTATGATAACATTAAATTACATGTAAATTTTATTTGTATAAATGAATGGTTTTTTTGGTGCATACAAATATTAAAATTTAATTTCAAAATAAAGTTTAAATTTTTTTTAAAAATATGTTAGTACTAATGTTTATGTTCAATATACATGTAATTTATTATTTCTATGTAAATCATTACAACATATCAAATAATGGTACATAATTAATAATATTCTGCAACTATAATGTTTATTCATTTTTATATACATGATATCTTCATATTTGTTTAAAATTATGATAAAAATTCATTAAACACTAATGTACCCATGTCATTGGCCCAACTTTGAATGCATTCAATTGAATTTTCCTTCCAAACCCCTTTTTGCAATTTGTTTGAATTTCCAACAACAATATGTACCCACCAAAAATTCAATAATATTGTTCACATTTTAGGTTTCAAAATTACGAAATCAACTTTATTAAATTGAACTTGGTGAGGGCTTTCCAATAATATCAAGAATGCCCCCAAGTTCCAATATAGTTTTCAATCTTGGTTTTTCAAAAAAATCAATAAAAAAATGGTTCAATAATCAATAGATTCCACACTATAGTTCCAAAAATTTTAAACCAAGTCGTTGCACCTCTATTCATTGAGAACTTTTTGATGACAAGTTCTGTAGCATAACCTAAGACACTATGGTTTGGGAGATATCATTATAACAAAACAAAACAAACTACTTTCCTTCATGGATAAATAAGGTAACATGTGTTGTTGGCCCCAAATGTGAACACATTCAACTCATTTTCCCTTTTAAACCCAATTTGTTGTAATTTGTTTGAATTTTCAACAACAAAATTCATTCAAAATTCAATATCTCCATACCTTAAATATGAAAATTATGAAATAAATCTCATTAAATCTAACTTTGCGATTATTTTCCAACAACACCAAGTACACCTTTGGATCAAGTAAAATTCTTATTTATTATTTTATAAAATTTTATTAAGAAAATGGTTCAATAATCAATAACCTTTGCATTGTAGCTCCAAAAATTTCAACCCAAGTCAGTGCACCCCTATTCATTGTTAGGTTTTCAAAGATATCAATAGCATTATATGAAATAATTTGGTTTAGGAAATTTCAACGTGATAGAATAAAACAAAAAAAATTATCTACTTTCATTAATATATTAAATTATGTGTAAATTGAATGGTTATGTATGATGCAAATTTTTTTGTGCACACAAATAATAAAATTTGACTGAAAGAAATTTAAGGAAATTTTGAAATATAAATTTGTAATAATGTGCATGTTGAATACACCTAATTATTATTTATATGTAAATTGGATTTTAGTTTACAACGTATCAAATAATGATACATAATTAATATTTTTGTGGAAATTTAATGTTTATTAATTTTCATAGACATGATATCTCAATAATTTTTTAAAATTGCAATAAAATTCATTAAAAATTAAACTCCATGTAAATTGTATTTGTGGAAATGAATGCTTATGTATGATGCAAATTGTTTTTATGCATATAAATATAAATATTTAATTTCAAAATAAAATTTAAGGAAATTTTGAAATATGAGTTTGTAATAATGTAAGTTCAATACATGTAATTTATTATTTCTTTTTAAATCAAATTTTATTTTACAACAAATCAAGTAATGATACATAATTCATAATTTTTTGGAAATTTAATGTTTATTCATTTTTATATGTATGACGTCTTAAAATATTTTTTAAATTGCAATAAATATTCATTAATTATTAAGGTAAATTTTTTTTGTATCCATGAATGATTACATGTATGATGAATTTTTTTGTGCATATAAATATAACACTTTAATTTGAAAATAAAATTTAAAGAAATTCTGAAATATAAGTCAACTTAATAATGTGTATGTTCAATACATACATAATTTATAATTTCTATGTAAATTCAATTTTAGTTTACAACATATCAAGTAAGGATATTTAGGTTTTTTTAATAAATATGTTCAATATATGTGTAATTTTTTCATCTATTAAAATTGCTTATTATTTACTTATGATTAAATAATAATAAATTCTAGAATAATTAGTAAATATATTTAATAAATTATCATATAATTTCAGAAATTATTTTTATTTAACATTATCATACTCTAAAATATTTTTCTTATTTAATATTTATTATACTAGGTCATTTAATAGTTACAACAAGTTAGATAAAAATACGAATAAAAATAGTTAACTAGCCTAACCTAATTACTAGCTACAATATTATTATTAATTTTATTGTTGTAATTGTAGGTAATTATTAATTATCACAACATTATAATGATTACTATAAGTATAATATCAAATAAAATCTATTAATGAATATTTATATCTAAGTTAATTCTTTGATTTATGAAATGTTAATAAGAATTTATAATGAATCTCAATTTTTTTTTAAAATCAGTGATAATTAACTACTTAATAAATAAATAAATTCAATTGCTGATTTTTCACAAAAAAACTAATCACCATACTATTTAATAAATGATGCTAATATGTTTAATTTTTTAATTATACAACTTATAGTTAAAAATAGTTGATGAATAATTATTATAAATAACTAAACCTAAGCTAGGTAGATTATTAGTTTAGGTCTAGGCCTAATTAAGCTTATACTAGCTTGTACAACTAAATTACAACTATTTGAGTAGCAATTAAGTTGCAACTGGGTTACAACTAGGGTAGACAATAAATGATATTCTATCATCGAACACTTTCAAATTTTCCCTCATTTCAACACCAAATTGAATTTTTTTATGTCATTGGAAGCACAAAGCAAAAAAGCTACAAATGTTACTTGAACCTCAAAGCAAAGGAACAAAATAGAGAACATAGGAAGAAAAAGAGTGATATTTTGTTTCAAATTTTGTCTCTAGATCCCCTTTACTTCTAACAACTATATCTTGCTCATTTCTCATTCATTTTGAACGATTTCAAAGGCTACAAATGCGCTATCCAAAAATCTATAAAACTTATTTAACATAAAAAATCAAAAAAATAATAGTTGAAGAGCTGAAGCTTCAAAATCATACTGGACACTTGTGAAAAAATCTAAAGCACAACCCCCTTCACTTTAAAAGGGCATATCTTGCTCATTTTCCACTAGATTGTAACGTTTTTTTATAGATTTGGATACGCCAAGTGGAGGATTACAAAATTACTTAAAAATTCAAAAGGACAAGAGAGTTATAATGATCCAATATCATTAAGTGTTCAATGATAGGTGTGTTTTCCTTAGGTTGCAACTAAAACTTTTATCCCATATTGTTTGGTTTCCATTCCATGAAACAAACTATATAAAGGAGTGCACTAGGATTATTAGATAACACAATAAACATGAAAATCGAATAGCCATTTGGGATGAAGCAATCAAAAAGGTTCAACTTTAAAGGCTAAACCAAATGAAATAGGACTTCATTTATTAATTGCCATGTGGTTTAGGTCCAGGCCTAACATAGGTGCCTAGTTCTAGCCCTAATTTAAGCCTAGATTAAATGGCCTATGATTAGGTTTAACCTAGGTGCCTAGGTTTAGAACTAACCTATTCTTAGGCACCATGTGGCCTAAACTTTTGATGTGGATGTGCCACGTGTCATTTAACTATTTGTTGACCCCAAAAAATTGTGAGCGTGCCACATATATGTGTAGTTTTTGACTTGGTTTATAATTGAACAATAGTTGAAAACGTAGTTGCAAAAGGGGGGATTTTCTACTAGTGTTTGAATGGACATTGTAATTTTTGACTAATCAACTTTAATGACATGTTTAACACTAGTAAAATGGGCATTCAATCAAGTTGGACAAACAAAATGACACTCTTGGTCAAATGGACACTCTATATTACTTACATAAACTAGGCACCCTACATTTTCTAATTGTAGTTCCTATGTGCCATTAATACCAATGTAAACAATTTAACACCAATTAAAATGGCCAGATTGTAGCCTACCAATTAGTTGAATGTAATTAAGAGAAGTACACACATCTTGGATATTTATTCAAGGGTGCAATTGAGGCTCAAGGTTTTGCCATGTTAGGTTTGAACAAAAGGAAAAGTCATCTTACATTTAGGTTATTTAGTACATATTTACTTTATAAATTTTAGAATCTCAAATCTAAAACATATGGATATTTGTGGAATTTAATTGTGGATACAACTTGTCTTGGAATTTATGGGTACATATGGGAAGTGACATATTAGATACTTGTGGAATTTATATCCAAGGCAACTACTACTAGTTCACCCAAGCTCAAATGAACAAAAAGCTTTATTGATGTACCATTAACAATGTCAAGACCAAGATTGAAAACATCTAAATCGAATTTCTAAGGTATAATGTTTTGACACCATTCAAATTCTATACACATAGGGTTTTCATACCATTGATAATGTCAAGATAAAGATCCAAGACAACTTATCTAAATTCTATACATACATAGGGTTTTGATACCATTATGTCAAGACCAAGATCCTTGAAACAATTGATTTAAATTTTGTACACATAAGGTTTTGATACCATTGATAATGTCAAGGTGAAGATCTTAAATGATTGATTTAAATTTTGTGTACATAGGGTTTTGATACCATTGATAATGTCAAGGTGAAGATCTTAAATGATTGATTTAAATTTTGTGTACATAGGGTTTTGATACCATTGATAATGTCAAGACAAAGATCCAAGACAATTAATCTAAATTTTGTACACAAATAAGATTTTGATTCCATTGATAATGTCAAGACAAAGATCCAAGATAATTGATCTAAATTATGTACATGTAGGGTTTTTGTTACCTAGGTTTTTGCAACAAATGATTTACCCTCACAAGTGACATACAACACGTTAAGTGACATGTTAATAGATAGTTAGTTAATTGATAATTTACAGAACTAGTAGTTGGCATAACAAGTAGTTAGTTTTTGAATTTTGGAACTATTGATGTATATACTAACTAGTGGATGTTTAAATGGTCTACTTGTTTTTAAAAATTTTGAAAGACCTTTCAAAATGTATTTTGTTAATTTTGAACTTTTGAAAAGTCCAAAATTAACAAATGACCACTTGGAAATTGGAAATTTGGACTGAAATTTTGATTTAGGAATCACCATATGACGCAATAATAGATATTAATATTTTTTTTTCTTGCTAGATGATCCAACTAATAGATGTTTCTAATGTTTTGTTTCAAATTCAATAGAAAACTTGATCCTAACCATCAAGTTAGAAATGTCCAAAATTAACAATTTAGTCTACAATTAATTAAATACATTAATGTATATAAGAAGGAAAAGAGGAAAAGAAGAACAATCACTACTATAAACCTATCCCCAATCCACTTTTCAATTCCACGCAAACCCATCCAAATGGAAAGGAGCTTGTCAACTCAAAGTTTGGTGGACCATTTCCACCAAACTTTCACCCACTTGTGTACATAGTGGATTTTTTATGGGCATTGAACCCACTAGCTATTCACTTGGGTGGAATGCACCCAAAGTTTTTACTGTTGTCAGCATTTTCACAAGCCAAGGTGGAACTAACTAGTGGAAAAGTCAACCCAAGCTACTCAAATATAATGATTTATGTTATGTATTTTAATGTTGGTTACTTATCATTTGAACATGTACATCAACATTAATTGTTGAAATAAAATATTTGTACAGTGAGCAATTGAACATGAACACATGCAAAGGAATGAGTGAGCCATGGATTATAGTTCAACAATTAGTTAAACTTTAGTTCCATGATTTTCCTTAGTATTAATGATTTGAATGCTTATAAGCCTCCAAGTATTGATTATTAATAGTTGAATTAACTTTTGTGATATTTCTAGGCATTAATACTTCTTTATTTCAGTTGATGTAGCGCTTAATCAGTTAAGCACCTAGTAAACCTTTTAAAGTACATTATCCCTTTTATGTTGTAGAGAAAGGAAAGGGGATGTAGAATTAGATATGATTTATTGATATATAGGGAATACAAGCCCATAATTAACAATAACATTTCGCCATGACAAGGTTAAATTAGTCTATAGAAAAATCTTCAAGCACTAATGATGCACTTGTGAGATTTTAAGGATGTAGTCCTAATACATCTTTATTTAGTTTCACTTATATCAAATTTTTAAATAGAATCAAATCAAACTTAAGTATTAACATTTTCGCCTAAGTAACTTCAGGTACCTAATACAACTTTATAACCGACTTAAAGGATAGATCACAATTACAAAAAATTTAGAATGCGACGAATGGTGCGAGTGAGGTACTCGGCTCGGTGCTCCATGGGAAGGGGGTTGATTGGCCCTCGTAGCCAACGATAATGGCCATCACCAGGAACCCACGTTCAACAATGGAGATGGACATCATCATCTTCGCATTGACACTCTTCAAACCTTTTTCGTGCGGCTCCATGAGCAAGAACGAATTCTAAATAGATTGCTAAAGCATGTGGGTTAGGAAACAATCGATGATCCCATGCCGAACGATCGACTCGAGTGCGCACCACTCGCCTGGGTGGTTCTTCTTCGCACGGCCGTTGAAAAATAATCACGTCGAGTGGTACTTCTTCAAGCTCTTCCTATTCTACTAGTGCAACTTGAGGATTCGAAGGCATAGCAACATCATCTGCCATGATTAGTTCTCACCTGCATCAACAAAAACCAAGAAGGTAGTACAAACAATGTGGTATTTGCGTTCAGAAAGGGTCGAAGCCTTTTTATTTAACAAATTAGGGTAGGCGTAAGGTGTGGGAATGACGGCAAAACCTCATGAAAACTCGAACATCCTAAATCTAATGGATTCATCAAACCCTAATTTCGACAATGGATCTAGAAGTATGTGGGGGTTTTTTGTGGTGCAAATTTTAATTCTAATTTACTATGTACTACATAGTTAACTAGTGCATGGTAAAATAAATAGGTAGGGAATATCAAAAGAGTAAATGGTACACGGGAATGTTAGTTCAAGCATTGAATTAGTCAATAAGAATTCAAGGACGTTACTAGTTACTACCGATAAATTATCCTAGTAGTTAGTTACTTGAAGTAATTAGGATGAAGAAGTAGGATGTGAAGGTCAACGGACGGAAAGGATAAGGATCAAGCCCAAGAGACCTCATCAAGATATCCAAGATAAAGGAAGGGATGAATCCTCCAATCCCATTAGGTCATGAAGATTGTCATCCTATTTGATTGAAGGATGGAATATTTCTTGTGTCTCATTGGGCCCAAGAATTCTCGTCCTAAACTCAATTGGATGGCAATTTATTCTCAATTCTCATTGGCTCTAGAAGGATGAGGAGGCCATTGATTGGACCAAAGGATTTCAAAGTTTTCATTGGACAAGGGGAACAAGCTCAAGGAAGGTCATGGAGGCTTACAAAAGGAAAGGATATTATGTGTATGTGGGAAAGAAAGAAAGAGGAGGAGGTGTGAGGAAGAATTTTTAGTTCTTATGTGTGGAGAGGTGTTCATGGAAAAGGTGTATGAAAAATCAAACATGGAAGGAAGTTGTGTGTAACAAGTACTTGTAGCAAAGCCTCTGGATTTTTGGTTCAATTAGTTGTTGCTCCCAAATCCACCGTTGGATTTGTGTCAAAATGAAATCAGTTTTAGTTTGGAAGGTGTAGAAGGTTCTCCCCAATTTTCAGCATCATCAGGTTTGCGGTCATGGAGCTACACTGGTTGGAAGTAAAGGGTGTTGTAATGGAGTTCATGGAAGGATTTCCATGACAAGGCCTCTGGATTTTTATTTCAATAAATTGTTCCTCCCAAATCCACCCTTGGATTTGTGTCAAATTTAAATTAGTATTAGTTTGAGAGGTGTAGAAGGTTCTCCTCAAAATTCAGCATCATCGAGGTTGTTGTAAGGGAGCTACACTTGTTGGAAGTAGAGGGGGTTGAATTGTTTATTTTTTCCTTCAATCTAAGCAAAGTGGTTTCTAGTTCAAGCTTAACTCTTGATCTAAAAATAAAAATAAAAAATAAGAACTAATGAGATTTTGTAACATGGCTCCTTTTATATTAGCTTTCCAAAAATTCAATGCATGTTAGATTAGGATGTTATATGTAGATGTTATGACAAATGGAACGGAAGGGTTCCAACCATCAAGCGTGACATTGGATTGAACATCAACATACGGCTCCTTCATATTCCATCATGGTGAGTTATGATTATCTCACAATGTATTTGTATCTTCAAATTGGACACAATGCATTAGATCCTTAGTGAATTTCATTACTTACCTTAAATCGCCTTACTTGTTAGAACTACAACTACATAGTAGTTCCACTTCCAACCGGTTTTTTTTGTGAGTGCATATTTTAATGGTGAAGGTGTGCAAGAATTCCTCACATAATGTTTTTTTTAGTTAACCAACATAATAGATGCCATTTATAGTACTAGTTTGGTTTCCACAAGTAGCACAATATATGCATTTTCATTCCAAACTTTTGTACATATTTAATGACCCATGTCATTATAGGTTTCGAAGAAATGTGACTAATGTAAGCAACATTTATAATTCACAACTAGCATTCATGTAAAATACTAGATGTTAACTCTTAATGAAGTGTCCAAGCATATGGCATGTGTGCATGCATGCCTTTTCATGTCTGACCCTATCCCATAATAATTATATTTTGATGAACTAGACACACCATGCCACCCCCATCATTTACTTGTTACAAGCCTATTACAATTCCCTTTTTATATATCAACATGGAACTTAACGCGCTCCTAAGTCCCTAGTTAGTGTTAAGTCATTCAAGTTGCGAAATTTCTGGGACTTGGGGCACGCTCCCAGCTTCCAACACTAAAAGGGGGTGAGAAGGGTGTGCTGAAAGCTCGAGGATTAGACTAGGAAAAAGGACAAGCTTACTTAGTTATTTGGTCCTGCATTTAAATCCAACCAACAAGTTGGTTAGAACTCATTCTGCACACTTTCAGTGTTGGGACAAGCCACGGGCGACCTTGGACTCACTTGACTCACCACGGCCCAAACTCGGGGAAAAGCCACCACCTTCCCCCATATAGTATTCTTTGCAGCTCTCTGCCGCACTTGCATCCAAATGGTTCTTTTTCTCGGGACTCCCAAAGTGGAATCTTGAAACTGTCCCGGTTTGGACTCCCAGGACTTTGGGCGTTCATAACTTCTTGCTCTGAGCTTGGATTGGGACGAGGTCTAAATCAAAGTTGTAGCTCTCGTTGAGAGCTTTCCAACGGTATGTTGCATTTCACCTATATGAATCAGGATTGGGTCGATTCTCGACTTTTAGTGGTCAGGAGTCAAATTGCCAGTTTGACTCTCGGCCCTTCTTTCGACCATAACTTGTGCTATAGATGTCCAAATGGCTCATGTGAGGCCATTTTGGACATTTACATTTCAAGACCTTTTCAACAATATAAAGAATGCCTCAATGTGATGTGTTTTGACCCCTGCAATCGCACTCTGAGTTTTTGGGAGTCCTAGAGGACTCCCAAGTCCCATTTTCGAGAGTGTGAGTGGTGACCTCACACTTCCCTCAAAGTGGGGTTGTGACAAAACCTCACCAATTCAACCCCACTAGTCATGCTCAATTGAAACATTTAATGCCTACATTTAGCTTGGACATTAATGTTATGACATTTGGGACAACTTATCACAATAATTATCACATGACCATGAATTTTGAACATGTTTGAAAGTATCTTAATTCATCCCTATTATGTCGACATAGTATTGAACACAATTTGTTTTCATCAACTCGTGGATTTCATTAATCCCAACAAATAAGCATATGTACAAAATGGCATGCTTTGTTCAAATAGACCTATTGTTCTTGAAGGAGTTATTCGCATGTTCAACCCAAATGAAAACATGCCAATTAAAGGGTCCAAGCATGATAAAATATGCCAAAAATGTAGGCTTAAACAATCTTAATTTCAAAAACAGTCTCTTTTCAACATTAAATTTTTTTTTTAAAACATTAAAAATGTATTTAAATTTCATTTTGAAATCATATAGCACTTCATTGAGTTTATTATAAGTTGTACACATAGTTTGAGGAATCTCAATATAAGAAAAATGGATGAAAAGTATGTGTTAAATTGGTGGGTTCTTCAAATTTTCTAGAATTTTTTACATTAAAACTTTGATAGAATATGATTAGAATATGAAAAGTTGAAAGTATATCCATGTACACATTAGGTTTTTGTCAACTTGAAAGTATAATAATTTTAATTGATGTTTTATTTTCATGTATTTGTAATTCAATTTTGCAAAACTATGACATGTACTTTTTGTACTTGCATTTCAAAAAAATGTATTTGAATGCATATTAAAACATGTTTTTCTTCAATATTATGCAATGAAGTCAAAGAACTTATAATTGTTGATCGTTGATTTAAATAACATTCATGGATTCAATACATTAAAATATGTTTTATGGATATTTTCCAAAAAAATAATAAGTGTTTCTAGCTTGCATATTTTGCCATGCTTATGCCCTAATTTTTTTTTTAGCAAGTTGATAAAGAAGTGTTGTGGGTTGATGTGGATATGCCGCAAGTTAAGTCGCCCCCAAGATCGCATGTGTGCCACAAGCCCCAAAAAACAATGCAAATGTACATACTAATAGCGAAGTCATGTGTACAATAAAATCAATAAGAGTAGTCCTGAACCACATGGAAATAGATAATTCATGTTGGTGCCTTATCACCCAATGGACCATGTTACTCTTGAAAATGTTCATTAACCAATGTTTTACTTTCATGCAATAGAACATTATCCTTGGCCTTTTTTTGGTGTAATTCAACTATATATGGCCGTTCATATGTTTTTTTATACATTGACAAAGCACAAAATTTCACTACCATGTTTTCTACAATGAACACAATAAAAGTTTAACTATGTACTCATCTTCTTGTCATCATTGTAGAAAACATGGCTATGAGTTTCTTTTCCTTTGTGAGGTTTTTTGTACTAAAAACACAAAGCCATGGCTCAACGACTCATAAAAGATCTACGCCCATAATGATCTTCCTATTATCATCTTCATGGGGAGTTGGTAGTTAGTCACGTACAAACTTAATACGTCCTCAAGAATACTTTAAACTGGAAGCTTATATTTGTTTATATTACATGTTTTTGGGCCATCAAAATCACTACAAAAAACCTAAATGGTTGTAGGTTTCAATTTTAATTAATTGAAAACATGCATAAATGACTTGGTACTTTGCTATTCAACCAATTATTTCACCAAAACCATAGCTTTTATGAATGAAACAAAAATGGGTCAAACATAAGCTTACATTTGTTGAACTTCCACCCCCTTTACAAACATGTCTTCCCCTTCCATGGCAAAATCATAGGTTTCTTGACTCCTTTGTCATTCTACATCAAGGTGTTTAACCTCTACAACAAGCATTTCTTTCTGAGCCTCCCCATTGTATTCTTGCCCAATATTGTTTTCATAACCCAACTCCACCCCCAAGCCCTATTCCTCACCACCAATATCTATTCCCAACATAAATTCATCAATTTCAACCATGGCATGTTTTGCACCACCACTTGCCAATCAACACCAATGATTGTGTCTACCACAAAAAACACCTACATGTGCATAACAAATATTGTTATCAAACAATACCCAACTAGTTGTGAAATGCACATGTTGACAAATGATGTCAACAAAGCTTCAACATCATGTACAAGCGTTAACAAAAAAAAATGCCATTTTTGTCGCAACCCCACTTTGAGGGAAGTGTGAGGTCGCCACTCACACTCCCGAAAATGGGATTTGGGAGTCCTCCGGGACTCCTAAAGACTTAGAATTCAATTACAGGGGTCAAAACACCTCGCATTGAAGTGTTCTTTATACCGTTGAAAAGGTCTCAGAGTGTAAATGTCCAAAATGGCCTCGCATGAGCCATTTGGACATCTGAAGCACAAGTTATAGGTGAAAGAAGGGTTGGGAATCAAATTGGCAGTTTGACTCCCGACCACTAAAAGTCTGGAATCGACCCGATTCCGGTGTGTGCAAGTAGAGTGCAACACACCCTTGGAAAGCTCTCAAGGAGAGCTACAAGTTTGCTTTAGACCTTGTCCCAATCGGAAGTCGGAGCGAGAAGTTATGAACACCCAAAGTCCCGGGAGTCCAAACCGGGACAGTTTCGGGACTCCACTTTGGGAGTCCTGGGAAAAAGTGCCATTCGGATGCAAGTGCGGCGGAGAGATGCATAGAATACTATATGGGGGAAGGTGGTGGCTTCCCCCAAGTCCAGGCCGTGGTGAGTCAAATGAATCCAAGGTTGCCTGTGGCTTGTTCCAACACCAAAAGTGTGCAAAATGAGTTTTAACCAACTTGTTGGTTGGTTTTGGATGCAAGACCGAATAACTAAGTTGCTTGTCCCTCTTCCTAGTCTAATCTTAGAGCTTTCAGCATGCCCCTTTCACCCCCCTTTAATGCTGGAAGCTGGGAGCGGCACCAAGTTCCAACTATTTCCGCTCTTTAACATAATTGGACCCTTTTTGGGTCTAACAAAGAACTTGGGGGCGCGTCATTCTCTGTGGTAGTTTGTTTTGTTTTTCTTAGTTTATGATTGTGTTGTTAAGCTTGAGTTTCTAACCTTTGTCAAATTTGAAAATATTTGTGTAAGGGAATAATTCGGTAATAAATTTTGGTGTTTATTAATCTAATTTATAAGGGGGCTCAATTTTGACTTCTAATTGCTGATAAAAACATGTTGAATTACAAAATAATGTAGCAATTTTTTTAAAACAAATAAGGTCCTAGGAAACAATGTTAAGGGTGGTTATAAGAGGCCTTAAAAGGTAATTTAAAACTAGTTACTCCACAACATATAGTAAAAAATATACCAACATTGACAACACAAGTTCATCAATTTGAAGAACCGCAACCTATGGGTGTTCCAAACACAAATGCATTACAACAATGGGAAGGTGAAAATCAATGATCAATATTAAAAGAATAAAAGGTCAATAGGGAATCACAAATACCTATTGACAACCACAAAATTACATTACAAGTTTCAAACCAACAGTGGGAAAACAACTTGCAACTTGGTGGAAGAATGATCGAACTTGTTCGTAACGTTAAGGAAACCAAATCTACCCAATGGCACTTGCCATCTACAACTCATAATTATCATATTCCTAGAACAAGTGTAACATCATTATCCATAGAGTTCATTAGAAATGTTCAAAACATTGAACATTTTCCTAATATTGAATGTGTTATTGCTAATTCAAACTAGGAACATGTTCAATTCCCGAATCCAATAAAGCAACTTCGACATGTGAAAAAAAACCCATGAATCCACTTATCTTATCTAACCAAGGACTGGCTGAGGTGTAAACAATACTTGTTGTTTACCAAAGCCAATTACCTTTTGATGTTTAGTCCTCCAAACCATTTACAAGACAAGGTGAATGGAAGCATGTATCTCAAAACATATTAGTTCAAGGGGAAAATGTTAATCTTGAAATCATAAATTGTAGTTAATGTCAATTGGTTGGTCATGATTTCAGATTTTGTCCTTTTGTCGATGAAAAACTTCATTGATTCTTAAAGGACGAGATGAATACTTCACGATGAACTATTCCAAGCCCTCCAACAAGATTCCTTGTCGCATATGTGCAAAAGAATTTCACACAACCTATTACAAGGAGTGAAATAGTACCAATCACTCAACCAATAGGTGGCAACAATTTGTTACACCAATCATACTAGGTCAAATAAGTAACCTACCTTTTTCTTTTTACCCTATGTGATATAATGTTATACCACCTTATTTACCTTTTGATCCAAGTTTGTATCCAAGATATTTTAGTGGGATGAAGATGTTTGAACATGTTTATCCTATAATTATTATAGGTTATCCTTATCCAAGGTTAGATAAACCCATAGTGACAACAAGTAATACCCCCTATTCAATTGGAATTTAGGTTAATATAACACCTCAACCTATTATGAATCAACCTAAACCACATGTTATTATTCAAAACAAAGTACATGTTCAATAGAGTGTACTTGTCATGGTAACCGCAATTGTGTTGGGAGGTAGTACTACAATATAACTAATTGGGGAAGTTTAATCAAATCAATTGTGTGCCTAGAGGAAATCACATGCATCAACCACCAAACGACAAACCACCTAGTGATTCACTAAGAGGAGGTTCACATGGGGGTGATTTGTTTGGAGCATATCCACCTTGAAATCCACCATTAAATCCACTTGTTGGACCATATGGTTGGCCAATATCAAATCCACGAATGTTTGTACCACCCTAGTATCCTATTGTTACCACACAACCTATTGTAGAAACAACCAACAAACTCCTTTATCAAAAGTTGTAGTATCATACTTATGTTAAGGACATTGATCCTAATGTTCACATAAGAGTGTTCAAGAAGGTTATTAAAGCAAATAATGAAACCAATGAGGCTAATATCATCAACTTGTTTGACACTAAGAAACAACATTTCATAATGGGGTGGAAACTTCATTTAGGATCATCCCAACTACACCTTTTTAGAGTTGGAGCAAGCTTTTGCAAACAATTTTGTATTGTGAAAAAGAAAAGTGCCCATAATACTTGTTGTCCAACAAAATCCACATAACCAAATTGCAAGAGTCATTGTTCAACTTGCTAAACCTATTAGATTACCATTGAGACACTACGCCAAAACTTGACATTAATGATTATGACAAATATGACTAATGACCATTTTCTAGTCATACAATCATATATGCCATGTTTTTGTGCCTAGTCGTATTCTTGTAACCATGGATATGACTATATGACTAAAAGTCTTCATGGATAGGATTACGTGATTAAAAATCTTCTTCATGAACACCATATAATTATTTAATAATATATAATTTGGAACATTAAAAAATATGAATTAAAAGTAAAAAAATTAGAAGGTAAACATACATATTTAATAAGCATATTATAAGCTTATAGATGATTAAACATATAATTAATGCACCAATAAATAATTAATATCTTATATATATATATATATTTGTATTATAGTCACTAATTATTTAATGTGAATTTTAAAATAGTGGTTAGAAAAACATTTGGGGGAATTTTTTTCATTTAAAAAAAAATTCCCAAAAAATGGGAAATAAACTGCCAAAGTTTTTGAAACCATGAAATCGAATAAAAAATTGATGCTTAGAATATAATTAAAACATTTAAATTGAGATTCTTGCTTAAAGGTTTATTTAAATGAATATTTTTTTGAGTTTTTTGACATTAAATCATGAAATAAATTTTTATTAGTGATATCCAATGAATTTCAAAAGAAATCCACATGCCCCAAAATTGACATGCCCCTAAGTTCCTTGTTAGACCCAAAAAGGGTCCAATTATGTTAAAGAGCAGAAATAGTTAGAATTTGGTGCCGCTCCTAACTTCCAGCACTAAAAAGGGGTGAGAGGGGCGTGCTAAAAGTTCTGGGATTAGACTAGGAGGAGGGACAAGCAACTTAGTTATTCGGTCTTGCATCCAAAACCAACCAACAAGTTGGTTAAAACTCATTTTGCACACTTTTGGTGTTGGGACAAGCCATGGGCAATCTTGGACTCACTTGATTCACCACGGCTTGGACTCGGGGGAAGCCACCACCTTCCCCCATATAGTATTTTATGTGTCTTTCCACCGCACTTGCATCCAAATGGCACTTTTTCCCGGGACTCCCAAAGTGGAGTCCCGAAACTGTCCTTGTTTGGACTCTCGGGACTTTGGGTGTTCATAACTTCTCGCTCCGACCTCCGATTGGGATGAGGTCTAAAGCAAACTTGTAGTTCTCCTTGAGAGCTTTCCAAGGGTGTGTTGCATTATACTTGCACACATCGAAATCGGGTCGATTCCAGACTTTTAGTGATCGAGAGTCAAATTGCCAATTTGATTCCCGGCCCTTCTTTCACCTATAACTTGTGCTTCAGATGTCCAAATGGCTCATGCAAGGCCATTTTGGGCATCTACACTCCGAGACCTTTCCAATAGTATAAAGATTACCTTGATGCAAAGTGTTTTGACCCCTACAATCATGTTCTGAGTTTTCGGGAGTCCCGGAGGACTCCCAAATCTCATTTTCGGGAATGTGAGTGGTGACCTCACACTTCCCTCAAAGTGAGGTTACGACAAAAATGGCATTATTTTTCATGTTTCCATGTGATGAGTACCAAAAAATATATAATTTGATATTTAATAATTTATCAAAGTATTTGGTCATAGAACTTGGAATTTTTTAATTTTTTATATTAAATCACATTTAATGGATTGAAAAGAAAATTAAAATTTACTACTCACAATAAATTTGACAAAAAAATGACATTTAAATAATTTAAATATTTTGTATAAAATTTTAAAATTTTGAAAATAATATTATATGTTTCATAGATAACATATTTTATTTCAAAATGTTTTTTATAATTACAAATAAACATAATACGACATTTCTACCATTTTTATTGGTTTGGGATTTTTTAAAAGGTGGGAAAATATTATATATATATTCCATGTTGATTTAAAATATGTTTATATATTTTAAGTCTCTGCATGATCAATTTCCAAATTGTCTTAAATTTGTTCTTTAATAATTTTTTATATGGTCTACCACCATTTTTTCCATTTTGGATTATTGTTGCTTGATTTTACACCTTGAGCAAGGCATTATCCAAAAGTAATTCCTCACACTCCTTCAATTGATTATCCATATAGATAGTTTGAAAAGCTTTACTATGCAGTTGGCGAAACGTCTCCAATTCACCCTTTAGTTCTTGAAGATGTACCCAAAGTTCATGGGTACGACCCTCCATGTCTATGTTGACCTCTGTCAATTGTTCCTATTGCTATAAATAGGTACTTTCTAACGCTGCAAAAGTTAGTTCCTATTGAACACTAATAACTTCCATCTTGCCATAATCCCTTGTCAATTAGTCATGGTTAGTCTACAAGGCCTTGAGGTCATTATGGGTCTTAAAATGAGCTTGGTTCAATTCATTGTACTCTTGTTGCAAGGCTTCATGCTTTTTTGATTGCCTTTTTTGCTTCAACACTTTTGGCAACCAAATGCTCGTTTCTTATTTGTAGTTTAAGGATTTGAAATTTTATAGTAGCTAATTCCTTGTCCTTGTTATGCAATGCTTGCTTGTTGCTAACCAATTCCAAGCAATGGAACTGTAATTGACTATTTATGTCCTTTAATAAGCTCTTAGTAGAGATGTATTTAGTTCTCAAGTTGATTAGGTTATCTATTGTTTGAGGCTAGGTTTGGGTGACTAAGGGCACTTGCTCAAAGAAAAGTGTAACATGTTTAAGACTCTCATGTTAAACATAAACTATAGACCTCTCAAAAAAAATGTAAATAGGTTTAAGCTAAATTGGTTGAATAGGTTCAATACCTGTTGGCAACGGGTTGTTAACCCGTTCTGCAAAAGCAAAAATTTCCTAAACAAGTGAAAGCTCTTGGCTTGTTGCCTATTCATAATCATGTTCACTTCTATCCTTCTTGACTTGATCATTTTATGTTTGTATATTGAATCATCATCTTATTGCGTTGTAACATCAATGTCCATCTTTTCATCTCCTCCCTCCATGATCAACACTTGTTGGCAGGTGCGTGGTTGGTGGAGAATTGGTTGGCTTTAGATTCAATTAGTCCTTGGGTGTTGATGGCTCAGTTCAAATTTTCAACATGTGAGACTAACAAATTGATTGTGGTGATATGTTGGTAGAGTGCATCGATTAATGTTCATTAATAAATTATTCCTTGGTGACAACTTCATGAGAGGCTTCTCTGGACTATTCATCAAGAATCTTCTTCTTTTCTTCCTCCTAAACTGGTTATAGTTTTGGAAAATCAACGGGTGTGTCCTCATCTGTGATTGGGAACCAATGCCTTAAGCAAACTTTTATTGCCGATCCAAATAACAAGTGGTTGCCTTTTTGTTAGGTGTTGCCAATTTTATTGCAATCGATTTTTGGTGTTCTACTCATGGGGTCAAGTCTATAGACATTTGTGTCAACATGATGGAGCACCAATTGACCTTCTTTCCCTTGTTTGTTTGATTAAGGGTAATGGCTATCTAGTTACTAAAATAGGCTCACCTCTCCTATTAGTAGATAATCTGCAGGATTGTTGTGAACTTGGCATGATATTCTTCTTTCATCCAGATTGTGGTCCATTGCTCCTTTTTGACAAATGTATCTAGTTCAATTATGTTCTTGAAAATAACATGTGCTTATTTGACCAATGCATTCGCTGCATCAACTACTCCCTCAACATTTATTCCAAATTACTATGCTATTGAGGCTTGATCAATGGTGATCTTTTCACCACAAACAACTACTCAAATTCATCCATCTTTTATGGACTCCTAAGTGTGCAAAAATTCTTCCAACATGTTTGCCCATGGAATTGTCCAATGAACAACAAACAAGCCACCCAAACTAACTTGTCCTACCCATTATCGCTCTTTTGATCCCATTTGGATCCATTATAACATCTTTTGGATTTTTTTCCCTTTAGCAAGTGCTCGCTTCCAAATCACTTCAATGAATGAACCACCTTTTTCCATCGTCTCTGTTAAGGGAGTAATTACTCATGGTAATAGTTAATTAGTATATTTCTACTTACCTAATTATTGTTTTAGGAATTATTACCTAGATTACATAGTTTTTTTCACTGTTTGAATTTAAGAATAGATCATAGGATTTTTTTTTTAGATGGTTATATATTAGAAGAGGAAGAAATTGAAAAAAAATTATGCATTATAGAACATTGAATTTTGATGGAGTATGAAACAAGAGCATTTTGTTTTTTGGAAAATCTTCAATTCCATAGCCAAATTTGATATTTTGATGTTTTTTTCATACTTTCATTACTAGATTTTAATTTTGAATCTAGATACGAGTAGATCTGAATGAAAATATTTTATTAATGTTAGTTTTATGATATGTTTTAGTTTAGATTTAAATCAGAATATAGGATAGGAATTATGTACTTACCATTTAACTATCAGGGCCTAAATTCATATTGAAATTTAGAATGTTGTTTATGTCTTGTTGCTAGAATTTTTGTTTCAAAAAATTGATGGTGAACTTTAGTTTCATTTTTTTGCATTTTTTTTCAAATCTTGAACATAAGTTTTTGTTCAAGAAATAGATCTAAACATAATAACTAATTGTGAGGATTTTGTTCTAATGCAAACGTTTGTTTAGATTTATATTAGAATGTGGAAAGATGGAAAATATAATTATAACTAAAAGTTTGAGGAGACAATTAGATTAGGTTGTATTACATAAACAAGTGGAAAATGGCGTTGCCATCGATAATAATTTGAGTGCAAATTAGATAGATCATAAATTTGTAACACTTAGAAGAGTTTTTTAGTTAGAACATAAACATCTGTGGACAGAATGGAGACCTACAAGCCACATAATGCCTTAGTTAGAATCGATAATTCCTTGTGAAGTGCAAATTGGTGAAGCATAAAGGCACACCAACAGTTTGTAACAAAATTTTAGGAGAAAAGAACGTCAAATTGAAAATGCAGACTCACAAGTTGAATTTAGACGAAGGAGTCAAAAATCTGAACCTTGACGAAGAAATGCAATGGAATCAACATGTTTGATGCAACAACATAATTTTTATGTTTTGATTCAAGAAGAAGAACAAAGACTCAATAGGTCAAAAAGGGAGGAAGTAATACCTAGGTACATATTTGCTTCACCTCCTTATTATCAAGAGGACCACGAGAATGAAGATTTGAACAAAAAGATCAAAATTTTGAACCTCTAATTCATTAAGTGGTTGAACAAGAAGCTACAACTCAAGGTATTAGAATGACTAAAAAAGTTGAGTCGATACTTGTAACTAGAAAATAAACTATAGTCTTACTAAGAATAAAACCAACAGTAGCAGGTGTACTTGTGGCTATTAGGGTGAGGTATAGTGAACTCATAATTAATCAGCAAAATGGAAGCATTGTTAAAGGGGTTTTAATGGATTGGAACAAAATAATTCATAATGTGAACATAGTTCCAAGACCTAACTCTCCATGTTGCACATATTGCCATCAAATTGGACATTAGATCAATGAATGTCCATTTACTGAAGCAATGTGAGGCAAGGATTTGCTGAGCATTTCCAAAATTTGAATCTAACACTTGCAAAAATAGAGAACCGTGGACCTGTTGAGCCAGAGTATATGTACCATGAGAGGGTCAGAATTCAAGATAAACTTAAAGAACAGATCTAAAAAGACAACAAAGTGGAAATGAGAGTTCAGATTGTGGTAGATGTAGTATTTATTTCTATGGCTCCTACACCAAGTCTATTACATTACAACAATGTTGGATTACCTATGTAAGAACTTCCAATTTCAAAATGGAACCAGTAAAATTTGTACCATTATATTATGTGGCAATGCTTCAATCTATGATTATAATTATTGAAACTCCATTTGTAACAACACCAATCCATATTGTTGTTGGTATGAGGTCCATACCATAAATTCCAAGGGGAACAAAGCTTGTGAATGTGCATGTAGAGATGCCCAAAGAGGTGAACAAAGTTTTTGTTGATCAGCCATCAGATCTAGGAAGAGGTGGATCAGACCCACCAGGACTTCTAGGATATTTTGGATTAGCAATGGTAAATCTAGGTAGGCCACCATTACCACCAAACATGCCTTATTGTCAACCATTTAACTACCATGAGTATGTGAAAGATTTTGCCCAAGATGTTCATGTCAGAGTTTTTAAGGTTGCCATTAAAGGAAATGGTGAAAGTGAAGATGCAAAATTTGCTACTCTATTTAGTTTACCCTCAAAGATATTGTGTTTGACTAGTGTAACAATTACATGGGAGAGTACCCAGATTCTACTTTTGTAGAATTACAATTAACTTTTTATAAAAGGTATAAAAATGTTCAAAATGATGAGCAAGTCTAAATGTAGTTGAAAAACATGAAGCAGGAGAACAATGAAATAGTGGACGTCTATTATGAAAGATTATTGAAGTTGGCCAATAGTCTTCAACACAAAACAACAAATAGTTTCCTTACTATTTTCATATCTAGATTACAACCATATTTGCATGTAGCAACAACAAACATGAAAATATAAACCTTGTAACAACATAAGGAAGCAGCTTTGGTTTATGAAGGAATTTTTAAAGTAAAGGCTATCAACAATTTGTTAATACACAAAGTAGTAAGACAATATTAGCTTAAAAACCTCAAACAATTACAAAGAAACAGGAATGTACTATACAAACTATCACATGACAAATCATAATGTTGAAACTTGTAGAGTCAAAAGAAAGGAAGACTTTGTTCCTATAGTTTCTGAAGTTACCACTCAACATATCAAAGTATAGAGACCTATGAGTTATTCATGTCATATTTGTGGTGACACTGGACATAAGATCATAGATTATCCTTAGTATAATGACATGTAGAATATGTTTAAGAACAAAGAAATGAAGACTATAGATAAATAAACAATGGTAGAGCCTAAGGTTGCAAATCCTTCAATTCATATAGTGGATGTCAACATGGCCATCACCAATAGCAAGGTTATTGAAGAACATGTGTTCAAGGACTAAGAGCCAATTAAGAAGTGTACTATTAGCTAGGAAAAGGAGCAAATACTACAACAATCTTTTGTCAATACTATATAGGAAATGTAAACAAAAGACCCACCAAAAAATCTGAATCAAAAGGAAAAAGCACAATGGAGTACAAGTTGGGCATGATTACCAGAGGTTGAGGTGCCCACAAAACCAATTGTATCACAAAGTTTGTATGTTATTCCTAATAATAGAGTTATGTCTATGGACCAAGTATTCCAAGATATAAGTAAACAGATGTTGGAAACCACTTATACTTTGAAATTAGGTCAATGCTGAACATAACACTAAATCTTTAAAAATATATGTGGTAGAAACTAAAGCCAAAAAACCCCAATATAGCTACTAAAGTGATATCAGAGCCTAATGTAGCCATAGTGGTTGAGACACATTCTAAAGTAGACATTTTAGTTATAGAGGTAGATAATTAGATAGAAATTATCCAAGTACAAGTTGGGAAGAACATTGTTGAGGATGTTTTGTTAGATGGAAGAAGTGTAAACATCATAATAGAAAACCTCAAAACAAAATTAGGTTTACCCAAACCAATACCTCAAAATGATAGATCAGAATATGACTAGGCCTTTAGGAATCATCAGAAATTTGAAGATTCATATACATGGTATACCATATGTAACCACATTTACTGTTTTGCAAAACAATGTGTTAGATTTTAGTTATTCCATGCTACTGGGAAGATTTTAACTAAGAGATGCAAAGGTTGCACATGATTGGGGTGATAATGTCATTACTGTTCAAGGTAATGGAACAATAAAAATAAATATCAATTAACAAGAAATTGGGAGCAAAAACCAAAAGGCCCCAAGTACTTATTTGTTATGACTTACTGGAAGGGCTAACAGATGAAAACGAAGATCTGATCTTTAAGACATAACCATAGTTGTTTTCAATTGGCACAATCATTATCTCAGACGAAACAATTTTGTTGCTAAGTGTTGGAGTGTCAAAAATTAGAATTGATGAAGAATCTGACCTAGAGCAAGGGACATCAAATCAAAGAACAGAAAAAATGTTGCCTTCAAAACCAAAAGACTTTTATCTTGGACCAAAGATATCATTGGAAGATAGGTTTATCCAAAAACCTATTATCATCATAGCCAAGCTAATATTGAAGTGGATGAGACATCAACCAAAATATAGGTAAAGAATCTTTAGATAGCAAGTTGGACTTTGACTGAAGAACAACAACCTGTTAAACTAAATATTAACACATAAACAAATCCATAGTACATCAAAGTTAATGAACAATTGACAATGGAGAAAATTGAAGAGCTTCAAATGTTATTGAAGGAGTTCAAAGATGTGGTTATTTGGACTTATAAGGATTCTAAAGGCATACCTCCAAAATTGGTTCAACATAGAATTGAATTAGACACCTCAATACCACCAATACGTCAAACAAGGTACAAATTGAACCCTAACTATGCTACACCTATCAAACATGATATTGACAAACTATTAGGAGGAGGATTCATTCAACTAGTAGAGGAAGCTACATGGTTATCACCTATAGTGGTAGTGCCTAAAAATAATGGAAATTTGAGAATTGTGTGGATTTCAAAAAGTTAAATAAAGTAACCAAAAAAGATCCTTATCCTTTACCATTTTTTGATGGGGTACTGAACACTATAACAAGGTATGAAACCTATTCATTTTTAAATGGATACTCAGGATAGCATCAAATTTTTATAGCCCATGATGATAGATATAAAGCAACCTTTGCAACAAATTGGGGAGCTTTTGTTTGGATATTAATTTCATTTGGTGTTAAAAATGGGCCACCAACTTTCCAGATAGTAATTAGTAGAACTTTCAAAGAATATTTAGACCAATTAATGAAGATATTTTTAAATGACTTCACAATCTATAGTGATATGGAGAGTGATTTGATGAAGCTCAAACTTTGTTTTAAAAAATGTAGAAAATGTAGAATCAGTTTTAATCCAAAAAAATGTGTATTTATGGTATTTTTGAGATTAATTTTAAGGTTTATAGTTTCCAAAGCAGGAAAGAACCAGACCCTAACAAGGTTTGGGCAATAGTAAATATGCCAATACCTACAAATCCACAACAAATTTAGGTTTTTAATGGTATGGCTCAGTTTTATATATGTTTCATCAAGAACTTTACCTTTATCATGGCACCAATCACAAAGTTGATGAGGAAAACATAACCTTTTATTTGGACCACATAGTGTCAAAAAGCTTGGGACCAAATCAAATAGAAATACATGGAAGCACCAATTTTGGTACCTCCAAATTGGTAGTTGGAGTTTCATGTGCACACATATACATCATTATTGGTAATAGGTGCAATGTTGGCACAAAACCCAACTAGTAAGCATGACTAACCTATAGTATATGCCTCTAGACTGTTAAATAAAACATAGCATAATTATACTATTATAGATAGAAAAGCCTTAGCAATGGTTTATGCTCTTCATAAGTTTAGACATTTTTTGTTGGGAAACAAATTTGTCTTGTATGTAGACCACATAGCTATGATATATTTGGTCAACAAACCACAAGTGCCTAGAAGGATAGCCAAATAGTTATTGTTATTTTTGGAGTATGAATTCACAATAGTCTACAAGCCTAGTAGAACACATGTAGTTGTTGATGTTTTATCCAGACTACTAGATAGTTCAAAACCATTGGGAGTCCAAGATCAAACTATGGATCGATGCATCATTATTTTTTGTAGAACCTATATGGATGCAAGAAATAAGAGGCTACTTAGGAACAAGTCAAATGCCAAAAACTCTGAACTTAACCCAAAAACAAAAATTGGCCAAAAAGGCAGAACCCTTTACTTTAAAAGAGGGAATAGTGTACAAAGTGGCACAAGACAATAGAATGTGTAGATATTTTAACTACCTCAAAAGCATAGATTGTTCTGAAGGAATTACATGGAGTGGCAGGAGGACATTTTGTTGCATATATTACTACAAAGAAAATTATGGATGCAGAGAAGGATTTTTTGAATGTAGAGCAAAACAAACTTAAAAAAGACTACAAGAATATGGAGAAGGCTCTCTTGAAACAACAAAAGGAAATGAACTCAAAATGGACATTGGTAATGTATATCAAATTAATAATGAAATACAAAAGTAATTTGACTAGAGGCATGAAAAAATGGATAAAAATTTGCAGAGGTAGATGGCTTTTAATGAAAAGTTGCAGAAACTTCTAAAGGAGGCTTAGGGGATCAAGCCTTTCAATTATGACAATGTTTTCAGAGAAAATAATGAACTCAATAAATAGAATACTTTGCTTTAGGTAAAACTCAAAGCATTGACAATGGAGGAAAATGATGTAGATCTGTGGTGGGATGTAGTGCAAAGTATAATCTAAAAAGATATTGGAAAGGTCTGTAGAAGGTATGAGAGGAATGAAAAGTTATATAAGCATAGAATACCTAAGATGGAAAAGGTCATACCATCATTTCAATATGAACCTTTAGTCCTCCCTCCAAAACTAAAAACCTCAAATGAAGAAGAAGAGAGAGGAAATAATGATGGTGCAAAACCATCAGGCATAAGAATAAAAGAGGAGGAACCAGCATACCTCAGAGGAAGGAAAGATAGTTCTTAGAGGGAAGTTGGTGGTATGACATATGCATCAGAATAGACTCTATAGCCAATAGAATCTATTTTATAGGAAGTTGTGAACCATATTGACACAACCATGTGCGATAGTCTCAATTTTTAAGAATTACATTAGGAATATTCGAGTGTGATGAGGTTATTAGGGGTTTTTAGCAACTTCATGTTAAAATAAAGAATGATGAATGTGCATGGTTGCGTGCGAGGGTTGTTTTCTTTTTTGAAATATGATATTAATGAATAAGGTGTTGGGTTAGTTCTTTTCTTTAACAAAAAGCTGGTAACCATAGTTTTAGAACCTCAATTATGTAATTAGGGGTGAGAATCTTTAAAAGGTTGGGGGTAAAAGCAAACACTAAAATTTGTGGTGTTTAGCAAAACATTGGTCTTGTTCTAATATTTAGTGAGTAGCAAGGATGTTTGAAATTCATGAAACAGTTGAAGGGGTGTCAATGAAAGGTTCAATAGAAATAGAACAATCTTTAAACCTTATGAACATAAGATTAATTCGAAACAACTTAATGATTAAATAAATAGTGTGATAGGGTGACAATGACAACATGAGTTTCATAATGAATGAAACATTTATTTAGATTATGGATAAGCTCAAAAATGAGCTATAATTACATATTGAATCTTAGGCTATGCCACAATGATAATTCATAACTGTAGGAAATCTAAGATGCGTCGAATGGTGCAAATTAGGTAATCTGCCTTACTATTAGGAGGCAATTGGTGAATTGGACCTTGCAACCAACAATAATGTCCAACGTTGAGAATTGAAGACCATGCAAAAATAGAGGTGTTTTTAGTCTCGTAACAACCGTCATAGAAGGTTTCAGGTTCATCACCAAAAGTGGGGTCGACTTGTAACAAAATCACCAAGGTGCAATAGTTCGGAGAAATAGATAATATCAAGCTTGAAGGGGATCAATTTCAAAACGAGCACACACCTTTCGCGGTTCGGGATCTTCATCATGAAAATGAGTCAATGTCAAATGTAAAAATGACTTTAGAGCCGATTTTTCATTCATTTGTGCAACTTGAGGCTCGTCAGACATGGCCATGTGCGACAATAGAATTTCAAGGAAAGGAAAAAAAATCAAAATCAAAATCAAATTGGTAATGAATGTGTGGAGGACTTATTACGTCAAGGTGCGTGGTTGTAATTTATAGATCAAAGAAAAGGAAGGAAATGTGTGAGTAACGGCCTAGAACCACGATAAAATAAAACCTTAAGATCAATGGAAAAAATAAAGGTTTAAGTAAAACTTGTTTGGGGGAAAGTGGGAAGAGAGGAAAAGGTGTTTTTCCTTCTCCTTCCATTGGCCACCAAGCAATGGAACCTTCCAAGGGCCACCAAGCATTGGAACCTTCCATTGGCCATTGAATTGGGATCTTCTTTCACCTCCTTCCTTCTCATTTTCTTTAATGGGCGGATTCGAATCATTTGAGGCTCTTTCTTCTAGACATAATTTTCGATTCAAATCTTGAAAATATTTGTTCCCACAACCTTCATTGGGAAGAAATTTCACAAACCCTTTCAGGTTTGGTAGCACAATTTTTTACTAGTTTTGGTGTAGAGTTTGGAATTTGGTAGGCACATGCACCTTGTAGTTAGTTTTCTAATGAACTAAGGCAAGCCAAATTTGAATAGCATATGTGATAAGAATAATATTTTAAGCGATTGGTGGTCTATTGCCAAGTTGAATATGGTGTTGAATCCTTAAAAGTTATTTGAATGAGTGACAATTTAACATAAAATTATAGGATTTAAAGTGTTTAAGCTTGGAAATTATATCTATCAATTCTAAATCGTAAATGATGCATAGGAAGCAAGCTATTTGGTTTCAACTACAAACGCAACTTAACATCTAAAAATACACTTTGCATTTTTTCCTTCACCATTAGCATATGTATTTTTAAGTATAATCACTTCATAGAACCAAGAGTAGAAGGACAAAAAACCATCTCACAAAGGTTAATTATCAAGAATATGCATTTATAACCATAAAAATAGGGGAGCATATACAAACTTAGGAACACAAAATTCAAGAAGTTTAATAAGATTACATTAAACTTACATCAGAATTATAGCAACAAGAGAAAAATCAAATTACATCATATTTATAGTCACAATAATAGCCAAAAGTGACATCAAAATTATAGTTACAAGAGTAGACAACTACAAAGTTGTCAACAAAAGCATAAAAATAGCAATAATAAACTTTGCATACAACAAATAATCACACATTGGTTCAATCTGAAATACATTAAGCACAAATGGATTATACTATAATACACATAGATCATATTATAATACAACAAGATCAACATCAAATTTATAACTCATAGGATTAGAAATAACATTAGATTTAACTTTTAAAACATATTTTCATCTAGAATTACGGGATGTAATTCAAAGTATAGGTGGGGTAATGTTAAGAAAGTAATTACTCATGGTAATAATTAATTAATATACTTCTACTTACCTAATTACTGTTTTAAGAATTATTAATTAGATTACATAATTTTTGTCATAGGTAATTTGAATAGATCATAGGGTACATTCACAAAATAAGGAGTCAGGAGTGCACCCTTAGTAAGGATTTCAATGATTATTTATTCTAAAATATTTTGGGTATATATTAGGAATATTCTATTTGTAAGTTGCAAAATTCATAAGAAAGTCCTTTGATTCAAAAATATATTATATTATACTCTTATGTGACAATGTGTTTTAGGAGTCTCTCCAAAATTATGTCATTTTCAAGTCCTTTAAAAGTCATTTATGAATTTTTTTGAGTAAAAGCATTGTAAAACATTGGTTACAATAATTAATCAATGTTTTTGAGAATTCAAATTTCATTGGATTCATTTCAAATTATTGAGAACATTGAGTTTTGATGGAGTATGAAACAAGAACATTTTGTTTTTTGAAAAAAGTTCAATTCCATATTTCCTATTTTGATGTTTTTCTCATACTTTCATCACTAGATTTTAATTATAAAACTAGATATGAGTAGATCTAGATGAGTAGATTTTATTAAGATTAATTTTATGATATGTTTTAATCCAAATTTAAATCAGAATATAAAAGAAGAATTTTGTATTTACTAGTCTCTTTCCCCTTACATCTCATCATACATTTAGATTGCATTTTGGTGGGTACAACAATACGTATGTCAAGTGAATTAGGTTCAACCATCAAAGAACCTTCCTTGAACCAATTTTAACGAAAAGTCTGTTGGTTGTTCAGTTTCAACAAGTTGATCAATTTTTGCTTATGCATTTCTCTTCTCAACTTTTTCCTCTTCATAATCATTAATAATAATAACTATAGGTGCAAGGGGTGAAAATTTTCATCAAAGGCCTCACAATGTCTTTTTAAGTCATTCTCCCATGGTGCTAGCACGTTGTAAGCTTCAAGAATCTCTTTTTCTATGTTTATCTCTTCTCTAGGATTTTCATTACAGTCTTGAAATGTAGGGAGTGGCCTTGATGTAAGCAGTTCAATATAAATTGCTTTGGTTGCTCTAAAAACTTCCTTTCTAATTCTCTACAACTCTCTTCCCCCCCCCCTTTATTTTGTTTCCTCAATTTTGTTTCTTTCTTACTTGCTCTCTCTTTCAACCAATCCACAACACTCATTTTTTCATTTTAGTGCAACAAGAAGTATAAGGATTTGATAATGAAAAAATGAAAAGACACATCAAGAGGTATGTCGATTTTTTGTGCTATAGCCACAAAATGAGGATTAGCAGCGCTTAGAAAATAATGTGACCTTTAGGGCAAAATTTCTCTAAAAAACTAAAACATGCAACTAGGTTAACTAAAACATAATCAATTTGTGCAAGAATAGGGCTAACAAAACTTTCTCAATTGGTTGTTTTTTAATAGGTTACTGGTACCTTCTTTAATTAATTTTTGATTGGACAAATTACAACCAATTCTCGTTTCGATTAGTTTATTGGCTATCGTACCTCTAGTATTTAATTCATTGGTTTTTCAGTGAACAAATTACCAAAATGGTTTGTCTCAATTGGTTCTTTAATGAACAAGTTACCAGATTAGCTTGTTTCAACCAATTATTTTAATAATAAATCACTAGGTTTAGCCCTAACAGGTTGAAGTGTATGATCCTTCACAAACTTATAAGGTTTCAACTTGTTAATGTTAACCAATATTATATGATGATCAAATTTATCAATGATCACTTATAGCACTATATTGTTGGGTAGACAATATTGGACCCTCCAAACCATTGCTTTTGAAACTTAAGGGAATGTGCTTTGATAACCCTTGGAAACCATAGAACATAATATCCAAACTGGTATTCAGTTTCAATGTATTGATTTTCATACCATAACAACTAGTTCCACTAGCTAGAAGCTACCATATCTTGTGTTACTAATCAATTCTCCTAGAGTTTCTTTAGTTATGATAGTCAACTAGTTACAACTTTGATAGGTATCGAATCATGGATATGTCCTTGTTTGAAAGGTAACATGTACGTTGTAGGTAACAAGGGTGCAATCTTTAGACAAGTTAAAATGGAATGTGACCAATTCCAACCTTAAAAGTAATTTTATAAGAAAATAAAATTGTGGACATCCCAATCATTCTAGTTTTCATTCACCAACTTTGAGATCAATGTATTGAATTTTTTCTTAGTAAACTCAGCTTGTCCATTCCACTGCGGATATAAATAGTAGAATTGTTAAAGGGGTAGGATGAGTACATGGTGTGGATGAACAAAGCATTTGGATAGGGACTAATCATGGAACATTGTTAATTTGAATTTTGAATTCTTATTGTTTTTGGATCATGGTGATGTGGCTTGGGATTGCCCAAAGGGGAGAGTTTTGGGAAGAAGGAAAGGGATTCTTAGATACACAATTTTGGGAAGAGTAAGAAGAGTTTCAGGTACTTTGTAATAGAAAACCACAAATTTTATTTTTGATATACCACATATTTGTTTTGTTGTTTTGGATTTTATTACAATAAAACATATAATTTTATTGTGATTCTAATGGATTTTTTTAATAAAGCAGAGAAGTACAAACTTCTATAGTGATTTTTATGTTCATATTATTGTGTGAATTTTTTGTAGTATTAGAATATGATGAAGGGAATTGTAATCTTGCTTCTAATGTATTCTGAAGTACAAATTCTCTTATATGAAATAACCATGAATATGATGTTTTAATGAATGGCATAATGAAGTATGTTAAAAATAAAGATAGAAATGGTGAATGTATGCATATGAAGTGTAAATATATTGTTACAGTAGAATGGAATAATTTGGCAAAAAATAAATTCAGTTTTACCATTTGGTGATCATGGCGAATTTTTTTCTATTTTTATTATAGTAACAAACAAGTTTTTTTATAATTTTTGTTGCTATATTGTAGATAAAAAGGTTTAGACGAGTGGTTTTGTTTTGTTTAATTTAGGGTCTAAAGGCGTATGTTAGAAAGTATCGAAGGTCTAAATGGTTGATGATGTAAGGAATGTAGACTATGATCTATAGAGAAGGCATAGTTATTGACAATGATCTCCACGAAGAGAGATGAAGTCAACTACTCATCCAAATGAGTGGGTGTAGTATACTTCTTAGCTGCAATTTGTGGTTCAAAATCGTGGAGATCAAGATGGAACAGGTTCTTCTATAGTACTTTATCAACTATAGGGAATTTCAACTCTAGAGTTAGTGACTAGCCGAGGAAGCAATGTTATAAGAGGTATACAACCCAAGTTTGTGTATTAGTTGACATTTTCAAATTATTATGAACTAGTGGAAGATTGGTAGGCAGAAGAAAACACCAATGTCAATGTGCTTGAGGAAATTAAGGATAATTACCTATGATTATTTAAATATGTAGAGGCATAGGTGAATGTGTTGGATGAGGTACCATAGTCATATTCACATTAAGGGAATTCATAATTGGATCCAACAAGGTACACATGTAACCAAAAAGGAGGGATCCAGAAAAACAGAGAAGACACAGCAATAACCAAACCTCTCTCGAACTGCCTCGCTCTGACAGAGCAAGCACAATGCAATTTCACAACTATGCAACACACAACTCAAGCAAAATAGATCTCAGAGACAAAACTCCATAGCTCTTATTACACATAATGTCTCGTACAGAACCAACTCTCCTACCTCCCAAAATTGCTATGTCGATTGCCTTCATCCTAAATTCCCACTAAGCTTTCTTAGATCAAGGAGCCAGAGATGTCTCTGGTCACTAATCGCAACGGAAAAGGAGAGCCACCAGACGAGAGTTCCCTAAGCTCCTAACTGTTCTGCCAAAACCCACCGATCTCCCTCCAACTGATCATCCTCTTCTCTACATCCTTGGATCCAGCTTCCTGCACAAGCTTCCTCCTCCTCGCTTTTCTCACCAACAACTTTTCCTCCATCCCTAATCAATGTGGTGCCGCTGCCCTTCATCAAACGCGCCGTCATCCTCCTGTCCTCCCATCCCACACAGACAGACCACCTTCTCCCATGCACCCCATGCATATCTAGTTTCCCTCTCACACTAATGAAGAAGAAATCTGCCGCCACTCATCAATAGAGGCGGCCAGATTACCCTGATCAAGGTTTTTGTGTTCACACAAACTGCACGGTCATGGAGTCACTGTCCTGCCACCCGTTGTTCGGCTACACACAAACAAAACACAAGATCATGAATCTATGGATTCAGAAGTAATCATATTATTTTCAATAGTCAGTGCATTCTTTGAGGAATAAGGACATGCAATCATGGATTTTCCTTTGGTGGCTTTCCACATGAGAGCATGTATTGCTAGACATGTGGAGTTACAAAATGTGGTAGGAGCATTAATGAATCAACCATAGGAATAGGAACCAAAAATTGTTATAGTCTAGAACAAACTAAGAGGCATGGAGTTGGGAAATCAATTAGGACTATAGAATCGCCATATTTGTCCATATGTTCATATTAGAAGCAAAGAACTAGAGGTGTACTCACATCCACATTGCACCATAGAGGATACTAATGGGTAACCACAGATTGGAACATTGTCGAATTAAAGTCAATGCAACTTCACCAAAAGTGTTAAAAACGACAATTGTTGAAACCCGGAGACAACCTACTGGGATAGAAGTTACTCAATCACTTAATGTGGTCATAACAACCACATGAATGGACACGATTGTTGATCCCAACACAAATGTTGCCAGAAGGCAAGTAGTTATTAAATTGCAATTAATTTGGGTTGTGGATCGTGTGGATTTTCGGTGGGAAAGAATGTGAGTAGAAGTTCAAAACTAGAGTTGCTAAGACACCTCAAATGGTGTTTACAAATCCAATAATGACTATTCATGTACACAAAACCACAAATCGACCATTAGTTCAATAGCTATTGGAAGGTATAAAAGTACAAATTCAAAAGATCCAAAAGGAGGGCATCAAGAACCATTTGTCATAACTCAGGGACCTTCTGACCACAAAAATGGCAATTTTGTGAGGCCAAATAGGGTAGTTTTTAAGTATCTTGATTTCAAAACAGATGTTGACCCAAATGTTCATGTCAGAGTGTTTAATTCTGTAGTGAAGGTAAATGCAGAAAGTTCTAAAGAGTATATCATAAATGCATTTAACTATATGCTAAGAGATATGACATCAGACTGTGCCATAATTACATGTAAGAATTTCACGACTATATTTTTTCGGAGCTTACACATGCATTTTGCAAACGTCATCAAAAAATTCAAAATGACAAGAAAATATACATGGAGCTAAAGAACATGAAGCACGAGGAAACTAAAAGGGTGGAGGTTTATTATGAATGAATTCAAAAGCTGGTTCATGGTTTACAAGCACCAACCATAGATAATTTTTTGACTATTATGTTTAGAGCAAGTTTGCAATCATACCTTAAAATTGCAATTGCAAGGATGAAATGATTGACACTTCAATAACATAAGGAGGTAGTGATGTGTGAAGAAGGGATGACTACTATCAAAACAAGGAGTGCATTGTAAGTACCACAAAGTACAAAACAAGCAACACCACCAAAAACACATAGTAATATAGGAAAGATTGACAAGTACTACACATTATGGAATAATTAATCACAATATGGAGACATGCAAAAAAAGAAGGAGCTAACTATAACGGTAGCCACAAAAGCAACCCAACCTAGTCAAAAACCTCAAAAGACATCTTCATATGCCTATCACATTTATGGTTTGAATGGACATAAAATGACAAACGGTCCAAAGTTTACTAAGATGTAGAAGATGTTTCATGGGAAATTTGTGACAATAGCAAAGGTTCAACTTGTTGCTGAGGCACAAATAATCATTACAGATGTGAATGTGGTAGATGTTAATGTTACAACAAGAAGTAAAAGCAACTAAAGAACATGTGTTCAAGGATAGAAAGCTAAGAAAAACGAAGAGTGTTGTTAATTGGGAAAAAAAAGAATGGTTGAAAAAGTCAATGGTGGAGACAATTCAACATATTTAGAAGACATAGACCCAGATATCCATGAAGGGACCATACAAAGGAATGGGACAATCAAAACAATTATAGTCACCAAACATTTAAGGGGTGAAGTAAGAAAACTAAAAGTGTTACTATGCTACGGTTATCATAATGGTATCATAGATAAAGAAGAAGATATCATCTTTGCTACATAACCATAATTGTTTTCAATAGGGATAATTAATTTGCCTCAAATAATTTAATTTATGAAAACCATAGATGTGGAGATCATGGATACAAATGGGAAGATAAGTTTTTCAGAACTAAAAATTGCAGTACATAACATAAAGAAGAAGACAAATGGCAACAGATGTAAGCCAAAAGTAATTATGAGGATAAGGTGTATTCGGAGATGTACTACAGTCATCAACCAGGGAGTGTTACAGTGGATGAAACTCCATAAAAACTAAAAACATAGGAATTGCAGATAGTTGGATGGATGTTAGTTTAAGATCAACAATTGATGAAGCTCAATTTGGGGCACAAATGAGATACAACAAGCCAACAACATTACCTTTAAAAAAAGAATTGCATGTCTTTTTGCCCCAAAAAAACTTTTTCATACAAATGAATTTTTGAATTTTTTTTTGTAAATTGAAATGCATATAATGTTTTAGGTAGATGACATTTTTTTTGTTTGTATTTTTGAATAAATATGAAAATTTGAAAATAAATCGATTCCTTGTAAATTTTGTGTTTCATTTTTAAAAATAATAACAATTTCAAATCATAACCAAAATTTTATTTTTTTATTTTTTATGTTTTCTTGTATAATAAACTACAACTCTTTTTAAAACATCATGTACATTATACCTCATTTATATTTGGTAAAAGATTTTTTAAGTTTTAAAATTTTGGAAAGTTCTTTGAATTTTTAAAGGTTTAGCATTTCTCATTTTTTAATTATGAGTCTTTTTTGAATGTGGCCAATAGGTCTTTAATTTCTTTTTTTCCCCATCAATTTTGTTTTATTATGAATCCTTTTGATAGTCCTTTGCAAAATTGATTCAATATGACATAATAGGTGTTCACTTTCAAAGGTCTTAAATTGAAATTTAAACTTAAAATTTTATCAAATGGATTTTTGGTTTGAATTCTTTGATATTCATATGAATGAGAAAGGACCAACTTGCCATGATTATTATGGTTTTAAATGATAAAACATAAATATTTCTCCAATCTTAACTTCTTTTAAGGCCCATCTAACATCCTTTTCAACTCATTTTATTGTGACTACACCCTTTGTAAATTAATGTAGAATCAAAGATGGTGAAGATTAATGCATAGCTGGAAATAGGCAAGGTGCTAGAAGTGGAGCAGTTGTTGAAGGAATTCAAAAATGTTTTTGCATGGATATGCAAAGATGTGAAAAGGATTCCACTAAAGCTAACAAAAAATAGAATTAAGTTGGACATTATTATACACTAGCACATTAGGCCAAGTATCAATTAAATCCAAATTATGCTATAATAGTCAAACAAGATATAAGTAAATTGTTAACAACTGGATTCATTCAATTTATAGAAGAGGTTACATGGTTGTCACCCATAATAGTAGTACCCAAGAACATGGCAAGCTAAGAATTGTATAGATTTCAAAAAACTAAATGTAACCACAAAGAAGGATCCATACCCATTACCTTTCACAAATGAAATGCTGAACATAATAGCAAAGTATGAGGCATATTCTTTCTTAGATGGATATTTAGGATATTATCAAATTTCTATAGCTCTAGAAGACAAATACAAAACTGCATTTGATACATATTAGGGGGTTTTATATGGAAGGTGATGTCGTTTGGAATTAAAAATGGACCTCTAACATATTAAAAAGTTGTTACCAAAGTTTTCTTTGGACAAAAGAATGTTAGAAGGCTTGGGAATTAATCAAACAAAAGTATATTGAATCACTAATATTGATATCACCAAACTGGCAGGTGGAGTTTCATGTTCGTACAAATGCATCCTTGTTAGTTATGGGGGTTATGTTATCTCAAAATGTAATAAGGAAGAGTGACCAATTAATAGTGTATGATTCTAAGCTTTTGAACAAAACAAAACATAATTATAACACAACATAGAAAAAGGCTTTAGCAATGGTTTTTGTTTTGCATAAGTTCAAACATTACTTGCTAGGCAATAAGTTTATTTTTTATGTGGATCATATGGCATTGGTATATTTGGTCAACAAACCATAGGCTTTAAGGATAATAGTTAGATAGTTGTTATTGTTCCTAGAATATGACTTCATAGTTGTGAATGAACCAGACAAAACTCATGTTGTTGCAAGTTGCATTGTTAAGATTGCCAGAAATTATAAAACCCATAGGTGCGCCTAATTAAACCATAGATGCAAGTTTGTTTTACACAAAGCTTGAATGGTTGAAGGATGTGAAAGAATTTTTGAAAATAGGACAGATTGAAGGCATGTTATCAATACAGTAAAAGTAAAGATTGGTAAAGATAATAGAGCCTTTCACATTAATTAAAGAATGGTGAATTATACAAAATGGGCCACAATAACATATTATGACGATGTTTGACAACTACAAAAGCATAGATGGCGATGAGAGAATGACATGAAGGACCATCATGAGAGCATTTTGCAGCTGAAATAAGATAAAGAAAGATATTGGATGTTGAATATTGGTGGCCAACTATGTATAGAGATGTGCATGATTATTGCAAATCATGTGATGCATGTCAAAAAACAAGAGGATTGACAATTCAACGTCTTACAAAGCTAGTCACAAGTCTTCTAGGGGAACCATTTATGAAATGGGGACTTGATTTTGTGGGGCCAATTAAAATAGCAAAAAGATATACATGAAAGAAATATATTCTTGTAGCCACAAATTATGCTACCAAGTGGGTGGAAGCAAGAGCATTAAGAAATAATACTACAACAATCATAACAAATTTTTTATATGAATGCATATGAACTAGGTTTGGATGTCCTTTGTGACGCGTTCCCAAGTCCCTAGTTAGCCCCAAGTCGGGGTTAAGTCACTCAATTTGCAAAAATGCGGGGGACTCGGGGCACACTCCTAATTTCCAGCACTAAAGGGGGTGAGAGGGGCGTGCTGAAAGCTTCGAGATTAGACTAGGAAGAGGGACAAGCTATTCAGTTATTCGGTCCTGCATCCAAATCCAACCAACAAGTTGGTTAGAACTCATTCTGCACACTTTCATTGTTGAAACAAGTCACAGGCAACCTTGGACTCACTTGACTCACCACGGCCCGAACTTGGGGGAAGCCACCACCTTCCCCCATATAGTATTCTCTGTAGCTCTCCGCCGCACTTGCATCTAAATGGCTCTTTTTCCCGGGACTCTCAAGGTGAAGTCCCGAAACTATCTCGATTTGAATTCCCGGGGCTTTGAGCGTTCATAACTTCTCACCCCGAGCTCGGATCGAGACAAGGTCTAAGCCAAAGTTGTAGCTCTTGTCGAGATCTTTTCAACGGTGTGTCGCACTTCACATGCACGCACCGAGATCGGGTCGATTCCTGACTTTTAGTGGTCAGGAGTCAAACTGCCAGTTTGACTCCCAGCCTTTCTTTCGACCATAACTTGTGCTATAGATGTCCAAATGGATCATGCGAGGCCATTTTGGACATCTAGACTTCAAGAACTTTCCAACGGTATAAAAAAAGTTTCAATGCAAGGTGATTTGGCCCCTGAAATCGCGCTTTGAATTTTTGGGAGTCCCGAAGGACTCCCAAGTCCCATTTTCGAGAGTGTGAGTGGCGACCTCACATTTCCCTCAAAGTGGGGTTGTGACACTTTGAATATAGTCACAGATCAAGGAGTTCATTTCACTAATGATGGCGTCAAATATTTGACAAATGATTTTTTGTTAAAACATGTGAAGTCTACAACTTATCATCCTCAAGGGAATGGGTAGGTTGAGTATACTAATAAGGTACTTGAAACATTGTTGACCAAGTTAGTTAGTGAAAATAGAACAAATTGGGATGAACATCTGTCTACAATGTTATTTTCATACAAAATTGCATACAACGTAGCAACATGGTATACACCATATCAATTAGTGTATGGATTATATCTATTAATGTTCATAAAGTACATATTGCTAATTGTTGGTGGAAATGAGAGATATAGTACTTTAGTGAGAGTTTTAATTAGCAAAATTATAGAGCTCGAGAAGTTATAAGAAGCTAAAATGGATGGTACAAAAACTATAGGAATATAGTAGTGGAATATAACATTATGGAGTCAACAAAAGAATCTAGAAAAAATAATTCAATTTTGGTGATTATGTATTGTGATTTCCGAAGGGTAATAAATCACACCTAAGGAAGTTTATTAGGAAATGGTTTGGATTGTATAAGGTACAATATGTGTTGCCAAATAACCTTGTGTAATTAGTGACTATTGAGAACTTTGAAACTAACCTTGTGTTGGTTAATGTGAATAAGCTCAAACCTTAAAAATACATGGAATATGAGGTTCAGAAACAAGAACAATAGATGCAAGTATATTGTGAACACTTTTAGAGAAAGGTATTAAAAATTTAGATCTTGATCGAATCATGTGGACATAAACAAAACAACATTATGTTAAGGATGTTGAACACATGGAGTATTGGAAACAACTTGAAAACAAACAAGAAATGAAAGACTTAAGGTTCATGAAATGGAACAATCGTATTAACTAACAAGAAATCACAAAGGTTCACTAGAAGAAAAACATGTATTTTCAACTACTCTTTGCGACTAAATTTTAGTTGCAAGAGACATTTTGTGTCGCAACCCCACTTTGGGGCTAAGTGTGAGAATGCAATTCACACACCCAAAAGTGGGAAAATGGAGTCTTCCGAGACTCCCAAAAACTTAGAGCTCGATTTGAGGGGTCAAATCTCCTCGCATTGGAATGTTCTTTATATAAATGGAAAGGTTTTGAAGTTAGATGCCCAAAATGGCCTTGCATGGGCCGTTTGGACATCTGCAGCCCAAGTTATGGGCAAAAGAAGGGTCGGGAGTCAAACTGGCAGTTTGACTCCCGACCACTAAAATTTAGGAATCGACCTCTTCCTGACATCGTGTCAAGGAGTGCGACACGACTTTGGAAAGCTCTCGATGTGAGCTACAACTTTGGTTTAGACCTCGTCCCGATCCAAATTCGGGGCAAGGAGCTATGAGCGTCCAAAGTCCCGGGACAGTTTCGGGACTCCAACTTGGGAGTCCTGAGAAAAAAAGCCATTCGGATGTAGCCTCCACGGTGAGACGCAAAGAATACTATAAGGGGGAAGGTGGTGGCTTCCCTTGAGTCTGGGCCGTGGTGAGTCTTGTGTGTCAAAGTGCCCGTGGCTTGTCCTAACACTCAAAGGTGTTCCCAAATGCTAACTAACCTTTTTGTGGTTGGTTTTGGATACAGATTCAAGCTTGATAATCTAGTCCCTCTTCCTAGTCTAATCTCAGGACTTCTAGCACGCCCCTCTACCCCCTTTTAGTGTTGGAAGTCGGGAGTAACCCTCAAGTCCCAACTTTCCGCAACTCTACATAGTTGGACCCTCAAGTGGGTTCAACAAGGGGCTTGGGAGTGTGTCATTTTGCAACTAAAATCATTTTAGTCGCCTAAGACAAGTCACATGTGATAAACTAGTCGCAAATGACAAAGGGTATTATATGAAAAAAAAAGTCAACAAATACATTTCATACTTTGACTCCATTGTATACGTATTGTCACATGCGACTAAAATGCAACTATTTTGGTCACAATTGAAGGCAAATCATGTGTTGCCACATGTCTTAATATTTGATTTTAAAAATAAAATTATTATTATTATTTTGATATAATTTAGGACGTTCAATTCAAATATTTAGATGATTTTATATTATGACATGTGGTCCAATGTAAATATGCCACGTGGCATTTAAAATTTTAATTCAATAATTTTTTAAAATATTAGGTTGGTAGGTACATAAATAGGTGCCTATAATCCTTACCTACCTACCTACCTACCTACCTACCTACCTACTTAGGTAAAAAAGGTAAATAGGTAGGTTTTACCTTCCTAGGCTAAATACTTATTCATATAGGTAGGTACTTAAGTAGGTAGGTACATCGATCGACCTAAATGGGTAGGTCAAACTAAGTACCTACCTAGCTAGATAGGATAAGTAGGTTGGGGAAGTAAGTACTTTAAAATTGTGCATTATTTGTTGTTTTTTTTTTTGGGTTGAACCTTTGGTTAGCTCATCTCATGTGCACAAATTTTTTAATGTGAAATTGGATGGCCACACCCCCTTTATATAGTGTTCAAAATAGGAATGAAGAACAAACAATATGGGATAAGTTTTGAAATTTCAACTTCCTTACAAACTAAGTTGTAATTCCAAAAAAAATTTCATCCCTTACTTTCTTAGTTTTTAGATTTAGAAAAAATTTAAGTACTAAATAATTATATAATCATTAAGTTAATAATGATTAAATTTACATATATTTAAATTATAAACTATACATTACAAATATTCAATATTCATCATCAATTACTTAAATAAGCAATAACTTCTTAATATTAATAAACTAGCTATCTAGTTATTCACAAGTTATAATACATAATTCATAATTAATTAATTAATTAAATTATTTAAAAATATTTTATTACTTTTAAAGAATATGATTGAATTATATATAATATAATTAATGTAAAACTAAATTAATGACTATAATTTTAAAATTAAAATATAATAATAATAAACAATTAATTAACAATTGTTATTCGAAATTAAATTCTTACATGAAATTTTTAAAAATTATTATTCAACTAATTACATTACTTATTGTATAATTACATATTGTTATAAAAATTATTATAGGTCAAGTAATTTTTTTCTTTTGCTAATTATTAACTATAAATACAATAATTTGTTGAACATAACATTAATTTTCATAATTACTGTAAAATTACTATAAAATATTTATCATAGATGATTAATCATAGAATTTTTTAAGATAATATTATTATATAATAATTTGTGAAATTAAAATCAGTAAAATAATTATTTTAACTACACTATAAGTTTTCCAAATTTTTAATTTAAGTTTGAAGTTATAAATTAAAGAGTGTGAATATTTATGTTCAATTACAAAA
>Ga0209611_10000300_pt1 | contig 67745 bp, 58 predicted proteins | sample S1TSphgellanicum_3_FD_187693 | JGI IMG/M metagenome (GOLD analysis project Ga0209611, IMG submission 187693) | Host-associated microbial communities from peat moss isolated from Minnesota, USA - S1T2_Fc - Sphagnum magellanicum MG (SPAdes) (version 2) | ecosystem: Host-associated > Plants > Peat...
AGAAGTAATACTTATTATTATTATTATTATTTATTTCGTCCTTTTACCCCCATTTCAAAACAAGCTACTAAAAAAAAAAAATTGTTAAAGTATTTCCGAAGAAAAAGATAAAGAATAGTTAGTGTAAGTAATAGAGAAAATCTCATAAGAACAAAAGAAAAATAACAATTACAATTCAGAAATTAATACTTTAAAATAAAAATAAAAATAAAAAACTTAACAGTTTTAGCCCATTAAATTCTCAACTTTTTTTTGGTTATAGTGTTTCTCAACAACAAATTTACCATAAAAATTGAGAATAATGTTTATTATGTTTTCCTTCTTTTCCTTAACTGCATTTTTAAAATGTGCTTAAAATAAATTAGAAAAAGAGTCTTTGTGGAGAGTAACAATCGAAGGTATGTAGGTAGTAGGGGAAATGTCATAACAATATAATAATAATAATAATAATAAATAGAGCCCAAGGAAAAAAGTTCTAGATAAATCCAAGGTTATATAGTGTTAATAATTAAATATTATTGTTACTAAAAGTGTTTAAGAAGAAATAGTTTTATAAAGGTGAAGACACCACCAATTTTCATGTATAAATAAATGAGAAATGTGAATTGATCTTTTAATATCATACTTCATAAAATTAAAGCTCGTTTAATTAATGTAAAGGTAAAGTTAAATTAATTCTAAAATTTTAACATTTATGATACTTTTATAATTTTAATTTATGACCATTTTAAAAATGTGAAATCTTATATTTAGCTTCACATTGCAAGAGAAGTTTTCTTAACATATGTGAGAAAGAGGTAAGGATAATGAATTAAAGAAGGTGAAGGTTTATGAAATTAACAATCATTTTTATAAGAAAAAATTAATCGTTTGCTAAAAAAAGTATGGAATATATTGCAATACTCTAATTTTTTTAAATTAAATATTTTATGATCAATTAACTTCACTTTGAAATGGAAGTTTGATAAGGGCATGTGAGAAAAGAGCTAATGGGAGAGGAAACGTACTTTTTCATATTCATGTAAGTCGGTAAGGGAAAAGGGTGAGGTAGTTATGTTTGGAAGATTCATCCCAAGGGCCCATAAGATAATGTTGTGATGTCATGAGTGACTTGAAGCCATAGACTTTGGATAAATCTAAAGAATTCATAATAAGCATGAAAATTTTGTTCTCTTCTTTTGTTGCTCTTCCCAATTTTAAAATGGGCATTTCAAAACGTTTGTGAGTGCATTTCAAGAAAACAAAGATCTTAGGGGTCTTAGGGTAGAAGAGAAATGGCATAAGAGCATCTCCAGCGGTGCTCAGTATGTGATCCTGAAGAGTAAAATTGGATGAACAAAAGACAACATATGCCGGTTTGGCTCAGGAAAATAGTTTTGACTCAGCATACTTGCACAGTTTGTGCCGCCTGGTAAATGGCACAATAACGCAGTGCACCTGTACGAAAGAGTGTAATAAACGTGACTCGACAGATTCTCAGTGTTTCTGATTGACCCATCATAATGATTCGTCCAGGTGGTTTGCTATTAGTAGTCCCCAACCTATTTGCTGTCCCATATCAGAAATGGGCAGTGGGCTCGTAAAAAAGTAAATAGCCACACTTGAATGTGAAAAATAATTTTGCAGGGTCACATACTGAGCACCGCTGGAGATGGCTATAAAGAAAAGGAAAAAGAACAATTCAGAAATGTGAGCTCGACCTAATTTTTAAAAATACAATCCACAAATTTCGTGATAGTTTCAATTCCAGAAATGAAAAAGTCAGAAATTAGCTAAATGTCAAAAGAAAAAAAAAACTAAAAAAAAACCTTCAGAAATAAGAGCTTGGGCCCAAGAAACTCTTTGGCCCATTTGAACCCTAAAGAAACCATAAGAGATTTGACTACACTGCATTTGTTGCCACCTTGTGTGTGAACGAGGTGTACCACTTGAAAACCTGCATTTAATGAGAATGTTGCAAAGATTCTCTAAGGAAATATACCCAAAACAAATTCATGTATTCCCTTTGCAATCCATAAAAACCCATGTACATTTGATGATATGCCTCCATGACCCAGTGAGAGCTCAACCACAAGCTAACACCCAAGACCCCAACTGCAGGCAAGCTGACATGAAGAAATTTGATGATAATTCACTCATGCTGCCCAAGGGTATAAGAGTTGTATTCAAACCCTGTTACAACTCTTATCTACAATCTGTACAGACAAACTAGAAGACATGTTGCAACCAAGCACCCATCATTCGCCCGAAATTTGCCCATCATTCACAATCATTCACCCATCATTCTAATGTGACCCAATTTGGAGAGAGCAAGAAAAAAGTCGAGTAAAATCCTACTAATCCCTAAAACTGCAAAAACGGATTTTCGTTGCCAGATCTTAATCATGCTTATAAAAAAGGAAAAGCATGGGAAGGAGTTCATCTTGACTTGTACAATGAGAGCATGTAGTCTAACTTGGACTGTGCTGGTTGTATAAGCTCTCTTTGTGCCATCAATTGCTCCAGAAGCTTGGAAAACATGAGAGCAGACTCCTCATTCCTCCCTTGGAACTCAAAATATGCCACCTTGTGCTGTAGCTGTTGCAAGATGTTGGTAAGACGCTGGACCTCTGCTCGCTGCTGCTCCACTTGCTCCAATGTCACACCCAATTTTGCCTGGACCTATTTACAGAGAGAGACCACCAAGCTTCTCTCAGTTTTTCAAATGGGTCCATGAATAACAACATTTTATCAAGAGTACAAGCAACTCCGGATGTTTCCTCAAAGTGGCACTGCCTGTGTTGCAGAGCTGCCTCACAACTCCATTGCTAGAGAATACAAAAATACAACAAGGTGAAGAAATTGTCCTACCAGTTTGATAACCTGCATCCGGCGGTGTCCTTTATAGGCTTGCAGGCTGAGGACTGTAGCACGCTGGGCATGGGCCTTGGCTTCAGCATCTGCTCGTTCAACATGCTCTGCCAGCAAAGCTCGCTGAGTCTCAGCTTCTTTTTCAGCACGCTCCCACTCTTCATATTCAACCTTAGCTTGCTTCTGCAGTGTGAGGATTTTTTGCTCCTCGTCATGCCAATTGTAATCCTGCCCCATCTCCAATGCTTCCCGTGCCCATTCTGCATCTTCACCAGCTGACATGCAAGAAGAATTGTTAAACTGTCAGAACTAGATTAGATGGTGCACACCCCAGTGAATCTCTTGACATGGCACCAAGCATTTCCAAGCTAGGAAGGAAGGTCAGAAAAAAGACTTACTGAGAGTTCCCTCCTCATCAGCAAGACGGTCGAGTTCCTCCTGAATAACTTGCAAGAGATCAAACAGTGCAGTATTAGGTGAGCCCTGCTGCACAAGCCGGTGTGCCTCCATGACCTTGCACTGCAAATGCTGATACACTTCCCTCTCACTATCTTTCAAGGCAAGTACTGCTAATAGGAGATGCTTCTCAATCTCCTCCACTTGACCATAGCTAACAGCACTTTTCACCCTTTTCCTCCAGAATGGCAATAGATCAGACTTATGGGCACAACCCGGGCACTCCCATTCTCCATCCAAGCCACTATCCTTGAATACACCTGCTTGTTGTTGATTGAATGCACAGAGGAAGTGACAAATGTGGCCACATGCTGCACACTCAAGCACCTTCCAGTTCTCATCAGGCCATATAGCCACTTTGCAAAAGCTGCATGTGCATCCTCGACAGAAGGAAGGTTCATTGATGCACGTTTGACACAAGCAAATGGAAGAAGCAGGCTCACATAGTGCTGCCTGAAAGTCTGTTTGAATGGTGCTCTTGGCAAAGTCCACTGTGTCATGCAATCCATTACGAAACTGAGCCTGTTGATGTTCAACAATCATCTGGCCTGCACTATCTTCAAGTCTCCAAGCATGTACATCAGCCTGCCCCCCAGTACTTGTGTTATGGGCATCTTCCCTAGCACCATTGAGTGGGAGCAACTCTCCATCCTTTCCTATCTCAAGAGTTCCATTCAGATCAAAGTGAGCTGGCAGGCCAGTCTCTTCATGCCTGAAGTTCTGGAAGTAACTGAGAGCTGTGAATTCTTCCTCAGCTTTGTTTTCTGTAGAGTACCCCGCATCACCATCCACATAAGTATTATTACCTGTCACTGGATTGTTGATGCCAGTAGCAACATCAGAGTACTGATGTACCTCACGCTCTTTTACATGGGCAGGACCCAATTCAAGCAAACCATTCTGGTTGCCATGCAAATGACCACTGCCAATCAGCTTGCGCTTCGGTAGCACAAGCTCTGAGGATGGAGGAAGAAGATGTTTCAGTTGCCCAGTTTCAAGCACACACCAGTAGTGCTTATGTTTACAATGCCAATTCACACAGAGAGACAGAAGCTCAGCTTTCCCAAGTGAAGATGGGGGATCCTCATCCCTCAAGATAGAAACAAACACACGCAGGACAGGAGTATCATACTTTGTCAAGTTGCCTGCCTCCAGCTCCCTCTTCAACAGAAGTTGCCGCAGCTGAATCTTCTCTGCTGCACTCTTGCCCTTCAACCGTTCTGCCTCCTCCAAGAACTGTCGACAAACGTCATTTCCATTGTAAAGCCATTTGTAGCTGGAGGTACTTGATAGAATTGACTGGAATGAGTGCTTCAGTGCTCCAGCCAATCGTGCCTCAGTTTTCTTCCTCCTTTTGCCAGCAACAGGACTGACTGAATCGAGTGGCTTCACTGTTGAGAGTTGGACATCCAATGATGGATTGCAAGGATGCTCAATTGCATCCATGGGCGGATTCACATCTTCTTTCACTTGTGATTGCTGTTGACTCCCCCCAACACACAAACAAACATATGGGCAACTGTAAGGGGGAAAAAAAAACTGACAGTGGGGAGGTGGGGCATATACTCAGAAAATCAAAAGTTAGCACATGCTTCTTTGCAATGCACTCAAAGGGCAATGCAAAGAAGCTCTTCTTCAATGAGTTGCAAAACCTCTTCAGTACCTTGGAGGAGATGATGGCATGGGCCTTCAGGGAGTCTCGCGTCATGCGTTTTGCATTATTGTTGGGAGACATCATCATGTCCTCCTTGTGTTCGAGCCGTTTCCTCTTCGGGCTGCTGCTGCTTTTGCCCTCATCTTCAGACTTCTTGTCATCCATAGATTCCTTCGCCTGTTGTTGCTGTTTCTTGCTGAAAGCTTCAACTCCTGATTCAGACCCACAAGGCAAACTTCAAAAGGGAATGTCCAGTCTGAAACAACCCTGGCTCTGGTTGGCTGCTCCTGCAGCACTACAGATCCAGAGGTGGAAGGAAAAAGAAAAAGAATACCTCAAGAATCTGAAAGTGTCTGTGGAAGAAAGATGAAGAGCAGAGCTTTGAATGATGATCAGATTCTCTCTGAGAGAGAACTCCTGTGAATTTCTAGAACCTACAGTGAAAAGAATGCCAACACTGATAGATGTGATGATCCAGACTCTTCAAGACCTGATGATCTAGACCTATCAATAGCTGCTGAGAATCCAGACCCATCAAGAGCTCATGATCCAGGAGCTTCGAGATTAGGGTTTAGGGTTTGCAAATCTGCAACAGACTCTGTTGCTGCTGGTGCAACCCAACAACAACAGGCAAAGAAAGACGGATTCCTCAATTGCAGCTTGCTTGAGGAGGAAGAAGAAGGAAGAAAGAAAGAAGAAACGCCAGCTTGCTTTACCTTCAGGTGTGACGCGCCAACAGAATTGGCTGAAGGGAGGAGGGTTGGGAATGCTGGAAAGATAGTCCTGCAGTTGTATCTGCGACCGAACGCGCCTTCCTTCTGGTGAACAGAAATACATGTCCGAAAGTCTCTGGCCTGCTTTCCATATCCAATTCGGTGGCGCAAACGGTGCTCCCTCCCCTGTTTGTCCCGCCAAAGGATGCGGAACCTGTTCTCTCCGTTCATGACCCATCTCTCTGTCTCTGTCTCTGTGTCTGTCTGTCTCTGTGTCTCTCTCCCTGTGAGAGAGTCTCAGTCACTACGACAATGTTTTGCGTGTGCACCCACCAGAGCTAAGGTTCTTCTTCAGCAGTGACTAACCTAAGGGGTGGTGCAATGCTTCGCAGATCCGGTTGTCGAAAGCTTCAATGCGCTACAATTCCGGCGGTTGCGAGTGAGCCTCATCACAGCCCTGCAATGCAAACATCAGCAACGAAGAAATGAGTTCCACCCAATTCTTTCGCCGACCAATTTCACTACACATTTCCAACAACAGCAGCAACCAAACTTCTGCTGCTGCTGCAATGAGAGGGAGGTGGCAAAACACCATTGCCAGGAGAAGAAAAAAAAAAGTACCCAAGTCTCGCAAAACGTTAAAAAACCTCATCTCCATCCTTCCCTGCCTTCCTTCTTTCCTCGACTACAAAACATCAGCAACCCACCACCAACAACAACAAAAACAGGGGGGGAAAAAAAATCCATGCCACCCCACAAAAGAAAAGAAGAGATCAAAGCCATAACTACAGCATACTTTGCAGATTCCCCACTCTATTACTGCTACTGCTACTGCTACTGCAGCATACTATAATACCACACTAGTGCATTACTATTACCTTGTGCATGCTCTAGAAGCCAAAGATAGAAAGAAGACTAGAGGAGAGCTTCGTCATTGATGGCAGCAGCAAGAGGAACAGCAGCATCAACATGTCATGGGAGTAGGGGAACATCCCATGACGAGAGTTGGAAGCATTTTGTGGATTGCTAGAAGAAGAAGAAGAAGAAGAAGAGGAAGAAGCTCGTGTCCATGTGTTTGTGCTTCTGCTACAAATGCTACAAACTACTATCATTACAGGTTTGTACTGCTACTGCTCTAGTGCTGCAGCTGCTGCTACGTTTGTTTTCTCTTCTATCTGTCTTCGCCGCTACAGTGGGGGCGAGCGAGCGAGCGAGCGAGCGCGAGAGAGACAGAAGTGGGAGAGAACGACAGCGAGCGCGAGAGAGACGAGAGAGACAACCGCGCGGTGCGGAAGGAAGGTAACCGCGCGGTCGTATCCTGGACCGCGCGGGTGAGAATTTAGCCGAGTGGCGGGGGGGTACTTATTTACTTACCTAGGTAAAAATAGGGTAAAAACAGAGAATAGTAAAACAAAAGAGAAAAGCAAGCCAGTAACACCCACCTATGTCAGTAACTTTTAGTACCTACCACTAGGTTACTAGTTAGCACCCTAGCTAACTAGCCTAGACTAGTAATTTAATTATTTTAGGGCTTCTAGTAACTTCTACTTTCACGTGGGTGGGCCTTGAACCCATTGTCTTCTAGTTTTTTAATTAAAAAAATAAATAACTAAATTTTTTAATTTATTTTTAATAATTTTTTGTAGCTACCATTTTTTTAAATTAAAATTTTGTGATATTTCAAATATTGGCAAAATTTTCCAAGAGATTAGCAAATTTTTAGTTGAATAAATTTATACTATTAAAACCCCAAAAAAAAACTGAAGAAATTTGAGAATTCAAAAATTGTGACTATTTGAATTTATAAAGAACTGAAGATTTTCATTTTTCAAAATATTTGAAAATTAGAGAAACACCAACTTTATTTATTTATTTATTTCAAAGGTTCAGCAAATTCATTCTTGCACCTAATGAACTCAAGACCTAAAAAACTATATACCCTCAAAAACCCTAAAAACCCTAAACCCTTGGGCATGTTTCCCATGTAACAAAAAAAAATTGTAAAATATGTATTACTAGCAATAATTTTTTATTCCATTTTATCCAATAAATAAATAAATAAAATCATTTTAATAAATTTATTAAAGCACAAAAAATTTCCACTAACTTATGCCAAATATTTTTCCAAAACCTATGACATTTTTGTTAATGATTACTTTAAACTTTTTTTTTTTCCCCACTCAATCATGTAAAAATTAGGGTTTCATTCAATTTTGCATTACACTTGTAATAAGCTCTAAATTTTTTGGAACCCTAAATAATAAATCACCTCTTGGAACCATTTCAAAAAAGGGTGGTATTTTCATTCATTCATTCACTCATTCATTCATTCATTAAACATTCATGGTAGACCTAAATTGAAACTTATTAATGCATGCATTTTGGGTATGCAATTTATTAGAATGTTAAAATAATGATACATTTATGTCTAGAAAAGCTTGAAATTCAACACCCACCAATAAATAAATATATAAACTATCAAAAATAATTTTAATTAATTAATTAATTAAATTTATTTTTATTATTGTGCAAGTTTACTCCAATAATTGGGGGTGTATCTAATTATGGAGCCTCTATTATTAACATTGGCAGATTGTGGCACTCAAAGCTAAATTTAATTAATGACCAATTTGTGTCAGTTGTGTACATTTTCACTTAAATTTCACTCCTAATTGAACTTTGGTTCTTTTTCTTATGGTGTGGTTATTGGGAACATTATTGGGAACAAGGTGGACAACAAAACATTAAACCCCCCCCCCCCCAAAAAAAAAAAAAAAAAAAAAAAAAACCCCCCCCCCCCCCAAATATAAAAAAATAAAAAAAATCAAATTTTTGGGTTTTAATGTTTTGTTATCCTACTTGTTCCCAATAATGTTCCCAATAGTGTTCCCCAAAAAAAATTCCATAAGTTCCTTTAGTTCTATTGTGTTATGCTTAATCATATTTTGATTTATTTTGTTTCCCATAGTTCCCATTGACATGTAAACTAATTCCTTAGTTTGAGCCTCATTTTGGTCTTGACTTTACCACTAATCCTTAGGTTGAGCCTCACTTTGGTCTTGACTTTACCACTAATCCTCCATTTTTTTAAATTTATTTTTTTGTTGTTATTTATTTATTTATTTATTTATTTTTGGGAGTCATTCCTAAAGTTTTAACAAAGTGAGAACACATCTTCAAAACTAAGGATAAAATAAAGTTCTCAAAAAATGATTACCCTAAATCATTTTTCTAACCATACACTATGGTCTACCCTACATTATGGTCAAAAATAGAGTAAGCAATATTTAGTAAAGGGTTTACCTAGGGGTTAAAAAGGGGGGTTGGTACATGGGTTGGTACCCTAAAAGCCTAAACCCTAAACCCTTTGACACCTTGATTTGTTGAATAAATAACTAACTTTGAAAAATTCCATGTTGAAAATGAAAATTTATTCATGAATATTTTCAAAAGGTACTAGGCCTATGGTAGCTAATTTTTTCCTCCCCCCCCTCACAAGAAATTCACACATTTAATCATAATATAATAAATGCTTCAACAAGAACCATAATCTCAAAATTAATGGCTTTTTTCTTTTCTTTTTTTTTCTTTTTTTTTTTTGGCAAACATGAAGGCAAGAAGAGCCCAAGTGATCCAAATTCATAGCCAAATAAAAGTAAAATTTTCACAATTGGGCTTTATTTTTAGGGTCCCGTTCACACTTGAGGCCACCGACAACACCGGCCACACTAGGTTTTGAGGTGTTAAAAAAGAATGTGACATTTGGGGGTGAAGAAAATCTAGTCTAATGCACACCAAAAAAAAAAAGGAAATTTTTTTTTTTTTAATGACAAAAACTTCGCCTTTTCACGTAGAATTGGTTTTAAACCCGACAAAAAAACAAAGTCGACTTTAGGATCGATGGAGCAAGTGTGGCCAAATTCCTCCAATCCGCCGACAAATTCTTCACACATTTGCACCCGGTAGAATTCTCGTGTAGAATTCGTGTCTTGATTTTGTAACGAGAAAGTGTAAGGAAGTTTTGTGCCGAGAGTAACGACAAAAATTCTTATCTACGGAACAAAATGAAACAAAACGATGCGGTTTTCATTTTGTCATCCCATGTTTCGACGAAATGTTCACCAAGTGAGAGTGAGTTCATGAGTTCGTTTCGGGAGAATTTCATGAAAAAAAAAATCCTATTTAAGCCGGAATAGTAACCTCAAGTACCCACCTTTTAAAATCCTACTCTTATGTATGATCATGGTTTTTTTCTCTTTTTTTTTGGTTTTTTTTTTCAATTTTTTGCCTTGAAAATTTTGATTAATTTTAAAATTAAAGTAGGAAAAAATATATAATTTAAATTAGAAAAAAAAATTCCAAACAATTCTTGATTTTGTTCCTTCTAGAAAGTGACAAAGTTTGTGGAGAAACCCCCAAAAAAAAAACAAAACAAAACAAAACAAAACAAAAAAAAACACTAACATATGATTTGTTTGTTCCCAAGTGTGAAAGTTAAAAAAGGAAAATGGGGACTTATGGAACTTAAATGGAAAATCTTCAAATTATGTAACCTTAATAGCCTTAAATTTCATGAGCAATAATAGTTCACTTAGTACCTTGTTTTAAATTTGTCGATTTAAGCTCATGTAATTAACATTTTCCTTCATTTTCTTTCTTTTTATTTTTTCCTCGCAATTGTACATTCTTCTTTTGGTCAATAATACGACCTCAAAATTATATGGAGAATGAGATATTATGAGTGCAAATGTTTGGTGAATATCACTAAAAATTTAATGTATAATTTATTTATTTTAATTTCATTAAAAATATTTGCTTAAAATTTGCACCCACTGTAAACAACACAAATCCTCCACACATCTTATAATGCAATTCATTGCCTTTTTTAAATAATGAATTTAAGCATGACAAACAAGAGTTTTTTAAAAAAAACATATAAGCAAATGCAAACAAAAAAAGCAAGAAATGTAACAATTTTCTTGTGAAAATTACAAAGTAACAACACCATGAATAATAAATACTATGGGCATTAATTGTAAGGCTCATATATTAATTGGCACCAAAGGACATGAGATTTTTGTACAAGTAATCAAAGCTTGATTGATGGGCATAATAAGGACAAAAGTTAGAATTAATGGCAAGCAATGGGTTTTGTTAGAATTAGTGGCAAGCAATGGGTTTTCTTAATTATTGCTTTAATTTTTTGCTTGAGGAAGAAGTTCTTCAATATCTTCTTCCCCCATTCAATCAAGATGAAAGTGTGTGCTCCTCAAAAGCAGCACATTATTTAGGGTTTAAGGGTAAAAGCAAAGCATGCTTTTAAAATAATAGTAATGAAAGTTTCATTGCATATATTTTTCATGTACTTAATCCCAAATGAACTCATAACTTAAATCCCCCATTGTAATATGTAAGTTATACTACTAACCTTTCAAATTTTAGTTATTCAATTGAGTTTTCCATGTGTGTTCTTTTGTTGTTTTTTTACTTTCTTTTCTAGTCCTTGAATGTAGTCTTGGCTTTGTGATCTTTGGTTTGTGCAAAACGAAGAAGTAAGGCATATTCTTGAGTCAAATGTGTATACATAATTTTGCTTCATGTTCTTGAGAAAGTAAGAGTAACCGTGTATCATGTATTGATGGCATTGATATCTAGAGTCAAGTGATTGATCTTTGTTTATTTTTCGTTGTTATTTTTTCTTTCTTTTAGAAGGCATGGTCTCATCAAACCAATATGTGAAGGTTTGAGATCATTTTGTTGCATTTTGTGGTGTAATTTTATTTTTGTTTTAAAAAACATGAATTTTGGAAGGGAGTTGATGTTGGGTTTTCAAAGTTTGATCATTTATTGCAAGACTTTGCAACCAACATTCAAGAGGGGATGAGACACCAAATGAGAAATGACAACCAAGCCCAACAACACATGACTTTTTTTTTAAAAACTCTAATAAATAATTAGTTAACAACTTAAATTGAAATTTTTTATGTCCATTTCATGTTATTTGCATATGTATGTTTAGACCAAACAGAGTTCCATAAATAACAATCAAGGCTATGCCTTTTTCACAACAATTTTATTTATATTTGAAGCCTTTGTTAAAATCTAGTTTAATATAGTTATTCATGAATGGGATTACAAATCCAATTGTTGGTCTCAAAGTTGACATATTCACAAATATTTGAGCCAAAATTTCAGCCAAAATCAAGGAAGGGATGTTGAGATTTTTAAAAACATCAATAAAACTCAAAAGTAGAGAATTAAGAAAGGGTCATAATGTTAACAACTAAATTATCCATTTGTAATTTTGTTGGGATCTTAATTGAAAATTTTAGGTTATTCCAACATCTTTAGTGTAACATGTAATTGGGTTCAATGGGAGTATGCATTTTCAGCACTCTATTTGCTTGGTTGAGTTCCTCACCCAAAAAACAAAGAGGCTCACTAAAAGAACCCAATCTAAAAGCTATGTTTCACAAATATGTGAATAATGCATTAGGTGCTTGTTCCTTAGAAAGGTGGGTCATTCAAGTTTGCATGGTGGTTCATGAAGGTTTCAAACTTTCAATACTCCCCCACCTACCCCACATGAAAATCATGTGGCCTTTACATTCAACCCATATAGCTAGTTTACAAGAACTTTTGGCAAAAAGTTTTGGGAAGTCATTATTTGTATTATTTTTGGAAACACTTGACATAAAAGGATATCTTTTAGTTTTCAATGAAATAATGACATATTTTTAATATATTTTAGGTAGATTCAAAGACATATTATATATTTTCATAATGAATTATAGGCACCCTATTTATATTGAAATAAATTATAATTTATTTTCTCAATAAGTTGCACTTTCTTTTTTTTTTGCATGTCATTTCAAATAAAATCAAAGTGACCTCCCCATGCAAAGCATATGGGATAACTTGTATGTTATTTTTGGAACAACTTGGGGAACCCATGGAAGCTTGGGAACATAGTTGAAAATATCATATGGAACATGTTGATGATCATGGTTAACATGAAAAACACATTGGAAGCAAGGACCAAAAATGGGAACTCTTCAAATGCCCACCCTTTTAAACATCAATATCACACGTATGATTAATGTTGGGCATTAATTAAATTTTTAAAGGGCAGGCCAAAAAACAATTTGGGCCTCACATTGTCAAATTTTTAGAAAATTGAATTTTACTTATTTATTATAGTTAGTAGTACAAAATGTTGAGCTATCATATCACATTCATAAATTGTAAGAAGACCTTGCATAATCATTGTCTATTTTCAAAATGGGGTTATTGGGCCCATTTTTTGGAAGATTTAGTTACTTTTGACAATATTTGTCAATTATCAATCATAGGTTTGATATCAATATTGACTATTTATACCAATTGATATAATAGTAAATGGACACCTATGTCAATAGTAGTGCATCATCATAGTCACTCATCAAATGACATTATGTCTATGTTTGTTCATAATGTATGGTGTTACTTAGATTAGAATTTAGATTCATAGATAATTTCTAGTGGTTCTAATTCTCATATACTATTTCTTTTTGGGTAGTCTAATTTTGTAAATACCCATATACAAACACTAATAATGTCACCTATGTTATTTTCCTAGTGTGAACTAGTTACCCAACTAATTTATTTTTCCAAATGAATCTTAAATTCTAAGTATATTGCACTTTAGGTATGATAGGTACAAAATTATTTGCAAGAAACCCCATTCATCAAGGGTTTTCCAACAATATCAAAAGCTTGCCCCAATTTCCTTAAAGATTTTGAAATTGTAATTTTTTATTGTCATTGAAATTTTAATGGTTGAAACAATCAAATCTTCAATAACACTTGCAATGCACGGTTAATACTACGAATTCCCCTTTGTGTATCTTTATTCACCCATGTTTTTCTAATGCACCAAATGCACAACCAAAGGCCTCCTGGTTTGGGAAACTTGAACATGAAAACAACAAATAAACTACCTTCCTTAATTATGGTAATAACACAAAAACAAACAAACAACCTTCCTTCAAAGTAGGATTTTACACCTATTTTTCAAAAAATAATTTCATTTTAAAGTCAAATATAAATCAAATGCATACAACATGTGTACATATTTTTTGAACTTATTGTCATTTTGTTGAAATTTTATAAAATGTTACAAAATGTATATATATATATATATATATAATCATTAGTTAGTTTAATTTTTAATTCCATCTATTTCATACTTGTGTTTTTTTCATTGTAGAATCGTTATTCTATTGATAATGATTCATTAAAATTGGTTTAAGTAGGACCACTATAAGGTTTCATGGTGTTTTGTCTTGGTTTAACCCATTCCCAAATAAAGAGACATTGAAATGCTTCTTTTTCAAATCAATGTTTTTAAAAGCTTTTCTCTCCAACACTATATTCACAAGCAAAATTTCAATAGTTTCACCACTAATTTGCATTTCATTATTTTCCAATTGATTTTGAGTTCAATTCAATTGAATCTTAACCCAATTGTTGAATTGAATTTAGTTGACTTGGAATTCAATTCAATTATAATTCTAATTGATGTATTTAAATACAATTCAATTCAAGATGCATGCAATGGACATGGGGTATGGTATAAATAAGTATTGAAACAAAGCTCTGAATCAATCCACTTCATGTTTAATCATGCACACCTTATTATTATTTTCTCGCAAGGTATGCAATAATTCTAGAGTTCATATGACTAAACTCAATGTAGCCAGGGACTATGTAAATTAATTAAAGTTATTGATTCATGATCACACATTGCATTATAAAACAAATGTCCAATTCATTTGATATAGATAACACCTAACAAGTATTATGTTTTTGACTTGTCATTCCATGATTATGTTACAACTTTAAAATTACACCCTAATCAACAAGTTTTATGAAAATAATTTTTGAAAACATGTATACATTCTAAATTTGTTCATAATTGTTAACAACTTTTGTAGTTGATATTAAATGTATGCTTGACATTCAAATGTATCACAATTGTTGATTTATGTGTGGTTGTGAATATTGTTGTGTTAACATAATAATAGACAAATTTCATTGATGATTGTATTCATATTCACAGGTACTTTTCAAATGCAACAAATGTTAATATTCTCAAAAACCTATATTTAATCAAGCTATTGAGTGTAAGCTTGCTCACAAATTTATGATAGATTTTAGTGAATAATTTGGAAGCTCTTTAGTCAAACAATTGTTAATGATTGACTTGTGCAAATTGAAATAATTTCCATGCATGTCAATTTACAATTACAAATATGAACTTAATAATTTTATGTGAAGAATATAAGTTAATATGCACGACCAACTTTTAAATAGTGTTAATGAATTTAATTCATTAGAACCAAGACATTTTGTAAAAAGTTATTCATATATACTAATCTTTAAAAGCCTCCAAAGAAGAATTGGGAATACTTTCTATCCCTCAAAATTAATCATCTTTGGATAAGAAATTATAATTTCTCTATCATGGCCTTGAGAATGGAAAATCATTTAAATAATTTTATTGATTAAAATTTACTTTAAATTTCAAAATAATCATTACAAATTTTTAAATGGAACGTTATGTTTAATGAAAAAAAAAAGATGAAATTTGGATGCAATTTCAAACTCATAGAATTAATGTTGTGCATTAACACAACTTCTAGATAGACATTGTGTCTAGGGTTGAAAGATTTCTTGGGGTGCTATTGTATAAAGTATAATATGCAAAGGGATTTTTTAAAAATCATTTGAAACTATGTTAAGTTGTTCCCTATTATGATTTCAGCTCACATTTTAAAATCAAAAAATAACTCCAAATGTGAGCAAAATTTAAATGAAAATGATTCCCAAATGTTTTTTCACGGCCAATATTGACTACTTTAAAATCATTCATTTTTTTCTATGGGAATCAAAAGTTCAATTATTTCTAGCAAAATGATTTTAAAATTGAAAATGAACAAAAATGGTAAAAATAACAAAGAGTGAAACAACAAGGATTAAAATTCTTCCATAATTTCATCCCATTCAAATGAACTTTCAAATTGCTTTAACTCTTCTTCTAACTTTAAATCATTTTACTAAACGTATGATACAAATTTAACAAGATATGCTTAAGACACTTAATTTTGATTTTCAAATTATTTTTGGAGGGAAAGGATTTAAGATTTAGTTCTTGATTAAGATTAAGTTGGAGATCATCACACACACACAAAAACTTAGAAAGTTGCAAGAGAATAATGATAGAGACACAATATGTAGTTCTAGAGTTCTATTGGGTTGTGAACCACATATTTTCATGTTTTCAATTTTGACGTTTGCATTCTTATACTATAGATGTTTGATATTTTCAATTTTAAGTAAAAGAAAAAAATAGCATATTGGTGATGAAACAATGAGTAAACTCTAAATCTATTTTGTTTTTTAACGATAATAATTAAAATATGATCACATATTATAATTATCAAGAATAATCCAAATTCTAGGAAATAATGAAACAACAACAATGATGAAATGAATGTGTGAATAAAGTTTGAGAATTAATTTAAATGGTTTAAAACAACATGTTGTATGTGAATTAAGTGTAATTATGTGCATAATCTATAATGTTTGTTAATAGCCAAAGAGTAAATCATAGTAGAATTTGTGCCTACCATTCGGCGACCATCGTAAGGACAAAATCTTTTTTTGTGAAGAAAAAACACATGAAAAACTACTGAGAGTGGTTTGGATTTATTTGGGAATGTTGTTTTCTATAAATGTCAAAATTTGAAAGAAGACAAATTGTTTTTGAAAATCTTGATATTTAAATTTCTTGCAAGTAGAAGATGAAGGTTTAACTAGTGGTGAAGGCTATAAGGATTGAAGTCGGAAGCATAAAAGCATTTGAAGGAAATTGAAGATTGACAAATCAATATGAATTGGATGGTAACTTGAAGTCTACAAAGGCAAATGGATCAAGAAGCCAAACAACAAAACATGAATTCAAATCTTGAACAGAATTGAGATGCAAAACAAGAATTGTATGAAATGCCAAACATGGGTATAGTTTTGGAACCAAGAAATTTGTGAACAAAAGAATGACCCACATGACATTGCGTGTTTTTAATTGGAATTGGATCAAGAAGAGAAGTTTGGGGGTTCGTGAACACGCCCTGGTTACAAAAGGAGATCTTTAGTGAGGGGGATCCAACCTAATGTATACCCAAAAGAAGGGGTTATCCATGTTTTCCAAGTGTCATGTGTAGTTCAAGAACATTAGGAAGGGAGGAATATAAGGACAAATTATTAATGGTGGACCCTAGAAATTCCTCAAATTCAAAATTTGTGAATAGTTGGAGTGATTACAACAAGCACACAAGCTTACCATTTGTGTACCAATTAACATTGCAAGAGTATCATGAGCCAATAAAAAATTGGGAGGTAAAAAACAACTATGATCCCAACATTCCAAAATGGGTAAATGCAAATTACAAAAAAACATTTATGTACAATGATGCGTAGCGGAACATTTTGGAGGAAACATTGCTATTTCAATTGAATGACAAAAACAGAAGAATTGAAAGAAAAAGAAAGAATCCAAAACATAGAAATTATGATCATGTGGATCAACCAGGTTGGCTCAAACTTTTTTTAGAATTTGTGTTTTTTATAAAGTTAGAGGACATGGGATCATAATATGTCCACAAATTGATAGTGAAGTGTGGGATGGATTTGTTAGATATGTGGGGAACATATGTTGGACATAAACTTTGTAGAATAACCATAATAAAAAGAGCAAATTCAAAACAATGTAAAAGAAATGATGTAGGAAATTGTTTTGGTTGACGAAGAATTTGTACAAAACAAACCAATGATTCATAATTCTCCTAGTGTGAGTATAGCATAACCTTGTTTTGTAAGATTAGATTCCATACCATAGAGTGTATATACAAATGTCATGCAATTTGGAGCTAGGCTTTCTAAAGAATTAACACCATTACCAAGAATGTTTAGAATCATGAGTGAGATACCTCAAATGCTAGTCAATTTTTCAAAACGAAAAAAAAAAAAAGTGTGCTACCAAATATAGTTATAGTAGTGTGTGAGTTTAAACAAGAGCATGAACCAGTAAAAAAAAAAAGACAATCTAAAAGTGGTCAAGGTACATATCAAGTATCGATGAATCTTCAATTTGGAGGATGTGTAAACCAAATTCATAGAGTTCCAAATAGGGTAATAATGCCTATTTCAAGACCTCAAACAATCTACACAACACCAATTACGATAACATAAGCAAACAAATGTAAGGGATGGCCACCACCAATTCCAATGAACTATGAAGGACAAAAAAGCAAATCAATGATAAGTCCTAACATTGGGATTTTAGTAGCAAAACCATACTAATTAGCTTTGAAGTATCCATGCTATAAGAAATAGGCAAATCTAGATGCCCATGTGAAGGTGTTCAATGTAGCTGTAAAAACAAATGAAGAACCATTTGGGGGTACATCATCAATGCATTCAATTATACATTGAAAGAGATGGCATTAGATTGGTGTCATAATTACATGTCAAAATTTCTTGACTGTAGTTTTTTTAAGCGAATGTAAACATTCAATAAATGTCATTAAAAGACCTAGAATGAATAACAAATCTACATGGAGATCAAGAATATCAAATAAAGAGCAATTAAGTAGGTCAAACTATAATATGGGTGCATATAGAAGTTGGTTCATGGATTGCAAACACCAACCATAGATAATTTTGTAACCATTGTGTTTCGGGGGATTATAATCCTATATGATGATTACAATTACAATAATGAAACAAATTAAAATACAATAGCATAAGGAGGCACTTTTATTGTGTGAAGAAAGAATGACACGTATAGAAGCCCAAAGTGTTCTTTTTGGGTCAGCCTGCCCTACAACAAACCCATAGCTTCCTAGTAGAGTGCGAGAGATTACCTTTTGATTTACCAGAAGCAAAAGAAGAATTGGTCGCGGGCAGGTTGAAGAGAGCTTTAATGGGCCCCTTTGGCGGGCTTCCTCTGTGGGGCCGAAATCCACGCGATATTTCTAAAAAGAGATATTCCAAATCCACTTTTTTTCCTTCTCTAGAGGGAGAAGAAGTGGGCATTAAAAAATTTTGTGAGAAATTTCTTCTAAATCATTGGTGTGACTGTCGAAATCACGAGCATCAGCGTGTAAGTTCCAAATCCAAGTGGTAGTATTGGGACCTTTAGCTAAAGTCCTTGAAAAATGTCCCGGTTTAGCCCATTTTTCAAAAGAAGTTTTTACAGGATCCCTTTCCACCAAAATCTTGACTTCTAGTTCTGGTGAACGAATAGTCATCGAGGTTCTCCTCTCTTAAGACGCACTTCGAAATGTAATACCTCTTTTTCTCTTTTATAAAAAAAACTCCTAAGCTTCCGCATCTTCTTTGCCATTCCAACGCGACAGGCTAAAGAGAGGAAAGATTGCTTCTGGAAAAGGCGCCTAATAACAGATACAGTGGAGGCGGGGCCTGTAGCTCAGAGGATTAGGCAAATGCTCTACGCCTTCTAGGAGCTATGCATTATTAGTACTGTAGATTAGCAAAGTTGTAGTAGCATTGAAACCATAGATGGAACCAGGGAAGACTAACAAACATTGCACAAATTGTAGTAGAAATAATCACAATGTAGACACGTGAAAAGTGAAGAAGAAAAAATAGCCAACTGTACTAATGATAAAAGCTACCACTCAAAATTAGACAATCCAAAAGTTTAGATCATATGCATGCATATTTGTGGTTTGATCAATGGACAGAAGATGATAAACTGTCTAAAATTTGTAGAGATGTAAAAGCTATTCCAAGGCAAAAAAACATCAAACACAAGTGGAAAATTAGTACTTGATGTTAAAACAATCACTGTAAAAGTGAATGTAATGGATGTAAATGTCATTACTAGAAGCAGGATCACAAAAGAGCTATAGAACCATAATTGTTTTCTATAGGCATCATTAGTCTACCATATACATTTCAATTTGTAAGAACCACAAAGTCCAATCGTAGATATATTGGAACAAAGAATGGTAATACACAATTGAGCAATACGTACAAAATTTGTTTCAATAAATGGGCAAACTACAAATAAACATGAACTAGTAGTTGTTCTAGAAGAAAAATATATCCATAAACCTATTACAAACATTAGCTAGGGAATGTTCAAATAGATGAAACTCTAACAAAAGTTGAGGTTCCAAAATTATAGATAATTAGATGGACATTAACAAAGGAACATTAGTTCACAAAACTCAATTTGGGGATTAAGGAGGACCCATACATGGTGAAGATGAATTCTCAATTACACCTAAAAAAGGTATTAGAATTGGGGGAACTTTTCCAAGAATACAAGGATGGCTTTGCATGGACATACAAAGATCTGAAGGGCATTCCACTAGAATTAGCTCAACATTGAATTGAATTGGATAATACAACCATACCACCGGCACATCATGCCATGTATAGGTTAAATCCAAATTATGCTGCAATAATGAAACAAGACATTAATAAACTATTAGTAGTTGGTTTTATACAACCTATGAGGCCACATGGCTATCACCAATTGTGGTAATGCCAAAGAAAACTGGGAAGTTCAAAATCTCTGTGGACTTCAAAAAGTTGAATTCAATAATGAAGAAGGATCTTTTTCCATTGCCATTCATACATGAGGTACTAAACATAGTGGCAAAATGTGAGGCCTATTCATTTTTGGATGGATATTATAGGTACCATCATATATCCACAACTACACAAGACAAATACAAGACAACATTTGTCATGGATTGGGGATCGTTTATTTGGAGGGTGATGCCTTTTGGAATGAAGAATGGACCTCCAACATTTCAAAGAGTTGTCACAAAAACATTTAGAGAATATCTCGACAATTTCATGAAAACATCCCTAGATGATTTCATAGTGTATATAGTGACACTGAAACTGACTTGGAAAAGCTTAAATTGTGCTTTCAAAAGTGTAGGGAGTACTAAATTAGTTTAAGCCCAAAAAAATACACTTTCATGGTATTTTTTGGAATGATTCTTGAATTCAATGTTTCAAAGGAGGGTAAATTGCTTGATCCAAAGCAAATACATGCAATAATGAACACTAGTGGTAACCCTTGCCTGCAAGGCACAAACGGTTTTCAAGTGTGGCACATTTCAAGTGGTCGTAAGGTTACTTCAAACTTGGAACACCCATTAAGTTGGAGCTAAAATAAAAGCCCGGCTAAAATATGGAGGAAGGAGGCATCCATCCATCCATCCACTCATTCATCCATTCATCCCAAGGTTGAGGGACCCTATAAACCTTATAAGAGACCTTACAAACCCAAACCCTCCCTTATCTCCGATTATTTCATCACTCCTTGAAACAAATATTTGCCGGAGAAAGAAAACCCCCAAAAGAAAAAAAAGGGCGCTCAGAGCAGCTGGAGGCCCCCATTTCTCAATGTGAAAAAATATGTTTCCACCAACGGACCCCTCCCTGTCTGCCCCCCCCAAAGCAACGTCCTTTAGAGTCGGACAGGCTCGGCACCAATCACACGGCAGTATTGTTTATTCTCTGTCCAATGGTCTCTCGCCTCCTCACCCATCAGTTCCCCCCCCCAACGGTCCATCCCACCCCATGTGTAACTTCCCAACTCACCACTTTTACCCCAACACAATACTTACCCCTGAAAAACATCATTCCACCCGTCCGATTCCCGATCCAACGCTCTTAACTCACTTTATCACATCTTTATTCCTCTCCACCCCCCATGGTAACTTAAAGTAAGTTAAAGTAAGATAAAAATTGACAGACTAACAGACTAAGGGTGACGACGCGATCGATGGCTGGCGTGTGTCTCTCCACCACCACGACTCGCAGCGCCAAAATTATACAGAGGCCGGTTTTGCCATAGAATGCTTTTGCAGCAGAATTGTCGTGTCACAGACAGACGCACGCACAGACGTAGTGAATTAATATAGTAGATGCATATACCACAAAATTCATTATAGATTCAAGTGTTCAATGGAATGGTGCAATTTATAGAGGTTTCATTAAGAATTTTACAACAATTATGGATCCAATTATTAAGCTCACAAAGAAAACAAAAGGTTTTATGTGGATGAGGAAAGTTAAAAAGCTTGGGAATTCATAAAATAGAAGTACATTGAAACACTGATTTTAATACCATTAAATTGGGAAAAAGAGCTCCATGTTCACATAAATGTATCATTGTTGGTTGTGGGAACCTTACTAGCACAAAACATAACAAGGAAAAATGATCAACCAATAATGTATGCTTTTAGACTTTTTAATAACGTAAAGTAAAATTACAACACCATAGAAAGGGAAGCTTTAATTATGATTTTCGCACTACATAAGTTTGGACATGATTTGTTGGGAAATAAATTTGTGTTCTATGTTGATCATATGGCTTTAGTTTACTTAGTAAGAAAACCACAAGTCTAAGGGAGAATAACTAAGTGGTTATTATTGTTTCTACAATATGATTTCACAGTAGTTTACAACTCGAGCAACACTCATGTAGTTGCAGATGCCTTGTCTAGATTGCCCAATACCACAAAACCCATAGGAGTCCTAGAACAAACTACAAATGTGAGTTTGTTTTTCACAAAACCAAAATGGTTAAATGATGTTTTAAAACTTTTTAAAAACAGAACATATGGAAGATTCTTTGTATACATGACAGAAGCAAAGGTTAGCTAGAAGGGTTGAACTTTCTATATTAAGAATGGTGTTATGTATAGGATGGGATAAGACAATAGATTAAGATGATGCATGTCAACCATAGAAGCATAAACAACGATGAAGGAATTGCATGAGGGAATAGTAGGAGGACATTTTGCAATAGAAATAACATAGAAGAAATTTTTGGATATAGGGTATTAGTGACATACAATTTATAGAAATGTCAATGATTATTGTAGATCATGTGACATGTGTTAGTGCATTAGAGGGTTGGCTACATAAGGTTTGGCTAAGTTGGTCACAACTCTTCCAAAGGAACCATTTATGAAATGGGGGTTTGATTTTGTGGGACCAATAATACCAACAAGAAGGTATATAGGGAACAAATACATATTAGTGGCCACAAATCATGCAAAAAAATGGATGGAAACTAGAGCATTATGAACAAATAATGTAATAGTGACAACAAATTTTTTGTATGAGTGCAGATTTATCAAGTTTGGATGTCCACTAATTATAGCCATAAATTAAGGTGTGCATTTTATTAATGATGTTATTAAACATTTGATATATCATTTCCTACTGAAACATGTCAATTCCACTATTTATTAGAGTCCATTAACAAAGTGTTGGGAACATTGTTGACTAAATTGGTTAGTGAAAATAAAGCTCATGAATTTGGAGTATAGATGGAACTAATTGGAAGCACAATTTAGGTGATAAAGTAGGTAATATTTGAGGGGGGAAAAAGGAGTAAAACATAACCACCGAATGAGGTCACAATTCTTCAAATGAGTACAATCATGCTAGTAGGATTGAAAGCAACTGAAGTTATAACATGAACATAGGTAGAGGTGTAGAAAGACATGTTAACAATTCAAAATGAACAAAGAATGACCATAGATGGTTCACATAGTGAACTAAATGATAGATGGTTTTTTCATTTATTATAACAAGGATTTTGAGGACTAAATTTGGAGTAGAAGGAGGGTAATGTTACTGGTGTACGATAGAGATTTAATAAGACACGATGAAAACTTTTTTTTTTTTTTTTTTTTTTAAATTTTTTTTGGAAGGAAAGGATTTAAGATTTAATTCTTGATTGAGATTAAGTTGGGGGTTATCACACACAAACACACACACACAACTTAAAAAACTGTTGGAGAATAGTGATAGAGACACAATATGTAATTTTAGAATTTTGTTAGGTTGTGAACCACATATTTTCTTGTTTTCAATTTTGTTTTTTACATTTTATACAATGGATTTTTGATATTTTCAATTATGAGTAAAGAAAATAGTAGCATATAGGTGAAGAAACGATGAGTAAACTTTGAATCTATTGTGTTTTCTAATGATAATAATTAAGATATGATCACAAATTCTGATTATCAAGAATAATCCAAGATTTGGGAAATAATGAAATAGTAACAATAATGAGATGAATGTGTGAATGGTTTAGAGCAATATATTATATTTGAATTAAGTGCAAGTGTGTGCATAACCTATAGTGTTTGTTAATAATAGAGAACAAATCAAAGTATAATTTGCACCTACTAGGTCCTTTTCAATTAAATCCACCAAATTAAAAGGTGATTTGCAACCAACCCTTGAATCATTAAGCCAATTCTTGCTCACAAATATCACCCTCTCCAAATTGGTTGTTTATAAATGACTTTTAAAAAAATTGTTAGTATGTTAACTAAAGACAAAATCCTATGTGTTTCAATTTGAAATCTTATAATACCTAATGTTTGGCAAGGCAAAAAAAACAATAGTGGGAAACATGGTTTTGTGGTTCTCCCACTAGTAAAAGGCCATTTGATATCCTTAATGTCCATTTGTTATCTTTTGAAAATCTACAACTAGAGCCTACAAGTTCTTTCATTGGCTCATTAATGCTAAAAATTCATTTTAAAAAATCTAGATTATAATCTTCTTTAGTTGTTGGATCTACACAACCAACTTTAGATTCTAACACAAGACATAAATGTGTATGAATCCTACAAACAACAAACATATTTACTATCGTTAAAATGTTACCAAGTTTAATAAGTTTTTTTGAACTTGGAACATAAAAAATGTTTCATTGAAGTGAATGGAAGGATAAACTATTAACATCCAAATGAAAAAAACAAAAAATTACGAGAAGCATAGTTTGAAAGTTGTACATGAAAAATAATTCAATGGTGGATCCAAACTCCTTGTTCCCAAACTTGCACAAAGTAGGGGGGGGGGGGGGGGGATATACTAAAATGACAAGTAGCAACAAGAGGAACTAAACAATAGCAAAAGGTGTTGAGCAACAACACAGAAAGAATTAAACAACAAACATGGAGCTAGGTTAGAAAGGTATTTGAACTTGGAGGAATCAATTGGCAACAAGAGTAGCAAAACAATAACAAGAGGAACTAATTAGTAACAAGAAAAACCCAAACAACAACAAGAGGGGTTGAACAACCATAAAAAAGGACTCAAACAAGTAGTAATGTTACAAGATGGATTGAACAATAACACAAGAAAAGTTGAACAAATCAAATAAAAATTTCAGTTACAAGCAACAAAAGAAAAACAAAACATTACAAAAAACAAAAGATTTTTTGAACTTTAAATCATCACAAAACTCTAACACAAATCAAAAGCACAAACAAATTGAATAATGAAGTGGGGCATAAATGATTTATTTTGTTTCTAGAATGTGAATAAAAATGGAAAAGAAATTTCAATGTTTAATAGATTTGGTGATGTCACTTGAAACCCTATTTATTTCATTTGGAAACCCAAGATACCTATATGAGAACTAAAAACTATACCATGTTCTATTTAAATACCCTATCATGGTATCCTTCTTTTGAAATTTAAATAAAAAGGCAAGGTCTCAAGGGTCAATTCTCACCCTAGTGAGAGCATGTAAGTCGAATATCAACTTGGATATCAGTATGAATGATATTTAGCAATTTTTGTGGTGAGAATTGGCCTAAACTTTTAGCTAGTTCTCATTTCATTTTTGATACTTAACCAACATTAACCCTATTAAATAATCAAAAAACATGAAATTGGGGAATTGAGAAGGTACATTAACATCTTGGAGAATAAAACCTTATGGCTAAGGGGAAAAAATTGGATTTTTGGAATGTACTCTAATAGTTAAATAAACATCTAAATATTGATTTAAGCTTCACTTTGAAAATGTGAAAAAAGGTAAGAATAATTGTAAAAAAGATGGAGGTTTATCAATTTAATATCTTCTCCCCCTCCTCAATTTTATTTCCTTCATATGTTCTCACACGGTTTCCAATTTCATTGTTATTTATGTTAATCTCAAATTTGATTTTAGTATATAACATGGACATGTCATTGTGTTTTCTCATGTTTCTTTTTGGAAAGGTATCGAAACAATATTTATTTTGACTAATATTTTTTTGAATTACTTGCATAATGCCCCACTTGAAACCATGGATTCTTGATAAATCCATAGATTTTCCATTTTTACATTTGAAATGAATCAAAATAGACTTGTACATTTGCCAATTTCTCCATTTGATAATGGGGACTTTTCAAAAATGTTTTTGATTTTTTTCCACTAATTCAAGCATTGAAAATTAGACCATTGAAAACTTGTTGTTTATCAAAATTCCACTAATGACCAACGGTAACATTGAAGCTAGTTGGGGGGTGTGTGTGTGTGGGGGCAACTTTAGGATGGGTCAATAAGTCCTTTACCTGAATAAATTTTGATTTGGAATTTGCTATGATTGGAATGGAAACATGTATTTTCAAAGTTTTTTTTTTCAACACCATAATCACAAATGATGGAAATGACAAGCAAATTTCAATACCTTCTTGCACCAATTTGTATCCCATTTCCCTTTAATTGAATTTGAATTGAATTCATTTGGATTTAAATCCAATCGAATTTGAATTGAATTCAACTATAATTATAATTCAATTGAATTTGAGTTCAATTGGATCTAAATCCAATCAAATTAGAATTAGAATTCAATTGAATTTGAGTTCAATTCCAATGGAATTTGAATTCAATTGAATTTTGATTGAAATGTAATAAAATAAAATTCAAGTCAAGTTGCATACAATGCCATTCATTATTTTCATTTGGATGGAACTTAATTTTCCATTTTTTTCCATCATTTCATCATCACTAGGAATGGATACCTGCACAAGCCCAAGTTAAATCGTTGGGGAATGCAAATTAACACATTTGAAACTTTAGTGTCATTTTGTTGATAAATAATATTATAGCTTACTAAAAAGTGCGTATTAAATTATAAATATATGTAATTTTAATTCAATTTAATTTTAAATACCATAATTTATTTTTATCTTTGTGCCTTTTCTCATCATTGAATTGTTATTGAATTAATAGGAAATAATTTTTTTTTGCAAAAAAAAGAAGAAGAATTGCATTACATATTGTTTTAAAACACATGATTTATTCCTTCATTGTAGGGTAAGGCCTTTAGAGGAAGGTATTCCTAAATAAGGGACTGAAATGGCCCTTAAAATGCCACAACCCTAAAGTTTGAGTACTTCTCCAAGAGACTTAGCATGCTTAAAGGCCGATGCACTTTACAAACTCTGGAATGCACCAAAACATGCAGAAACATGCATTGTCGTTGCAACAGCAGCCATATTCCACCCCATAAAGTGCCATACATTCTGTAGCAATGTGTCTTCAGTTACACTGAAATGTGCCCATGAGGTAAACAAGGCGAAGGAAGTCCACAATTCGGTGCAGAATTGTTGTCTTCTACCTCAAATCGTCCATCCACAATTCTGCGCGGAATTGCTGTCTTCTACTGCCCATCCTTCCACAATTCTGTGCAGAATTGTCTTCTTCTACATCATGTCGATTCACATTTCAGTGGATAATTGTCACTTCCAACCTCTCGTCCATTACAAAACTGCCTGAAGGAAAGGATTCACAATTCCCTTTCTGCAGAATTGCTGTCTTTAACAAGTCCATAGTCTGTACATCGGCAATTCCGTGCTGAATTGTCATGTTCCACTTCACGTCCACCCACAATTCCGTCCAGAATTGTCATTTTCTACCTTACGTCCATCCATTTCGTGCAGAATTGTCATCTTCCACCTTACGTCCATCCACTTTTCCGTTCAGATGGGCGTTTCGACCTCTTCGTCCATTACACAACTGCCGGCAGTAAGGGTCTACGACTCTGCGCAGAATTGTCGTCTTCTACCTGACATCCATCGAAAATTCCGCACAGAATTGTCATCTTCTACCCCTGGTCCATCCACAATTCTGCGCAGAATTGTCGTCTTCTACCTCTGGTCCATTTCACAACTGCCGGAAGGCAGGTGCGGGCGATGTTGCTGAAGTGCACAGTAGTAGTAGCTCGCAATGGCGCCCAAGAAGGACGCTGCCCCCAAAGCCGGACCCAAGGAACCCGAAAAGCCTGTTACTCCACCTGGTTTGTTTGTTTCTCCCATGCCTTCCTTCATCCTTCTTCGGTTTTTTCATGGTTTGGTCCTTCTCAGATCACGTGGTTTCTTTCGTCTTGTACATTTCGTGGTAGCTTGCTCATTATAAATTCGCCAAGGAGAGAGAGAGAGAGAGAGAGAGAGAGAGAGAGAATTTGATTTTAAACGCAACATCATGTTTGGTTTGGGAGGATGACAGAACCAACCGAGGGTATTGGAAAGTTTTATTATCCAACAGGAGCGACCTACGGTACTCAATGAAACCACGCATGATCTGATCTGATACAGACTTTGTCTTTTTGTTCTGTTAATTGTGTTTTCATTCTGGATCGATGTCGCTTAGAGTTCCATTTCATTCCTGGGGATGCTTAATGACGGAGAAGGTTTGGCTTCACGGATCCTGTTTGTGCAGAAGGAGGGTGGAAATTGGTGCCAGAAACGCCAAACGTAGGCGCAGACGTTGTAGCAGGGAAAGGCAACATAGCCGCCGGCAGCAAAGCTCCCGCTGCGAAACCAACAACAGCTAAAGGCGCAGCAGAGCCACCTGCCGCGGTCATAGCAGCAACTCCTCCAGGTCATTGCATGGAACTCATGTTATAGATGCAGACTTTTTGTCCCTGGATTCTTTTCTTCATTCTGAAATGCAAAAAACAGAAGAAGAAAGGTGGTCATGGAACTCATGTATATGCAATTGGAGATGGCTTTGCAGAGAAGAAAAGACCTAATCGACAGCGCAATGGAAAGGGCCTGTACATAGAGGGTGATTATCAGTATGAAGGTGACTGGCTTGATGACAAGATCCATGGCACAGGTATGCCTTGTCACCTTGCTGAGAGTGTGTGACCCATGCCTGTAAAACTTGCATATATTGTTATGAGATTTTCTTTCTGGTCATAGCTTCTATCAAATGTAAAGAATGGTTAGGGGAGCTTGCCTTTGGTTACTAGGTTGTTTCAAGTATGCCAGTGGAGCTTCATATGAGGGGCAATGGGAGAATGACCAATACATGGGAGTTGGTGTCTATAAGGTTCTCACTCTTGTTTGCCTTTGCCAGTAAAAGCCAAATCTGTGGCATAGCAGTTTGTCATGGAGATGTATTCTTCTTCTTCCCTAATGTAAGAGGTTGTTAGACTGTTGCTGAAATTGCAATGCATATGAAGGTGATTGTGCATGGCTGTTGGAAGTTGCATTCACAGTAGTAGTTGTGATAGAGAGCAGTTTGTCATAGAATGTATTTTTCTTCTACTCCAATGTAAGAGTTTTGACTGCTGATGAATTTGCATTGGATATGAAGATGATTTTTCCTCTGATTGTTTGCATGGCTTGTCAGAAGTTTGCCTTGACAGTAGAAGCCAAATTCATGATGGCAATGTGTGTGTGTGTGTGTGTGTGTGTGTATGCATGCATGCATTTAGTGGCCCAATGGTGCAATGTATTCTGGAGAGTGGAGAGAAAACAAGATGCATGGAAATGGAACTTACGTAGACAAAGAAGGCAACACCTGGGTTGGTCAGTTCTTCAATGGCACTGGCCCTGGCCTTGTCTGTGAGATAGTTTGAAGAAACCATGGATGAATCAGAGCTTTTACCATGAACCAGAGCTTTCCATAAGAAGCTTTGTTGAAGGTGATGACCTGAAACATCCACAGAAGACCAGCTATGTATATCTTTTGCAAACTTCATTTCCCAAGTTCTCAGTGTTATAGCAGAGAGGTACTCTAGAATACCAATTGTCCAACATCTATTAGTCTTTATGCAGATCTGAAGTCTTAGGGTTTGCTGTAATGTCCACTTTCCCATCTCATCAACACCAGGGAAGTATGTACGATCTGAACCATGGCACTAGAATTATAACTAGGATTGGAGTTAGAAGTAGAATGCACCCAAACCTGAATCACAACTAGACAAAGAAGATGTCAAAAATGGTCTGCAAGCAAAGCTTGACTTTGAGAAATGAAAAAGTATCATATCAGTGTAATCATCTGTTTTTCTTGGTAGAAGAAAAACTAGAAGGTTTGCCCTACACTAGATTGCCCGCATCAATAACCTAAATCCTTAAATGCAATTCTTGTAACGATTGCAATTGCACCGAAGGATTTGCAATTCCTGGACTTGACTGGTACTGTGTCCCACAAATATGGTGCCTGCCTGTACATTGAGTAAACTGTGAGTGCAGAAAGCAGGATAGCAGGATAGCATTCAGCTTTTTTGTTGAGATTCCAATCAAGTATGAGATGAAGAAAGGGTGGCCAATTTGTGCTGAGCTGCTCTCTCAGTACTTAAGAGCTCAGCAGATGCCCACCGCAAGAATCAAGCAGCAAGGCAATGCCTTCACCATTCACAATCTGCTCTAGACACCTGAGCAAGGTGAATACAACAGCTGCAGACTTGAGCCAGGATTGGTCAAGTGCCAGTACTTGCCAGATACTAGAACTCCAGCTATGACAGCAATTTGTGATATCTACTTCACCCTAACCAAAGTCACATCTTTTGTAGACAGGAATGTGTATACTTCGATCCTGTTCAGCTTCAGTTTCTCCAAAGAGTACAGGTGACAGGGATCATGGCAGCCCCAACGAAAGCTCGAAAGTAGATGCTGGCCATCAACAGTGTATGCATCCTCCCCCCACAACTGTGCCTCATCTAACAACTGTACCACCTGCCTCCTATCCACACACACAATGTTTACAGGCCCAGATTTGCATAGATTTTGCAGATGCAGGAAGCATGGTGTCTGCATGACTTCTCATTCAGTGATTCCTTGTACAATGCTTGTATCCTCTGTGCAACTCCTCTTGATGTCCACATACCAAAGAGCAGGCTCACCACCTGAGGTAATCTTCAGGTGCATTTATCAACCCCCTGCATTTGTTGGTACATATGCAGATGCAAACCACCAAAGCCTTCCTCGACAGCTGCAGTTAGGCAGACATCTTCAACTAATATAGTCTCTAAAAGGTGCTTCAGACATGAACCAGGTCAATCAAACAAACCTTAATCCAGACATGCCCAGGAAGACACTTCTATTGCTTGGATACAAGGATTTTGAACATGATTCCCAATACAAAGGTACAAAACAGACTTGGCATGCTGAGTTGTATGGAAGACCATAAGGTGTAGATAGGTTGCACTGTACGTCCTTGCATATATAGTGTGAAGGGAGTGAGAAGACTGTTCACAAACAAAGAAAGATAAATGTACCATCCACTTTATCATCAAGTGGCTGGCAATGTTGAACACCTCAGAAAAAGAAGCCTGTCATCTACAAAGTACAGGAGCAAAAATGAATTTTTACTAGCTGAAAGCAGTTGCAACAAGAAGTGGGTCTCAGAGAAGAGTACAATTTGAGAGTACATACTCAATAAATTCTGATTTTGCTTGGTGAATTGACTGCTCCATTCTATGGTACAAAAGAATTCAGTTCAGGGGAAGGTCAGGAACTGAAAGGTTGTAGCAACCTCACCCCACCTACAACGGAATGTAAACAAATGACAAAACACATTGTTATTGCCACAACCGACTTATCGACTGCAGCCTTTGTCAAATTGCCAACCTGCTGCAACTTAACCCCTATGACAGACCTCTTTGCCATTTCCCTTTCTTCCTGCTTCATAGGCTCCTTTTCCTTTGTCTTTTTGCCATGAAAAGAAGCTGTAAACCTGCCAATTAGAACCTCAATAAATGACCTTACCCCTTCTGATGTCATGGTACCTGCAACCTCCATGATTAACTTCCGGTTGCTAGGCACTGCCAGAACTCTGGAGAGTGCATCTATCCCACTCATGAATGCTGCTTCATCTCTTTTCTGGTGACCATCATTGAGGAAAGCATTTGGAATATCCACTAAAGGTTTGTTGTTGTTGCTAAGGTGTTGACCTTGATGATGAACAAAAGTAGATTTATCAGGGTCTCTTCCTGTTGTTGAGAAGCTTGCAGAGTTCTCATCCAAAGCTGATGGAAAAACTCCAGACATATGTAGGATTTTTTCCTCTTGTTTCAATGGTCTTATCAAGGAACTTGCAGGGTGTTGTGCTAGGTTTGCAAGATTCTCATTCAATGGGAGGGTGGACTTCCCACCGAAGGCTAGCACCTCCTGGGATGTGCGCACTAGGGTTTCAATAGAGCTACTACAGACAGAAGTCAGCAGCTCTGTGACAGGCCCCTGATGCTCAGGCTTTACAATTCCTGCAATCATATCATCAAACATATTCACATCCTTGGTCCTATCCAGGTAGACTGAGACTGCAGTAGCCACAAAAGTCTGAATGCAATCCATAATCAGCACCCTGTTCTTAGTACTACTCGCAAAATCCATGAGAAAACTCAGAACATCTGCTCTTTCATCCCTGTTTGAGCTCTGATTTGTGGAGTTCCTAAGTAAGTTGAACTGCTCCATGACAGAGACAACAAGGCTGCGTGTTGCACTTGCCACTACAACAGATGCAAACCCCTTGCCAGCTTCACTAAATAGCTTGTTCAATGATCTGTCCACAAGCCCATTTCCCACTCCCTCACCAATTGCCTTCAACTCTTCTTCAGCAATAGAGGCCCCAACTAGTTCGTCCTTCATGCCTTTTGCCACTGAGGTACCAAATGGAGCTGCTATGCCATCCAACAAACTTCCAACAGATTTCCAAGAGACTTGATCCCAAGCTGCCCCGTCTTCATCCACATGATTCGGCAAACACTCGTACTCATACTCCCTCCATGAAACTTCATCGATCTCTTCTGGGCCTTCATGTTCCACTACCTCTTTCCAAGCCAGGGCTTTCTCTTTGGTACCAACTGAGGCTGCTCCATGTTCTTCTTTCCCAGGAGGAGAACCGTCTTGACATGGAAGAATCAAAGAAGTCGGAGGAGGACCTTTTGCCGATGGAGATAAGGACTGCAAAATGCCATGGCTGACGGATGCAGAGATGGCAGATACGCATCTCTGGACCTCTAAGCAGCCGCCCACCTTAAAGAATTGCTTCAAGCTTTGCGGCACCTCATCTTTGTCCGACAGAAGGAAAGAATGAAGATCCTTGAACACGACACTTGCGGAATCGCTCCCCTCTGACAATACTTCAAGAATCGACCACAAAGACTTGCAGAGAAGAGAGACTCGGTACCTCCTCCGCGCGAATGCCGCCGATTTGTATAGACGGTAAGAGACATAGCCGCCTGCTGCCACAACACCACAGGTCAGCAGCAGAGTTCTTCTGCGGCGAGAAATCACCAACATCTTCTCTCTTCATCACAATTCAACCCTCTCACTGTATTTCCTCCCGCTCCTGACTCGCAATCTCCACGTCTCCAGATATCTTCCAACACCAAGTCCTCGTTCTTCACAAACAAATATCCGTCAGGGAAGCTTGCTCGCGCGCGAGAGAGCGATCTCTCTCTCTCTCTCGCGCGCGCACCAGCAATGAAACTGTACCCAAATTCCGCGACGTTCTGTCTCTCGCACAAGCACGAGACCCTAACCAGGTTCCGCGACATTCTAATTCTTGTACGAGCACGAAACCCTACGCAGATTCCGCGCATGCACTCTGTCGCACAAGCACGAAACCCTAATCAGATTCCGCGATATTTTGTCTCTCTCACGCACCTGCACGAAACCCTAGGCAGATTCTACGGTATTTTGTCTCTCTCACGCACCTGCACGAAACCCTAAACAGATTCTGCGACATTCTGCGGTGGAATGGGTGTGATCTCACAAAACCCTAATCCAAAGAGGCCTTCTGGGACAGCTCATATTTCAAGAAAACCAAAAAAAAATGATATATAAAAATCCCAGTAATGAATTAGAGAAGGGCCTTGCAATACACCCTACCTAGGCAATATTCTGTGGTGGAATGGGTGTTGAATATAACCCTATTCCAAAGCGGGTTTGTAGAACAACCCACATTCAAGAAAATGGGTTTAGGGATTAAACCCTAAGCCCTATATCCCATAATGAATCAGAGAACTGCCTTGCAAGAAACCCTAAGCAGATTCCACGACGTTCTGCAGCGTAATGGGTGTACATTCTAACATATGTTATTATTTGTTTGGACTTTCATAGCCCATTCACCTTGGTGCATTAAGCACAACCTTCGTTCATTTGTGCATTTGAGATGATTGGGAAATGCTTGCGAAGTGTGTGTTGGGTTCTCATCATCTTTACATAGCGCTTCAATCATAGTGTAAGTAGTTAGAGAGCTTGTCCCATTTTGCTAAGAAATTCAAAGAGTTTTTAAAATGTGCTTAATTGTTTGTGCAATTCCTTGGTTGGCTTGATTTATTCATCAATACCATTTGAGAAACCTAAGGATGCATCATTTCACCCATTTAGCACTTTTTGTCGTGCATTGACATAAATACAACCCAACAACCACCAATGCACCATGAAGGATGATGTTTAGTAGACATAAAATGATTTTTCCATTATGTTTTTCTTCTTTAGTTCACGAGACCAAATGTTGAATCAATTTTTATGATAATTTGTTGGTTCTCATTTTCAAGATAGAGTTTAAGAACCATGTTAACATCTTTTATTTTATTTTAATTTTTCTCATGTACAATATTTGGTTACAATATTTCAATCTCAATTTGGGATCCTCACAATGTTACAAATTTGGCAAGTAAGGAAAACATCAATTGGAAACAAGGATTCATGTTTCCCCCACCATTCCAAAAAACATGCATCAATTTGGTACCTTTTGAACATTTGCAATTCCTTGGTTAATCCATTGGTCCTAGCAATCATTTTTAAAATATCAAGATTGGAATCTTCATCATTTAATTGATTTGCCATATGTTCATATTTTGTCATATGGTGGCATTTCAACAACATTGAAGACAAAGATTGCCTATCATAGTATTCCACAATGGAAACATCTTGTTTCTACCAATAAAAGAAGAAACTAACCAACGATTCTTAAATCTCGAATCTAACATTGAAAATAGCATGTTATTGACCTTTTTTTCCTTCAGATTTTTTTAGGAAAGGAGAAGAACCATTCAAAACCTCACACAGTTCCTTCCTAATCTTAGATGCAAGCATTGACAACTCCAAAGAATAATCATCCTTCATCAAATTATCCATAGAAGGTGTAATTCCAATTTTTTCTTTAAATTTCAAGTTCACAATAATTGTTGCATGTAAAACATTAGAAAGTAACCATGCTCACGAAATTGGGTTTAGCACACAAACATTCACAATTCAAGAAAGCACATCAATAATGATTTGAGATCTATGCCAAGTTAAAGCTAAAGGAACATGGCTAGGATTCTTCATTCATGTCTGTTGACTGTAAAAAGGAATAATTGTTGTTTTGAATTGTAATGCTTCTGAAAACAATATGATCTTACTTGCAAACATGCAAGAACAATTGATTTATCAACATAACAATAATGTTGAAATTCTCACAAACAAAGAAAGCTTTCATAAACAAATAGAAATTCAAATATCACAATGTATGAAAACAAAACTATTAATTTAGTTTTCACTAGAATGTTTAATTTTCTTGGTTTCAAACCAACTTCAATGTGAGCCTTGTTTCACATGTCTACTTGGTTTTCTCCATCCAGACCATGCAAAAGAACTAAATTTGAACCAAAACTAAGATAACTTTTATTTAATCTTGAGATTTAGAATTTCTTCACAAAAATAAAAAACTGCCCAACACTAGTTTATACTATGATACATGAGTGGGTGTTGCTTCACCCACATAAAGTTAAAATAAAAATTTTATAATCACATGAGCTAATGGTCTAATTAGGTTTAAAATAATTCTTTTTGTTATGAAATGGGATTTGGAGATAGTGAATGATAAATTCCAAAACCTATTAGGTACTAATGGATGGAGGAAATTAAAAGTTGGTGGGTACTTCGGGATGCCAAAATCTTTCACTCCTATTTTTCTTTAAGGGAGGGGAACACTAAATATCCATGGCAAGTGGGAAATATGGGAAATAATTGGGAAATATGAATTGAAAAGAACAAAAATGCTTAGTCAACAACATAATTTACCATAGAAGACTAGGAGGGAAATTATGACTTAAAAAACCCACCATTTTTTATGATAAAAAAATGTGTTGAAGGTAAGCAATTTTTACAATAAATGTTTTTGTCAACTTTAAAGGTTCGTAAAATGTTTTGCAAGGTTTTTCATTTCACATTTTAAAAACTTACATTATTCTACATCACATGACAAAAAATGTTAGCATAAAATATGAGTATGGTAGGATGTGTGGTTTTCTATAAAGTAGTGACTAATGTTGGTTGGTTATTTCTTTTTTTTAATAACCATGAGGTGGGTTTTTATAATAAAATTGGGTTCACACAAATTGTTAATATTTAATTTTTTAGAAATAAAATGATCAATTTTATAGTCAAAATAATGACCTTGGTTATCAATTTGATTAGTTGTTTTTTGAATAATAATCATTTGTCATGCATAAAAGTCAATTATCAAATAACTATTTTCATAATTGAGTGGATATTGGCCAACTAGAATAGGTTTTAGAGTTTTCAACCTAATAACCTACTTGGATGAACATTTTCACATCTAAATACGTTATGAAAATTTGAAATTTCAATAACTATCAATTAAGGTTCTTCCGAATTATTATAATTTTGTATACTTCATTAGGTAGGTTATTAACCAATTATTAAAAACTTCAAAACTTGACTAGTAAATTATTAATAATTGGGTTGAAAACCTTATTGATAATCAAGTTTTTTTGTAACAACACCAAGGCAAAACATGGATGTAACAACATGAAGGAAAAACACATACCTAGGAATAATGTTAAGGAAGAACATAAGACCCAACAACAATGCAAAGAAAGAGCACAAGTCCTACTAACAATGCAAATGAAAAGCATGAGACTCAATAAGAGTGCAAAAAAAGAGCATGGGACACAACAACACAAATGAAAAGTACAAAAACAACAAACGCAAAAGAAGCACTCAAAACAACAAAGAAAAGGCAAAAACCCAACAAGAAGATTAAAAAAATGTGAGGCCCAAACTTCAATTCAAAATTTTTATAGTTTTAAACCAAAGCTTGAAAGTGTGGTGCTTAGGGTAACCTTTTTTTAAAAAAATTCTAAAGGCTTAACTACCATTTATTTAATATCTAGATTCAAGTAAGGAATTAATACCCTACATGAATTTCAAATTTTCATATCCAGATTTAAACCTAAATATTACGTGGGCAAATTTCATAACTTTGAAATATGATGATTATGATATTACCTTGAATATCATAATTCATGATATTCAACGAATATTAAGTGTGATATCCAATGTGATATTTGAGCTTGATATTTAAATCTTTTAGATATCCACCCATCATTAGTCATAACATACTTGCAATGTACGGTACATTGGTGGTCGTTGGCAAGCTTTGAATGGATGTTGCGTTATTATTTATTCCTTGTATTTCATTATGAGGAGTTTTTTCTTAACGCATTGTCACAATGATTCATTCACTTAACATTGTTTATAAAATTGATCCATTTCAAGCCCACATTAAGGTCTTAGTCATTGACTTGCTAACCAATGGGCCCTTGTTGACGTCTAATTGGTTAACTTATTAACATAAGGATCATAAGCTTGATCCCTTTCATGCCCTTTTTGAGGACTTTGTGGCTGACTTTTTAACCTAAGGACCTTTGTTGAGGTCTTTTTGGGTGGCCTTCTAGCCTAATGATCGTAGGATTGATCTTTCTAAAACCTTTGCTATGAATTTTGTGGCTAACTTGCTAACCTAAAGGCCCTTGTTAAGGTCTTTATGGGTGGTCTCCTAGCCTAAGGATTGTAGGCTTGATCCATGTCAAGCCTTTGTTAAGATTTTTGCGGCCAATTTATTAACCTTAGGGCCTTTTGCTAATGTCATTATGTTGACCTACTAACTTAGGGACCATCAAGTTGATCCAACTCAAGAGTCCTTGATAAAATTATGATGAACTATCAAAAATTTCTTAATGTATTGGGAAGGCACTTTAAATTCGTAAGATTCCTCTTTGATTCAAGAGGTCATCTTACATTCCCAGGTGGATTTTCACACATTTTGTAAGGCTTTGTATGTTTTTTCTTCACACACAATAAGGCTTTTAGATGGGGGTGTTACCAAAATTCAACTCTACCTTTTGTTGCCACCTCAAGTAGGCACCTTATTCTTATAATACCCTTGTTTGTGGGCCATATGTACCATGTTGTGGTTGACTTGCTAACTTAAGGGCCATAAGGTCGATCCATTTCAAGAACCCTTATTAAGGTTTCCCTCTACCTTTCATTGCCACCTCAAGTGGGCACATTATTCTAGTAATACATTTGTTTGTGGGCCATATGTACCATGTTGTGGTTGACCTATTAAGGGTTATAGGGTTGATCCATTTCAAGAACCCTTATTAAGGTTTTTTCGGTTTACTTGTTAACCTATAGCCCTTAGGGTTCATCCATCTATCAAGCCTTTACTAAAGTCTTTGAGGCAAGCCTAATGGCTGTGCATGGATGGCTATACAATGGCAAAGAAGGTGCTCACATGTTTCTATGGCAAGAAATGACACTTGAAACAAGATTAAACAAGATAAGGCTTATGCACATGAAGGGGTATGCCTTCATTTTTACCAACACCCATTGCGTAAATCATTGGTGAATGGCCTTTACATTAGCAAACTTGGAGACTTCAAAATCTTACTTCACCTTCATTGCTAAGTGAAATCTACCACTCCTCTTTTACCTTGCCCAAAGTCCTACCTTCTACTCGAAGTCTTACCTTCATATTTGTTACCTTTTTTCACCCTTTATTTATTTTTTACTATTGCTTTATTCAACAAATAATGAAAAAAATCAACAAATTAAAAAATGGACACTTTAATTAAAAATTTAAATGACATTTAAACTTTCTAACCCCAAATTAACTTCTTAATTACTAATTAGTTTTCTAACTATCAACTTATTTTTTTGTCCCCATTTTTTTTCAAAATTTAGTATTTTTTTAATATTTTTTTCATTTGATTATTTTCATCCATCACCATAACATAGATTTCATTGCAACTTGAACAAAAGTTTTGAAAAACAAAAGTTTGAACACTTTTACATTAAATTTCATTATAATTTGAACAAAAACTTCCAAAACAAAGTTTGGCACACTTTGACATTATGGAGCATGCGAGTGAGAGCTTCACCTTAAACCTCACATAAGATAGCCAAGATTTTGGATTTGTGGCCCAAATGCTAGTGATCACAAATGTCATTCCTTTTGAAAGCATTCAATTTCAAATTTTAGAAAACACAAATCCATGTAGTAAGAAAAATTGAAAAGATGTTTTTAACATTCAACTCCTTGACCTTTAAGAGGAGAGATGATTAACAAGAGGAAAAAAAGGTTTTTGAAAGCATGATTGGGTGAAAATTATCAACAAACTCGATGAAGCTTGGCTTACGATTTTGAAGCGTATATCCAAACAATGTTGGGACAAAATCAACAAGATGCAAAGGATGTACAATAAATATCAACAAACACAAAATGAGATAGGTGCAAGTGTTTACAAATGAGTTTAGTATGAAAAAATGCATAACATTTTTGCAAACATGGCGAAAGCTAGCAGGGCCTTTGGAACATATAGTGACATGAATCAAGTTGTACCAAAGGGTGCAAGTATTTTGATCCCTATAAACATCAATGAAAATGCTACACAAGAGATTCCCAAATCTCTTCAAGATCAGCAAAACCTTGATGGAACAATTTTTAAAGTTTTTAAAGGCCTTGATATTCCATTGACCATTACTTGTAAGAAATCAAAAGTTGATGGGAAACCAAATAAAAAGCGTAATAGAAGTAGTAGAGATGGTTTTTTTTTGCATTCTAGCGTTTGTAGTTTTTCAATTTTCGAAATCTTTTAACAAAATTGAAATAATGAAATGGAAATGTAGCCACAAATGGCAAAGGAGCCGATGGAAATGCAAAAATCCATTGCCAAAGTGGCCATGGAAATGGAAGAATGTTGGATTTGAAATACTTCATAGAGTCATTTTCAAATGGCAATAATTTTTGCCAATGTGCTAAAATTTATACTAATTAAAAATTTGTTAGTCAATTGTAGGATGTGTGTAAACCAATTTTGATGGAACAATTCCTGAAGTTTCCAAGGATCTTGATATCCTATTGATTGCTATTTGGAAGAAAGCAAAAGTTAATGGGGAACCAACCAAATAAGAAACATAAAAGAAGTAGTGGAAATGATTTTTCTGCATTAACCTTTGCATTTTCTCAATTTGTGAAATCTTCAAGCAAAAATTGAAACAATGAAAATGGAATTGCAATCACAAATGACAAAGGAAGCCATGAAAATGCAAAAATCCATTGCCAAAATGGCCATGGAGATGAGGTGACCCATTAATTGGTTTTGATAATGTTTCATTTTATAATGTTTAGGTGTGTTTTTTTGTCTAGGTTCCTTCCACCACAACCTATGAACACAATGCTTCTCACTACAATAAACAATAACAAAGTTAGCAAAAACCTTTGAAACAAGTTAATCTTGTTAAAAACTATTGAACTCAATAAAGGCCCATGACAAGGCAACCTTGTGAACATAAGCATATCTAAAAATATTTAAAAAAAAACTAAATCCCAACAATTAAAAAAATATTCATCATAATATGAAACAAAATGTTTCAATACAATGGAAATCACAAAATGAACATAACAACTTGTTAAATATTAAATTGACAAGATGAAAGGAGAGCGATCACACCCCCTAGGAAAGAAAAAAAGAAGAGAAAAATTAACAATAGGCAAAAAAATTTAGAAAGAAAAAAGAAATGAAAAAAAGATGTGCTTTAAAGAGGATGACCACATCCCCCATGGGAAAAAAAAGAAAAAAAGAAAAAACTATTGTGAAAAGAAAAGAAAATTAAAAAAAATGAAAAATAGAAGAAAAGAGGAATAATGTACATGTTTTTTGAAAGAAGAAACAAAGATGAAAAGAATAACAAGAAAAAAGAGAAAAAAATGAAGATTTTTTTTTAAATTAAAAAAAAAGTAAAGAAAACAGGGGAAAATATAAGAAGGCAAGAATGGGGGGCATTTAAAAAAAAAAGGTGGGTTACAAAATGACGAATCATTAAAAATGAATTTTCAGTTTTTTGAAAATAAAAAAAAAGTAAAGAAAACAGGGGAAAATAGAAGAAGGCAAGAATGGGGGGCATTTAAAAAAAAAAGGTGGGTTACAAAATGACGAATCATTAAAAATGAATTTTCAGTTTTTTGAAAATTTGAAAATATAAGAAAATAAAAGATAAATTCATGCTGCCCTAAACCCTAAACCCAGTGAGCACTGGCTTTGGCTTACTGGGCAGTCGCTGGGCCAACGGCAGCTTTTGCCGGGCAGGCTCAGGGTAGCAGCCAGCCACCGCTGCCAAGTGCTCCTTGAGCGCGGCGCACACCGGCGCCACAGCCACGCCGGCATCAAAATAGCATCGAACAAAAACGATTCTGGCGCACGCCTCTTGATCCAGTGCGCATGTGCGTGGTACAAGAGCGAGAGAGTTCTGTTCTCTTCTCTTGTACCCTTTGCTTGAAGCAACAATTGTAAGAAAAGAGTAGTCTTTTTCTTGCAGCTGGGATCGCGGAAGAGAAGAAGTAGTAGTAGAAGAAGAAGAAGTTGCGATTCTGAACACGGAAGTTACACGGATTTGTGAAGCTGGAACAACTAACTTGCTTGCTTTTTCTGAACCAGACATGTACATATCAAGCGTGTGCTTGAATCACCTTGAAAATAAAGGAACAAGCCAAATCCGAAAATAAAAAGAAAAATTCCCGCAGAAGGTCGTGACGTTCTATACTGAACGTCACCACATTATTGACTCGCAAGCTTTGGAAACAAAAATTAAATAAAAATGCGTTGTCGCCGCGAGAAGCTTCATCTTTTCTGTGCGTACTCAAGTTTTTCACTCCAAGAAAGCAGACTCCGAGTTTTAGGTTCCGAGTGTCGTCGGACTGTGGCAGCTGGGAGTGGGAAGGAGAAGAAGAAGAAGAAGAAGACGAAGAAAAAGTAGTGGCTTTTGTGAGAATGGGTCACATCCAAGCAAAGCCGGTGAGGCGAAGAGCTGCTAGGGAAGAAGTTAGACCACCATCCAGAAGCAAACTAGTAAAGAAAAAAGCAAACAAGGCAAGCTCCAAATCATCCAAACAAAAACCCGACAAAACGCCGAGGAGAATCTTCAAACTGAAACCTCCTCCCATAGCTCACTGGATGCCATAGAAAAACTTCCAAGAACCCATCACCCAAATCCTCAACCTCCATTTCTCCAATCTTCCATCTCCAATCTTCCGGCTTCCATCTTCAATCTTCAAATTTCTCGTGGCTTTTTCTGGATCTTACAACACTGATGCCATAGAAAAACAAAAACTGCCAAGAAGCCATCACCCAAATCCTCAATCTCCATAACTCCAAGCTTCCATCTCCAATCTTCCGGCTTCCGTCTTCAATCTTCAAATTTCTCATGGCTTTTTCTGGATCTTGTATGCCATAAAAAAACTGCCAAGAACCCATCACCTAAATACTTAATCTTCATATCTCCAATCTCCAACCTTCCATCTTCAAGCATCAGTTTTTGATCTTCAATCTTCAAATTTCTCATGGGTTTATTATTTCTGGATCTTACAAAAAATTTGTGCTTCAAGCTCCATCTCTCTCTCTTCTTCCTCTTTCAATTGAATTCTACTTCTGCCAAAATGCTTGTAAGTAGCATGAACTCAAGCAAGCAATTGCAATGGTGTTTTGGATCTCTTTGTCTGTCTTGTGGAACCGAGAGAAACTTTTGCACATTGCTACAAAAAACAAAACAAATTTCTTTTGCTGAGGGGATTTTGAGTACCTTTTGCAATTTGTTGGCCTTGCAAACAAAACAGAATTTGGATCTTTCTAACTTTCTACCTGAAAATTGGAAAATTTTGGCCTCAAGTATTATATAACAAGCTGGCGCGATAATGGCCCAATCTAGCTTGGACCAGATATGGAGAAAATGGTCAGTTATCAACAAAGACTCAAAGGTACAATATTCATCACAAACTTATACAGCCTGAAATTGGTTTAGAACCGCATGATAACCCTACCTGTCCAGCATATGTTTTGTATAGACCTGATCTGTGCAGAGGTGCGGAGCAACTGGGCATTATCAAAACAAAACAACCAACAAAATTGCCAACTACCGGTATTCATTGAACAACCACACTGATAATAGGCAGCAAATCTCAAAAAAAAATCAGAATCTTGTTATTTGATTACCTTTGTGAGACATAATGTAATTTCACAAAGACCTTGCTCTGCTAATTATGAAATAAAAAGGAAGACCCAGTCAACACTGGTTCAAACAGTCGCACTTAAATAGGAAATGTTCCATGAAGTCCCCAAAAAATGAACTTGTTGATGGAATTTCACATTCTATTCTGTTGAACATCGTGTCTTGTCATGGTGACCAAGATTCAGGAGCTTCACTGTCACTGACATCGGCAGGAAGTGTGAAACATTCAAGACATTGGATTTCACCTTGATAATCGGATTATGTAAAGGATAGGTCAAGCAGCTAGGTAGATAGAATAACAGGTGAGTATTAGGTAAGTACACATATATAATGGTTAATAATGTCAGTGTTGTCTAGTTCTCAGTCTATCAACATATCAAGGAATGGTAATGGATAAGGCTTACTTATGCTGTAACTTTCAAAGTCCATTATAGCAATATATTTCCTTAAGCTGAATCTCAGAGAAGAAAAAACCCAGCAAAATGAGCTTTACTAATAAGTACCAAGAATTTGGGTTCAATATTCAATAAAGGTGTACAACACATGATAGATGTCAATGCCATGATGTATATTTACAAAATTAATTTTACTTAGTTCTAAACACAATAGCACTTCAGATTACCTCATTTTATCTTTATACATAACAATTTATTTATAACCCTTAAACATAAAATCAATATTGTAATTAAAGCAAAATTAGCACATGAATGAAATAGATCTTTGGAGTAAGTGGAATATAAAATCATCTGTCTCCCCTTTACCTACTTCTAGACCTTTAAAGTCTGACACACATCGTCTTTTAAGCTAGTTCCAAGTTATTAAGTTCCTTATATCAGTGTGTTTGAAGATTGCCTATTTGTCTATAAGGTGCAAGTTACTTCTAGAGGTAAGACGTTAACGACCGAAGTGAATGGGAAGTCAAATTCCTTGCCTGAAGGTATGGCTTGATACAAGGAGCGAGTGCTGAGTAGTTGGACATGCATGTTGGTTCGAGAGCTGATGTTGCAGTCACCTGTTTCATTTAAGACACAAAAAATGAAGTCAATGTGAAAGAAACTCAATGAGGAAGTCCTAGTTGCGACAATGAAATGCTCAAGAATTATTCTATGATTCTATGCTTTATTCATGAACTGGTCTGTTGTATCTCATATCCAAAGAAAATTTCAGAAAAGAAACTCCAGATTAATCCCCAATGTAACTGTGACATGGAGATAAGAAGTCAGATATCATAACACTTTAAGAAATTTGAGAGTAAAAAACATAAGTTTGAGAGTAACAAATATAAGTTTCATCCTGTGCCAGGATCAATCAGAACAAAAGTTTCACCTCACAAGGATTGATGCTTGCTAGTTACTGCAGAGATTTTTGTGCATTGCTTCATCTAAGAGCTGCTGCTCGAGTTTGGCTCTCACTGAAGCCAATTGGCCATAACCATCATGGAGGTCACTTGGACCTGCTGCTGCTTGCAAATGACACTGGATTGCAGAATCCTCCGCTGCGTTACTGAACATCAAAGCTATTGGTACAAATCCACCTGTCCTGTTACAAATCCATCCATGTGCTGCCCGTAATGCTGCACCCAATGATGCTGAATCTGCAATTTTCTCAAAATAGATGTAGTCAGATATCAGATGCTGTCATATAAACAGAATGTCTATAGATACCTCCCAATTTTAATGATGCTGCACACACTTGACAAGCAACTCAGATAAATCTCAAGGAAGGAATTATCTTGGTCAATGTCAAACTTCCCTCTCAAGTTTCAGTCATGACCTACCAGGGCGTTGTGCAGTGTAGACAGGGCAACCAAAAATTGATGCCATTAAGGTGAGGAGGTGAGGATTTGTTGAGCCCCCACCAGTTACAAGAATGCGCTCCGGTGGACAAGGCATCCCGATCCTCTGTGTGTGTGCTCTCATTGATAAAAATTGCCCTTCCACTACAGCCCTGACCTGCAAAGTGTAACACCACCACCAGCATTCAGACATGTGGTGCAAAGTCACACCATCTTTTGAGCGTGTTTTGCAGAAACAGGAAGGGAGAGAGATAGACTGGATTTAAGTTGCTGACTTACTTCTGTTGGTGGATCAAATTTTGAGACTTGTTTAACTTCTCCACTGATGAAGTTGTTCCCATCATGTTGGTGAATGACAAATCGGTGAGTGCCAGCTATTGGATACATGGATTTCATTAGCCTTCAGCCTAATTCTCAAAATACATAAACCAACACAGAACCATAAACAGAGATTTGCATCATCTTATGCAATAAAAACTCCAGAGACATGGCTCATGAAGAAAGTTTCCATGTTGTCAGCATTGAGATAACAAGAAGCTGTACATTTCACACAGAGAGAACATGCTTGATGATATCTACTATACAGTCAAAGAGCTCATGGGTGGAAAATAAAATCTCTGGCACCTGCTAGCACATCCAAACAAGATAAGGAAAACAAAAATGCAACAGACCAGGCAATGGTGGCAGAATTTCAAAGTCCTTGTAGTAGAAGCCCATCTTGCCCCCTGTGAAATTTCCAACATGTTGAACCTTAAAACATGTTACCCAAGTGCCAAGCTCATTGCAGCTTTCTGTCTGGTGATCCAAATACTCAAAGAGTCAAGTGTTGTTCCAACTGAACCCAAACTGATCTGTGCTAGTCTTGCACTAGATATTTCCCTCTAGAGCTTCTGCTTAACAATGCTACAGAAAAGAAGCCATATGCTTTTCTCTTCTGGCAACAGAGCTCTTTCAGTTTTATCCCAGTCAAAAATACACAACAATTAACGCCAAACCTATGCAGACAGTGACTCACCGTTGTAAGGATGAGTCTTCTCCAAAAGGTCACCAAAGGTCTTCCATGACCCATTTGCACAGCGGTCTCGGATTTCTGCACCTCAGGTTCATATTAGATGATCCATCATCCAAGTGATTTTGCATATAGAGCCAACTCTAGGACAGACAGAAAGAGAAACTCCACTCATGCAATTGGATCACTTTTACACATGAGGTTACAAAGTCTCAAAGGAATGTTAGCCAAGAAATAGGATTATTCAGTCATGAAAAATAATTCTCACCCATATGAAGTACAAGAGGTGTTACCTTCCCTTGTGAGGGAGCCATTCTTGTAGCATAGCATTGCCATGTAACTCTCTGGATCAACTGGGTTGGGAAAGACATGCCCCTCCAGCCCCGGATGCAGGTCTTTTGTTACACCAAATACCTGTGCTTGGACCAAGAATGAGCAATAATGTGACAAGGTTCGGCAGAGCCAAATCTGTAAATATGATATTTGAACAAGCAAGTAATGCTAAAAGCTTCCAATCCTGGAGTTAAAAAACTTACAGTATCACTTGTGCCAAGACTGATAGCAAGATCACCTGGTTGATTCAATGCCAAACCTGCAGCATCCATACAGACATCCGGCAGGTAACAAGAAGGTGCACATGCAGCAGGTGTTAAAAAATCTCTATTGAGTGGGAATGGTGGCAGGCAAATGGTTTGGCATGTGCACATGACATGAACTGATGTGGTGGAGCTGTAGAACTTGGGAAGAGATATTTAGTGGTCAAAGGTGATTTGTGCACAAGAGAGAGGGAGTCAAAGAGAGTTGATGAAGGGAGAAAGTGCAAGTCAAAGAAAGGACCTGCCAGACTGCATGGGTTGTCACCAGACCAATGTATCACTATACATTCTTTCCGGAACTTGAATCTGCATAATACACACAGACAACACTGTCTCCATGAACAGCTCATGAGTTTGGATTGGACTCTCTGGCTTAAAAGTCAAGCTGTTCACAGGTATTCACATGCACAACATAGGAAACAGCAAGATATGTAACATCACCACACTCTGCCACATGATTTAGTCCCTACCACAGGAATTTGTTCAGTCATGGGAACTACTGCCATAACTTTTGGTAAGGTTCAAGAGCGAATGATTAGAGTTGGCCAAGAAGATACCATCATAAGACAAAATCATACTGTGCAGAGAAATTCAAATTATAGTGTAGTGTAAGGAAAGGGAGGTGTAGATGGGAGGTGCTGCATGATGTCTCGTTGTGCATGACCACTGCATAACCAGACTAACATTGGCAGCATACCATAAAAATGGTGTCTCATTACCGCTCCACAAAATAGGTACTCAAATTTCCAGCCACAGCATGTGGTGCTGCCAATGGTCCCAGCTTCTCTTCCAACCCTGGAGCTGTTGCCTGCCAAGGAACATGGACTATATCTTAGGTATTCAGTTCAACAATATGTAAAACATATGCCCAGACAGAAATGGAGATATTAAGTGTCTAAATAGATTCAAGAAACCTAGCTAGTTTAGTCATCGCACCTCCAATGCTTCAGGGGACCACGTCCGGTGGCAGATGTCCATGAGATTCATGCCTGCTCCATCGCTGTGATCAATGGCAACATACTCACCCACAAGCAGAGATGCCATGAAAGAGCTCACCAGGGATATTCTCTCAGTGCTATTGTAAGTCTCTGTTTGCGTTTCAAATAGCTTCCGGATTTGTGGACCTGTAAACCTCTCATATGCACGAGAACCTGCAATCATAGCCTTGTATATGAGTCTTTTTTTTTCACTTCCCTTTCTTCTCTTAAGAAACTCTTGGTCTCAAGAAAGAAAATACAAGGGGACCCTGAAAATACAATGACCTGTGAGTTCAGTGAGTGACAGGGCTCCTCCCATGGCTTTCTCAATTGCACGGCACTGCAGACTGGTGCTACTGTCCATCCACACAGGTGAATCTTGCACTGAGAATGCTCCTTGGAATTGAACTGACAGGCTTTTCAAGGGGTTTAGTTTCTTCAGGTGGTACTCCTGTGCGTCTTTGGCCCAATACACGCTTCCATGCTGTTGCCCACTACCCGACACCCCGTATACTTTCTCAAAGGGAAATCCAGCCTTGGTCAATTTGCTAAGGACAAGCTCCAGGGCCTCCACCCACATCAAGACAGGGCCTGTGATCCGCCCTTGAACTGCATCATCATCATCATCATCATCATCATCATGCACATACATTCTCTGGAGTGAGAAATCATCAATCATCCTCAACCTAAGAGACTCAAGCATGCAGGAAATCCAGATTACAAAACATTTCCAGTATACTCTCTCTCCCCTGTTGATTCTAGACTTGAAGAAGATAGGCCATAGAGAGAGAGAGAGAGAGAGGTGGTCAGAGTACATACTACATACCTTTTGGATCTCTGTGAACACCATCTTTAGTGCCATAGTGGGGGAGCTCTGAGTCGAAGTGCACAGATTGAAAGGAATGCAGCCGCAGACCCGCATCAATTGCTGTTGCCTTCAATGACCTGTAACAAAAGAAGAAGATGAAGGAGAAGAAGAAGAAGATGATGATGATGATGATAAGGCAGTGATCAGTTTTTCCTTGCCACTATATATCTAGATCTGCGCACATCTAGCTTATCATCACAGTCGCTTTATATCAAATTCCTCAACAGCAACAACAACAGCGCAAAGAGGGCCGCCTAGGATTAGTCTTTCTCTACTGATGAATGGAACAAACAGCATGGGAAGAGAAAAGAGACTAACTGCGTGGAGCTGTCGAAGCCGAGGAAGAGAGCATCTGCTGGAAGCTTTGTCATGACCGCCTGCATTGGAGCTCTGAACTCTCAACGCTCCAAAGCTAATGTATACACAACGATAACCCTTACTCTTCTAGCTCTTATTGCTCTTCCTTTTGCTACCAGTACACGGAACAAAAGCACGAGTCAAGAAGCGCGATGGAAAACAGTGTCACAAATCTAGACAATGATGAGGAGGGAGAGAAAGACAGGAGAGAGAGAGAGAGAAGAGAGTCAGCGAGACGGAGATGCAGATCGAGCTCTCTTGAGGTGCAAATCTAGAGCAGCAGAGGAAAGCAAGCGGTGAGAGAACCTTTCTCTCTCTGAAACCCGTAAGCACCTCTTTTCCTCTGCTTCGTTCCGTGAACTTCTTCGGCTGCAGCCGCTTTCTGATCCTTCAAACTTCGCTTGTATGCAGCTACTTTCTGATTCTTCTTCCTTGATTGCTAAAAGAATTGCAAAAGAATTCCTTCATTGCAGCTCTGTTCGTTCGTTCGCTTGTTTGTTGCTTTTCTTTCTCTTTTTTACTTCTCTTGATCTACATCAATGAACCAAGTTCCAGAAGAAATCTGTAGCAATAATACATCTTGACGTTCAAGAAGAAATCTACAGCAAAAACCATGATGTTCAAGAAGAAATCTGCTGCAATAAACGATGATGTTCAAGAAGAAATCTGAAGAAAAAACCTCGTTCAAGAAGAAAGCAAAGAGAGGACTAGTAAGGTGTGAGGCTTCCTGAGCTTGTGTTTTTTCCCCCAAATCTCACAAACATCTTTTCATTCTTGTCTCAATGCAAACAGAATATCAATGAGATTGCAGAGGAGAAAACTCTAGACAAACAATGCGATGGCACAGGAGAAAACACAAGCATCTTCTCATTCTTTAATGAAAATAGAATGCAATCCGTGAGATTGCAGAGGAGAAAACTCCAGAAAAACAATGAGATGACAGAGAAGAGAAGAGAACTCCACAAAACTCTGTAAGTATCAGCGGGATTGCAGAAGAGAAAAAAACCCCCAGACAACTAAAAAATATCAATGCAACTGCAGACAACAAGAAGAAAACTTCATAAACAACTCCAAAATTATCAAAACCATCAGAGACCCATCACAAAGCTTTTAGGCAGTATTCACTTACAAAATTCACAAACCACCAGAGACCCATCACAAAGCTTTTGAGTACTAGTCACTTGCTAAACTTAGAAACCATCAGAGACCCATCATAAAGCTTTCAAACAGTAGTGAATTAAAATATTCACAAACCATCAGAGACCCATTATAAGGTTTTTGAGCACTAGTCACTTAAATAATTCACAAACCCTCAGAGACCCATCATAAAAAATTTCAAGCATTGCTTACAAAAATTTATCATCAAAACCATCATCAGCTCCATCATGAATGGCAGTGGCAGTGACAAGCTGCTGCCATTTATTCCATTCTGACTTCATCAAAAGAAGCTCCTGACAGTGAATGCTGAGGATGAGGACCAATAACGTATGTGAATGTTTTTCACAAAGCAATGGCCAATTCTATATTTCCAGCAATCCTTGATTCTTCAATCAAAATCTTTCTGCACAACTCTATAAACACTCAAGAGCAAGACTGTGTGTCAAGTCCTCATTCCATGATTTTTATGTGTTATCCTCTAGAGTTTGAGAGGCAACTCCGCAAATGGTATTTACTGTTTTAAAGTACATACATCCCCCAAGTCCCAACTTTTACATAAAATGGTCCTCCAGGACTCCTTTTAGTGCTTCTATCCTGCCAATGACACTTGGGTTCATGAGATTTTGAGCTTCTTTGATCAAAGTCCCTTTCTTGTTGGAGTGAAAGGCCTCCAGTACAATTGTGAGCCACCTATGCAATTTGTCTGGAGTTCTGTTCAACCATTACAACAAAAGAGAAAAACAAAAGAGTCAGTGCACATGCCACCAAATAGCACTAGAATTATAGATAGAACAAAGGAAAGAAGAGGATCACACAGAGAGAGTACTCCAAGAAAAGCTCACGTATATAGGTTGTCGAAATCTTTCCCTTCCAGTTCATCACCAGGAGAGAATGCATTTGTCATCTCAGAAATCCTTTCTCGTGGATCTTCTATTGCGAGAAGATGGCGTATTATTCGCACTTCCTTTGGCACTAATCTGGACATGTTGCCCCTTGCCACATTGTACAAATGGAACATAATATCCTTCACCTGTCCCAATCACATTTTACATGTGCAATAACTGCCTTCAGAAAACCTGAAATATGGACCCTCTTACAGAACCTTTTTGAACCCAGCTTCCTGATAAGATAAGCTTCAACAAGTTGAGTGTTCATGGGTACTTTGCAAGATTAATGTCTACAGCTTCTCATGTGATGTCTACCACAAATATTCTGTGTCTGTTTGCCAGTTATGCAAACTGCACATATCAGCATCTTTTTCTCTATAATGCAGTAGAAACTGGGCAGATTCTGTGCACAAACACACAAACAAAATTCAAACAGATTTTGAAAGTGTAGTGATTTAGTTGAAACCTCCTCTTTCATCATTGTTGATTCTTTTGCTGCTGCCCATGCCTTGGTGATAAGCAGCATGAGAGTGGGATCAAGCTCTCGTTTCTTAGCCAAGTTGTCAATCTTCTTTGCAGCCGCTTCCAAAGACGGTGAACTTAAGATATCATCAAACTTGAGCTGTGCCACACTCAGTTTTTCATCATCTGCTACAGCTGTATCATATGCTTGAACTGATGCCAAACACTGCGCCGCTACACTAGCAAGCTCTGCCACCAAAAGAACAAGTATTTATCAAAAATCTAGATGATAAAACCAGGAACTCCAACCACAGCACGTAAAAACACATTCTATATTGAAAGGGGAGGGCTGAAATACAAAGAATTCACCATACCATCTCTTCGGTCCAGGTTTTCATAACAAGCATCACAAAGTATGTTCAAATGCTTAAAAAAATCTCCAGTGAAGTCTTGTCGGCGGTGTGCCACTATTCTATCCATTTCTGAAGGATTCTCTTCTATAACAGCAAGCAGCTGATCATGCTGCTGCATGTCATCATCCACCTGACCATCCACATCACCCAACAAAGTTGATAAGAACATGTTGCATTTGCAGGCATGCTGCTACTCCTGAAGTAGATCCCACAAAACCAAACTGTCAGTGATGATGGTGGGGGAACAGAAGAGAAGAGAAATTGCAAGTACCTTTTTCATCCTCCTAGCAAGCTTAAGCAAGTCTGCTTTCCGTTTAGGATCTTCTTCTGCAGCAGCCAGGGTTTTGCATCGCTTGAAGAAGTATAGCCTAATCTTGACCCACTCCTGACTGAATGCCAAAAGTATTCTCCACTCTTCAGGCTTAGTCTTTTCAACCATGAAAACCTCAATCAATCGGTCACATACACGACTCATTTTGTACCCTTTCTCGACCTCAATGTCCTCCATATCATCACCGTCATCAGTGGAGATTTCCCTATCTTGTTCTTCTGCATCTTTTCCGCACTCTTTGTCAATTTCTGCCTGTTCCACATTCAAAACCTCTGACTTTGCTTCTCCCAAAGACTCTCCGAGAGCTTGAGCTTCCATCGCAGTTTCATGATCACTAAATTGTCCTTCCCTCACCCCACTCTCAACTTCATCGATTGTAGAGGCAGTCTCTGATTTCAATTCCTGGATGCGGGCTTGGAGTTTCTCTTGTGAATCTGCTTCAGACCTCTGAGCATCCGCCAGTGCACCTTCACATGGAAAATTTTGAAAAAGCCACAGACGACTTCAGGATTGTTGTAGTGAAAGTTGCAAAAAAACTTCCTAGACAGAAGGAAAAAAACAAGTCATGAATTGAGTGAACAGTAAATCCTCAGTTTACAGAAAGGGAGAGGATTTTCATTTAGTACCGTTTCTCACAATAAAGCTATTGTTCTTGCTCTTGCTGGGGATGATTCCGGGAGATGAAATCCACGGAAGGCTGCTATGGTTCGCAACTAACAGACATCTTTTGCTGCAATTCAATAACTGCTTTGAGCTCGAACAGGTAACGCCACCCATAACCGCCACCCTTCGCTGGATCCTGCTGCTTGAAGTCCTGCTACCACGAGCTGTAACAACAGACTGCGTCTTGAACAGAGACGACGCAGGTAACATCTTCAGCACTTCCATTTTAGCTCCAATTTCTCCGGTTTCTTTATCCACTAAAAAAACCAGAAATAAAAAATTCGATCTCCAATCTTCACTCGCTTCTCCTCCTCCTCTTCCTCCTCCTCCTCAACCTCAATTCTCCACTTCACTGCCCCCTTGTGATTACTCCTCTAATCCTCTCAGAACCAAACTCCGATTCTTGAGCTCAGAATCTCATCAGAAAAAAAAACTACATCACTTCCTAGTCACTTCTCTACTATTGCCTCAACGATTTTTCCACGTTCCATTGCATCATCATCATCATCATCATCATCAGCATCAATCCTCGATAATTCTTGGCGAAGGCACAACAAACAAACTCATCCCAATCCTCGGAAATACACAAAAACCCCGAAGACCCTCCGAACCCCCTCCCTCCCTCCCTAAAACCCTAACCCTAACCCTAAAAAGCTTGCCGAAGTTCACTCCAGAGGCCATAACAACACGTACGTACCTATATGGCCTTTGGGACATCAGTGTAGATGGCCTTTGGGACAACGCCTTTGGGACATCATTGTATATGGCCTTCGACACTTCGATGATGATCATTCGAGGTCCCGAGGAGAAACACCCGGAGAAAATCACGGGTCCCCCTGCAACCTACCGGGTGACAATCTATGGAATACCAAGAGGGCCATCCTTTGACCATATCCCTTGCCTCATGGAATATTCCCCTGGCATGAGATAGATTCTCTTCATTTTTTTTCCCCCTGGTGCCCAAGAAGCATGAGGTTTGTGATTTCAAGCACAAGAGTCTGGACCCGTGCAAGTCGGGCATGTTTATAAAAATTTCAAATTATAAGAGTATTCAAGTGCTTTCTTTCACACACCCAATTTCAAGTCACAATTTCAAGTTTTTGGTTTCAAGTGTGTTTGGAATCAAAAACCACACACACTTGAAATCAAAAATCCCGTGTATATGGAATCCAAAACCCCTTTGCTCAGAACAAATAATTTTTGAGGTACAAGTGCTCTTGTGGAGGATGGACAGACGCATGCTCCAAGATCAGTCCATAACATGCACATAATTTCTTTTGTGTTCTATGGATGCTAAATGTTTGATCAAGATGACTGTCCTGTGAACCAGTATTCTGACAAGTATCTGTTGTCTCAGAAAAGCTTTGCAATCCTGTTCCAGACTAAGATAAGGAATTGGTTGTGGTTGTATCTTTGAGGGTTTAAAGATGAAACCTCAATGTTCAGGTACAATCATGGAATTGGGTTCATAACATCATCTAGAGTTCTTAAGTTTAAACAGAGCAAGAAGAAGAAGAAGAAGAAGAAGAAGAAGTTGATTGCATTGAAGTTGAAATTGTGTGGCAGGATTGTTTAAAACTAGGTCTCGAAATGAAATGATTCAAGGTTTTGCAGCATTTCAGGTTCTTGGATAGGGCTTTCCTCTGGCTTGCAAGTGTGCAAAGCATGACCTGCAAGGCGGCATAGCTTCCATTCAGGCATGACAGTTGCACCGATGCGTTTGTAGAAGTTGATGGCATTGACGTTCCAATCAAGAACACACCACTCCACTCTCTCTGCTCCATGTTTCACTGCTTGCTGTGCAACTGTCTTCAACAAAAAGCTGCCATATCCATGCCCCCGGTATGGCTCCCGTATGTACAAATCCTCCACATAACACCCAGGCTTTGCAAGAAACGTTGAGTAATTTGGAAAGAACAACACAAAGCCGATGACAGTCCGATTCTTGTGGCTTGGAGACATGAACACCTTAGCATCTGTGTCCATGATTGTTCTCCTCAGTGTAATTTCACACACATGTTCCTCAGAGCTTGCTGCTTTGTGTGTCTTTGTTGAGGTTTTGACAAGTTTCAAGACTAGCATGTCCTTTTCCTGGATCCATTCTTCTTCTCTCTCAAGCTTGAGGGCACAAATCCCTTCATTGGTGTGCAACCCATGATGACCTTGAGTTTCAACATTCGAAATGCAACTTGGTGCCCTGCTTTGTGACACACAATCTCCAACATCTAAACCCTGTGTCTTGATGTAATGTTCAGGAGCTCCTGAGTCATCAACCTTCCTCTCAGTTTCTTGTTTTGGTTGGTGATAATCTTTCTCGCCATCTTCACCATAACATCAATTAAGTGAGGGAACAATTTAGATCTCACTACTAAACATGCAGTCAAGCCTACTCCGACCCCAAAACTCTCTCCTCCAAAAATCGGTTTCCAAAGAGAGTTTTAAACGTTTTGGGGACTTACCAAAACTAGAACACTGTTGAGTATTTGGTTGAAAAGCCTGAGGGGACACTGAGGAAACAATGGGAGAAGTTTCAAGTATGAACACTGTTGGTCCTTGAAATGGCAATGACTTGAACAGTGAGTTTTCAAAGCCTGCTTCAGTAGCAACACATGTAGCTCCCAACTTCTCATAGTCAGCAAGCTCCCTCGCAAGCTTTAGTATCAAAGGCACATCTTGCCTTGTAGCCTGCCTCACTATTGCAGATGTTCTGTCTTCTGCCATTGGAACTTCAGGGACCTTCAGGCTTTTTTTGTTGCTAGCTAGAGCTGGAAAATCTCCACCAAGGACCCAATCTTCTGGATGTCTTGCTTTGATGTTCTGCCACAAAAAAGTTCAGACTTGACTTGGAGGCAATATACTGAAGAACGTGCTCCATCACTTAGTAGCATAGATCCTTTCAGAAAAATCAAAGTAGTAAGGGTGCTTACATGAAAATTTCTTCAATTTGAGCTCTTGTGCTTTCTTGACTAGTGAAACTGATGGCAGCAATTGAGAGCCTTCAACTCTGCCATGTTGAAAATCTGCATCACATAACACTCTTATACTCTTCCCAAAACTGTTACACAACCTCATTTGAACAACAAAAATGGGAAAAATATTGGTAACATACCTTCTAATATGGTATAACCTACTGAAGATGCCCTTTCACACATGAAAGGGTGCACCAGCAGAGCCCAAGATGCCCTTTCAACAACTCATAGGCAAAAAATGATATAAACCTGCAAAAATCCAATGCTTTCTAACCTGCCAAAACTCAATACAAGAAAGCACAAAAAAGAAGAAATGGAAATGGAGACAGAATTCCTATTTTAGGTGCTAAGAGCTCCAAAAATCTTGGCTACCAAAGGTCAAAAAAGAGATCATAATTCTCCCACCAACTACCAATACAGTGAGTAGCAGATCAGAAGGGTGGAAAGAAAAGGTCCACCTAGACACAAACATTTTGTATATAATCTGTCCACATACAGAGAAAAGTTGGAACTACTATACAACAGCATGCAAAAGTTCATAAAACTAAAACCAAAACTCCCCCGCATACTGAATCAAGGCACATGTTGACAGCAACCTTGCCCATTCTTGATGCTGCAATCTACAAATGAGTTGATGGCCAGCCCTGTGCCAAAATCCTCTGAGAAAATCTTCCTCTCTCATGTATAAGATTGTGCCCAGCAACTAACAGAAAATACTGTGAAATTAATGGGGTGTGAACGGTATCACAATTTTAGACCAAAACAACCAATGCTCTCAGTGATAAACCCACTTAACTGAAATCCTGTTATTATAAGCATCAATAAGAAGAAAAGTAATTACAGTTCACTAGAGGAGACCAAGGGCAGATCAAAATTGAGTTCAACCAAAGCTAGTCTGACTCACAGATTCTCATCGTCACCCATCAGTAACTTTGAATCTCTGCAGTGAATTTACAACAAAAAAACTTTTGTCATGAAATCAAACTCCAAACACAAACCATGTGAGAAAAATTGCATCTCATTTGTAGATCAGAATTGAGGACAATGACAGTCAGCACCTTTAGTTCAGATAATGTTAATCTGATGACATTGAGAAGCAGGAAATAAAGTGATGATCTTGAACTTCTATTGTGGAGAATAATTTCCATGAAATCCTTTAACCCTGCAAGAGCTGTTCAATATCTGTTTCAATCAGGATCTTCTTTCTGGTTGCAAATCTGTTCTGTGAAGACCTCTTCTTTATCACCTGAGAACCAAAGTAGAAAGCCTATCGATCCTGGATCACTTCTATATTTATGGTAAAAGCAACAGTGGCACTGCTGTTCTAGCTTTGGACTATCAACAACTCTCCATTTCCTCTTGTGAAACAGTGCACTGCAGCTAGAAAGTATTAAAGAAATGATCCCTGATGTTCAAAAAGAGATTTTCTAGATCAACTCCTCTTCTCACTTCAGGAATCCCCCTTGCCTACTCTATTTCTGTCTAACCTCAGTTCTTTTGCTTCTATCAGTGCTTCCATGGAAAGTGTGAAAAAAGTAAGAAAATGGAAGCTGGCCACACAGAAAAATCAGAGAGTTCTACTGTCTTAATATAGTACATAATCTATTTCCCAATCCATGACTCAACACAGATTCAGAGAATCCAAAGCACAGCACATACATGTACCTGCATTGCCTCTGACATATCTATTAGTGGTAGTGATGCTCCAAGTGAATAAATCTTATCTGGCTCCTTTTCATCTAGAGTTGTTTTGTCCCCTTTCACCTGTTACCTGTCTCATGACCCTGGTGCTTGGTTCAAATGCAGGAGTGTCCTTTGAATATCCAGTGCTGCTATCACACTGCTCTCTGAGGACTTTATCTCCTTCCAACTTTGGTCAGTGCCCACACTGTGCAGAATCCATTTTGCTTCACATCTGTCACAGCTCCCAGATGGGCAAAACCTTGAACAGATTGAGGCAGCCAGATCAGATTGGCAAGTTCAAACAGCAAAGAAGAAATGTAATATATCTGCTCCCACTTGAGGCCCCCCACTCATTGCATCGACTCATTGCTTTCCTATAGTTCTTGCATCCATGAAGACACTATAATCCAAGGATGCAAAAAGATAGATCCATGTTACAGCAGCAGAATAGTATCAGTCATTGTCACAGTCTTCTCCTAAAGGCAATCATGTCACCAATTGGATTAGCAGTACACAAATTTCACTGCTTCTAAAGGCTGGGATTGTAGCCTTGCCCTAGTTTAGAAATTCACAAAATACTATAGCAGAGGGTTCAATTGAATATGATTTAAATCACTTAACCACTATCAATGATCTCACCATGTTTCTTCCACAGCTGGATGCAGGGGGGAGCATCAGATAACAGATGTGGACAGAAATGGAGAGAGAGATATACAGAACCTAGTCTCCAAGGACCAGCTGTGGGCACAAGCGCCTAAGGGTCACAGAAATGCGACGCTCCTGTTTTAGTGCCTCTCCCTGCCAGACCTGCTGGTCTTTGTTGCGGTTAATTTCATGAGTCCACTTATAACGGGCAGTCCCTGACATAACTATCAAGTCACCAGGTGACAGTAAGATCTGCACCTTTGCTACTGTATCTGCACTCACAAAAATGCACTGTAAAGAGCTTGCAATAATAGTCTTGCCACATGATTTTGAACCCCGCTTAAGGCTGCAAGATAAAATCTTGCTGTCTTCCCAATTGCATAACCTTCCCCAAGTAACTCTTTAACAGTTCTAGAATAGCAACCAATCTCAACTTCACATTTCTTCCAGAGCAACAGTGACCACGTTGTCTGAATACACATCATACAACTATCAAGCTCTCAAGGGACTACCACTTTCAAGGGATCACTCACCATTCAACTGGTTGTCCTCATTGATGTGCCCATTCACCTTGTTTGGACATGAACACAATGGGTCTGGAACACTTCTAAAGCACATGACACAAGGTGAGAGTAAAGAGACAATTGCAATGCCATCTTCAAACCGAAGAAGATCCACATGAGCTGTGATTCCCTGTCATCACAAGTACATCAATTATTCACCATCAAACTCATCCTACAATCTCCTTGAATGTAGGTATTACCATGATATCTCCCAAGTACACAGATGATACCAACTAAAATGTATCAAATCCAATCAACGTGAACAGACTGTCATTACAGAATCTGACCTCGCCTGGCTCATAAGAGTTTGCAATCATCTGGTCAAACAATGGCTCCCGCAGCAGAATATCTTCAGGTAGTGGGCATTGAGATTGAGCAGCCATACTTGGACTTGAAATGGGTTCTGCCTTTGTACTGCATTTTGAGTCCATTGATTTGAACTTAAGCACAGAGTTGCGAATCTGAGAAGAGAGATCTAACGCCCAATCAGGAAGTCGACCAAACCTCATTGCCTGTGTCCACCACAGATACAAAAACACACCACAATCTTTAAGTCCACAGAAATTTGTAGGTGCAAAGCTTTGTGTTTTGTAGATGTTTTGACAGGTAGTTTTGTACAGATTCAAGAGAAATATTAAGGACAGAAGGTGAGAGCAGCACCCCTGTGACACTTGGATATAGAGCAGCACAATGGGCACCATTCAAGAAATAAGCACACCTGATTGTACAAAGGTGCAGCAAACAATGCATCTGCAAACAAGAGACAAGAAATCATGTTGCATCTTTGATTGAGTTTTTTGCTTCAGGAAGTGCTTTCAACCAAAGACCATGATGCTCTAAAAATATCTTATTCTCTTTTCTCTCTCAAGTGCTTGCAAAATATATTCTTGGACAGAAAGAAATACATAACAAAACGACATGAGTTCAGGATCCATGTTGGATACATGCAAATGTGAGCTCTTATGGTTGCACCTGTCTCAATTGCCTTGAGAATCCTTTGTTGTTGGTTGGGACTTAGGAAATTGTTGCATCTCCAGAGTCCATCCACATGCTCCACACTCTCCCATCGTTCATTTGTCTATTGTCAAGCTTGTGGTACCTAGTCAGAATCTTCCTCCTAACTCCATTTTTCTTCTCATGATGAGATGTTGGTCAGATCGGCAAAATCGACAAAAGAAGAGAAGCAAATAACGTGAGAATGTATTGAAGGAAAATACATACATCATGAGGGGAGCCGTAAAGCCAGTCCTCGGATTCCTCGGAATCGGAGTCTCCGAAGATAGACGAGAAGAGGAGACGATGATCGTTCTTGTGCTTGAACTCCGGATCCTGCTCCTCCTCCTCCTGTTCTTCCTCCATTGCAAAGTTACACAGCTCCTAGGTTTTGTGGCTTCAGGAATTTCCTTCTCACTATGTATCCATGGGCAGCGTGTCTTTGTACGATGCTAAATTTTATCACTCTCCTGCTGCTGCAGAGAACAGACAGAGCAACAAACTGGACAAAACAAAACAAAAACTCTCCAATCCTTGACTCCTTTCACGCTCGGAAAATGCAGCCAGACGAGAGTTGTGGCAACAACTATAGAGAGCATAATACAGCTATCTTCATCGTCTTCCGCGCTTATTAGAAACAATAGTGCACATGTGATTTGCACCGAACTATCTCATATTGTTTTGGATTTGTGCCAGATTCACAGATACGCTGCTTCGTCGTCGTCTCCTCATCGTGTGTCCACGCAGAAGCAATAAAACATCTCTTATTCAATTCGACTAACAAAGAACTTGAAAACATTCGCTGCTACATCAATCTCCTCCTCTAATAGAACAAATTCAAACATTCAGCAAGCAAATCGTTGCAAGTCAGTAGTTGTATTCACAATTCACATCTATCCCAGCAACTATCGCAATCAACCTGGTTAGAGAGACATGCTCGTCTTTCCGGCAATCTGTGATGTGCAAAGTAGTAAGTGTGGAATAGTGTAAGTGGAGAGTAAGAAGAGTATGGCTGAAGATGGTCTTCTATTCTCCTGTGCTCAAGACAGATTCAAAGGCTCTCAAACTGATATGTAACGATCAGAGAAGAACTGATTGACAGATCTGGGAATTGGAATAATACAAAAGAGTTCAATGGCTGAAGGATCATCAGCAAGAAAAATTGGAGAAGAAATCCGGAAATTGGAAGAAACACCAAGAGTTCAATGGAAGGATGGATCAGCAAGAACAAAAGGAGAAGAAATCTGTAAATTGGAAGAAAACACACAAGAGTTCAATGGAAGGATCAGCAAGAAAAAAAGGAGAGGAAATCTGTGAATTGGAAGAAAACACACAAGTGTTCAATAGAAGGATCAGCAAAAACAAATGGAGAAGAAATCCCATAAACTGGGGAAAAAAAACAGGAGTTCAATGGAAGGAGCAGCAAGGACAAATGCATAAGAAATCTGTGAATTGGAAGAAAACAAGAGTTCACTATTGAGCAGCTGCAAGCAGAACTGCTTTCTGTTTGACAACATCTTCACAGAGATCCTCCATTGTGTTAATGTTGGTGACTGCGTGAACTCTCTCTCTCTCTCTCCTGCCACCTTGAGCTGCAGTGGCGTGCTATTGAGTGCTGCTGTAATCTAACAGAGAACAATTGACTGCAAGACTTTGAAGGAGCTCTTGGTTTGTTCTTAGTCTTTTTCTTTGGGGGGTGGGGGGGGCTTGGCTGTAACTTTCAGGTTGACTATACTCATCATTCCCCCTCCCCATCTGTTTTCTTTCAGCAGCTCAAAGAGATTTCACTCTAATCCACCTCTTCCATGCGACTGCCTTCGTCAACATCATCTTCCAAAGGTGGTATTTCAGATTCATCGTCAAGAGCAGCTGCTGTACTGTCATCTTCATCAATGCTAAGACCTAGCTTGATCATCCGGTGAATACGAGTTCCAAAGGTGTTGGGTTCCTCCAGACTGAATCCAGAAGTCAGAATTGCTGCAGACAAAATGAGAGACTTGGCAGTGAGCAAAAAACACAACCAAATACTAACTATTTGTATCCAGGTACTATGGTGGACAAAAGAGAACAAGCAAGCATTTCCCTCCTGCCAGAGAATTTATCAACCCAGTTCACCAATTCAAAGTTCAGGCATCTACAGATCTGAAGAATGGAAAAGAAAAACTTGCAAACTACTCCTCAGGAAAACAGAAGATCCAGAACAGTTGGAGGAACAAACCAGTCTCAAAAAGTAACAAGACAAGGTCCTTGACAGTCTTATCAGATTTGTCAGCATCAGCACGATTGCGGAGCTCAATTATAATGGCATTGTCAGGATTGATCTCAAGAGTCTTCTTGCTGCTCATGTAGCTGCCCATACTGCTATCACGAAGTGCTTGCGCTTTCATGATACGCTCCATGTTCGCACTCCACCCATACCTAAATCAAATCAAACTTCATCACAAATCATGAGCTTTCCTTTTATCTTACTCAAATCACCTGCAGACTGCAGATGCTCCTCTTGTTTCAGCACCTAATTATTAAATCCAAAAGAATACTCTTGCAGCTCATGCAAAGCAACAAAATGTTTAACAATGTCTCTTCTGTACCTCCAGTAATCTAATCACAAAATGAAGATGCACAAAAAGAAAATGCATCTAGCCAGTTACCCCACAAACTGTCACCACTGTAGAACAATAGGAAGAGGGGACTTGACTTACTCCCCAGTGACAAGACAACATGGTGACTCCACAATGCGGTCTGACACCTCCACCTTCTCCACCTTCCCTCCTAAAATGTCCTGCACAAACAATATGTCCCATAAGACAGGAAATACCATCGAAGCAGTTCACATTTAGCCATTCAGCTCTGTTTAGTTTGCTTCAAAAAAATTTCATCTTGCAAGATCTATCTGTCCCAGCAACAGGGCCAACACTATTAGTCTATACAATGATCAGCATGAAAGCGATGCTAACACAATTGTTAAGTCCCCACCTTCATGACCTTGCAAAGCCCCTCAAATTGTGCCTTGACCTCCACTTTCTTCTTTGCTTCCTCCTCAGTATCATCCAGCTTCAATCCCTGTGATTGCCAGATCTTGATCAGCAAACATGAAAGGCAGACTCCATGATAGCATGCAAGGAAACTGGCAGATGCATCATCAAGAATTTGTGATAAAACATCATTTGACTCACAAAGGACCTGCACCAACTAGCAGACACCATATTACATGTACATGCAGTGACGGATGCTACATGCCCATTGGTCCAGAATGGTTTCCTGGGGACAAATTGCAATCAAAACCCAGTGCTATAAACCCCCTGAACCATGAATAAATTACAAAATCTCATACAAGTTCATGAAGGCAATAGCCATCAATTTACCTCTTTGGTGGCAGAAACAAGTTTCTTTCCATCATACTCTTTCAGCTGTTGAACTGCACTCAGAAATGAACAACCTTCTATCAGTTGCTTGTCAAATTATTTCTCCAGAGTGAAAATTGGAAGGACAATAACTGATCCAGAAACAAGCAAGTTGCTAATACATCAACTTTCAGAATGCAGTAAATAAAAGACCATTTCAGTGTGCCCACCCACCTGCATACTCATCTATTGGGTCCACCATGAAAAGAACCTCAAGGCCACGCTTTTTAAGCTTTTCCAAGAACGGTGAGTTCTCAACTGCCTTGCGTGACTCCCCTGTAATATAATAAATATCAGTCTGTCCATCCTTCATGCGAGTTACATAGTCCTTCAAAGAAGTGACATCCTCTCCAGACTTTGTTGATTGATACCTCAGCAGATCTGAAACACCCCACCACATAATGTTGGAATCAACCTGTTAGCCAATGTGAAAGAGTCTGCTCAAAGCCGGTTGTTGGATGCCAACATACCCTAATTCAAGCCTATCACAACAAAATGAGGAAGCAACACCTATGTGCAAACTGTACCATAAATTAGAAGATAAAGAGTAAATATCAGAGTAGAGTCTGCTCTGACTATCTCAAAAGAATTGGAGGAAAATGTCAGAAGTCTCTTGCAAAGACCCAAAAGCAATCACCAGCCTACCTCATCAGGTATGCAGATAAGTTCAAATGATCACCCTGTTCAACATAAAAACACATACCTGCAAGTTTGGACCGGTTCACAGAATCCTCATGGATGCCAAGCTTCAAATTCTTCCCAAACGACTCATAGAATTTGTTGTACTCTTCCTTGTTCTCTGAAATCTCGGTGAACATCTCCAAACACTTCTTCACAAGATTTTTCCTGATAACCTGCACATTTCACCAGTGCTTACATATAAGATGCCAATGCCAGAACCTGGCATCCAGTTTAACAACCATTACAAGTAGTCTACTCCAGCCACAAAGGTGACTGCAGGATCCAAACAACAAGACACATAACAAGCACAGTGGCACAAAATGAGCAGGTTCACATCCAAAACAGTCATGATGTCCTTTTGCTGACATTGACAAACATGCTAGCTTTTCCTTAGAGAAGATTCCCTTAGTACTATGACAAGCCTGACAGAGCTTGCATAAGAGAGATTCCCATTGACTATGTCAGCATTCCATGTAGGGATTGAGATGTCCCTGTTCTATTTCACATCATTCACATTCCCCAACAAATGCGCATCAGCATAACACATTAATACATTGTCATGGCACAAAATAGAAAGCAAGAAGTCAGCATATCGCATGACACTCATGGTAAACATGATTCTCTAAACAGTACATGCTACCATTTCAGGGAAGTAACTATCATTCAAACAACTGTACTGAGTCTGACTGCAAGAAGGAATCAAAGTGATTCACATGGATTCCAATGTCAACATCCAGATAGGAAATAAACTTTCCCTCTTACTTTTCACATCATTTGCATTACCTCAATACAAGCCTCTCATCATTACAAAAGTGAAGTAATTCCACAAAACACAGAAAGGTTGTGTGAACCGATCACAACAGTGCCATGATGCCATTGTTCTGTCAACACACCTTTTGGCCACATGTAAGCTATCACTGGAAGACACTGTTCATCAACTATTGTGACAAGCTAGCTGTGCATGCATCAGAGAGATTCCCATAGAATAAGTCTGCATCCCACATGGGGAATAAGATGTCCCTATTCTTTTTCACATCATTTGCATCTCAGATAGAACTCCATTGGCAAACCAAGAAAACAAGTAACAGCAGGCCAGCTGAGGGGACCAAGGCTTAAAATTCATAAACAGCCATCAAAAATCCCTACAGAAAAGACCAATGTGAAATCACCATCATATCTCTATGACTCCAGCCCTCCAGGCCAAGGTTGCAGCTATCCAAAGAGAATTCTGAAGCATGAAAAAAGCAGGTAACCTTGTAAGGTTTCTGTGAAATGTGGCACAGCAAAAAAAGACTATCTAATAAAGAGTCCCATAAACTGCATAGGACTATATTGAAAATGACTCAAATAGCAAGTTCAAGGAAATACCTTCAGAATCTTGTTTTGCTGCAGTGTCTCACGAGAAATGTTCAAAGGAAGGTCTTCCGAATCAACAATGCCCTTTACAAAGCCAAGGTACTCAGGAATCAACTCCTCACAATTATCCATAATAAACACTCGTCGAACATAAAGCTTGATGTTGTTCTGCTTCTTGCGACCATCAAACATGTCAAAGGGAGCTCTTTTAGGGACAAAGAGCACCGACTTGAATTCCAGCTGCATAACAAGCAACAAAGGTCCAGAGAAAATTAGAAAAGGGAGTTCCTTAAGAGATTGCAACTACAAGCTCAATCATGCTACCAATCACTTCATATAGCATAAACTTACTATTTTTCCAGGATTGATGTGATCAAAGGACTCGTGAGGATATGATGCACATGAGAATGCAATGTTCTTTACCCAAGTCTACAGTGATAGTACCTGGCCTTCCACAGAAAAATGCTTAACAGCCAGATGCTCTTCCCAATCATTGGTCAGGCTTTTGTAGAAGGCAGCATATTCTTCTTTTGTAATCTGGTCTGGTGGCCTCATCCAAATGGGTTTTTGCTTGTTTATCAGAGCCCACTCGTGTGACACTTCCTTCACCTGTGAAAATCATGTAGGTTTCACGCATGAGGCAATGTCCATTAGACAATCCACAATAACCCAGGCCTATACACAGTCATCAAAGGAAGTTACAAAGAAGGTAAGTGAAAACAATAGCTCAAACCTTCTTGGTTTTCTTAGAATTCTTCTTCTCCTCATCATCAACATCTTCAATTTTGCCTTCCTCAATCTCTTTCTCTTCTGCTTTCTCAGCTTCCTCATCCTCATCATCAGAAACCTCCTTCTCAGTTGTCTTCTCTGTCCAGAGAGATATAGGATAGCTGATGAACTCTGAATGCTTCTTTACAAGATCCTTCAGCTTCCTCTCTTCCAAATACTCCAGCTGATCCTCCTTGAGGTACAATATTATCTTAGTTCCACGACCCAATTCCTCACCTGGCCAAGAAACAATCATTGTAAATTAAACTTTCCAATGAAAGACATTTCAATAACTATTGACAATTTCTCCACACTCAGGGCTGACTTGACCTGAATGCAATTCAGCAATGACCTGATAAAAAGGTTATAGACATTTCAGATCTGATAATGTGTTAGCAACAGAGTACAGCCAAGGATAAAGAAACCAGAAACCAAAAACAAACACCTCTCATAAGAATTGAGAAATCTCCATTCTCACGATTAAGAAAGGTAAAGCAAGGTTAACACTTCAACCAGCCACAGAGAATTCCAAAGAAAGAAAAGTAAAACAGAGAACACAGGACCAAGAAACAAAAATGAACAAAAAAGCAGCATGAACAAGAGTGCCAGTCTCATGCCTGTTCAGGGACAATCAACAGTAGCATGTATGATATTGGCTTCTCTATCACACGTTTTGCCACTGACTTCAACTTTCCCAGAAACCAAAAACAAAACACAATTCAAGAGTGGTTTGAAACCCCATTGCAGTCACACACATGTTCACACACCCTCAAAAGCGACATGTATGGGAGTGACCAGCTAGAAAGACATCGCACCTAAACTCATCAACATCCCATAATGTGTGGAGGAAAAAATCATATACTAACCAATCTACTGGGATTGTGTTAAAAGCTCAGCTGTAGCACAAGGTATTGCATCAAGAGAGACAACCAAAATTTTTTACAGCAGACAGATGGCAACAATTCACAGGAATGCAAACAAGTGCCAGAAATCCATCTGTTAAGAATCCTATGCAGCTTCTTAAGAGTAGAAGCCAATTCAGTAAACAGCTGGGCACATCACAGCTCAGGTTTTGAGTACAACTGAATGTCAAGGTTGCCAGTGAAGTTCAGACCATATTGCAATGTCTACTCGTCTCGGCTGCTCCAGCACCACAAGCCATCAAAACTATACACTATGCCATGTATTTTTGGCTGTTTTGCTTGGCTAACTCTGGAATTGTACAGGAGAATACCTCCCAAGGCCCAAAGCTGATGAATAACACCATTGTCATATCTAAGTACAGGTTGACACACAATGGCAATATATCAAGAACTAATATCAACTAGGAAGAAGACAGAGGAACACAAAAAGATAGATAGAAAGTTCTTTTTAAAAAACAAGGAAAGAAGAAGAAAAAAGATGGAACAAGATGAGGAAACTTCAAAGTACATTCCCTTCAAAGGGAAAAGGGCAACATGCATAACCTTCCCACTTTGGGCTGTATATCAAGAGCTAAGTACATATGAAACATTAAGTTCCTTCTCCTTTTGTAACATCAGATTTGCAATATGATTGTGGCAAAGAAAGGTCAGATGTGATACCAGTATCTCTCCGTACAGTGAAAGACCCACCCGCCTGTGACTCCCACACATACTGCTCATCATCATTATGGTGCGAATGCACAACAACTTTCTCTGCAACCAGATATGCAGAGTAGAAACCGACACCAAACTGTCCAATCATGCTTATGTCTGCACCAGCAGTAAGGGCCTCCATGAAGGACTTGGTGCCAGATCTTGCAATAGTCCCAAGATTATTCACCAAATCTGACATAAAGGAACAAAGAAAAAAAAAGTGTTACAGGAAGTAAGCTTCTTTACTGTTCTTATGTCCAATGAACAGTAGAACAGCTTTACAACAATTAGCAAGAGCCAGCATCAACAATACTTCACCATTTGATAATAACATGGTGCAAAAGGACAAAGCATCCTTGAAAACCCTTGAATGCACACCACAGGCTCTCACCGGCC
>Ga0209611_10000301_pt1 | contig 67626 bp, 57 predicted proteins | sample S1TSphgellanicum_3_FD_187693 | JGI IMG/M metagenome (GOLD analysis project Ga0209611, IMG submission 187693) | Host-associated microbial communities from peat moss isolated from Minnesota, USA - S1T2_Fc - Sphagnum magellanicum MG (SPAdes) (version 2) | ecosystem: Host-associated > Plants > Peat...
GCACCCATTTATTTAGGGTTTTGAAATAACCAGAATGGGAGGTTCTTTTTATTTGGAAATTTTCAAATAAATCAAATCAGGTGATTGATTATAAACAGAGCCAAATACCCAAAGGGCCAACACTAGTTTGGATCTGTCACCATAGTAATCAAATATGCACTCAACAAAGATGAGTCACATTTGCCGAATCAGATTTGGAATAGATCTCCTAAGACTCTGTTTGAGTACTTTTCCTCTTTGTGATTTTCTTGAGGGCCCAAAACATTTTGTCGTCGTGTATTTTGGTGGGGTCACATTTATTGAGAGCTCTCAATTATAAACACACTCTTTTTTTGCCCTGGAATGAATGTCAGGTTTTGGTTCTTTGCAATTTGTTGCAAATCTCCACACCATTGAATCTGACAAGGATGATGCTGCAATGGGTTTTACTGTATCCGACAACTTACTTACAAGGATGATGCAGCAACGTATTTTGTGTACTGATTGTAACACTGTCAACAGCAATCATTTCAGTACCCACAAGGAACGGACTTGAACTTCTTTGCATCCATCACCTGCAAATCAATAATACTTTTTTTCTTCATGTTGTTTTTTCATCACCAATTTCTTAGCATCCGTTGAAGCCCTAAAGTCCCAATCAATCCAATTTGGGTTGATGAATGATTTCACATGCGCCCTACATGCAGTTAACATTCATCCAACTCAAGATAGGCTCCCCAAGGGTGTCCCAAGTTGTCTCAAGGGCTGATTCCGTAGGTACCCTACAGCACAGGTCCAGAGTCTAATCCTCTTCAGCCAACTCAGGAAAGGCTCCCCAAGGGAGGTTTCCAGCTCCAAAATTATCTCAAGGATGATTTCACATGGGCCTTACAGGCCTTACAAAGGCAGGTACATAGTCCAATCCCTTTTATCCAACTTAGACTTTAAGAGCCTAAGCCCATTTTACAACCATTTTACCTCCATTTGAGCATTAGTTTAAAGTTTTACTCCAATCTACTCATTCATGAATTGAATTATGGATTCAACCCATAGATTCAAAGTTCACAAGCTCATAGTTCTTTGATAAAAATTTCACCCAAAATCAAGTAAAGGATGGTGAGATAGCAATATCACATTGAATTGGCAGGGATTAATGCATGCATTCTAATATGGCAACTCACAAGACTAAGTTAGTTATCCCCACAAAGTAAATCAATCCAAAATGCAATTTCTTCAATTCAGAATGAAGCCTTGCAAGTTTTGGAATGAGAATGTAAAGATCCTTTAAATCAAACCACAAATTCAAAAAATTCTCAAATCAAGAATTTGTGAGTCTGCTCATAAATGAGTTTTCAAAATTATCCCCTCTAAGCTAGGAAGGCTAAACAGGGGGTGGTCTTTTGGCTGTTGGTAAGCCCCCTCACATGTGAGAAAGCACCTGCATGGGGTTTTCTTGACTAACCCCTTCCCTACATCCACTCAGATGTGCTCAAGTTACAAATCATTTGAAAGATATTCAATCTATGGATGTAACCAAAAAAATAAAAAATAAAAAAATAAAAATCCTTGCCATCTAGATCCAGTTACAACTCCAGAAAAAGCCATTTCTGAATTCTCAGGCATTTATGGATTAAGATACAATTCCCATGTTTTCCAAATTGTCTCAGGAGATGATTTCACATGGGCCCTTCAGGGCAGGTACAGAGTCCAATCCTGTTCATTCAACACAAGACATTCTCCCCAGAGGCGTTCCAAATTGTTCACAGGGCTCAACAGCCAGTTATGAAGTCCAATCCCATTCATCCAACTCAAGGTAGGCTCCCCAAGGGTTCCAAATCCCACATTGTCTCGACTTGAAACTGCTTTTTATTGTATTTAAATGCACAAGTTTAGGAAAGGAGTCACATCTGACTTTCCCTTTTTTATTAAATAGTAAAATATAAACAACACTTTCCTGTCACTAAGGTCAAAAAAAGAGTTGTTGGGCTTTGGGTATGAAGGTTTTTTTGGGCATGGCTTCCGCAAATCAAAGGCACAAACCACTCTTAAGTCATATATGCTTTAAAAAACTAGGGTTTTTAGATACAAAAAACTTTACCTGTACTCATTTAGATATTCTTACCCTGGAGGGTGTGAGATGAAAATCACAAATTATACAGTGTTTGAGTTTGTCTGCAGATGTGTGTACCATGGCAACTATCAACAGCTTCATGGTCACTGTCAACAGCTCCAATAGCTTCAATACCACTCCAATGTCACCATCAATAGTTCCAATCACTTCATACACTCAGAGAATGCAATAATGGTGCGTTTTTGTATTTCAACCTCATGGAGTCCCAGATCAGAATAGTTAAAATAATTTCATATGAGCATGATATTCACAACAACAAAGTCATATACCCCCTTCAATCCCATGATGCAAAGTTGCTGAATAACCAGAGATTCAAAACTAAAACCCCAGAGAGAAAGGACAAACTTAACTCATGGTTGCACTGTATAGCAGAAGTTATGACAATGTACATCCCTGAAGCCCACCTGGAGAAACAATTTCCAAATCTAACTCACAAATAATGGTTTCTTTCTCTGTTGGTTTCTTCCCTGACCAAAAACATTTACTGGCTTTTGAGGCTTTTGTTAATCAGTTCAAAATAAAAAAAGGTGGAACTGCATTTCAACTACTCAGGCTGCCCTGATTGCCAACTTTACATGTAAGCAATAACCTCAGATTCCTTTCAGAATCGCCTCTTCCCACTGATGTCAATCCCTATTACATGCACTCTCAGAGTTCTTTTCACAATTACTTCCTACAGCTGATCACAATCCTGATCAGAAACTTGAAGAGAGGTGTTCATTGCCACTTGATTTAACTGCTTCCCGCCAAAAACGAACGGAACGGTCAGACCCACAGGTCACAAATGATGACTCTGTCGGGGAGTGCTCTAACCAGCGTGGAGCCCCTACATGATTTGAGGGAAACCGTGACACAATATCACCAGTCAGAGTATCCCATACCACTACCTGCACCAACATCCACCAATTCTCATCACAAACACTGCCAGTAATAACATAATCTGACACACAAGTTACTACATCTACCCTAGTTAAAGCTCCCATCACTGATTCTGCAGTGTGGTGCAACATAATAGAACAGGAAGTCATATGTCAAAGATAACAATCTTCCAGAAGATGACAAGCAGCAGGAAGACACTTGCCCAATAGTAATGTATGTAGTTGGCTTGTCTGAGCCAAAAAGATCCAGCAAGAGCATGAATCACAAGTGTAAGCTACATATACAGCACTTGAAGTTTAGAATGGAGAAACAACTGACCTCATTCTGGGATTCATCAGTGCAAAGGATGAACTCTTCTGTATGGTTAAATACTGCCTGCACGAGACAAAATCCATACTCAGACTGAAGGAATGCTGACAAGACTGTACTAAAAGGTTGTGCAGTTATCCATTAGTGTCATTTGTCCATATTAGAGGTGTACACTAAAGGCTATGGCTATCTTGCATGTGCTTCTCTTTGCCTCTAATGCAGCACCTAGTATTGTACAAGGACAGAACCTGGCAGCGCATCTGGGGGTGCTGAGCCCCAGGGTAGTGTTTAACAAGCCGGCCACTGCCTACATCCCATAACCGCACCTGAGAATCCTTTCCACATGACAATACATACCTGAACATATTTCAAGCCAAAATTAGCATCTCCATCATTGAAAGAATCTACCCTGGACCGGAGTTCAAAGAGCTTAGCCTTTCTGTTTGTCACTGGGTCCAATCCAGCCCCATGCAATGACCTCATCCTAGCCAGCAAGTCAATTTTGCCATCCATACATGTATAAAGTGTTCAGGAACTTGGTCTGCTTAAGGAGGTACCCACTTTCATAGCTTCTATGAGAGTTCCTTAACTCCAGTAAACCTCTAGAAAATAATCTCTGTAGCACCAGATGTCCAAACCCTCCCAACAATGAACGGCAACCGAATGCACTGCATTTCTCTTTGATCAAGTTTTAAATGCAGAGTTTGCCAATTTAGAGACACACATACCTCTGGTCTTTGGTAAAAGCTGCACTAGTGGCCTCTGCTGATCCATGGGCACCAGTAATAGCACGCACACAGTGTGATGTCAAGCCATCCCATATTCGCACAGCCCCATCTTTGCTGGCAGTAACATACATGCCTCCATTTGTAGAATATCGTACCTATTCACCCCATGTCTCACACACATAAATTACAGATCTCTAGTGAATGTGCTCAGGATGATGCTCAGGTGTGTCTTCAAACATAATTCTCTTTGCTCAACACAAGACCAACCCAACCAAGACAACTCAATGACTAGCATGCCTTCCAACTTGGCAAAAATCAATACATTTGGGGACAAAAGACCTGGTTGATGGACCCCCCAACATGAGAGTCTTGCAACGAGGAAGATAAGTAGCACTGAAATGTAGACACATCATACAAATGAGGGATTGGGTGATCGGTTCCTGCACAGAAAAAGTCCAGCATCACACAAGTGATATACACCAGGGAATGGCATCAATCCAAATTGTGAAAGAGGAAACAGCACAAGGAAAAATATAACTTTGAAGCCACAGGAGTTTCAGCTGATGATGTAAGCTTGTTGCTTCAAACAGCTAATAGTAAGCAAGTTGCACAGTAAGAACTTGAAGAGAAATGAGCATACAGGAAGGTATCCAGAAAACCTGCAAGAAGATAGTCACCACATGGATGAAAAGCAACTGAACGCACATTATGGGTATCCTGCAATCCATCAGTCAGGAACAATACAGGGTAAGGCCAATATGTACAATCCAAACATGCACGAGTGTAAAAATTGATGCTAGCTGAATCTGGCATGACTGCAGACCTCTTCCCTAAGCTGTAGGTACTGCCCCCTCCCAAAGGTGGGCAATATATAGTTGCAGCACCAGGCTTCCTATTGGTCATCCATCCCTATATATTTTCCGGCCCAAGGTGCTTAAAATTCAACCTTCTTGGGGGATCTGTTGTATCCACCTTCATTTTATTGCCAACTCTAGGACTACACCACAAGCTCCAAGCTGAAGCTTTCCTACAGCATGTAAACCCTTTGACTGCTCTAGACATGAGAACCATATGAAATCAACCCTCTATGATTTAGAAAAACATGAGGTTGAACAACATCTGACCTGGATCACACGAATAGCTCGCCTAGCTGCAGATTTTGCAAAATCAAAGAACCTGCACATGCAGGAGATAGACCAGATTTAGAAAGTGTTGCCTGGCACTGTATGAACTCATATCATCTGAGCATCATCACATATGAGAATCTAATATAGCAGCAGGAGTATGTGGTGAGACAAGTACTTCTCCACTGAAATAAGAAAGCAACAATTACGTACTTGATTGTGTGATCTTTGGCACCAGAAATAAGGATAGACATTTGTGGGTGAAAGTCTAGGTCATTTATTGGCTGCACCATCCAAGATTCTCTTTCTTAAGTTGATTAAGGAGTTCACAAACACCACAGAAAAAATGTCAGAACAAAGATGTTAAAGAAGTTAAGGTCACTAGAAACAACCTGCATATGGTCATAGAATGTACGAATAACTGGGCGAATGGGAGAATCATGAACAATGCCATCTGGCATCATCATCTGCCGGACCTTCTCCACCTATGGAGTACAGGGAATTGTAATGTGATTAGTGATCAAGCACTGAGGCAAAAAAAAATTAAAATAAAAAAGAGTAGGACAGCTTTCAAATTGTAGTGAGAAAGAAGTGACATGATGTCACAAAATTATGGGCATACATGAAAGACAGCTGCACAGGTGAAGATGGCCTAATGATTTCAGCAGTTGTTGACATACCTCAAAAAGTTTGATGGATGTATCAGCACTACCAGTGGCCACAAGGCGCCCGTCTGGGCTGAACCGTGCACAGCGGGCAATGTTCTGCAGAACATCATAATCCCCCAGGCCCTACCTTTAGTGCATAGTTCAGAAGAGTGAAAGAAGAACAAACAAAACTAGGATGAGAATACTCGGGGAATACTCTGAAAGTGTAATAGTCAGGACATATCTCATACTGGAGTTGTTCCTTTTGTGCAAAGAAGGATAGAGGCTAGAGCTTTTAATAGACTCATTGAAATGTGCATGACTCTTTCTATATTCCACAAAACTCAAAATGCAAAATCCCTAGTACACAAACCCACAAGTGAAATGATCATATGGAAGGGAATGTAGTTTTACCTTGTGCTCTGAAACATGCCGAGAGTCATGCTTTGCAAAGCTCTTTGGAGTCCCTTGGTTGCCTGCACTGAGCTGCCCAAATATTCGATAAGACCATCAACTTTTCCACTACAAAACTGCAGTATTGCAATGGAATTCTTGACCTTGGGTATAGTCTAAGAACATGAAAAAAAACTGCAGAAAAGAATAGAAGATGGTGCTGAGCAGTTTTCCACAGCAGGCCAAGTTCTCACCTAAAATCCAACAATGTTTTCGGAATAATAGGTACAGGTCCATAGCCAGCTAAAGTTGTTCCACCACCACCACCTCCACCCTTGTCTAGAGAAGCAAGGGGCACTGTCATTTTTGCTGATTCATCCCTCTCTCCAGACAAACCCTGCACAAAAAAGCTGCCACCTGATTTTTCCTACTCAACAACAACACAATCGAATGTTGTTGTTTCAAAACCAATTTTATTGATATAAACAGCTGTGATGCTCCCCAAGCAAATGTAGAATAGCAAGAAATGTCATACCTTACGAACAAGGTCCAAGAGCTTATTGGGGGGCACTTCAGTATGCAAAGGTGTCATTGTTGCATTTGACACTGCTATGGCTGCCTGCAGCATTAAAACACCCACCCCATTTCAATACACACAAAGCATCTCTTCCAACTTCTTCTCCAAAACACGTTCAGGATCTTGCTAAACTAGAACCAAAAATAAGATAAATAAGATAAATTTTTAATTTAAAAAAAAAAAAAAAAACTCTCCTAAACCCTAAACACTCCATTTCATTCCAAAACACGTAACAGTAGAGCACCGGGAAATAAAAACAGCAGCAGCAACAGGATACCACTAGTAAAAACAAAAAACATAGTAAAAGAGACAGTCATATTCAACAAAAGAGCGCTGTGTAGCAACAACACGTGAGAGAAAGAGAGGAAAAAGAAAACCAAACAAACAAACAGGAGAGGAGGAGTTGTTACTTGATTGAGATTATTTTCCCGCAAGTGCCCAACGATGAGCGCCATAACATGTCGTTGCAACGCACCCTCCTGCAGCTGCTGTTCCCCGCCTCCTCCTACCATTCCCATCGTCGCCCCCCCCCACCGTGCCTTGGTCTCTTGTTCTCTTCTCCTCTCCTTCTGTTGTTCTCTTCTCTTCTCTTCTCTTCTCTTGTTCTCGTCCCTTGCAACCAAATCGAAGGAACAAAGAGAAGAAGAAGAAACGAAGAAGAAGAATTAGGGTTAGAGTTCGTCCGATTGAAGAAGGAATCGAAAGAGAAGAATTAGGTCAAACAAAATTAGGTCATTACGCTTCTTCATACCAGTGTTGGGCGGTTACCTGAGTTTGTTTCATAAGCCTCTGGTGCCGGTTATTAAAACTCTGGAATTCTTGTTGTTTCAGTTTCAACAAAATTCAGAATCAAAGAACCTTCAATTCCAGTTTTTTTTGGGTCAAAAAGCCTCAAAGAGAACCTGTGCTTTTCACGAAATAATTGGCCAAGAACTAGCAGAAGGTTACTTGATGGTTATTAGATCTTCTTGAGAACTGCAATTCCATATCACAATCACTCCAGAACCATGCTATCATGGATGATTTGAAACATATGATTCATTTTTCATCCTTTTTTCATTCAAATCAAGTCACATAAGATTCACCTTTCATCCATTGTAGATTGAAATCAAGTTCACAGTTTACATCATTGTTGTGATTGTATCTGGTTTAGGACTTAAAAGTCCATGTAAGTGTAAATGCCATAATGAAATTTATTTGCACACCATGTAAATGTATAAGGTCCATTTATACCCAAGTCAGTGCAAGTATATATCGCGGACTAAGTGTAAAACACTACACTTGTATACTTTCTGCAGCCTTGTAAAAACACACCACTTCTGGTCTTTATTTTATCAGCAGTCCTTTTTCATGAGCCAGCCAGCCCAAGAATTGGGCACAAGAATAGTGACATGTAGGTGACCACATCACTCTTGGGTTCTCATAATGTAACAACACCAATGGGCCCAAGCCAATGACACTCTGATCAGAGTATTGAAACCCTAGCACCACATTGTCAAGTAAATATGAACTTGTGAATAACTTCAACCATACCAACATTGCACACATAATATAAACGTTCAGATGTTTGTCCAATAGATGTTTGTATCCTTTTACAACGCCGGATCAACTTTGGGGACAATGTCAACACTAGTCCTTCAGAAAACATCTTGCAGCTGAGCATTGAATTTTGATACAATGCCCTTTCCCCTACAGAAGAAACAGAAGCAAAGAGAAAGCTCATGAATTGGCCCTTGCTGCAAAACAATGGAAATCCTTTTTTTCTGACCTTTTTGTTCAGAATGATACCTTGTCCAATTCCCTCTTTGAGCTTCGAACAAAAAATAAGCACCTCAGTCAAATGAATCAATAGCAGAAGGCATCACATTTTCATTTTCCCTTTCTAAAAGAGGTGAGAGGTACTTGCATGTAGTTGTATACAAGTGATCATCCAATTCAGGTATGACTTGCACAGCTCATTGCAAAAAAGTACCTTCATATGAGAATCTCTGTATGACTGAATGGTCAAAAGTCATCACTGGCTGCCAGTGGGAAAACATGAACGTACAAGGTATTACACTTGATCTTCAGATCTCCAAGTTGTGTTTCAAGCCCCTGCTCCGTCCATTTGCTTAGGTAACTCGTGGATACTGCTGACAGTAATGGAATCCTTACCACTAGATCAGCCCAAAACTGAGAATTACAGAGAAATGTGGGATTCCTATATGCCATGTAGTGTTGGCAACCTGTATGTTCAATTTTGTTTCTTTTTTGATTTCCTTCCACAACCCTGCTTAACAGGTGGGTCAGCAGCTTGTTGAAGAGATTCATCAGATACACCCTTGCCTGTATTGCCAGCATCATCAGTTGCCTCTTCACTGCAAATGAGCATCAAGAATGGCATCTTAGGACTTCCATTGAAAGCAAAATCAATTGCGAAACAACCTCTGAAAGCTCATGGATTTGCATTTCAAAAACTTCCAGGGAACTTAGCAATGAATATTTGCATTTATGATAGAACTCACTTGGGATCTTTCAATATCTCAAGTTGCTCTATTGCTGTCTTGGCTGCATACAGCATCATCTTCTTCACCTGCATACAATTCAAATTTTACCATGAGTTTGCTATCCTATATGAAAGGTTTCATACTTTGAGGTTTCAACTAAAACACAAGAAAGGCCTCACCTCTAGTTTATCTTCTTTTGCTCGATGATCCATAGGAAGCAGACGGAATTCCTCTGTCAGCTTAAGGCATTCTTGTACATTTTCAGGAGACACAAAATCGAGAGCAACCTTAATGCATGACTGCATCATACACCACACACACATAATGGTAAGAGAGAGAGAAGGCCACTTCATTGTAATTCAAATGTACCTCCCTGAACATTTCTCACAGTTTTAAACTATACAGAATGGTTTAATACAGCTTATAATACAGTTTAAATCTGTACAAGTATGTTCAAAAGTAAACTTGATCAATTTTGACCTCCTGAACCTTGTTTAGGTTCCAAAATGTAAGCAATGGCTTTCCAATTGTGAGGATAAGAACTTTAGGGGTAGTCTTGTCGTCTTGTCCATTAGGATGCATAAGGTATCATAGACAATCTGACAATATAAGCACCTCGACAACACTCTCACCTTCAAGTTGCGAACTTGATGAGGACAACCAGCAGGAATGAAGACTGCTTCACCATGATCCTGCTCAAAAGTCCATGCTTCAATTCCTGCAAACAATATTGCAAGTCAGAATCCATCAAATAGTACGACAGAAAAAATCGCCTTAGCAAGCCACCAGCAAATACTATGGTCGTGAGAAAACCATTTCCACTACTGAAATTTGAGAGCCAACATGCTGGGGGATCTGTGTAAATCACCTAACAGTAGGATGTCAAAGAGACTCAGCACATCCTGTGTATGATACCAACTTTGGATCCAACACTAATTTCAGCTAATTCAGAAAATTGAGAGACTGCTCTAACCATGCTGTTGGGCAGAACAGAGCTACCATCTCCCTTTCAAGAATTCCAAACCAAATTCCTCTTCTCTCAAAATCAGAGTAGATTGAGGCAACATGAAGATGAATTCAGACTATAATATTGACTTACCAAATTCCTCCTTTAACTTTCTCTTGTGCTCCTCATCCAAGAAAAAGGTTTGATCATGAATAGGGTGTGTAATCTGCCAATGGATTCCCAAGGGAAGTGAAATCAGGACAGACATGAAGGCCCAAGTCAAATGAGTCTCTAAGAGGGATAAACTTTCAATCATGGTTAAAGGAAGCTAAGTGTACAGTGTAACAGAAGACTTGGAAGGGAACTTACAGATGGTACAGGCTTGCCATCTAAGTGCAGAAACTCCTTCCAGTGAATTCTCAAGTACTCCTTCAGCTTTGGCACATCTTGTCGTCGAAATATGTCCCACAATGCCCCTCCATATTGGGCTCTGTCCTGACCATTTGACAGTGACTCAGTTGCTGCACTCACTCCATTTCCCACTCCTTTGTTAGTCTCAGTGTGTAGGCATTCAATTCCAACTTCCATCAATGACTTCCCATTGTCAGGCTGTGCACTGGACCCTGTAAATAAGAGGGTTATCTTACCATTTGCAGGTAGTCCACTGTCCCCATTTGATTCCAATTTGCTGGATAAAACAGCATCTTGTATTTCTCTGTTGTTATCAATGGGCTGTTCAGTTCCAGCTCCAACTAGTGAGCACTTTTCAGAGTCCTTTGAACAAGGAGCCATATCTGTTTTGCCCACAGCACTTAAAGAATCTCTGCAGTCTGGTGTTGAGACTGGTTCATCCTTAGCTTCCTCCATATTATGGGCCTCACTTCTCTTGCTTTCCTTGAAGTCCTGAAGAAGTTTTTTGATCCTCTTTTGTTGACGATAAGGATACTTGATCTCTGCAGTGTGTGTGAGAACATTCACCTGGTACATTCCAACCTCTATTAAATTTGGGAACTGCTGTAAAAGACATGTTTTGGCATATAAGCAGGTTTGAAAGTCTGTATAGCAGCAACAGATAGAAGCAATGGCTCCAGAGGGCTCTATGCTTTCCTGCCAAAAAAACCTTTCCAGACTTATAAGCCTTGACAGCAAACATCTTACCGCATCAGACATGTCACAGTGCAACTTGGTCACTGAATCACCTTTGCCAAGCTCCTCCTTAAGACCATATGCAATGTATGTTTTAGGACCCAAATCAGGTTTTATGGCATCTTTTGGTAACAGAGCAGCTAAATTGAGAAGACCATCCCTAGGATCTGTGTATTCATGAAATGGTAGTGAGGCAAGAAACTCGGCTTCATGACGTGGAAGGCGCTCTTCAAAGTAGTTTGAGGGTGGCCAATCCTTGAGCTTCAACATTTCAGGCCATCCTCCAGGTTGAAGACGGCCTTCCTCGTAGCCAGCAAAGAACTGATGAATATTGATCTCCACCTGCAGTATGAAGCCTTAGCATCATCTATCTGTTATTATGGCACCCTATAAATTTGATTTGTCTCAAACCAAAGATTCTCCCAGCATAGAAAGAGGATGAATTTACCTCACGCCAATCCAAGCAATCGAGAGCTTTCACACTCTTAGTCTCCTCCTTGAATTTGTTCTTTGTAGTTTCCCGTACAGCACGCCACATAACCATGGGTTCCCAGCTGAGACCACTGCCACCTTCTAGCACGTCACGGACTATAACAGGCTCACCTTCAATCCAATGTCTCTGAAAATGCACCAGACCCTCGGCCTCAACACTTTGTCGGGTAGGGCAGAAAAGATGATTGTCATGGCCACCTACTCGGTGAGCAGCAAGACGTAAATGCTTGCCACTGTCTGGGTCAGAGAAATCACAAATTGAGCAGTGCATTGAATCCTGTTCCTTCAGGTTGTGGCATGTCGCAGCAATGTTTTCCGCATCAGTTGTCAACTTTGCCAACCAGTCAGGCTCAAACAAAGTTTTCAACTGTAGAGTATGCAGACCACCACAACCACCTTGTGACTTTGGAGGACAAGGAATTCTGCCACCCTGACCTGCTTCCCACAAAGGTAGTGGTGCAGGAACAGCATTCACCTCCATTGTATCTGCTTCTTTAATGTCATCCTGCAGTTGCAACTTCTGTTGTGCTGATTCTGATTGGTCTCCTCCTGGCTGGTGGCCCAGACGCAGTTCATGGCTGCAAGTCAGACACAAATCATAATCACAGCCTGAGCAGTTCCTATGGTAGTCCACAATTGATGTCTTGCAATTATCACTGCACATCCAGAAAACCACACTGGCTGGTGTTAAATCCTCACATGGCACTGTTACCAAAAACAAATTGTAAGGTGAACAAACACATTATCACTAGACCATGATCAGTGTGAAATCAAGACAAACTTTGAAAGCAGAACAAGCTAAATCACCACTCAAACACATACTGGCAGTGATGTGCCACTTACCAGTAAAGGCGCTCATCCTTAGGAATCACTGCCTGTTCCACCTTTACAGATGATGTCCCTGCAGAGACAACATGCACATACTCAGCACACACAACAAGTCACTGAATAATGACTACTGCCAAAAGGTGAGACAAATGGGAGAACAAGGTACGTTGTAAGCTTCGCTCCAGTTTCAGCTCCTCACGCTGCTCCTGATGAAGTTGCTTCAAGCATGGTAGCAGCTTAAGGAGCAAATGCTTCAACACTTCAAGAGTCTCCTTCCTGCTCAACTTCACAGTTTCCTGTTACCCACCATATCACTCCATCATTATACAGTTTCATTAACAAATAAAAGCATAACACTGAACACAGCATTCCAGGATGCTGTAAGCCACTTACCCTCTTTGGTCCACAGCTCCGGAGGCAAGCCTTGCAGTTACAGTTTTCACGGCAGAAAGGGCACTCCTGTGCCACATCCTCCTCTGACAGAAGTGGGTACCTGCATTGACACAAACATCAGCATAATCTCAAACACCAGCAAATGCTGGCCTCAATACCTGCAAATGCTCCCATACTGCCACAAGATTACCCATGTACATACCAGGTTTTGATACATGCAGAGCAATAGCGCTTGCGGTCACACTTGAGGCAGTATATCACATTCTGCTTGTCACTCCTCTGACATTGATGACACATTCTGCAACTATCTTCCTTCTCCTTTGTGCTTAGCTGCAGCCCCAAATCAATATAGGCACACCTCCATCAACTACTCTACCAATATCCAGTACTGCTGTTCCAAACACTAGCAGCTTTTCAACGCAATTGAAGTGTGCAAACAGCTGTGCTGTTGCTCCCCTTCTGATTAAGTAGCCAGGGCACTTCTGTAATGTAATGACTGAGGTAAAATCTCTGCCATGGGCAAATACATCACTGAACCTGCCCCACCTTAGCTGTAGAAAAGTTGCAATAAAACACCTATACATAGAGCTTCAGAATAAAAAGACTTGCCAAATCCAATTCAGTAAAGGCTTCTTAAGACTCACCTTATTTCCACCATTTTGGAGCTTCACATTTCCACTGTCATCGGCTGAAAATTCTTCAGGGTCAGATTCTGCAGCCCTACCAGTTGATCGTCTTTGGGACTTTCCAGACAGGGAAAGATTGTAAGACTTACTCTCCTTGTTAGCAATAACTCTCTTCCTTGCATTTGGTTTGATGTTCTCTTCAGAAATAGTAGTCTTGACCACAGGCTTCTTAGGTTTTGTGTAGGTCTTGTTTCTGTTACTTATTTGTATGTAATGATATTCACAGAGAGAACCTTGAAATATTCTCTTGCTACAGCGCCAGTCTCTTCCATCGGACCTCCTGCACCGTTGCTCATCTGGAACCTCATCTACCACTTTCCGACGCTTTGCTGTTTTACTGCTGCCTTTCATACCACCGTTTGATGCATCATGTGGCCGTCGCCCCATGTCCTCAATCCTCACCTGCCATTCAAGAAGCTGATTGAATGAAGAGTTTCCAGCAAGCACTCACCTTGGTGATGCTGGACATGTTTAGGATCTTTGATGCAAGGGCAATTAAGAGAAATTCACATCCTACCACCAGAATAATGAGACAAACAAACTTTGCAGAAACAAACAACATGTGAGAATTGGATGCACATCTTTGAGAGAAGCATTTGATTCCGATGCACCTTGCAAAAAACAGAAGATGGTGGTGGTGATCAGGTTCAACAAACTTTGCAGAATCAAATAACATGATGTGAGAATCTAATGCACATGTCTGAGAAGCATTTGATTCTCTTGATCTGATGCACCTTGTAAAAACAGAAGATGGTGGCAACAGTGGTGGCAAACCATGCAGGTTCAACATGTGAGAATGTGATGCACCCGTCTGAGAAGCATTTGGTTCTCTTTGATCTGATGCACCTTGTGGTAGAGCACTTCAAAAAATTGAAAATGCAAAATCGTCTCCTTCGTCATGTCACGAAGTAAAAAATCAAAAGAGGTTCCAGAAAATAGAAGAAGAAGAAGAAAACACTAGGAAGGAGGAGGCTGTGGTGAAGAGGGTTTAAATCAGAGTTAGCAAGGCAATGGCTGCTTGTTTGTCTGTGATCATGGATATTGAAGAAGAAGAAGAAGAAGAATCTCACCTGGACTCATCAACATCAACCTCGAGGAAGGTGAGAATGTCACATTTCTTGATCAGTTCTGAGAAAACTGGGGTCATAAGCCGGCATGGTCCACACCAAGTTGCTGTGAAGTCTACCACAATCTGTGTACAAAATTTTGTAATCTTCGTATGTTTGAGAACCAGGTGCAAGAAAAATATGAGAAGAAGACAATGGTTATTACTACTACTACTACTACTACTATACTACTACACCTAATCTTCTTCTTCTTCTTCTTCTTCTTCTTCTTCTCGCCACAAGTTTGTTTTCTTGCCAGAAGACATACACAAAAACAGGGAGTTGTGAATTGGATTCACAGAGAGAGAGACAGAGAGAGATGCTCACAATCTTGCCACGGCTCTTGGCATCCTCGATCTTCATCTCCCGGAGCTGCTTGCTATTCACCATATGCACATTGCCATGATCACCAGCCATGGTTGCTCCAAGACCACAACGGTGCACACCCCTCGCTCCCTGCCTCCTTCCCTCTTCCTTCCTTTGTTTTGTTTTGGTTGTTGTTACATTCCCTGAGACTAAACACAAGAACAAGAGGAGCGTGGCAGGACTAGAAGGAGGAGGAGGAGGAGAAGAAAAAGGAGACACACGGAAGCACAACCGTTGTGGACGCGCGATGCTCACAACAACAAAACGAGATCTAAAACCAACCGCGCAAACATTAAAAACCTCCGATAAGATTTGTACTGTATTTGGAGGAACGCTTACCCAGCATAGGAAGAACCCGCGCTGCATTTCCGTTTTCCGTTTTCCGAATTGGCCCGGGTCGGTTTTGTGTTTGTTTTTTCTTTCCCCCGCCCCACCCCACCCCCATGCGATGCCCGGCGGGCACCCTCCAGATACCCTCTGGGGATCACAGCAAATGTTTTCTAGGGCAATTTTTTAGTCATCCTTTTTTATGCCATGCCATGCAATGCCCCTTGGCCACAGGCATTATCAGGATCAGGTCTACCTTGACCTTGCCTTGCTTGGGCCCGGGCCCTTGTACCAATAATGCCTACGAGCTTGAGCATTACCCTACACATGCACACCTTCTTCACTTTCTTCTTTGATTGAAGCCTTGTTTTATTAGCCTACATTTAAAATAAATATTAAAAAATGTGTTGACAACCTCCCAAGCTTTTCACAAAAAAAAGCAAATTTGTGGTTAACCCATGAACCTTCATTGTGTCATGTTCACTTAGTTTATTATACTTATTACAAATCATGAAAACCATTTATCATAACTATGATTTACACCATGGTTAACAGAAAATATGCATTTTATCATCTTCTTATGCTCTCTCTCCCTACACTTCAACGTTACAACAAAGAATAAAGTTTCAGGTGACACCAATGAGCTTCTTTGTAAAGATTTTTAAAAAAAAAGTTTTTAAAACTATAACATCCTAGTCTTCTACAAATCTTTTTATGTAAATAATGGAATCGCTAGTCTGCATGAGAGATGAGGTTCAAGTGGAAGAAAGAAATTTCACAATGAAGATTTGGAGCAATGCAACATTTGCATTTTTGTTGGACAAGTTTGAAAACACATATTGGGAGTCTAACATGGAGGTAACAATGAAACAAAATTTTGTTATATCTATGAACACTCATTCTCCAACCAATGTGTAACATATCTCAAACTAGTGCAAAGACAAATTCAACAAAATCAAGGACAAGTACCATGTTGAGAAGAAGAAGACCAATGTCACAAGTATGTGTTCCACATTCAAACTAAGCTTGGTATGAAAGATTCAATTACAATTACTTGTTTGTTTCATGGTGTTGATCAAGGAGTTGACACTACTCATGAAGAGATTGATGAGAGTGTTTATGAAAATAAAGAAATCCTTGTATCCTCAATGATGCAAATTTTTCATTTGGAGACAAGATTGTATTTTCAAATCTTAGTTCCAATACACCAAAAATGTTCATTTTCATTTTCAAGTTACTTGGTGTCCAAGGTCAACATAATAGAAAGTTAAGAAAGAAAAAGATGAAAATGAACATTATTGTTATTATCGATGTTTACCAAGGAAATTTTTAATTGGTGTGAAAAGAAGTTGAAAAACTCAAAATGAAGACGATTGAGAAAATCAATTCACAGTTGTTACATGTCAATTACAACTTACAATTATGTTTGTCGATCATGTGTTGAAAGCCAAAGAAACCAATCCTAATAATCATTAATGACCAAATGTTCATTTAAGTTCATTACACTACTTTCTTGTTTCCAATATGGCCAAAGTTATGTTGTATAATGCCTTTGCCTTGTGCGAATGTTTATTCCAATAATGCCTACGACCTTGGGCATTACCTTACATGTAAAGACCTATTTTTTTTTTGCCTTTGTTATTTGTGATTTATTGTCAAACAAAATATTGTAGACAAATTTTCGATTGTGAAGGATGAATTTTACACTTGGAAATATGTTGTCCCTTTTGCAACTTGAAAGCGTGGGCAAAAAAATGGTGTAAATCTTTGTATTTTTGTATGGGAAGGGCCTATTTTAAGTAAACAATCAAACCGTCATGAGAATTCACCACAAAATGGGCCAAAATAAGTAAATTATAAGATCAAAAGTCTTTCAAGGTTTCAATATTTAATTGAAAAACCAATTGGCTAAAGCCTCACCATCATTCATAAAAAAAAGGTTGATTAAGATAAACTTTGATACATACCCATGAATTCATACCCAAAAAATTGCATCCATTTTGGTAATGTTATCAAATTAATAAACATTATATGAGCTTATTGCTCAATGGTTAGGTTGATAAAATTGTGTTTAAAAAATGTGTTGATCAAGGTTTCCCTTAATTTGAAGGTTGAGCCTTTAGGGTTGTAGCCTCATGATGTAGGCCCTAAAATTAAAGGAGACCTTTGGGAGTGTGCCTTCCCCAATGTAAAAAGCATGAAAGGAAATGGTGGAATGTTTGCATGTGATTGACGGAAAGGTCCAACATGAGAGAATTTTCTATGTGAGGAGGTGTTTCCAATACAAAGATTATAACCTTCAAGTGCTTTATAATGTAATACTAGGGCATGATGTAGTTGGACCAAAATCGATTGGCAAGTTGCAACCCTAATTCACATACAAGGATATGTATGTGGAACCAAGCTAGATAGTAAACCTTTTAGATGTGTGAACATAATTGATATTCCTTCCTTTTTCCATGGAATCCATTCGAAAAGACAAAGGATGGAGACAAAGAATAAAACATAATGGTCCTTGGAATTAGCTAAGGATGTGAGGCATCTAATCAAATTGTCATTGGAATGGCATCTACAAGAAGCAATAAGAACTCTTTTAAATCTCAACATCATAAGCCTAAGCATAAACACAACCATGTCAAAATACAACAAGATGAACAAGAGTTTCCAAGTACACTAAATGAATACTCCCAAGTTTTTATACCGTGGGAAGACATGAAAATGAACTCCAATGAAATGAGGCCCAATAACATTATGTTGCAAGGTTGGATAGTGGCTGATGTCAAGATGGGAACAAGGTTATGTTGGAAGGTTGTTGAGATCATTACAGAGGTTTGAGGCTAGAGTTTCCACATTGGTGTTGAGTACTTTGTCAAATGGAATTTCCAAACTTTGAGAACACAGTTTGAGGCTAGAATTGACATTCTATCATTTGCCTACTTTGCAGAATGGAATTTCCTAACTTTGCCTGTTGAAGCCCAGTGTTCTCAACAGGCTAAGTTAGGAAATTCCTTTGAGTACCATTGACTGTGTATCTTGCAGCTTGCACGTCATTCAAACAAGGGTTGCAACCCAGGTTTGTGATTTTCTCAGACACCTGAGATTACACAGAGGTCACACCCTTTTTGCAACATCTAGATAGTCCGAGCTACAGTCCTCTTCTGAGCTTTGTGGGTGGTAACTATTCTCCCCTGCTATTGCAACCAAGGTAGTGATACTCCAGTGGAGCCACATTACTTGCAGACAAAACCCTTGTATTTACTCATTCACTCACAGGTCATGATGTCCCACCGGCTCTTCAGAAGCCTCCAGCAAGAAGCTTTCACAGAAATCTACTTTGAACCAAGGAAAAGCATCCTATCAAATTGCAGGCAAAATAACTCGAGTTCACAGCTGCAAAACATGGAAACTAACAAAGACTGCAATTGCTTGTATTTGTTGCAATAACATCGATCATCTACAGATAGTGGAGAAAAATCTGTGCTATACAGAACTCCATATATCAAAAGACATGACACAAGCAAGCAAGCAATCAGGGAATCCAATTCACATTTCGCCAAAGCAAACCAAAAAAACCTCCAGATTGAAGAAACAAGACTACTGTATGCCTAGCCAATCATTGTAATCATCACCATCGTCATCACAAGCTGCATTGCAAAGTGGAAGCTGTTGCATTATCATTCTTAGCAATTCTCACCCAACAAACACAAGATGCTGGTATTCAAGTAATGGCATTCTCTAACTTGAAGGATGGTGATGATCTTCCTGCAGAACCTTCATGAAGCACAATGGTTTGTTGATCTCTCACTCATGAATGTCCCGTGCAAACCAAATTTGCGAGGGGGCTCTGGAATCATACCTTGCAATTTCTACCTTCAGATTCTAATTCCAGAAAGCTCTAAACCCTAATCCTAAGAGTATGTTCAAACGGAGGGTTTGGATGCTGAAGAGCCATGATGTTTTCTGGTTGTCTAAGAAAATCAGTCTTGAAGTGACTACCAAGGGTTTAGGATTGCTGCAGAAGTTTCCTCAAGACAGCTTCTGCTCGAAGCTCTACCTTGGGAAGAGCCCAGTCATGTTGGATAAGATCCAATCCATCTTTCTCGGCACCCAAGGTTTTGGCAGGATCTGCACCAAAGCCACCCATCTGCATGGCCATCTGTGATTGCATCAACCTTTGAGCATCATCCGTGGCGTTGTCCTCACCAAGGATGAGACTGAAGAGACCACGAAGACCAAACAGGTTCAAGAAATACCAAGAACGACTACTGACATAGCTCACGTCCACGGAGCTCAAGTCGATGCCATTCTGCAGCATGCTACGAAACCTCTGTGTCAAAGGGAAGGGGATCTTGGCAGCAACGAAACCGGAGAAGAAGAAATTCACCCAAGCGAAAGTAATGGTCTGAGGAATGATCATGGACAGATTCTTCTTCATCATGTCCATCGCCATGTTAGGGTCCGAGAACATTTGCGCTTGCATGTTGGGAGCTTGATCTTTTGGCACATGCAACAATCCATTCTGCTCATTTGTATAATACGTTTTGCGCATCAGGAATGCTTTAGTCGGTATGAGATTGGCTCCTGCTCTCAAATACCTTGCTCTCAACACCACTTGCCCTTCCTTCAACGCCTTCATATCCGGATTCTGCGTCGTCCGCATCATTCTTGACACAAAATGACGCAACACGCCGATGAGTACCATGACCACAGACAAAGGCACTAATACCCAGTCACGGATCTGCGTATCCAGCACCAAATCGTTCGCCATCTCCTCCTCCTGCTCTGGAAAAATCCCCACAGCAACAAACCCCACAACAAAACACACACAACACAACGTCTTCTCTCTGCAAACGCACCCTAAGAAAACGAAGAAGACGACATAATCCTCATACCTTCATGGATGAATCATCCACGAGCACCAATAAATCATCCATAGTCGCCGACTAATCGTCCATGAGGACCGATTTATCATCCATGAAGACCACTGCTTCACTTATGTAATCTTTCGTCCCTGCTGCCACCGAGCATGTCTCGCGCGCGTTCTCGGGTCTTGCTTTTTTCTCTTCTCCTTGGACGCAGATTTTGCCGCAGTGAGCTACTTTCACGCGCACAGTTTTATTTTATTTTATTGTTGCGCTGTATAATTAGGGTGCGCTCATTGCATCATCAACTTCCTTTTGGATGCGATCCAAATGGGAGTTTTTGGTTTGTTGTGTATAGTCTAGACATGCTTCTTCTTGTTGTATTGACGGAAGCAGATCGAGCTTTGGATTATGGCAGGTGGTGAGCGTCAAGGATGTGCTTCTTGGGGTGATGGTAGTAGTAGTACCAGCAGCAGCTGCAGGAGAAGGAGGAGGGCTAGGAGCTGGTACGAGGATCATCGACATCCTAGAGAAAGCTGCACACGTTGAAGCTCTATTTGTTTGCGGAGGTGAGTGATTCTCCTGTTGCATTTGGTCGTTGTCGTTGTTGTTGTAGTGGTGCGAGGATAAATGGGTTGTGGGTGAAACAGCCGGAGACGACGGATTAGAGAGAGGATGTGCGTAGTTTGCGCGTGTAGCAAAGTAACCAAGGATTTGGGGTGGCAACTTCTTCTTCTTCTTCTTCCTTGGGTTTGGATTGTAGTGCAAGATCGGTGTTCCTGTGCAAAGAGAAGAATTCACTCTAATGGGTTCTTAAGGAGGAATGGATTTGATGTCTCTTATGTGTCGTCAATGTGCAGAAGAGACGGAATGGAGGTGTGGGCGAATGATATGGTCCAAAAGGCATTCAAGTAAGAATTTCCTTTCCAATACCCCTTTAGCCTCTTTGTGGATTCAGAGCAAAGGAGAACAATCAGAAGGGAGAGATTCAGACACGGTGGTGGTCAGGCTTGAGGAGAGATTTCTTGATGCAAGGGGTAGTGAATTGAGATGTGGAGATGGTGAAGAAATGTGGGATGTGAATTGAAACCAAGAGGATCAATGGGAAGATTTTTTTTTAAATGATGGGAAGAATCTGAAAATCCATCTGACACAATGGGTGGGTCATGTGGTTTGTGATGGGGAATTTGTTCAGAACACAAGGGACACTTGAACAACTGAAGACATTTGGTAGGGAGCTTGCAATGAGCTCACAAGGGGGATGGGGATCATCGAAGGAGTTTCATGACTTAGTGAAGTCGATAGGTGAGGCGAAATCCAAGGCAGAGGAGGAACGAATTGTGGCATGAGAGATTGAAATGCTGAAAAGGAGACTCATGGAGCTGGATGTGCCTCACAAGAAGATGAAAGAATACATCATCAGGCTTGTGTACATTGAAATGCTTGGACATGATGCATCATTTGGTTACATTCAAGCTGTGAAAATGACACATGATGATAATCTGTTGCTGAAACGGAGTGGCTACTTGGCAGTCACTCTCTTCCTCAATGAGGATCATGACCTGATCATCCTCATTGTGAATACAATCCAGAAGGATTTGAAGGCAGATAACTATCTAGTTTGTTGTGCTGCACTCACTGCCATTTGCAAGCTTCTGAACAAAGAGACAATCCCTGCAGTCTTGCCTCAGGTGGTGGAGTTATTGACACATCCCAAGGAACTTGTGAGGAAGAAAGCTGTCATGACATTGCACAGATTTCATCAGCAAGCCCTGAGCACTGTTTCTCATCTTGTCCCTAAATTTTGACAGGTGGGTGGGTGGGTCATTGGTTGCCATCTACAGATGCTGTATAAAAAAACTCTCAATGATTGAATTTTTAGGGTTTTGAGGGCACACAACCTGTGAATGATTTGAATTTTGCATTTCAGGACCCACACATTTCTCAGCTTGATTCCAGGTATACAATTGAAAGATACTGTGAGTTTTCTGGTGACGCAGATTCTATGTGACAAGGACCCAAGTGTGATGAGTGCAGTGGTTTGCGTTCTCTCTGACCTTGTGACAGCTGATGCACAAGCATACAAGAACTTTACAACCAGCTTCGTGAGCATTCTGAAGCAAGTTGCTGAGCATCGACTTCCAAAGCTTTACAATTACCATCGAACTCCTGCTCCTTTCATCCAGGTAACACTCCCGTTTCCTAGTTTCAACAAGAGCTGGATTTTTCTCTAGCTCTATGAAGGAAGTTGCAAAATTCTGATTGCCTGTTGTTGTTTATTTGTGGGGTGTGAGTATAGATCAAGATTCTGAAGATACTGGCATTATTGGGTGCCAGTGACAAGCACACTAGTGAGAATATGTACAGTGTGCTTGCTGAAATTTTGAAGAGAAGTGATGCCAATTCCAATATTGGGAATGCCATCCTGTATGAGTGCATTTACACCATCACCACCATTCATGTCAGCCCAATGCTTCTTGAGGTGGCCACTGAAATCACCTCCCGGTTTGTGAAGGTAAAAATCCCTCTTGAAATTCTCTTGTATAAGATTGTATTGCCTCCATGCGCAATGTGATTTACATTCTTGGCTTACTCAAGCTTTTGTAGTATCTTAGTTTTCACACATTCTGCTCATACAAATAAAGGGCAAGTGTTTCTGTGCTTTATCAAAATATGTGCTGGTGTGGAACAGAGTGAGAATCACAATTACAAGTACATGGGCATTGATGCATTGGGCCGCATCATCAAGTTGAATCCAGACTTTGCAGAGAAGCACCAATTGGCTGTCATTGATTGTCTTGAGGCATGTTGTTACCAGATTGATGTGTCTTTGCTTTGACTTTCTTGCTTCTTTTTTTCCTCTCCTTTTCTGATTTGGTGCTTTGCTTTTGCATTGTCAGGAACTGATGAAGTCAGTCAGGATGGTTATGGAAGGTGATTAGCACCATACTATATTGCTGTTGAATGTCTCTGAACATGCTTTTCTTGAGACATTCTCAGTACTACTTATAAAGATACTTGATGTTTGGATATTGATTGACACACATGCAATTGAACTTTGCGTTTGGGACCATGCGCCAGGATCCAGATGATACATTGAAGCACAAGACATTGGATCTTTTGTACAAAATGACAAAGTCAAATAATGTGGAGGTGATAGTGGAGAATATGATAACGTACATGCAGACCCTCAATGATACCCACAACAAGATAGAGATTGCAGGTCGAGTTATCGAGTCGGCTGAGCAATTTGCTCCTAGCAACCAGTGGTTCACACAGGTATTGTTCTATCCAATCTCTTGAATGTTTTTCCATGTCCAGAAGCTTGTCCATTGGAGTCTCCTCAATCATGGTCCTGAAGATTCTAGAGGTTAACAGGGGTTGGGCTTGGTTGGCTACCAGATGTGGATGGGGGCATTATGGCATGGATCAGACTATGAACCAGGTGTTTGAGCTTGCAGGTGACCTAGTGCCTCCCAAAGTTGCACATGACCTGATGTGTCTCCTTGCTGAAGGTGCTGGTGAAGATGATAAAGATGCTGACTCCCTCTTGCAATCCTCTGCGGTATGATGCCACTCCCTTCTGCCATATCCATGAAATTCTTATTCATAGTAGTGCTGTTGTTTTTCATCATTCTTCAAATTGTCACTGTCTTATCGATTTCATGAAATTGTGCAATCATCCCAGGCTCTCTTATCATTTCACTGCTGAAGCATTTCTGCAGGTGGAATCCTATTTGCATGTGCCCAAGGAACCCAAGCTGCCATCTGTTCTCCTACAGGTATTGAGTGTCACCTCTGGTCTTGTGGCAGAATAAATTCAGTATACATTGGATATTATATGAGATTTGACCTCCACCCAACTGCCAGGAGCTGATAAAATTCAGTGAAAAAGTTATGTTTTGTTGATCGATACTGTACAAAGTCGCCGTTGAAGATTTCTGAACATAGGTTGCTGTTGGTGTTCTTCAAACTTGCTTAAATTTTGGTTTTGGTCTTTTATTACCTTTTGGGGTTTTCTCTGTTCCCTAGCATTGGGTTTTCCCCTTTTTCCTGCTTGCTGATATGTTATGACATCTGAAATCCTCTGTATTCTTTGTTAGCAGATCATCTCTCAATTCTTCACAGGTTGATGCAACTCATAAGGACTGTAGAAGTTTTCAGCTCTGATGAAGATCTATGGGTGGTCTTTTGTTAATTGAGATTGATTGCATGGGTCTACCTAGACCTGAGAGCTTGTAGTGAAAAGCAGAACAGGATATTGACACCTTGAAGCATGAAACTTGATGCTTAAAGCATCCTGCTTGTCAGCTGATTTCCTTGTACTAATTGCACAATGGCCAGGTCATTTGCTGGGTTTTGGGAGAGTACAGGACAGCATACGGCACCCATTCAGCTGATGACATCATAGGCAGACTATGTGATGTTGCTGAAAGTCATGCTGGTGATATTACTGTAAAGGTAATCTTGCCCTGATACTCAGTGTTCTGCAAATATTGTGTCACATTGTGAAGAGAGCAGAAAGTCTTGCTGAGAATGCAAATGAGTGCAGAAGAAGCATACATGTAGGGTGGGCAGCTCTGTGTAAGAGATTCTGCAGATTAGGTTGTAAAACAGAGAGCTATGTTGCAGCTGGCCTGATGCATGGTGTGTATTTCAAACAGATTACAAAACTTTGGAAATTTTTTAGGGTTATGCAGTCACAGCCATCACCAAGATTTGTGCATTTGAGATCAGTGCAGACAGACAGCTGCATCTGATACCTGAGGTGTGCACATCTTTTCTGGTTATTTTCTTCACATTTGCAGAACTAACACTGTTGTAGATTCTTCTCACAAATCAAATCAACTTTTAAAAAATTCAGAGTGTGATGGTTTCTCATTGTCAGATCTAAAAGGTTCATCATTGACCAAGTTCTGTGTAAAAGAATCTATGCACCCAAATGTGTGAGTCATGTGCACCTAATGTAATTTGGTGAGGTGGGGGTGGAAATGGATGATGGCAGTGTCAAACTTTCATCGAAGATCTCTTAGCTGCCGACTCAACAGACCTAGAACAGCGTGCCTATGAGTTTCAGGTGATCCTAGGGCTTAATCCAGAAACTGTGGCAAGCATACTACAAATGGATGCAAGTTGTGAAGACATTGAGGTGTGATATGTATACCCTTTTGCTGCTGATGTTTGAGCTTTTTGGATCTGGCAGAGATGATTTTTGCAATGATTTGAGATATGAGAGAGCTGTGTTGTAATGATTTTGTGTCCTGTTGGTTCAAATTGGGATTTCCTGAAATTAAGTTGGATTTTGTTTCTGCAAGGCATGTCTTCCTTGTTGAAAGGACTATGTGAAGCACTCTTAATTTGGAGTTGTTTGCAGGTGGATAGGAACTTATCTTTCTTGAATGAGTTTGTTGAATCAGCAGCAGCAAATGGGGCCAGGTTGTATATTCCTGAAAGTGAGCATTCAGATATGCACACCACTGTGATAACTGGTATCCATGACCAGTTGGAACCTTCTGCACATGCACTGCCGTTTGAGGCATATGAAGTGGCGAAGTTGCCATCACCTCCCATTGCTGCTGCTGCCTCTTCATTCCCAAGCTTTGAAGAACAGAAGAAACCAGAGTCACCAAGAAGTCTGAGGACACATTTGGCTGCCAATAGTGGATTTGATACAGTGTCTTTCAATCCTGATATCACAAGACTACAGCTTGATGGAGTGCAAAAGAAGTGGGGCTGACCCTCCTCCCACCCTCCTCAATTGTCATCCTGTCAGGTTTGGATAAAAAAGGAGACAATTGGAGCAATGGGGTCACTGCTGAGAGAGGGAGCCCCCACAGAGAGGCAGCTCCTGTCTCTTCTTCAATAGAACTGTGTCCAAAAGCAGCAGCGGCTACAGTGAGAGAAAGAAGCCACAACCTGAAATTTCAAGTGAAAAAAAAAGATTTGCAGCGTCACTTTTTGGAGGTCCAACTCCAAGTGGGAGAGTTTCAGGGAGTGCAGGTGCCAAAGCGGCCCCAGTGTTGGTCTGGTATGGCGCCAAATCAACTTTTGAACATACCAGCCTGGTCCCGGTATCAGGTATTTTTATTTATTTTAATGTTTTTTCAATACCAGGGGTGGTACTCACGGTGGGTAATTTTTAAAACTTTCACACCAGTCTGGTCCTGTTATTGGGTCCTAGACTGATTTTTGGCTGGTGCTGGTATGAATGAGGTGTATGCCTGGTATTGAGACTGGTATAAAACTGGTACAAGGCCCATATTAGCTCAGGTCCCTACCAAGCTCTGGTCTACATATAAGGCTGGTATTGCCTCAACTCGCACCAGACCATGTAGGGTACTTGCTACTGGTGTTGATACCAGGTGCAGGCCTAAATAGTAGACCAACACGGGTGTGTATATTATAGAAAGGAATATTTGTTACTAGGCGGCCTGATTGTTGTCCAAATAGGAAGTGGTAAAAGAAAACATCTGGAATTTGGTAAATAGTCGTAAGCTTGCTGTCCTGTTCTCAGTTGGTATTATTTTGCACAACATGTCAGAGATCTGTTAAGTCAATATAGCAAAAATTCAAGGATGTGAAAGATTTCCATTCATGCACGCAAATGTGGAAACCTTAGGCTCATTCCATACAAGCAGAAATGGACTAAGAAAAAGTTGTGGGGATGTATGTGTCAGGTATAACAATGGTATTGCTTCATCATACAAGGGCAGCAAGACTATTACTAGGTATGTTTTTTTTATCAATATCCTGAATAACATACTTATTTTTATACATACAAAGTAGATTTTTATTTTATTTATTTTTGCTTCTTTTTTTTCTTTTTCTTTTTTTTGGTTGCACAACAATTGTGTAGTATTATTTTTTTGGTTGGACAACAATTAATTGAATATTGTGTTGAATTCAGAATGGGACTATGGTTTATTATATGGTTTGTAAGCTTTACAAAAGTACAATGCAACATGTTGGTGCTCATTAGATTTTGAGAAATTTCAATTTGCTCAATTGAAAAGTGCAGGTCCATGCACATGTAAGTTTTTTGTTTTCAAAAAAGTAAAATTGATAATTCGAGTGTTTTTTGTTGACTTGGAGGAATGACATTTAAATTTTGCTGCTTGATTTAATTTTTGGTTTAACATCATTTTTGTAGGGATGGGCTATTGATTATCACTTGGTGTTGGTTGTTTGAAGGTTTTCAAGGACAAAAGGTTGGTTGGTTGATTACACAAAAAGCAATATCATTTACAATTTCATGTACAAAGTTTTCACATTTTGAAAAGATATATTTTTGTGAACAAAGAGAAATATGTCAATAGTATTGAGAATTTTGCTATATGATGTAATCCTTTAGGAGTGTCTTGACGGTTTATATCAGGATGCAAAATGGTTGGGAAAAAAAAGTGACCTAGCAATGAAAAATTCAAGAGTTATAATTTTTTGTTTCAAAAAAAAACTAGATTTGGGAAATGAATCAAATTTTTAAAAATAAACAAAAACAATATCATAGATTTTCAAGTGGATTAATTATCACTTGGTTTCCATTTTAATGGGAGTTTATTTCAAGGCCTTCCAAAGAGGGTTTTATGTTTTAGTTATTACATCACACCAACTTGTGTGAGAAAATATAAATGATTTTTAAAGTCAAAATAAGATATAGTTGTCAATCCCTTTAGCTTCAAAAATATTGACATATTCAAATTTTAAATGAAAGTTTTTTTTTTTTTCCCTCATATGTGAAGGTGTGGGATGGTGGTAAATTGTTTTTTTTGACTCTAATGAAAATTTGAATTTAGATTTTCATTTATTAACTTACTATTATACTTTTAATTCTTATTTGGTTGAAAGCCACATTTGAAAATCAACCTTATAACTATCCTTAACATTGAAGTTAAACCAAGTGTAATTGTGAAAAAATAAAAAATTAAAAGGTTGAAATTACATAATTTGTTAAATAGTTATCAAGATTCAGATTTTTTGTTTCACAAATAATTCTTCACATATTTATATTATATATCTCTAATATGTTATAACCATCATTATTATCATGAATTTTATATGTTTACAAAATCATGCACTGAACATTCAATAATCTTTCATGATATTTTCAATTTTTTTAATTTCAAGTTTATTTTATTTAAAAATTAATATTATAAATCAAACTTCATTATAATAAAATAAATATTTTAAAACTTTTTTTCAAACATTCATTTATATATTAAATAATAAGAAACTAAACAAAATTTTTAAAACATTTTATACCATAAGTGATTCACCATGATGCATCTCTTTTGAATCACGTAAAATTGTGTAATGATTTTTTTAATGATTCATCCAATTTTATCAATGCACATTAAATTTGATTGAACTTTAATTGTTACATCCTACTCATTCCATCATTGCATTATATGTACATCACTTAAAATGTAAAAGTTCATTGTTTGATGGTTTTGGCATTTCTCAATCATTCCATTGTTGCATTATGTGTGCACCGCTTAAATTGTGAATGTTCATGCTTAATGATCTTAGTGTTTTTTAATCATTTCATTGTCACATTATATATACATCATTTAGGATGCAAATAATCATTGTTTGATCATTTTGACATCTTTTGATCATTCAATTGTTATATTATATGTGCATGATTTAGGATGTGAACATTTGTTATTTGATGATCTTGATGTCTTTCGATCATTTCGTTGTCACATTATATGTGCATTATTTAGAATGCGAACATTCATTACCTAATGATTTTGGCGTCTTTTGATCATTGTATTATTACGATATGTCCGCATCATTTAGAATACAAACATTCATTATCTTAGGGCTTAGCATTTGTACTCCATACCATCATCTACTGTGATAGTCTATTGCATTTGCCACACTATCGGGTCATTCAACAGAAACACAACTTCCAAGGGAATTTTACTACACATGGTTCTTGTACTAATAACATTTGTTGTCATGGAAATTTTTTGGTTTTCTTCACATCCATTAAGTTTTAAATTTTGTTATGCTAGTGATTGGGAACATTGTATTTAGGATCTAGCATGGCTTAAAGGTATTGAACTCACAACCAATTCGAATGCACCAAGGAGTTCCAAGCACTCATGTTATTGGTGGCACACACTCCATTTGGGCATTCTTGAAAACTACATGAATTTTTTAAATGCCACATAGCTTTTTAGAACTAAATCTACTAATGCTAGATATTGTTACCATGGAAAGCAAAACTAATGAATTTGTCACAACAATGAAAAGAAGATAAGTGAGGACAACAATGGGTTGTGAATTTTTTTGGTTGAAGAATGTAGGTTTATTCAAATCTATCTTTAAAATAAGAAGCGTAGTTCATTGGGGTGAATAATCTTCATTAAAGTTGGTTGAAATCAACATAATAGAACCTTGGAAAAAATCTTGTAGGCCATCTAGAGTAAGGTAATCAATCTTTAATAGTTTAAGATTTCCTTTATCTCCATTCTTGAAAACAAAGGTGATTAGCCCTTAGTTAATTCCTTTGGGGAACTTGCCAACCCTAATTACTTCTAAAATTATAAGTTAATAATCATGGCCTTTTATGTCATAATATTTTTTTGTTAAACTCCACCTTGCACTTTCCTTTGTGTCATATGAAACATAGTTTTCAAACTTTTCCCAAATCAATAGCTTGGTTTTTTATGATAACTATCAAACTTGATGGAATTTTATCCCCACTACATGAAAAAATCCTTTTTGCCTCCACCTTATCCTACTAGCTCTAGTTTGAATGTTGTCACCTTCTTCTCTTTTGCACATTTCAAACACTCTTCCAATTAGACAACTTTGATTTGTGAATGTGGTGTGACCAGACAAGAAGTTAGTTGGATAGCTCTCATGTGAACATGACTTCGTTTTAGGGTTTTGGTTTTTTTGTTTTGAATGGCCATCAACTGTCTTTGTTCAAATGGCAGAATTTATGTTATCACTATTTGTTAATAGTTGCAATGACTACTTGGAAAAAACTTGTGAGTTTGGGTAGAAAACTTTGTTTGTTTGTGTGTTATGTGAAACAAGTTGGCAACAAGAATGGGTGGTCAAGGACGCTACAAGCATTCAATGGAGAGGGAGAATAGGACGGTGCATGATAGCATAAGAAGAAAAGATCCAGGCAAATGAAAGCAAGGTTTGTTGTTTTTGTTGAATCTATTGTAGAATGTGTAAAATGGGGAGCTTGCAGAGATCGGTAGTTGTTGTTTGATTTCCGCTACGCCAATGCTTACACCATGGCAGGCTCTGTGTTTTTGTTAGTATTAGGTTCTATAAGGGGTCGATGTTAAGGGCTGATGACGCATAAGAAGAGGTTTGAGCTATAAAAATAGGAACATGTAAAGGGTTAAATCTACATGATATTTTGGTGGAACCTTTCCTCAAATCTAGTGAGTAGCGCATATGTATGAGTGAGAGCCAAAAACCTTAAAAGGGTATCCTTGGGTTGGGCAGAATGTAAATAAGAAAGGAACAAAATGGGAGAATTTATAAAAAAATATCCATAGACCCTTTTCTGCATAGAATTTTGTTTTTCCTAAGTGGTTGCAAGCCAACTTGGCATACATTGCTCGTCCTTGGTTAGTACCTAGAAGTCAACATGTTTCTAAGATCATACCAAATGTTCGTTTACATTATCTTACGTCGTAGAAGGATGGTTAATAGCTCACAAATGGACCAACTGAACACTGAAAGTTTTGACCTCAAGCCAAACCCCATTAACTCATGAACTGACAACGTGTGGATTTATTCCTAGCATCGGCTTGAAGTATAGTATAGTAATCTAGAATAAGAACTTAATGCAACAACTACGCATGGTAGCATTGAGGAAAAACTTGAACCTAACCTGGATTAGATAATTCACAACATTCAAATTGAACTTGTTGTTTTTATTGAACCTATAGTTTCCATCATAGAATTTGTAGTTGTAGTTATGAAGTCATTCCAACTTGTTCAACATGTGGTTGAATCTGTACAAATAGAAAACCCATAGTTTTTAAAATTTCAACTTGTTCTAGTTTTGGGTCATTCCACAAAAAATCTGAAACAAATTAACATGTTTTTAAAACAAGTTGTTCAAAATGCCACAACCTGGTTAGAAACATTGTAAAAACTATTAAACCTTAAAGTTGAGTTTGAGCAAGTTAAGGAAAATTTGTCTAAGACCCATAACTACCTACAAATTTGTAGCCTACAACTATAAATAATGAAAAGAACTTTGAAGAACCATGACAAAAAACTAGTCATAGTCAAAGGACAATTGAATAGGGTCCACCATTGCCAGGCTGATTTGGAGCAAATGACATGAAACTATGCCAAAATGAAGGAGTCCAATTTGGAACAACAAGGTATAATAACTGGTTTGGAGTGTACCTATAAAATTTTAGGGAACAATAGGTAATTGCCCACATAGAATTTGAAAGCGAAAAGCAAAGTCTTATTGCTCAAATCCAAGACTAAAAGGGTAAGTATGAAACAGCCAAGGTACAATTAAACAAACCTAACCCCATTCTACATGTTAGAATGAACAAGTTGAAGGAGTTTGAGGAGTTGTTGCTAGATAATATTCTACTCAAAGTGCAGAACCAAGTCTTAGGAGATAAAAACCCCAAGTGGAAGGAGTGGTAGCAAACCATTCAAGAGTTCATAGAGGAGTAGATTCAAGACAATATGGAGTTGGCTCACTTTGATGAATGGAATTATCTACTCGAATTGCAAGCCTACTAAACTACTTTCCTTGATTTCAAATATGAACCTTCAAGTTTTGTGTATGTGGAAATTGGAACCAATAGCAAAGTTCCAACAATGCCATTTGTGGTATAACCTATTATTAAACCAGATAGTCCACTAAGAGGTGGAACATGTTTAGAAATCATACCCTTACTTATTCATACTTTTACTATACTTATTTCAATGACCACTATTGTCGATCAACCTATGGAAAGTAGTGAGAGATCTGACAAGAAACAAAATGAACCTATGAATCTTTTATTCACTATACTAAATAGTAGATTAAAGTCTTTGGAATTCATATCTACTAGTGTACCTTTGACACCACATCAAATAGGTATAGGTCAAGAGGTTACTTTGATATCTAATACCCTACATGCCTTAGAGGTATTTTCGACACCCATAACAACCTTTGAAGACACACTTGATCAATAAAATATTGTAACACTAACTAGTTTTCAAATTTTGAGTCAAGTTGAACTTGTGGAGGTAACAAGTGTTGAATCTATTGAAGAAGTCATCAATTAATCAGTTACATAAGGCTAAATTTAACCTAGAACTTTGAGTTAACATTTCGAGGATGAAATGTAGATTTCAAAAGGGGATAATGTTACCCATATTTGGTAATAGGTGACTTAATAGGTTGATAATGTAAACATGTTGTTAAATTTAACATGTGTCTTAACTTGTTATTATTTAACCTAACTTGTAGTATTAACCTAACCAATTAATAAACTTGGTAGGTAATGTTATTGGGTTAAAAAGATAGGTTGACAAGTTAGTCAACAAGTAATCTATAAAACTTGTACTTGACAAAATTGATAGTTGGACAAATAGTTAAACAAGGTGTATTTTTTTTGAAATTTTGAACTATTAATCTAAATACTAGTTAATGACTGTTTATAATGGTCAGTTATGACTATTGTATTTTGAAATGGCTAATATTAGACTAGGAGGATAGACCTATTGAAGGGACTTTTTGGATTTCATTCATGCTTATGTGTTTCACTGTTCAATTATGGAACATGGATTATTTTTTCTTTCAACCTATTTCCTTCAAGCTTGAGCAATTTGTGTACATGTTAATGTAGGATTTGTAGTAGTTTAAATTTTATTTTGTGTATTATATGTACCTATTGTTGTTTTAAGAACCCATTGTTAAAAAAAATCTAGAGGTAAAATAACCTTAATGGGAATAGAAAAACCCCGTTAATACCCATTCGTACCTTACACCATGCTGTTTAAATCCCTTGCCATAAAGGAGGTCTTTGGTTTATGACTTTCTTAGCTATCATTAGCCACCTTGATGTGGGGTGCCATTGTCCTTTGTAGTTTTATTTCAATTGATCCACCCTATGGAAAATGAGGATCTTCCACAATTTTGGTCCTAGATTAAGACCTCAAATCAACATTTTTTGCAAGAAGTGCAAATGTTTGAGCTTCTAGATCTAATATTTTAATCCCACCTTTAGTCAATGGTATATGGTTATATCCCATGCTACCTTGGCTTTGGCTTCACTATTTGCTTTACTTGATTAAACAAAATTACGAACAAGGGTTTTGATTTTCTCTAAAGATGAAAGAGATATGTCTACACAAGAAGTTGTGTACCACATAGATGCAAGGATGACTTGATTTGCAATTAGTATCCTCCGAAAAATTGACAAGCACTTATAACTCCAAGATGTAAACTTCCCTTTCACTAATTGCAGCACCTTATTATCCTTCTCCTTCTGTGGCATTTTGAAGTTGATTGGGAACCCAAAATATTTAGCTTTGTTGTTTGGTGTTAATTAAAGCAACCCTTTGTCTTCCCCCCAAGACCATTATTTATTCTTCTTGGAAGCCCATATGGCACATGACTTGTGCCAATTAACCTTCCTTCTTGAAGCTTCACAAAATGTTTGAAGAACTTGGAATGTATTTTGCAAGTTGTTTAGGTTCCCTTTTAGAAACATCATTGTGTCATTTGCGAACATTTGATCTTGAATTTGGGTACCATCAAGAAGAGTTAACCCTTCAATTCCGTATCTTGGATCGAAACTCATATAACCTAGGTCATTTGCCACAAAGAGATAAAGATAAGGTGCTATGGGACATCCTTGACAAACTACTCTCTCCATTTGAAAAGATTTTCCTTTTTGTCTATTGACCACCACTGAAGTCTCTGCCTCTTCATATGATGTTGTTGTCCATTGAATCCATTCGTTTGAAAAACCTAGCTTTCTCATTGACTCTTGCAAGAATGTTCAATTAATTCTATCATATGCTTTCTCAAAATTGAAAAGAAGCATGACTAGGTTTTGGTCACTTTCATTGGTCCACTCCATTGCCTCGAAAGCTAAAAACACGTTATCTAGAATAAATCTACCATGAACAAAACCCATTTGGGTTGGTCTTATCCACAAGGGTAAAGAGGATTGAACTTTACTAACCAATGTTTTTGAAGCAATCTTGTATGTGAATCCCAACATTGAGATTGGTCTATAATTAGTGATGAGACTATGATCCCCTTGCTTTGGGATGAGTGATTGTAGACCAACCTTTAGCTCCTTGTGCATCCTTCCTTCTTGAAATGTCTCCCGCAAATGGTTTTTGATGTCCTCTCCGACCTCTTGCCACATTTCATGAAAGAATTCCATAAGGATGCCATCTATTCTTGGAGCCGTATGTTTGGGAAAATCCATTGTTGCCCTATGCATTTCAATGTTTGAGAACTCTTGTAGTAAAAGCATATTTTGATCCTCTATTACTATTGTTGGTATAGTGTTGAGACATTGCAATCTTGCTTGAATATTGTTCTCCACTAAAAGATCTTTTGTGTAGGCGATGGTAAAAAGATTGAACATATTGCTTTATGTCATCATCTGAAATAATTTGCCCACCATCTAACACTTCTTTGATCATAATGAATGGCCTATGAGCTTTATGGAATTCAAAGAATTCTCAAAAGCACATGTCTCCAACCAAAATCCATTTGGTTGCCATTGCATTATTGGTGGACTCTAACTTATCCATTTTTGCTTTCTCCAATAATTCCTGGGCTTTATTAAACTTATCCCAAGCTTGAACATTATCCCAGTTTGCTATGAATTCTTCTTCTATTGCATCTATTTATACCAACTACTCTTAATACAACTTTTTGCTTTGTGTTTTGAGTTTTTTTGTGATCACATCACGTTCCTTCTTGGTGTAGAATAAAGTTCTAGCCACTTGTGCACCAAGTCCTTGGCTTGCTACCTCCTCCATCCCTTGTTTCCAAGCCTCTAATAATTGGTGTTTTGTATGTAGCAGTTGCAAATTGAATCCCATTTGGCTCCTTCTTTTATGGGTTCGTGAAGATAACTGTAGAAATTAGAGATATGGGCCATTATAGACCAAATCTCGACCTTGCCTCCTATTTGTTGAACAATAGCATCTATGTAAAACCTATCTAGGTGTGACCAAATTAGAGATGGAGATGTTCTACATTAGGTAAAATTCTTATGCCCTATTCTTTTGAATTCATTTAGGTTCCAAGCATCCATAAGCCCGAAGCTTGCAATGAATGCATTCCATGCATTAAATTCCCTCCCTCCCATTATGTTGCCAAAGTAACCTTGACTATGATCTTCAATTGATTCCACATTGTTGAAGTCTCCTCCTATAATCCATTTGGCTTTAGGTAATGCCACATTTGTTAGGGTTTGCCAAAGTCTTGCACGCCTTGTAATGTAGTTTTGTGCATAAATGCACATTATTCCCACCTTTATAGAAGAGGATAATTTGAAAGTCAAGTATTGAACCCTTCCAAGAATGATCATTCCATGTTCTTCCACCAATGGTGTTAACCTATAAGATAATTTTATTGATGTGCCTCCTTTGAATCTATTGTTTTTTGTTGAGAATAGAACATCATTCCAAAACTTTTTCCTCCTTTGAAATCCATTTGGCTTATGTTCTTTAAATAATCTTGCATACCCATGTGATGCTCCTAAAGCATAATTACTTTTGGCCGAGGTTAAATTTTCCTAAAAAACTTGCATATGTCACAATGTTGCCTAATGCCTTGAATCCCTTGGCCAAGACTCTTAATGAAGCTATCACCACATCTTGTTTATTCATCAATTAGATGAAAGTTTTCTAGTAGAGTCTATTGGGAATGTCCTTCCTCTTCTACCAAAATTTCAAATGTGTTTTTGCTTTGCTTGGAAGTTGGTATTATTGGGGACATATCCTTGTTTATCACTTTTCTACCTATTAGAAGGTATAGGATTATATTAGCATCTTGGATATGAATATCCCCACCCAAATTTGCTCCTATGGCCAATACTCTTTCCACTTCCATTGGAACTGGAAGCTACCCAAACCTATTTGGCTTTTGGAGGTGTATCTTTTCTTTGTTCATTGGATTGATTACCATCTAGACACAATGTTGTGACCTCTCATTTCCTTCTAACCATGTGTAGTACCAAAAGGCATCATTCCATGTCTTGAAATGATTTCCTTTGTTGTGTTCATTTATGATGATTTTGCGCAATTGCAGAGAGGTTTCATTCACAATGTGCTTCTTCACCAATTTCGATGTCCATCGAGTTATTCCTTCTATGATAGACATTTAAGCCATTGCTATTGATTTTCCTCCTTGTTCTTGAAGGTCTTTAAGGGTACGTGCATTTTTTTCACCCTTCTCATTAATTTCAAATGTCACAAAGATTGGAGAAATTCTGCCCTTTTAACAACTAATTTTGGATAGCTAACAAACAATGATTTCCAAAAATCCATTGGTAGTGAAGTGGTTTTATACCCCCTCTTCACATATTCAACTTCCTTCTAGTTGATGTCAACAATTGAAGGTGAGTTGATTTTCTTTCCTCTCCCTTGCCCCTTTGAGTCCTCCAAATGAATTCCATTTTGTTGTTCTCATTTGGAGAAATTGGTGCATCACAAGAGTCCTTAGATTGAGGATTTGGTGAAGATGTAACATGTGACCCTTCAATTTCCAAAAAACATTTGGAGCTTGATGGGTCTTGATCAAAAGATTGGGGTGAAAGTGTTTCTTGAAGTTTTTCCATCACCATTTTTACTGTCAAAACCTTCTTGACTTGGCTTGTCTTCAATGCAAATTTTGCTTTGCTAGCTTGTTGCTCTTCCAAGTTGGTTAGATTTCCTCCTCTCTTGGACTTGGTATCTTGTTCTTTTTGCCCTTCTCTTGGGTGAGTAGCCTTCTCATGAACCCCTATTCCATTGGCTTTCCAAAAGTTTGTGTGCCCTTCTTTACTGTTTTTCTGGTTTGCTTTAACCTCATTTGGTTTTCAATTAGGGAGCTTTGATTTTGCAATAAGGTCAACACATGGGGCTTTTCCATCTTGAAATGGGTGAGGCTGTGGAGGAGTAGTTTCCTCTCTAATATTCCTACTTAAGTTTTTTTGGAGGGCAAACTTTAGCTAGGTGACAAAAGGCCCCACATCTATTGCACTAGTTAGGCAAGTTCTCAATGTTCCCTACCAGCAGTCTAATTCAAGGGCTTGCTATTTTTGAAGCATAAGTGTTTGAAAGCTCTACTCGAAGAACTTTTCCAATCTTCCCTACAAGGATGTGGAAACAAGTTTGATTTCTAAGGTATTGGTTTAGACCTAAGAATTGTACCCACAATGGATATTGGAGTAGGTGATTCTTCTTTGTTTGAGGAAAAACTAGTATGCCACGTTGAAAAGACTACATTTGCCCCTTCATAATTGAAAGAATTTTCAAGAGCATGTTTGTAGCTTATGTTGCTGCAAAGAAACCTTTTCCTACCCGAGCAAATGATTAAAGAGAATCATGTAATGTTGAGAAGGCCCATGCTTTTAAAGCTTTAAGACCAAGGTTGGGACCTTGAATTTGACCCAAAACTGTCACCTTCGTTGCTGCCTATCAAAATTGGTAGCAAATATCTCGATACTTCTCCAAAAGGGCTACAGTGATCACTCCTTCCTTACTTTGCAGCTATGCTCCAGAGTTGTTGAAAAGTTTTCCAGCAACTTTTTATGCTTCTGCCTCTCCAAACTCTTGGGTTGTCATGTTCTCACTTGCTGTTGCTGAAGAAAGTGGCTAGTTTGGAGTTGCAGCTTCAGCTCCAAGTTGCGTTGGATGTGTCTCATTATTGCCCACTACCATCTCTCTTTCCACCTCCACTTCCTCTCCTCTCATGAGAAAAAACCTAAACCCTGATTATATCCTTAGAAACTAGTTATAAATCCATTTGGAAGCTCAAGAAGAAAAGCTCTGCCATCTATTTTGCTCTACCATTTGAGCTACATTCTTGACTATGCTTTGTCTAACCCTCTAACCAATTGAGCTTGCTCTACCTCTCACCTTATCCATTGGGCCACATAGTCGGCTTTTTGTTTTGTTGATCCAAAATTTTCAGAACAACAAACATGAACGTTGCCTTGTCAACATATTTTCAATGATACACACTAGATTGTTCCATGACATTGAATACAACATGTCTATTATTGTCTATAACCATTACCTGGTGAAATTTTCAGAATTAAAAAATCAAGTGCTGAAGTTAAGATTTAAAATTTAATTAATTATTCAGCAGTCTGCTGCTGAAATGGTAAAGGTATTTCAATACTCAAGCACATTTTGCACTCATAACCTTCCATGTTATGAATGTTCCAATGGGCACATAACATGCCCAGTAACATGGTTACATTACTCTAGGTAGGAAGTCTGGTACATGAGATTTCAGGATTCAAAAAAAGGTCCATGCAGAGGTGGTGTGCAATGTGCATGGTTGTGAAATGCAGGTGTCAATTGATTTTAAAGTCCTCAAAGCTAATGATGATGATGATTTGATTTTAGTGTAAGGTAAAGTCCTAGGGTGGGGGCATTCTCAAAATAAGGGGCCTAGGACAAGGTGATAGTGGAGTCTGGCCCCCACATTTTGGGAATGTCTCACACTCATGGGCTTTGCCTATCGCAAAGCATGAGAATTGTTTTATTTTATTGTGAACCAAACCTATGTAAATCACGAGGCGTATGAATGGGAAGGTTCTTACACCTATAAGTAGGCATAATTTCCTTGCACCCTTGAGGAGTAGGCCTAACATCCCTCCCAATCTCTAGGAGGGAAATTCATGCATACCTAACCCAGTTGGTACGGATCATTCTGGGAACTTGAAATCTCAATGCTGACATTTTTGACGCATGGATCAATGTGGATCTGCCAACTCAGATAAATTCCGGTTCTTAATCTGCCTAGGGAAGTGGAAGAATAGTTCATGACAACTATTTACACAGATTAGTTTAGTACAAGATGTCCACCAAATGGAATAGTCTTGGGTTTTGCCTAATCCTCCGAATCCAAGAAGATTTGGAAAAAAGATGTGTGATTTGTGAATCCATGTGACATGTGAATTGTGCCTTAATGTTGAGAATCAAGTGATCCAGCTTGACAGCACATGTAGCAGTTGTCTATTTCGGAGTCCATGGTGATTTCAATGGTTTTGGAACTGTCATGCGGTTTCATTACACATGGACACCATAGCATAGTGGGTGGATCAGATTTAGTCTAAATTAATCATTATCCAAACAACTCAGCAGGACTGGGATTAGCTTAATTTAAATGGGGACTTCTTCACCTATTTATCTCTTGCCACTTCCTCGGTTTTATATGCCTTCATATGTGTTTATGCAATTTCCACAGACAAAGTCTGATCTTTTCTCATTGCCTAGTACTTTCTCATTCACCTCCCTTCGATAGTTTCTCATAATGGAGGATCCTGAAACTTCACACTTGAAAAGAAACGCACAAACACTTAATTCAACAGATTTAACATCAATATAGGTATGATCTCACTTCTTTGATTTGGTCAACTAACTACTACCCAACACAGCCCTGTGATGCATGAGTTCAGATGAATTAAATTTTATTTTCATTTATAGAAATTTGGAAATGTTTGCTAAAAACCTGATTTGCTTTTGGCTTCAGTCATCAAGACTCCCCAACACCCAACTAGTCCTAAGTGCATTTGAAGTATCCACATGCTACTTACTCACGGCCTTTATGGCATCTCAGATAGTCACCACTAACAACATCACCCTGAAGAATTAGAAGACAATTATTCCCGTATTGTTCTTCTAGTGATCCTATAGCCTCTGGTTGTATTAGGGTTACTAACCATTCATTAGTTAAGATTGATCAATTACAGACCGTTCAATGTGTTCATCACCTGAACTGTCAGTTAGACTGTTTTAGTGGTTATGTCAACTCATTTAGTTTAATGATTAAGTTTGGATGTCTCCATTTTGTGGTTTTTGTATTTAGGATGTCTCTCAAGGTCGTTTGTTTGATTACCGATTATAAGAAGACACTGCAACTTACAATCTGCTTCATCCTGTTCACAAGAAGAAGAACCCATAAATAAATTTCAAAGCCTCAAATTCAGTTAACCTTTTGGGTTCTTGTTATGTTTTTTCTTTAGTAGTTGGGTTTTTAGGTCCGAATATTCTTGATGAATCAAAAAGCCTCAAGCATGTTAAACACTATTTTACCATCATTCCTGGTTTGAAATTGTGTGTGCATGTGGTGTTTATTGTGGCATATATTGCATTAAAATGGCAATTTGATGTCAGGTAATGGCTCATATTACATTTGTGCCACATGTGTCATGAGCTGCAGCTTTTTGTGTGAGAAAAACACCATTCTCTTGTAGTGGCAGTGCTTAAGTTGTTGAATTCTATCTTCAAAGTCCAAAGAGTTGGCAGATAATGTACTATCCAAAAATGAAAGGGAGTGCTCAAGATGTCCTCCACTTGGAGAGGAATAATTCTGCTTCAGTTAACCATGTTAGTCTATGCACTGACAAAAAAAATTGCATCTGGTTGGTCATATCCAGAGCTCAAAGAACTGTACATGGGTTCCTACAACACATTTTTGTCTGGCATCCCAGCAAGCTTTGGCAACTTAACCAAGCTTGTCGGCTAGATCTGGGTGAATGTGGACTCAATGGGTCACTTCCAATCAAGCTTGGGAATTTGGTGAACCTTGTCACGCTCTTTCTACAGCTCAATAGCTTCATGGGTGCAATCCCAGTTGAGTTTGGCAACCTGGTGAACTTGAAGTCACTTGACCTTTCTTCAATAACCTGACAGGCAAGATCCCGCCCACTCTAGTCTACTTGCAAAAGCTGGAGCTGTTAAGCCTCATGAACAACCAAATTGTAGGCACCATTCCTGCTTGCTTGGGTGACCTCCCCAATTTACAGGTGATCCATCTATAAGCCTTCTTTGATAAGCTCTTGAAAAAGAAAGTCTGAGTCTTGAAAAGTGATGGGTGATGTGCAGTTTTTTCTGAGCTTTTCAGTAGCTATTCAACTGATGTGGAAAGTTCTCTGTTTTCATTTTTTTAAATCAATTTATCATGGTTTTGACAGGTGCTTTATTTGTGGAAGATCAAGTTGGTGGGAACTATTCCTCAAACACTTGGACAAAACACAAATCTCACACTTCTCAACCTCTCTTCCAATTTTCTCAACGGGATGATTCCACAAGATTTATGTGTTGGCCAAAAGCTTCAATGGCTAATATTGCAATACAAGCAGCTCACAGGTCCCATACCTGAGAGCTTGGGAAACTGCCAGAGTCTAGCAAAACTTTGCCTTAGCTACAACTTCCTTAACAGGTTGATCCCAACAGGACTGTTAGGACTTCCAAATATCTCATTGGAGGAGGTCAAGGCCAACAACATTATTGGGCCAATCCCATCCACATTCATTTCTGCTCCATTGTTGGGATACTTTGATTTGTCTGACAACTATCTGTCAAGCAGTTTGCCAGCAAGTATTGGGAACCTCACAAAACTTCAGCAATTCCTGCTATCAGGCAACCAGTTCAGTGGGTTGATCCCACCCCAGATCTGTGACATGCCTCTTCTGAACAAACTGGATCTGAGTTTGAACAATTTATTGGGCCCGATTCCATCAACAATATCCAACTGTAAGAAACTTGGGTCCCTTGATTTGAGCCAGAACAATTCGTTGGGCTCAATTCCATCAACAATATCCAACTGTAAGAAACTTGGGTCCCTTGATTTGAGCCAGAACAATTTGTTGGGTGAGGATCCTCTCCAAATCAAGTACATACCCGATCTCTACCTCAATCTTTCTCACAACCATTTGACAGGTCACATCCCACCACAATTGCAACTGGTTCAAACTCTGAGCATCATTGACTTCTCCTACAACAATCTTTCTGGACAGATACCACATTTCAAGTTGACCATTATAAGTGCCTTTGTGGGGAATCCATTTTTGTGTGGGGATGTATTGCCCATCATGCAACCTTCATATCTTCTGCCCCAGCCCCATCTCTCCAGCATCCTAAACAACATGATATGGGCCTTCTATCATGGCTGGTCGGGATGTTGGTCTCAGCTGCTTTCATTGTTTTACTTGTGGGCCCATGTTGCTTTTTCCAAAACTACCAGTGGTACATCTGCAGATATTTTAAAGGAAACCAACAGTCCACCCTTAGAAATTAATTGCCTTCCAGAGGTACTAAGCAAAGCATGAACAGCTGCTTCATATGCTGTCACAAAGAGATTTGAAGGAGAGTTTGAATGTCAATCTAATGACTATAATAAAGCTATAATAAAATTGTTGAAAAATAAAATTCCTCAAGTATCTTCTTGGGCCCCTTTTTGTTGTCCTAATGATCTCATTTGAGAAAAATGTCTCCAGCTGTTTGATTGCTTGACAGAGGACAACATAATTGGTCGCAGTGGGGTGGGAACTGTTTACAAGGGTGTCATGCCCAGTGGTGAGATTGTGGCAGTCAAAAGACTATCTGGAGAGGGGAAAGGGGCATCCCACGATCATAACTTCTCTGCTGAGATTCAGACGCTGGGGAAAATCTGGCACCGCAATATTGTGCGGCTTCTCGGGGTGTTGCTCTAACCATGAGACAAATCTGTTGGTATATGAGTATATATGCCAAAGGGTAGTCTTGGAGAGCTGCTTCACAGTAAGGAAAAATCAGGCCATCTCAATTGGGATACAAGGTCAGAAATTCTGGTTCCTACAATTAATTGATCATACTAATTGACTTAACAACACTGGTGTTGATTAGCACTTGACTAAGACCAGCTCCATTAGTGCTCAGTATGTGCCCTGCAAAAGAAAATTAGATGAAGAAAAGTTGAAACATGCCAGTTTGGCTCAGCAAAATGGTTTTAGCTCAGCATTTTTTAATAGGATGCAGAGGCTGGTAATAGGCACATCAAAACCTAACACCTGTTGTTGATTGGCTAGATAGTTTGATTGGTCTGGGTGGGTTGCTATTAGTAGTCTCCCATCTATTTGCAGTTTTAGTTTCATGGGTGGGGTTGGGAAAAAAAAAAAGACTAAACTTGGATGTGAGAAATATTTTTGCAGTCACATACTGAGCACTAGCACTGCTTGAGATACTCTAATCACCAGTTAGTTGTCTTCACAACTGTTGTTGATTAGCACTGGATTAATTAATTACCAGTTGTTGAAGACTCATAGCTGTTGAACACAGACAATGAATCTTGGGACTAATACTTTGTTGGCAATTTACAGGAGGTGATGTTGGTCCTCAGAGTCGCATTATTGTGCTGCAGTGATCTTCCAGCAGACCGCCCAACCATGAGAGATGTGGTGCAAATGCCGTCAAATGTGAAGCCAAAGAGCAAAGGGAGCAGTCTTGCAGACTCTCATGAATTGATGATGGCATTAGATCTTCTGAAGGAGAAGAATGATAATCTTCAACTTGTATGTGAGCATATGTAGCTTTAAAACTGCCACCACCTGCGGCACTTGGTTTGCAAGTGGAATCCCAAGCTTTTATATTCAAATGCATTAAACTCTTGGGTCTATTGCTTGTGTACATTACAGCCAGTGTAGAGGGTTTTGTAGAGCTTGAAATGGGTGCAAGAATTCTGTCTTTTACAGTTGGTTAAGTGCTCCTGGAAGATTAGAATTTTGAACTTTTTTCAGATTAGGAAATAGGGAACTAGTGTTGTGTGTAGATAGCATACAATTAGTTGCTTCTCTTTTTTTGTGTCTGCAGCACACTAGGAACAATGCCGTACCTAATGCACAACTTGCAACAAATCTGCATCAATTTCATTTTCAACACAAAAAAACTGGAAAGAAATCTTCTGAAAGTAAGAGTAGGATATCTGTGGAAAAACTTTGTGAGCACTGTATCTTCAAACTATTTCATCTTTTGATTTGTAATGGACGTACCCATTTCTCGACTTGTAATTTTAAAATTGCAAAATCAAGCTAGGTGATCAAGTCTTCCGCTCCTGACGCCATTTGTATACAGGCTTATCCGTAGGTGTGCTGATTTCATCAGGACGTAGCTTGCGCTTTCTGCCCTTAGTTGTCAACTGTTTCTGCAAGGACATCGTCATAGCCAGTTCTCGCAACTTCTCCGCTCGCTCGCTGCGCTCCTTCAGCTCCCTCTTCACCCCCTTAGAAACCCTAGGAGCACGAAGCGGATCCTCCGTCATGTCCTTTACCACTGCCGGTCTGAGCTCTTTAGCTTGTTCCCTATCTTCAGCAAAATAGATGTGCTTGCTCGATGATTGGCCCTCATGGAGCGGAATGAAAGAAGACTGCAACCTCTCCACTTTTTTCTTCTCAGCCTGCCATTTGGACATCAAGTAACCGAAGTCTTGCGTCTTCATCAGCTGCAGCTCCTCTTCAGTGTACTCCTTCCCACCGGTTTTGGGTCTATGAATGCCATTCACCGTCTTGGAGTTTATCATCTTATAATAAAACTCATCGGGATTCCTGAATGCCGCCTTCTCCCGCAACCTACGGATGGTGTCCTCTTTCCTGTGAAAATCCTTGGCTCGCAGCACATAGTCCTTGTGCTTCTCAAGCAGCCCGAACCTGGCACGGTTCTGAGGTTGCGACCGCTCCTTGTGAGCTCGCCTCCGCACCGCATTCCTTAACGACGACATGCTTGCTGCCTCTCCTCCTCGCTTGAGCTCCACAATCCTTCCCTTGCTCCTGCTGCCGACAAACCCTATATACACAAAGCCGCGACAGAGCAGCGAGAGAGAAAGGGTCTATGTCGGGCCGGGTCACATGTAAATACTACGTACCCGTTCGAAAGGGTCTGTGCCGGCGGGGCCCGCCCTTTTTTCTGGCTATATATATATAGCTAAAATGCTATATTATAGAGTAAAAGTGCTAAAATCATGTCCTTTTTGAGATTTGCAATATCCATAATTCGAGCAATATTGGAAAAAAAATCGTCAGATTTCTAAACATGGTGCAAGTATGTAGCAAAAATAAAATAAAATAAAAATTTTATATATATATATATATATATATAGGTTTATAGCCAAATTTGGCTAACTCGTCCTAAGGATGATCACCATTTTGGCTACAAACAAAAACTCCTAAAAAACAATTACTCATTACCATAATACATTTACCATTTTGACAATAATTAAATTATTTTCAAAAAATGTTGATTTTTTCAAAATCAATTGCTCACAATGTTGAAAGTAATAGAAATTTGACATTATTATTGAGTAACGCTTAAAAGCATAGTAGTGTGGTGTGCCTAAGTAATGCAAAATTAGTTAACATTTTCTTTCACCACCTCGACTATAAGAATTTCACAAAATGTTTATTGCCGAAAATGAAAATATGGAAAAACAAAAATTGTCAAGAAAATGTTAGAATTGTAAAGGTCCTATGATAATTAATAGAGCCTTTTGTTGAACCCCTTAACAAAAAGTGTTGTTTGAACAAATCATTCACTAACAACCACATTGCAACACATTGCAACAAGACATGGAGCTTGTGAGAATTGCAACCATTGATAAAAGTTTTCATTCACCAACAACCACATGGCAACAAGGGTTGTAGCCCATGAGAATTGCAATTGTTGAGAGTGTTTTCACATGCTCTAAAAAGTTCTATTGTTACAACTCGATGCCTCCCAACCTGCATCGTATGAAGAACAATTCATGATGGAAATTGTCTACAACATGTCATGAGGGAAATTTGATAATTAGTTTGCAAGAAAATTTTCAAGACCATTGAAAAGTAAGAAATCTCAAACAACAAAAACTTAAAGGCCACCTAGGATTAAAAAAAAAACTCAAAAAACAAAAATTCCAAGATCATGTAAGAGCAAAAAAAATTCAAAGAACACACATTTTAATCCAAACACACTTTCATTCCCAAGCGCACACATTTTTGTGCAAACACACTTTCAAGTGCACACATTTTCATGCAAACATGTTTATAAAAAAAATTGATTACCTTTCATGAAGAAAAAATGAACATCACAAGTGTGCAATTTTTTCTAGAGCTCCCTACTCTTCTAAATTTTTTGTTCACATTGGAGGTGACAACATCAAATGAGCCAATCTATCATAGTTAAAGCTAGACCTTTGTTTGAACTTTCAAGCGTTGCAATCGATGTTTTTGGCATCCAAAGTGTTTGGATTGTCATTGTGTTTGTAGAGGGTGTGGGAAGAGTTTGAATTTGATGCTTTAATTTCAGTAATTATTCTTGGTGTTGAAATTGCAATTATTCATGTGCTATGTTGTTGAGCACCTAATTGTTGCAAATTGTAAAAAATGCCAATCCTCCAAAATAGATGCCTTCTTTCAATGTAAAAATTGTCATGTTGACAATGGACTTCGGTTGTGCATTGATTGCACACTCACATTTTTGTGGCCTTTTGCTTGTTCTTTGTTACAAAAGAACCTCGAAGGTACTTCAAAAATTTTATATTTTTCTTGAGTTGGGTGCAAATTGACCACTTTGATTGTTAAAATGGTCAAAAGCTAAATATATATATGAAAGAGATATTTCGCGCTAAGTCGACTTGCTTGGGGTTATTTTGATTGTGTGCTACCTGTAGATCTGATTAAGCAGGGATGCGCAACCAAAAATTTTAAGAAATATTGGCTGCGAATCCCAATCACATCTAAACCTTTATTTACGTCTAATTCTTTTTGAACATATTCATTTGCACTTTCTACATCTATTGCAAATGAAGTTTTGGGCTTCTTCATGGATATGATTTTCAAACTTTTCTTTCTTGTTTTTACCCACTTGGATCTTTGAGGAGCAACCAACAATGAATGAACATGAAAGATGGATTCTTTAGGTGTTTGAACTTGTACTAGGTATTCCAAAGTTTATTGAAGAATATTTTCACTAAAACAACCATTCTCATTCAATGCAAAGAACAACATGATAATTATCACAAAAATTTGAAATATCATGTTTTATTAAGCCCCATTTTTGTCTCCAAGCTCCTAGTTGGGCACTCTCCACAATTAGTAGGCTTGGTTTTGTTGTAGTAAAAAATTATGCTCACAAAATGTTTGATTTTTGCTCATTTATAGTAATTGAATCCTAAGAAACATGAAGCATGATCATGTAACATTGTTTCTCTTCCTCTACCACAAAGTTCTTTTGGGCTTTACTTACCTACCTAATAATTACCTACTTCTTACTTCCCCCATACCATCCTACATACCTACCTACCTACCTACTTACTATACAGTACTATATGGACTACCTATTTACTTACCCCTTTACCTAACAACCATTGTGCAACTACCTATTAATTACTTAACTTTCCTACTTACCTACATAACTAATGATGTGAAATAAATAAGTGAAATGAAAAACTTGACAAGTTTTGTCAACTTTAGAAAATGTAGTCCATTGATATGGATGGGGATTATCATTGGGGAGGTGAAAGGTTGATCAAATTTTTATGCTTGTAACCTATATACATGCTTAAAAGGTTATGAAGGTTGGGTAGGTTAAGTTAGGTTAGGTAGGCTAGGTTACTTCCTACCTATTTTCCTTTTTATGACCTACTTAAAACCTATATCCTATTTACTTACCTATACAAAAATATTATTAGTTTTGGTAATAATCTAGAAAAAAATAGGGTAAAAATTTGACTAGTCAATTGGTCCACTATCCACTAGTTAGATAGTTGAACATTTTGCCAATAAAAAAACCACTTAGTCAAGTTGGACAAGTCCAACTTGTCCAAATTGATATGATTATCTTTTTGATATTTGTGCAAATGTGGTCCTTTTTTATTGCATTTTTTAGTAAAAATAATAATGAATTGTAGTAGTGATTGGATGATTACTTTTGCAATTCTAGGAATATTGCCATCAAGAGGTCAAACATCATCATAAAGAGGCCCACGCATGTGTAGGACTACCAATCAACCTACACATGGAATTTTTAATTACATATATCATAACAAAGAAGTGGTGCAATATAGGCATATGAACAAGCCTTTGACCACATGTGATTCAAATGATGGTGTGTTATTGCAAACCTTGTTAGAAAAGTGGAGTCATACTTCCAAGGCTTACTTTGAAGCCTTGGAGGAAAGACAAATCAAAGTTCATTGTTGCTTGCAAAATGAAATGAACACTTCAGAAGAGAATGCATCCAAAGCATTTTGGTTGGCCTTGAAATCCTTTGAAGATATGGTTAAAAGAGATTTGTCTATGGAAGCATATGTGAAAGAAATTGGCCTAGATATTTGCATTCACAAAGACACCAAAAGAGGTGTGAGATTCGCTAAGCATGAATTGGCAAAAGTAATAAGACATGAAAGCTTAGCAATGTTTACACCAAGCAACATTTATGTGAATTTGAAAGTGTCGATTTTCTTTACTTATAGAAATGGGATCAATTTGATGCAACTATCTCTATCACCATGGCTTACAAATTGCACATTTTCTTGTAGCTACATGTGACCAAGGTTTACAAATTGGTAAATCTTCAACCTACAAAAAGATGTCAACCAAGTTCTCAAGATACCAACCTTTGGTTCTTTCACAAAATTTCAACTAGAGATTATGTGCCATCAAACACATAATCTTCCAAAAGAAGAGTAGTACTATTGACAAATACTAAGGTAAATGAGGCATTATTTTCTTATCAACACATGTATGTGAAAAAGAAAAATTTCAACATCTAAAATGACTATTTCATTTCCTCCATGATACCATATATTTGAATACTAATATAATCTTGACTTAAACCCTTTGATTATAACATTTAGTTCTAATTCACAATAAGGTTCATCAAGTTTATTAAATTTGTTAAGTTTATTTTTGGTATTTACTCACAAATGTGTTGGAATCTATAGGAAGGAAAATATTTGCAAGAATTGATAAAACAATGGTGAAAAATCTCACTTTCCAAAAACAAGTTTTACAAACTGAAGGTGGAGTTTGTACATGCATATGGGTTCACATAAACAAATACCTTTGATGTTAATGGGTTATAAGAGGTATGGTTCAAAAATGTCTATAAATAGTTTTGGTGAATCCACAATGTGTGTTCTCTATTTTGCTTATAACCTACATGATGTTGCCATGACCATTTTTGGGTAAGAGGTGATGTGTGCATAAAAAAGAAATGTTTGATTATATTTAATGTTATTCGGAAACATATTTAGATCACATTTTTTGTCTAGGTTTGAAATCATCTAACCTTGTGTTCTTTTAGGTTGTAGAATTACAATCACATAATTGAATATGTTGACAACATACAAGGCTAGTTGTTACATGTGAAACTAGTTGACATTGAGGTCGTCCATCTAACTAATCTACAGTTGGACATTGTGATTTTTCTTTTATTTGTTACTTATTCAAATCAAACATTTTAATTTTGATCACCATTGTTAATAATTGGCCCATGCACAAGGTTTTCAAGATCCTATTTGTATTTCAATTATAAATTGTAATAATTGTTATTCATTTCGAACATGTAGGCCCACATGCTAGGACACCTCATAAACTTGCATCTCTCAAAATTGAAGTACCTTAGTTTTTTTCATTTGCATCATTGTTCATCATGTTCAATCAAGTGCAAGCATCCCATAACTTGGAGATTGGAGTTGACCCAAAACTACGCATGGACTTGGAGAAAAACTTCAAGTTACAATGGCCTAGTAAGTGGGGAATATGACAAAATTAAATCATTTTTTCAAGGATGCAACGAACCTAATCCATGATTTATCCACACAACAAGTGGTGATGAACTTGGGTGGACTTTTCAAAACTTTGAAGTGAAGCAAGAGAGTTGGTAAGAGGACATCAAAATCAAAATTGGAACCATAATCTTTTGTCATCTATTTAATGTTAGAAGGGAAATAGGATTGGCCATTCATGAAGGATTTTTCATGGCTATTCATCATGCAAACACATATGTAAAAGGAAAACCAAATTGTGAACTTGCATTGAACAACTTACTTCATAAACACTAAAGGTATTGTTCAATGAGACATGTGCCATTACAATGACATTATTGAGTGAGTAACACATGATGAAAAATGAGCGGGTGAATGGGCTCAAGGGAGCAAGAAAGAATCTTTGGAATATATTCCATGCCACATTAACAAATATTTTTGGAATATATTCATGCCACATGGATTTGCATTTTGTGATGTGACAAAATATTCCATGACAAGGCTTGAAATATTCTACCATGTGGACAAAGGTTCAACATGAAGACACCAATTGTTCTTTGAAATGTTGTATATGTTTGTTCAAATGATGCTTGTGATTTGTAGCATTAATGTGGAAGGGTTTTGAAAAATGGAAATGCTAGATTGGGTTAAAGATTCTAGACAAATGAATTTGATCACAAATGTAGCAAAAATGTTCACAATATCATCAAATCTTGTTGTAGAAAATGAATGCACCACCTTTGAAGCATTGATCACAATTGAGATGATCTAGTTTCTCCAAGAATGATGGAACTACAACATAATCCAAATTGAATCTCTTTGCACTAAACTAATTCTTTCCACATAATCCTTTGAACTTCTCTATTAATTTTACTAACATGAATTGTATTTTTACACACATACTCTTCTAAATATTATAATTAAGATAGACATAAAAAATTTGATGCAAACACAACCTTATTATCATATCATTGGTTCTCACATGCTTAGCATGCACCAATAGATGTTGAACCTCATCCCAACTCCACATGAGATAATGAATGAACTTTTTAGTTTACCCATAATGTTTTATGAGATATAATGATATAGGTGTTAACACTACAACCCACACCCACCCAAAAAAATTGTTGACAATATGACAAAGTATATGCATGAGCAACCTAGGTAATTTTCAATTGTCACATTGTAACCTTTGTGGTCAAAGTGTATCTTGTAAATTCATTCGTTCCTAGGTGGTTGGACATCTACATGGTGGAAAATAGTTGCAAGGTTAAGTAATTTATTAAGCTCCTAGTTGTTGGTTTGTTGCACAAAACAATATATATGAACATAAAAACTATTTGATCCTAGAAAATGCTTGGAACATGTGTTTAGAAAATGGGGTTCTAAATGATTAATGGGATGAAGTGAACACTTTAATTTATTTGTTAAATCAATGCCCAACTAGAGCCAATAATGGGATTTTTCTTGAAGAAAAATATTTAAGATCTCCACCTTACATAAGTTAATTCAATTTTTTTGAAGCTTGGCCCATGCTCATGTGTTACAAGCTTTGTGAAGTAAACTAAAGCCTAGGTTGGTTAAAACTTGTTTGTAAGTTACAACAATAAAACAAAAGCTCGCAAGCTATATCATTTAATTAAGTGATAATATAAATTAGTAGGGATGTAATTGTAAATGGATCAATTCAAGGGTTTCAAAATGTGACTAAGGTATCATTAGCTAAAGTTGATTTTTTTTTCCCAAAATTTTTCAAGTCATTGAACTCCAATCTTTCGAAATAAGGACAATCACTAAATAGTTGTTAATACGTAATCTACCAATCAATGACATGGAAGAAGTTGAACTAATCAAAGTTTCAATTTTACACCCATTATGTCATAGATGACAAAAAAATATGATGGAACAAGAGTCAATACTCTTGGGTGATAATTGTTATTTGCTATGAAATTGATATCCATCATTTAGGGTTATGAAATTAGGTAACCTTTGTGACCAAAACAACTAATGAACCTTCAATTTTGTTGCATCCTATGTTCTTGAAGGTTCTAGAAGGTTACCATGGTTCACGAGATTAAGTCAATTCATAATAACTCAATGTGGGAACTTATTGATTTGCCACCTAGGAAGTAGCCATTAGTGACCAAATGGGTTTTCAAAATAAAGGTGGGTTCATTTGGTAGTGTAGAAAAGTTAAAGGTATGTTTAGTGGCATGAAGTGATAAACAACAATAAGGAATTGAAACATTTGCATCTATAGTCATGTGTGACAATTCAAAATGTGGTAACTATTGTTGATCAAAGACTGGAAGATTAAACATCTTGATATCAAAATGACATTTTTGGATGAAAATCTTGAGGAAGAAGTATACCTAACACAACTAAAAGGGTTTGTAGTACCTACTTGAGTGAAAATAAAATGTGTAGGCCCTGAAAGCCACTGTATGGTCTCAAGTAAGCATTAAGGCTTGGTATAGCAACATTGATGTTCATCTAAAGAGTCAAGATTTATAAAGAAGTCAAGATAATTAGAATTTCTACATTAATATCAAAAATGGTAAGTACACCATAATCTTGCTATATGTTGATGATTTACTCATCATGAGAGATGATGGAAATAAAATTAAATGCACACAAAAAGAGTTGGATTTTTTTTTTGAGATGAACTATTTAGGTGATGGTAGTCTATACTTCAACATTGAAATATACCACATGACAAGTGGAATCTATCTTTGTCAACAAAGGTACATTCAAAAATCATTAAATGATTTGGAATGCTAGATGTTTAGCTTGCCATGAGTACACCAATGGAAGAAAATTTGCATCTTATTCTTGACATGTAGTGTGATCTAGTAGATGGTCTATAATACTGATCACTTGTGGGAAGTCTTTTGTAAATCAACAATACCCCATTTGATACAACTTGGGCAATGAGCAAGTTGTTATGGGTTATGAAGAACCATAAAAACTACACATGGTAACAATTAGAAGAATGTTGAGTTACTTAAAAGGTATGATGAACTATGGGTTATTCTTTCCCTATGATGGAGATTCAACACTCACATCATATGTTGATGTTGATGGGGCAATAAATTGGACATAAGGTGTTCAATCATGGGAGTGTACTCAAGCTATGAAAGTGTGCAATAAATTGGTCAAGTCATTTTGAAACTATTGTAGCACTTTCAATTATTAAGGTTGAATGTTGAAGGATGGGATAGTTCCCATTGAATTGTTGATTGATAATTAAAGTAATATTTAATTGGTCTAAAACCTAGTCATGCAAGCTAAGACAAAACACATAGAGATAGAACATCATTATATTAAAGAGATAACACAAGCAAGGGACCTCATTTCAACTAGACAACAACTTACTAATTTAGTAACTAAACCATTAGGACCAGTAGATGATGCCACTCAACTATGAGTGGTATGAGTAGAAGAAATAGACACCCCAATTAAGGTAGCATGAGGATGTCTTCTTGTCTCAAGGGTGGTTGAAATGTTTGGAAAGATGTTAGTGGCAAGAAAATGACGAACTCAAACTATATTTTTCTACAAAATGGAGAAGATGCAACAAAATTGCCATGGTACTTCCACCAAAGGTTATTCTTGGTATCATTGTTTGAATCTTCAAATTTCAAAAACAAAGTCAATGAAGCTTGTATGTATGATGTTTACATTTTCAAGGAACAAGATTTGAAATGAATGACCTTTAGACAATAGTAGAATATGAGAGGTATAGGTTTGAACCCTTGATGTAAGATTTGAACTTTGTATCTTGGAGGTGCAAGCTCAACAAATTGAAGAATCACCTAGTGATCAATTGCTTTAACAAAGCTTTTATGGATGAATGATTGAGTTGCTAAAATCAAATTAAGAAAAAAAGATTTTGAGAGCTTCTCCATGAGTAGTTGAGTTGTTAAAATCAAATTAAGAAGAAAGGATTTTGATAGGTAGTCAACTTAAACTGCAAGAAAGTGGTCACAATAGCATCAAGTAAATCAACCCGTGATTAATTAGGTTTGAACCTTTTAATAGTTGGCCATAAAGTGACTTGTTTTTGTTGATGGGTTGGATGAGGAGTTGCATGATGGATCAAAGCTTCACCAACAATTTGGCATATATCACCTCACAAACTCATTGGATGAAAGTAGTCCAAATCTAGACAATTAGCAAGAACAAACCCCACTATTAGAAATAAATTATTAACTTTTTAAACACTTGAAAAATAAAATATTCCATAGAGTAGACTAGAATATTACCATTGAATAGTGGTCAACTTGAGCTTTGAGGAATAGGAGTGTGTCAAAAGGCATTGAGAATTTAATCTTAGATATGACTGTGAACAAAGGAATGTAGAATGGAGCTTGGCACAAAAGGGAGTGTTGGAAATGTGATCAATTTGGATAAGATTACCTAGTCACATGCTGATCATCTTTTCTTAAATTATGGTGATCCACAATTCCGTTGTCTAGATTTAGAATCTACATAGAATTTGGATTTGCACTGCGTTTTCATTATGAGTTTTGATCATGGAAATCGTATGTAATTGTACTTATGTTTTTGATAATCACCTTGACAATTCTGATCCTATTTCCAACACTCCTTTTCGCAACAAGCTCCATGTGAGGAGCCTTTCATAATAGTGCTAATAACCATTTGAGGCCCAATAACTAAGTCATAACGTCAGTTCACTCTAACCTAGTCTACTTCATAAATTGTCATTCAAGTGCAAACAATGAAGAACATTTCAAGGATTTGTACACCTCCCAATGGATGAATCACCAATTAAATTATGTTTGTACCAAGATTGTGCTTAGAAGTTGTTGATGTCGGTTTTAATTAGTGTTGGGTTTGGGAATATCTATCAATGGTTTTTGAAAAGAAATAATTAATATAAATGGACCATAACAACAAGACTTTTGAGGTAATGAATATCGTACTTGGCTACTATTGGTGATCGACACTTCTTTGTTGAATATTCATTTATTTTAAAAAATGAGGTTTGATAGTTTCAAATGAATTTTCCAGAATTTCAACAGTTGAGAAATAAGCATGCAAAGTACACGTTGTATTGTGAATGTGCAATAGTAACCCAACGATTGGGACAATAAACAAATTTTCATGAGTTGATAGTTCGATTTTCAACAATTTCAACAAATATCAATTAAAATTTTCCCCTTTTTCAGCTGAACTTTTTGGCAAATTATTTTGTGCCAAACATCAGTCATAGGTATGGTACTCAGTGTTGAGTCATCAATTGGTTGACAGGAGAGAGAGAAAGTTCAAGTAAAAAATTGGAAAAATTTGCCAAAAGACAATGAATTTAGTTGAAATGGCATTTTAAAATACAGATTTGACTAAAATTTTCTCAAAATATAAAAATCACTAGGTTGCAAAAATCTCCTTCAATGTGAAGTGTCATCCATCAGCATTCTAGTGTGTTTTCTATTTAGCAACTGAACTAACTCAGGCATTGCCATCAAAAAAGCTTTAAAGGTTTTCCCATCAGAGCATCCTCTTACAGATCGATTGACATCTGTGACTTCAATGGTACTCTCAGCCTGTGTAGCATCAACTATCAGAAAAGGATGACAATGCCCAACGGTGCAATGTTCCACTAAAATTAATGCAATGTTTCAGCTACCAATACATAGTGAGTAAGGCGGGTTCTACAACATATAAATCCATCAATGCTTTAATTATTCAGAAGTTCACCTTGAAATAGGTTTCAATGAAATACAAGTAGGTTAACGGCCAAGGAGCAGGGCATTCCTGAAATAAGCCCCTGCCTCAGGCAAAGGGTGTTACCTGATGCAAAATACACATTTTGTGATGCATACTACTATGGGTTTCAAATGAATGGGTCCTTTAGTGCATCAAAATACATACATATTTGCGGTGCATTCTATTTTGAGTTACACCTTGCATGTAAAGAAATGTGGCTCACATGCCTTTTTAAAGCCAAATGACGTACATAGAATTCTCAACAATCATATAGAGCTTCGAGACGATAGTCAAATCCATTGTAGATCTCCAGTCAGTGTTTGATCTGAAGAAAAACTTACTCATTAAGACATACAGGTAGAACTGTTGAGAGTTAGCTGCACTTGAAACCTCTTGCAGTCAATCAATCAATAAGCAAATTCTATTCAAGACAGACTTTTGAGTAGTGGGTCTGCACCATCTTCTCAAATTGTGATCAATCAACAATGGCAAGATCAATTTAAAATTCTTTGTCCAAAAAGGTGACACATAGCTTCAACTCTTGATGATGATGCTGATGTAGTAGACTTGTACCTAATTTATTTGCAGGGAAGAGAAAAAAAAAAAAAAATCCATTTACCAAGACCCATCACAAATTGCAATTTTACTGCATAATTTTCTATGTGCAAAATTTGTCTATATAGAATCATCAGCTTTCAATGCCTTGAACAATGCCTGCTCCAAGGATGCCACGTTTCAAGGTTCATGATTTTAATTTTTGTCAGAAGTAGCTGTGTTCAGTCTCTTCTCTTCAGGAGATTTCTTCTTCAAAACTCCATTGCAAGTGTGTCCTTCCCATGTTGGAGTAAAATTTGGAACACCTAGTAGATCATGAACCATGAAACTCAGAAGTTTTGAATCAACAAAAAACACTGAACCTTAGAACAGTATTTTTGGAGTTTGATTGCAGAATACAAATGTACTATAGTCTTCTTCTGTAATCATCTATCTTTCTGAACACATGTCTTCAAGATCACAAAAGAGAGGATTGTAAGCATGGAGTCAAATGAGAAGAGTATTCCAGTTTTGGTTCAATTTAGAGGGGTACTAATATGAAATTGAGAAGTGGTTTTGGCAGCTTTCATTCACTCTTCAACTTGCATTTTCAGTCAGTCATTTGCAGATATAACGATTCCTTTCTTTGATTGTAACATTTTTTATTGCTTACTACCTGGATTCAGGAAGATTTTGAGAAATGGTCCTCACTCCAGGAGGATTCTTAGGAAGAAGAGTAGTGTGAGTGGACATCTTATGACCCCTGCAAACCCTTCTTGAGCTCACCTTCTTCTTCTGTTTTGTTGATTTTTCTAGACTCTAAAATCTCGATTTCTATCAGTGGCCTAATAATTCTGCTGGCTTTCTATCATTTCATATGAATGGGAGCAGGATGCAGGATATAGGCTTTAAAGATGGAGGATAGCAAATCCATCTTTTTGTCTTGATGAATTTCAGTCTCTTTGGAGAGGGGAGGAGTTAGAAACCTGTTAGTATGATTTGGAATAAAGACCATCTTTGAGTGCTCTTTCTCTGATCTCAATCCCAGTTACAATTTTCGGATGCCATGCTGATATATCATCACATGTTGTGTTAAACTAAGTGTCTCTTTCCATTAGGCTGCAATGATCAGAGTTACACACAATATGTTGTGATCACAACAAGGTAATGTATCACTTCATGTGTACGTGCCTAGGGAACTTTGTAAGAAACGTATCAGAACATGTGATCCTAGAAATGAGGACGACAAGTGTCACCTTGTGATGATTTATTAGCTTCTGCATTCCGTCAATGTTTGACCTATAGAGCCATGAGCTCAATGTGAGCACAGCTGGATGAAACAAATGTAATGGAAAGCTACTGTTGAAGCAGCATCTCTGATCACAACAGCCTGATGGAAAGAGACCCTAAGTAGTAGCTTCTGGGCTTTTTTTCATGACACCAAGGACGAGGAGGGGCTGATTCATTCAATCCCTGACGCCAGATATCTCTCCTGGATGTGAACTTGGTCTGGTATGAACTTTTAAAACCTGTCTGTCTGTATACACACAAGCCTATTTAACACCCTCAACATGTTAGTACCGCCTGACAAGTTAGTCCCCAGTCCCTTTAGGTGGTTTGTGTACAAGTCCAGTGTTGTCCCCAGTCCCTACTAGGTGGGTTGTTGTACAAGTCCAGTATTGTCCCCAGTCCCTACTAGGTGGGTTGTTGTACAAGTCCAGTATTGCTACCAGCCTAGTTGGGTTCTTGGTACCCATGTTGATACCAGGTGTCGACCTGTATACCAGGCCAAGACCCATTATATACAGGGCACATCCCCTTGTGTACAAGCTCATCTCTAGGTTGTACACTAGCAGATGTGGGTCATTAGGTAGGTAGAAACTATCAGAATTGACACTTGTGACTACTTCTGCCATAGGCAATAACTTGAAAACCTACCTGCTGAATTTATGTGATTAGGAGTGGTAGAATTTAGTTTTGAAATCTACCATTCTAGAGATTTTAAAAATAAAAGTGACTGGAGACCTTGAAATTTTCATATCCATCCACTTATCTCAACCACTTCTTCAACAATTTTTTAAAAAAAAACATTTTGACAGAAAATTTTGGATAATTGTGTTTTTCTAGCGTAAGTTTGACTTATTTTGCTTTTCTTTGGGGGAAAAATTCACAATTTTTTTTAATAAAAAAATTGAGTGAAAAAAAAAGCCCTGATCTCAACAGTGAAAATATAACACGAGACCATGCCCTAACTTGTAAATAAGACAAATTATGTTGGCCTCCTTTTATGGTTACCCAAGTCATTACTTTTATCCAGCCTAAATATGCTTTGTACTTACCCATATTGGAATTTTTACAAAGCCTATATTGGTATAACTCTTACCTAGCTGAAATAAAATTGAGAAAATTATTTATCAATTGGCAAATTGAAATCAATATACCCACCCAATGTGTTGGTTAGGGCATTGTCCATAGATGAGTTATTTAAGCAAAATCTATCAAACAATTAAAACCTCTTATAAGCTTCTTCTTTCTTTTTGTTTTTTTTTCTTTTTGGGTGGCACAAATGGAAATCCATTGCAAAGAATCTCTTATAACTAGCTTTGGTATTCAAATCTACAGTTAAACTAGATTAATAGAAAATCTATCAAATTATTTAAAGTAAATAAGGAGATGGCTGATTAATGAAGAAGAAAGCTTGGTGTTGCAAGCACTATGAAAATCTTATGTTGAGGAAAAAAAAAAGGCTACCCAATTAAACAAGTTTATAATTAACATAATTTTTTTCCAGAAATTACTGATGACAAAATCTTAGCAACACCACAACGCATAGATAGTTAGTTGATGAAAACATGTGAATGCCACTGAAATTTTTCCATAGTGACCATACAAGATCTCATCGATCTTGCTGGGTCTTTGCATCATTTCTGTAAATGAAAAACATAAAAGGTTTTTTGTTTTTTTTTCCCCTTTGTATTTGAAAACACTTCTCTGAGACAAAAAATGCATTTGTCATATTCATGTAAACAAAATCATATACAAAATAATGAGGGTAGTTAGCAGAGAATAAGGTGCCCACTCAAGGTGTGCATTTATAAGCTTTCGAGAATTCGACAAGATCTGACACTAAGAAATTGGGGCCTAAGTTTTTGGTTTGATCTTCAAACTTGCAACAGTTACATAAGGAACTCTCTCCATACTACTGTAACACTGCTGTCTGTCTCCTTTCTTGAAGTTGTTCAGTTGTTCTATTGCACACATTTTTGAGTGTTTGTTTTGTGCTTTTCCCACTGGGTCAATATGCATTTCTTTCCCAAACATGAGTTGCTCATCGCTGTAAAACACTGATCACTTTGTGCATCAAGTACTTATTCAATGATATTGTTTCCCACCACCATCTTTGTCCTAATGGAAGGGCAAAGGAGGAGGTGAGGGGGTTTTTTTAACATGAAAGTGGCGAACAAGCAGCTTGTTGGGTAGTAATGGTTTTGTCACTTGTGACAACTTCATACCAGCAACATGCGAATTTTTAAAAGATTCAAAAGAAAACCCATGAAGTTTCAAAAGAAAATGAATTCACAATTGAAAACTAAAACATGGTGAACATTCCTCAAAATGTGGGACCAAATGAAAACACTACATCATCTTTTAGTTTCTAATCTTTACATTATAACAAAATGTGTCCCTATACATCAGTGCTTTCATTGAATTTTGAGAGAATTCATTGGTCCCATTGAATAGGACCTAATGAGGATGCAATGAATTTTTTGGGTCCATTGAACATGGATTAGTGAATTGCACCCACATTTTGTAATAGTGTTACCTTATTTACAAGAAAAAAACAAGGTAGCTTTGTTGCGAGAGGGTCTATCCTAAAATAATATATTACATTTAAAATTGTATTATGAACTCATGGGATAAGAGTTAGTTAGCTTTATGAATTTTGAAAATCATTTTTTACATTTGTATTCAGATTTTTTTTTCTAGCCTTCTTAAATTCATTGTGCATACTTGAAAATTCCAACCATATTTCCATTGCTTTTCCTTTAACCGTACAAATGAATATAAAGTTGTAAATAATGATATTGTGTCAGAATTCAATACAAGTTTTTCCCAAAAAAAGTGTAAACAATTTCTCATAATGTGAACAAGGTAAAACTAGATACTTAGATGTTTGAAACAAACATTAGTAATGAATGGATATCATTTAGATGAAAAGAGTTGGGACAATTATCCATTTAATTTTTAGTTTCATTTCAATTTCAAGTTTAAGAATATGACATCTCTTGTAATTTTTGTTGTCACATTTTGGTTTTTAAATTTTCCATGAAAGGTGTTTTTTTGTTGTGCTTGATGGGTGTACGTGTGAATAAAACAACATCTAAATTTTTTTTCATCTTGTGGTTGATAATTAAGATTTTTTGTTTGCACATTGTCCATGAAAACTAATAAAAATATATAAATTTAGGCCACAAGGTGCCACCATTTTGGGTGTCATTAATTAAATGGAAAATGCAACATTCATACACTACACTTTAAAGAAATGGAGATGATAATGGCTTTTCCGTTATACATAGGAAGTGCGTTTGGTAATTTGAATGCAATATAAATTAGCTTGTGACAATCTAACCAATATTCTTCTATTAGAGTATATTTACATTCATTTCTAGGGACATTTGCCCATATATGGTCGAATTGAAATCCAACTTTTGTGGTGCTTTCATTAAATTGTGATTTTAATTTGACCTTATCCACGAAATCTAATATTTTTTGTTTATTTTTTCCATGGTTATTATCTTTTAGAGTGTCAACATTAAAATCTCCCATTACGATGATTGAATAATTTTGGGAAAATGTTGAATTATAATTTGAAGCTTGTTTAGGAATGTAAAAATTGAACATGAATGAACTCTATACACAAATACAATATTTATTGTTTTTCGTTTATTAATATTAAAATTTCTTACTATATATTTTGAACCATCATTAATTATTGTATTAAAAGAACCTAAGTGCATGTGCGTGTCATACATCATCATGAACCCATGACCATCATGGATTGAAATATATGAATACTTCAGCAAACTTATATATTTGTGCACATCTATCGATGCATAGTGTATTTATGTTTCTATAAGACATAAGATATAAAACATTTGAAGGTTATAATCATGGTTGATGTTTTCATAATGTTGGTGTAAAGAAGTTGAATTCAAGGGTTGTATAATTACATGAGAATTATGTAAGTTTTTAAATTGAAGAATTAATGGTATCCAAGTCACAATTGTTTTTAATCTATTCATTTCTATATGTACTCTTGGATTCACATAGAAATTTTCATGTTGGAGAGGAGTTAACAAAAATAAATTTTCTTTTGTTTGAATGTGAGATAATGCTAAATATGTTAACCCATGTTTTTAAACATTAGTAGGATCAAAAACCAATTCATCTAGTGATAATCGTTGAGAACAATGGATGATTTTTGTTGTTGTCAATAAAATTAGAAATTGAATCCTTGCTACGATAAATGATTGAAATTTACCAATTCTTATATTTTTTATGATAGGTTCAATTGGTGTTCATTTTGATTCCATGTTATTGAAATAATGAATGTATTTTTTTCTTGTCAATGTTCCAATTTAAAAAATTTCAAACATTATCCATATGATGGTTTTTGTCACAACATGTTGATGTTTTAAAAATGCCATCAACTCCATTTCACAAAATTATCATCGTTACATAGTCACCAGCACATAATTCAACCAACATATTATTTTTATTTGAATTGTAAAATGCAAATTTGCAATTTTACTTGGATCAATTAAAAGTTCATAAGATGGTGGGCATGATTGATGATTAATGTCTATTGCTCTGAAAATAAATGTGGAACCTAATGTATTAGCAAACATGTGTTCATTGTGTTTTTGCACAAGTTTATTTGTATAAAATAAATATAGAATAGTAATTTTTTTGGATGGTTGTTGATTACAAATTGAATTTAAATATTAAATATCATTTGTATTTTATTTTTTAGTGCGAGATTTGTTCAAAATTTATATGAAGACCATATCAAATTGTCGCAGAACTTTATTTAATTCATAATATTGGACATATGTTTGCCAAAAAATTGGTGTTAATGCATTAACATTCTTTTTAATATTTTGAAAGATCCAATCATTTTCTATAGGGGTGTTTGATAAAAATCACATGTCATGATAACATTCACACCATTGAAGAATTTGTTTTGAATATGTTTTACAAACCTTAATATATTATTTATAACATTCAACATTATAGCACCAACAAGTGATATTTCATTTATCACAACAATTTGTAATTGTTCATATAGGCATGTAAGCTTATTTGATGAATTTGTTGATAAGTTTGGTAAACTATATTAGGATTGGTGGACAAATATGTGCAATGTTGAATGTATTGTTAAACCATCAATACTGAAAGCATCTTTACTTGTTGATTCAAAATATATGTTTTTATTGTATAACCGTAATAATCCTTGAATTATAAGTTTTAAAATAAAAGTTTTACCAATTCCAACACCCCTTATAATTTATTTTTAAAATCAGTATATTAGGGTATAATTATTTTCTATGCATAACGTTGTCAAATATTAATATTTGTTCTTCATTTAATTGTCTCAACAAAATATGATTTTCAAATTCTTCCATCATCATAGAATATGAAGATTTTGTGAAATTTTCATCTTCTAAAGTTTGTGATTTTTGGTTTAATACATTATGTGATTGAATGACAAAGTCAAATTGTAAATCATATTGTTCAAAATTGATTGTGTTTGTAATAGGAGTTGTAAGATGTGAATCATTTACTTCATTATCTATGTCGTCATTCCAAATGTTAACTAGATATAATGGGTTTGATTTTGAGTATATTGAATCATTCATTTCTTTTATATTTGGATACAACATTTGGTAATTAAAAATAGATTCAATTAAAAAAAATCATCATCTTGTTGACAATATGCATCGTGCCATGTTAGATTAATTCCAAGTTGCAAATTTTCTAAAGTTTGAAATGGTGAATATAATAATTTTTTTTCTTTCTACCAATTCTCAACATCATTATAGTTTTTATAATTTACAAACTTAATAATTTTGGGTTTGCGATGTTTTGAAACGATATTTTTTTAATGTTATAAGCTTATTATTATTAGTGACAAACATCCATATTGATTAAAACAATTAATATATTTGTTTATGATTGATGAACACATTATATCAGTTGAATTATGTTATAATCCATTTAATGCAACTTGTGGTTTTAACACAAAAACACGCTCCTCAAAAGGATAAGTATTAATGAATGAAAAAATGATAAAAAATAAAAAATAAACAAGTTGAGTAATCATTTGTTGAGTGTTGAAAAAAACATTACCCAACTTTTGAATTCTTATATTTGCATTTATATTATTTGCAATACATTTTTGTATGATAGAATGTAATTTTGATGTTATTAATTTATCTATTTTTGTCATATATGATGTGTAATATGTTTTAGCTCCATATGGGTCTAAAACAAATTGAATATCTATGTTTGTAAACCACAAATGAACATCATGTGCACTAAATGCATTAGTTTTTATGTTTATAGGAGTTTTTTTTTTTTTTAAATGTGACTTTGTTAATTTGCTTCTCAAATTTAATATATATGTATTTTCATCAAGGTTCAAAGAATTTAGAAATTCAAAAATGATATATCTTCATTTTTTTTCAAATATTTTAAAGATTAAAATATTTTTTTTGCTTGTGTATGGAGGCATTGTTGTGAAAATGGATATTTCCCATCTATTTGAGATGGTTCTAAAATGTTTGTTTCATGCATGGGAGGTAACGGATAATGAAATCTATAAACAACATTGTTTTTTTCTTACATGTACATGTGTGTTGATGTTGTTGTGTATTTTGCAATGGATTTGGTAATAATGATACATCACAAGAAATATACATGAACTTACAAACCATTCAATTTCTTCATTTGTGTGCATTCCATACATATAAGCATTTTTAATCGATAAAAGCCCATGGTCATGTTCGTTCCTATGATTTTGAAATTTAGTGATGAAATAAAAATTGAAAATATGCCCAAAATGATAATGGTTTTTTGTCATAAGTTTGTGGAAAGATGTTTTATGATTGTAATATCTTGCAAATGCGATAAGATCATTTCATATCAATTATGTTATATGAAAAGATTGTAAGTCTTTTATTTTATTTGGGAAATTATTTCAAGGCATGTAATGTGTGCAAAGCTACTGAAAGGATCCCATAATCTTTCAGTAAATGTAAAAGTGACAAAAAATGTTGAAGGACCAAATCGCTTGATCATTGCAAATAAATTATTTTCTAACCTTTCAAAATAATTAAGTGAATTATGTAAGCCTTGTAAATTACAATAACCAAGGTATGATTTGAAAATATTATTTAAATTTGGTTTATCTCATACTCGATAAGTTTATAAAGTTTACCACAAAATTTGTTTTTAAGGTTTTAAAGTATTCACACCCTTTTTCAACCTATGACTTTCTGTATGGAAACTTTAACAACTTAAAAAATTAGATTGAAATATTGGTTGAAAAATCCCTGAATTTATGAATTAAATTCCCATTGAGCTATTTGTTGATATGAAAAACCCTTAGAAAATTTTCAAGGTTGGCCATAAAATAATGTTGGAAAATTTAATTCTTCTGAATGTTTATTTTTAATTAAACCTAGAGGGTGAAAGTGTTGATTTGGGGCAATAAAATATATAATATTATCATAATCCATTATTTTTGGAATTTCCAAAAATTTATTTATCATCAAATTTGTTGGTATTTAATGTAATTCTTCACTATTATAATTAAAGTTATCAAATGATGCATCACTAAAATTTTGAATTTTGAATCTATATACAAAATAAACAAACTTGCCCATTGATGATAAATGGTAACATTCAAATCTTTGTATAATGGTGTTTGAGTTAAATTCACAAAGCAATAATCACCATATTTGGAGGAACACTTCTTGACATATAAGGTGATTTGTATTCGATATGTCACTTTAAAAACACACCTATTGTTGCATCATCATGTGGTAGATGTGATAGTATTGATTGAGTTTGATTCACGTTTGTAGGGACATTAATAACATTACCATGCATCCTATATTACCCATACCCATATAGTTTATAAATTTGAACAATAGCAAAACGTGATGAAATAAGATGTTCTTCTACTTGTATTAATTTTTGAACCGATGGAATGATTTTGTTTTTGGAAATACCATTGATATTATGTAGACAACTTGTACATATGTATGATGTGGAGTTAAGTTTTATTTGAATTTGAAAATATGTAAAAAGTTGTTTTGATAAATTTTTAAAAAAACATTTAAATTGTTTTTAAAAACATAACCTTTCACAATTAAAACATGGAATTATGGGAACATCTTAGATTTGTTTATTATAAATGTCAATGTATATTGATTTTTTTGCATTTTCCTTCATATTAACATCATGTTTTATTTTATTTGATTGAACATTAGGTTCCACAAAAAATCGTTGTTTAAGAACTAGTTGTTTTGTTACTTTTAGAATACATTGATTATATGATGATTGAACATTGTCAATTATGGAAGATTCATTTAATTTTTTAATATATATATCACAAGAAAAAATCTTGGGTTTTTCCATTACCTAAATCCACTATGTTTTTAGTGAAATGGTACAAAGTTCACTAATATGTAACTTATATGGTTTTGGTAAAAAAAGATTAGTTGACTAGCATATTTTTAGTGAAATGTTTTTTGGTTGTTTTAGATAATGACTTGTTGCATTAAATAATTTGTAATTTGAAAAAATTGACATGGATATTTACAGGTCCCAAGGTAATATGATGTGAATTAACATGTCACATCATCATGTAACATTTTTTAACCTTTTTTTTGGGGTCACAGATTATAAATTTTCATGGCATGTCATGACAAAAATACATGTGATGATTTAACATTATTATTATTATTCGTGTTTGGTTTGGATTTTATTAACAAAATATTTTGAAGATATTGATCATCATTTTACATGTTTCATATATTATATTTGTACATGATAACATCAATGTGTATACACATTACATACTTTTATGCATGAATTCATCAAGGTTTGACCCAAGACTTCATGGAAATGCACCAAGGTCTTTAACACCAAACCACTTTAGGACTTTGATCAAATAAAAAGAAAGTTTAACTTTGTTATCTTTGACATGAAACTAATTTAAAAATTCAAATTATCACATACATTTTCTTTTTCGAAATTTATTCAAATGCTACAAATGAAAATATGATCTTGAAGCTTATTCAATAATCTATTCATGAAATTAATTATAATTTATAATTATAAAATTTTGAAGGGTTCAAAAATAACTTAAAATAACATGTTATGAATAAAACAAAAAATCTACAAATCTTTTTGTTTAAATTCATCTACAATCTTCATAAATGGGATTCAATTCAATGTGAATTCAAAAGTGCTTTCATTAAATCTTTAACAAGGATATTTTCATTGTGTAAAATATATGTTCAATTTTTGAAGAATTGAAAGTTTTGTTTTCCTCAATACGATTATGTACAAAATTTGTTAAAAAAATTGTGATGTTATTCAAATTGTAATCACCTATAAGTAGTTTTACCCACATTTGACTATAAAAGAGTTATGGAGTTGCAAAATTATTTAAATCCTTCAATATTACCTTAAAAATTTATCAATTTTGAATTTGATAAAATTTCATATTTTTTGGAAAAAACCATTGTTGATGTTTCCCCCCTTTTCAATTGGCAAAAATTGGCCATTAAAAGACAAATTAATTAAATAATCAATATAACCATTTTTTTTCAACATCATATTTGTTTAACAATATTAATTATAGATAAAAATGATTAATTGCATAATTTTGAAGAAATATTGCAACATATTATTTATATTATTTTACTTTTTCCCCAATAATGTAGCAATACATTTTACCTTTGTAGAAATAAACGAAATAATTTGGTGATATTTTGGCATTAAATACTTGGATTACCTCCCCCCTCCCCCCCCTAGTCAACAATACTTTTTGTTTCATCTTTGTTTGCAAATTTTCGCAAGTTGGTGGTTTTTTTGGGGGAAGAAACTACAAAGTAATGAAAATTTAAGGGGAAATTTTGAGGG
>Ga0209611_10000303_pt1 | contig 67327 bp, 50 predicted proteins | sample S1TSphgellanicum_3_FD_187693 | JGI IMG/M metagenome (GOLD analysis project Ga0209611, IMG submission 187693) | Host-associated microbial communities from peat moss isolated from Minnesota, USA - S1T2_Fc - Sphagnum magellanicum MG (SPAdes) (version 2) | ecosystem: Host-associated > Plants > Peat...
ACGAGGTTCTAGTACTAGCCTACTAGAGAGAGCAAGCAAAAGAAAAACCCTCTCTCCCTTGGGAGCGAAAGAAAAACCCTCTCTCTCTCTCTCTCTCTCCCTTGAGAGAAAAGGAAAATGATCTGATCTGATCTGATGGGTGGGGGGCGGGCCGGGGGGGAAGGGGACGGGAGGGAATCTTTTTGTTGGTGCATAACTTATAAATGGGGAGTGTCAGACAAGAAGAGCTGCCACCACGAGCACACACGATAATCGCTCCATTTTCCTGCCAACATTTTCTATCTGTACAACAATCGTGGGGGAGGGGGGATAAAATTATATGTCATAACTTTCTTTGCAGCGCTTCAGGAATCAGTTTACCATGGCCTCTCTTTTCCTCCTCTTTTTCCGGTGAAGGAAGGAAGGAAGGAAGGATCTGTTGCTGATTTTGCTGTTATCGTTCTGGTTGTTATTCGTGTTGTTGTTGTTGTTGCGGTGTTTTTTTTTTTTTTTTTCCTCTGGGTTTTCGGTGCGCTTCAGGAGTCAGTACACATGACCTTAGTCCTGACCTCCTCCTGCTCCTCCCCGACTTTCACGGGGTAGCTGCTGGCTGATCCGCCGTTTTCTCCTCACACCCATTTCCCCTGAAAAGTAAATCCGCCGATGCTGCTGCTGTTGCTGCTGTGTTTTCTTCTTTGATGATCGTTGTTGGATCTTTTGCTTTTTTTTTTTTTTACCCTCCCTTCTGAGAATTGGGTACTCGGATGTTGCTAGTCGTGTCGGTTGATGAAGAAGTAGCAGCAGCGATTGAGCGAGCGAGCGAACGAGCGGGAGGACTCGGTTTTGATCACGGACGTTGTCACATGATATCGTGATCTTCTTGTTGTTCTTTCTTGACCAATGTTGATGGGTCTAATACGCAGGGAACGATTTTCAAACAACGTCGTGTAGTAGTGCACTTCCAGGGGATGCTTCTTTGCGGAGAAGGCTCCTCGACACTGCATCTTATAGCTCTATCATTGTCCGCGATCACTGCAGGCTGCCACGCAGCTGGGCCTAACTATTTTCTCGTTAGGAAAACAGATGAGGAGAATCAAGAGCGAGAACGTTTTTTCTGTTACGGAACATGAGTAGCTAGCTTGAGGAGGAGCTGATGGGTGCAGATGGTTTCAAGGATAACTTCTTCTTCTTCCGTTGCAAGCAGGCCTCACAATCTTCTGCACTAGTGGTGCAGCCAGTGGCAGGGAAAGGTTGAAGAAGGATTGGTATACTATTGCAACGTTGGAGTTCCAACAGTTTTGCAATCTTCTAAGGTGAATGAATCTCCTGCTGGTGGTGGTTGGCAAATCGACCTGAAGCAGCCGCTCTCAATCAATATTGCAGGACTCGCGATCGAGGCTAGCTAGAGTCCCCCCCCCAAAGAAAAAAAAGAAGAAAAACCAACAACAACGAAAATGTCGAAAAGCCGGGAGAAGATTGCAGTTGGATTGAGGTTGCGGAATGATAGCTTAGAGCTTTTGCACTGGGTGATTACGACAACAGCACGTCCTGATGATCATGTTATTGCACTCCATTATCTTGACCAGTCTTCTTCTACTGTAACTGCTGCAGGTCAGCAAAAAATTTCCCGTTTCTCAAGAATCTTCACAATAACAACCCCCTTGAAGCCATTTTGAAGCCATTTTTTCTTTTTCCTGTTGTGCTGCTGCCGCTCTTGACTACGGTAGTAGTACTTATAAAGTGTCCAATGTGGGGGTGATAGGAAAGGGAGAGAAAGATGCTGCAGGACAGAAGCTGAAAGTCGATGATGCTAGAGCAGCACTGCTGTCGTTGCTGGAGCCTTACCGCGACCTGTGCTCTGCAAGGAAGGTAGGCCAGTCGGTCTGTCTGCCTAGACCTTCCTTTTTGTTTCCTTGCTGAAAATTGCTGCAGGCGCATTGCATAACGATGCGGCAATCTATGTATGATCTGAGGGGGTTAGCTTCAGAAGAATCTGTTGGATCCAGCTGCTGCCTGATATTCTTTCATTCATGTCCTTGAACTTCTTCTTGCGGTGTTGGGTTGCAGATCAAAGTTAAAGTAAGCATTGTCGTTGGAGAGAGTCTGGAGCAAGCCTTGGTGGAATCAGCAGTTTCACTGCAGGCAACCACTCTTGTACTGGGCACTTCAGGCCGAAATAGAAAACCCTGGTAGGTATCTTGTTTTTGAACCCTAAATTCTCCAGCAGCTCTGAGCAAGCAATGGAGAGATTATTGTTGGCATTTCCAATGGATGGATGGATGGATTGAACCACCAGAGTAATTGCAAAAGTTTGTTTCTCTTTCTTCAATGATATCAGTAGCACTTGGGTGCTCATGTTTGATCACCCATGAATGTTGTGATGAGCTCCTGATCGTATGTTGATCTCCTTCCTCGCATGTGTGTTAATGAGATAAGCAAGCTAGCCATGTTGATGAGAGTGGTGCAGGCGGCAAACCCCAGGAAGTTACTGTTCACGGCATGCACCACCAGGATGTGCAGTGCTAGTTGTGAGGAACAAGAAGGTTTTACTTCACAAAGAAAGTGCTGCCAAGGCTTCTTCTGTAGCTGCTGCTGCTGCTGCTGCTGCTGCGGGCACGACAACTCTTCCACATGAAGGTAGGTAGATATCTCTGAATCTTCTTCTTCATCCAGGCTTTCTCAACATGATGATGCCTCGTCCTGCTGATCCAGAGTGTTTTGAAGGATCTGAGCTACATTGTTTCAAAGAAAGTTTGATTGCTCCATCTGGGTAGAGATGACTCTGTCAAAGGCCCATAACATGATGCCAGCCATGATCCAAGGTTGTTCCTGCATTATGGTGCTGTGGCTGGAAGTACAGATGTATGCTTTTCTCTCAGTCTGATTTAGCACTGGTGGTGGTGGTGGTTTCTCCCTGCATAAGTTGCAGACATGCAGTTCTCATCAGTACAACAGGGATGTGGTGGTCCAAACAGTTCAGCCTCATTGTGTGCCTTTCCGAAGCATTTCCTGTGCTCAGCAGGACCTCTTGCTGATGATCAGACAGGCCCAATAGATGGAGCAATATGGGAATGCCAGCCTGTGAATGCTAGCAATGACCCAGTAGCAGCAGCAGCGACTCGAGTCAGATGGAGACAGGAGGTGCCGAAAGGTGAGAAAGGAGGGGGCCAATGCTCTCCTCGAGCTGTGTTTGAAGGGCCTGGGTCATCAAGGACTACTGATTCAGAAGGAAGCTCACCCACTTCCAGTAGCCATTGTGAAGAATCGAATGAATGGTCATCTACACTCGCATCGAGGACAGGTCTCTTGATTGGTTCTACTCCAAATGAAGATGAAGCAGACCGTGCCTCTGTATCTGTACCACAACAAAAGCAGGGCAAACCGAGCTTATGGAAATCATTCTCCCACAAGCGATGGCAATCTTTCCCTTCATCATACCGCAAGAAAAATATGGTCATCTCTGACCCAATATTAGTAACACCCGACAGCAGCAGCATTGAGCTCCTTGAAATTGATCATGAAGGAGATGATCATGATGCAAGCTCACTGCTGCAGGCAGCAGCAAATGCAAAGCGGTCTTGGCAAACCTTTTCTTATAAGGAACTCGCGGTTGCAACTAATGACTTCCATCCAGGTCTGTCACCTAGAGAGAGCAGTTTCTTCTTCTGTGAACTTTCATCACACCTGCCATGACGAGAGAGTGATAGGTGGAATTTCTAGTGTTGTTAGAGAATCACTGCTAAACTTTGCAACCATGTTGCCATATGATGGAATCTTCTGCTTTGTGCTGGCATGGTAACAACCTCTGTGCCACTGTTGGCAGAGAATATTGTGGGGAAGGGTGGATATGCAAAAGTGTTCAAAGGAATTCTTCCATGTGGACGCCTCATTGCAGTCAAGAAACACAATCGGGGAGATGCTTCTGCTGAGAAGGAACACGACTTCCTTATTGAGCTTGGAATCATAAGCCATGTGTCCCATCCAAATACAGCAACACTTTTGGGCATCTGTATTGAGAATGGTCTTCATCTTGTTTTCCAGTTCTCTCAGCATGGCAGCCTCCAAGGCCTCCTTCACAGTAAGAAACTGTTCTCTGATCTTAGCGTTCTTCTGAGCATAGAGTGTTGAACTGTGTTCTGCTGCTTACTGCGATGTTATAGGCCAGCTGTTGCAATGTGGCAGATAACCGAACAATTCAAATCATGTCTCTACTTACTTCGCACGTATGTTTCCTGACGAGAAAAGACTCTTGAGTTGTAGTGATGATCCCCAAACTAATAAATCATCTGCTGTCTGGTGTCCAAAAGCAGATCCAACAGGGGGACTTGTATTAGATTGGGGAGTAAGATACAAAGTGGCGGTTGGGGTGGCCCATGGCTTGCACTATTTGCATGAAAGCTGCCAAAGGCGCATCATCCATCGAGACATCAAGGCTTCAAATATTCTGCTTGGCCCTGACTTTGAGCCGCAGGTTGTTCACCTCATACACGGATTTACTTAGCCACTAATGGTGTACTCGGAGGTCATGAAATTCAACTGATTCATACTCAATTGGATGCCTGCTAGATCTGGTTGATCAAGTGATGTACATAGACTTGCTGCTTAAACATCAGTATGGTTGTTTGCAGATCTCAGATTTTGGGTTGGCAAAATGGCTTCCAGACAGGTGGACCCATCACACAGTGTCACCTGTTGAAGGCACAATTGGGTATTTTACTTGGACCTCTGAACAGCTTGTGTGTAACACATAGATCTCAAAAAAATGGGGCATGTCTGATTCTTTCACAAATGACATGAATGAGACAAATTGGGTTTCATTGCACATGAACCATGTTTGAAGCCATAGTCAAGTACCATAATTAACTGTGCTGGAAGACTCATGAGCTGAAATCATAAGGCAGCAACCAGAGATATAAAAATCTGCATAATTTTAGTATTTCTTGTCAGTGGCAGCTTACAGGTGGCTTGTGATTATTGAACAGGTATTTGGCACCCGAGTACTTCATGCATGGGATTGTGGATGAGAAGACCGATGTATTTTCTTATGGTGTACTTCTGTTGGAGCTTATAACTGGCCGCCGACCTGTTGATTCTGACAAGCAGAACCTTGTACTGTGGGTGAGTTCTGCTGGACTTAGATGTCACCAGTCACCATGTTTACAAAGTAGATTTGGAATCATCTGAATCTGCCTAGTGACTTAGTACCAGATTCTCTCATGCTGCAAGATCAAAGTGCAAGATTCATCAATGCACCTGGAAAACTTCCAATGATGGGTAATTATTTTGTGTACTACTACATGGATGAGATTGCTGATGAAGCTGCCTTAGAGGGAAGGAATAAAAATTCTAACAGTCAAAGGACAAATCCACCAGAATTAGATCTTGCAGAGGGAAACACCCCCCTAATCAATAGCCATTTTATCAATATTCCTGCCATTGGTCTGGGAGGTAAGAAAAGAAGACAATGTGTTCTTGGTGGTTTATGATGACACTTTTTGGTGCAAACAAATTTTGCAGGCTAAGCCATTCCTTGAGTCGGAAAATATAAATGAGCTTGTAGATCAGCAACTTGGGGGGGTGTATGACACTCGTCAGATGCAGCGTGCAGTGTTGACAGCTTCATTGTGTGTCAGACAGTCTGCTGTTTGGCGCCCATGTATGAGTCAGGTATGTGGGTTTGTCCATTCATTTGTCATCAATTTCTCTGGCTGCATATAATCTGGACTAGAAACTCACAGGTACTAAAATAAAGGTTTTGGTGGTCTTCTTGGGGTCGAGTAGGTTTTGCAACTTCTTGTAGATGAACCAGCTGACACTGGCAAAGCTGAGCGTTTGAGTAGACTTGTATCCAAGTCACATGACTTTCAATACTCCCATGAGGAACCTGAGGAGGACTATGGCTGCACCGACACTTACCAGAATGACATGCAGAGACATCGCGCTCTACTAGCACTGGAGATTGAGTAAGTGAGTGATTTCCAGACCTTGGGCATATGACCCATGATTCCAAGGGACCACATGAAGTTGTGCAAGACTACCTAGCTGCAGCTCCATACTGGACTCTAAAGTCACGTGATGATATTGTGCTGCCAGTTGTTTCTGGCAGTCTGGCCAGCTGCATAATCTTTTCCCCCTTTTGCTTAGCCTTTTACACAGTGGTGAACTTTTGATGCTGCATGATTTGGAAAGAATGAGCTTCACCAAGTGCTTCACTGTGTGAAATTGTTTGCTGTACAATAGTTCTGAATAGAAGAAACATATGCATGAGTTTTGTGTTCTTTTACTAGTCCAAAAACTGATGCATATCTGATGATGATACCTTATTCTTTTCATTCCAGTTTTTGGAAGTCAGAACTGTTTCTATCTTACTGTAGTCTGGAGCATAGATGGTGCTTCAGTTTATTGGAAACAAAAGGTAATGAGAACTGGAATTTAGCCATCACCCATGTCGCTTAATGCATCATCCATCACAGCATAATGTCTTCATTCTTTGTTGACTCTGGCCAGATGGACTTCACCATCTGTGTAGGATTTTCTGATACAATTTTGGTTTGAATTGGAACTAATTTACAGCTAACATATGGAAACTGAGCTGTATTCTCTAGGCTGCTTCTCCCCCCTCTCTCAAATTCGTTGTGCATTCCAATTACCCTCTAATGACCTAAGTCATATTATATAGTTTCATTGCTTCTCATGATTTTGTGTGAACCTGACATAAGGGGCAAAGCCACTACACAATGAGCTGCTTGTTTTACAAGTAGGAGATAAGTTGTACCTTCATATTAGCATTTTGGCATAGTCATCATTGCGACTTAATATTAACTTAGTGCAAACTTGAGAAAATTGGGAAAGAGTTGGGCAGGCTTGTTCAAGGTGAGGCAAGCAAGTCTATGTTTCCAACTGAAAGTTTTCTAAATTCTCTAGTACTATTTCCTCTCTGCATGCATTGCAACTTTCATTCACATGATGTGAAGGGCTTCATCAATAGCTTGTAGTGATTGTTCAGTGAGCAAGATGTCATTTTGTCTGAGGTCAGAGTTTGAGGTTCAAGGTGTAATGGCCTGCAGCCAAAGCCTTCCCAACTGAACCAAGGAAGAAACAACATTATGCTTCCCCCCTTGGAAAAGTTCTTATGTGTAACTTACCCCTTTTGAGTGGAATAATAGGCATAACACCCTTTCTTAGAAGGTTTCATAGTTGAAGTAATTTGGCTTGTTTGAATAAGTTTGGAAATATATATTTGTGTGTTTGAGTATAATCGAGTGTATTCAACTCCTCTTCCTCTTGTTGAGCTTCCATGATCATTGGGAATCCTTTACACATTGACAATGTGAGCTTCTTGAACAACCTTCACATATGTATATAGATAGAGAATGTTGAAACATTGTTTTCATCTAAAATCTTTAAAGATGTATTTGGTTAACTACTTGGCCTCATGAGCAAACATTCTTTAAAAGTTGTGAATGGATCAATAGGTCACATAACATTATTAACCTTTTAACAACCATGTGGACACATTACTATGCTAACAATTAACCAATGTTTTGTGTCAACTATTGACTTCAATGTGGCCTACATGCTTCCCACATCAAAGGACAAAGTGGTAGATGAAAGATGTCCATTTCATGCTTATGATTAATTTGGGACCATGTAAAGTTGTTTTGTTAATATGTGAAGGATGTATGATTACATTGGTACCACGTAAAGTGTTCATTTGCTGATATGTGAAAGATGTTAATGAGGTGTGTTGTTCAGTGAATTAGGGTTGGTGCCCAATCAATGTAGGCAAGCTACCATAAAGGTCATAAAGCTCCTTTAATTTCTTCCTTTGTTATATGATGTTTTAACAAACCCTACCTTTGTTTCATTAAGGTCCTTTGTATTGCTACTTTTGCATAAGGACCTTTTTGTGAAAGGAGGTAGATTTCACATCACACAACTCCCTGAAAATGTTCAAAAGTGGGTTATGTGTTGAGATAATGCCCTTGCACCAAGGCACTAGCCATCATAACCATCAAATGGGCCCTTTGATTCACATGATGATAAATTATGCTTTTCATATAATGAAAAATATATATTTCAAAATATAAATTCTTGTTGTATGAGTGGGAGGGTATTGGCATGTCGTGCAAAACATAATGGTCACGGATGAGGTCACTAGTGTAGAGTAAGGCCTTCTAAATGGGGCATTCTCAAACTAAATGCCTAAATGGACAAGACTTGAGTTCAACTCCGAATTTTGAAAATGCACCACTTTGAAGATGTTATCTAGGGTAGGCAAGTCAGTGTCCAAACACTTAAGATAAGGTTTGCTTGTTGTTTTTTTTGGAGAAGGACCCATTGTTTATGGTGTTCAAAGAGTAGATGGAGCCCTCCTCTTGGTGCATATGTCACATTAAAAATTGACAAAAACGGATTAGAAGGGAGAAAGTTACTACCTCTAAAAGTGGAGGGTGTCGTTTTTATATTAAAAAATCGATCAAATATTTCATAATATGTTTTAAAACCTTTCAAAAAATCCTTAAATATTACTTTGTTGCATTTAGGAGTTACAACATGGTTTGTAGAGCTAAAAGATGGAGATTTTGGAGCAATTTGAATTGCACAATTTGCAAAAAAAAATGAGAAAGTTATGCACAGATGAAGTAGGAGGGGTCAAAATGAAGAAAAATGAAAAAATACATGTTTTTTAATTTTAAAAATGTATTTATTTACTTGATTTTTTTGGTTGTTCCTTTGGCTTTGCATTTCAAAGATGATTTGCAAAGATTGAAAAGGTGTTTCTATAACATTTTAAATCATTCAAAATGAAGAAGAATTGAGAAAGATTTGCCAAAGTGTTTGATGATAGGTTAGTGTTTGATGATGGGCCAATCTACCCTAGTGTTAGAAAAAAAGTTGATCATTTTTAACAATGTTTTGCTATCAAAAGTATCAAATGTAGAAACCAAGGTTAAAATTTATGAAAACACTTTCCATTAAATTGCATTAAGTATGTTGCCATGCTGTTTACATGATGAAATTTTTAGAAAAAGGTGAACTCCTCATTTGATTTAAGGTTCCGATTTATTTTTATTGTAAAGGAGAGCAAATGTTTGCATGTTCAGCAATTGGAATTGATAAGTCTTTATCCTATACATTAATGAGTTCATGTGTACCTTACAATAACCCTTTTTTGGAAAATGGACCTTACTTACACATTAATGGTTTATGTGTACCATGCAATATTTAACACAAATTGGTGAAGATATTTTTGAACTAAAAGTTTAAAAAAATTGTAGAAATTAACCTCTTTGATCCTAAGTCCTTTTTATAACAATTTTATCTCTCTTCCAAACCTTAGTTAAAATTTGAATTTAATTTATTCGTTCATGATTGGGATTACAAAACTAATTGTTAACTTCAAATTTTACACATTCACACATCTTTGACAAAAAAATTCCACCAAAACCAAGTGAAAAATGATAAAATAACAAAATTAGATTAATTAATCTCAAAATTAAATTAAACAAGCATTACCTACAATTGAATTTGAAGTTTTAGTAATCAAAATTAGATTTGATATGACACTAATGCATGCATCTTAATATGACATTCAAAATTATCAAATTAATTATTCAATAGTAAAAATTTCAAACAAAAATTTGGTCCTTCAAAGAATGTTCAACCTTACAATTTTTTTAAATGTGAATGTGAGGAGCTTAAGAAAATGGGCAAGAACTTCAAAGGGAAGCTAAGGTGACCCTAATAATGGAACTTTTGGGCTTGTTCATAATGGAGTTTTCAAATTTAGACTCATGTTACTCACTTATGATTCTTTGTTCCACTATCATTAATGTAACTTGAATGTGTGGGAAGTTGGGGTTCACAAATTAAAAGCCCAATGCATGCACTTATTTGATCCAAACCTCAATTACTTTAATAATTCACGTGCATTTGAAATTCTAAAAAAACCCATGTTCAACTTATTAAATAGATCTATCTATGAAGGAAAGTAGTTTGTTTTGTTTTGTTTTGTAATTATGAGATCCACCAAACTGGGATGTTTCAAATGATGTTCTTAGTGTCTTTGGAAAGCTCTTGATGAGGGAAGGGTGCATGGGCTTAGTTCCATGACGATTGGACTTATGGTGCAAAAGTTTTTGAATATTGAGTTGTTTTTTCATTGAAAACTAAATTGAATTGTAGCTGAAATTTTTGGAGGAATTGGACTATGCCTTTGGCTTTATTGGAAAGATCTTGATGAGCAGGATTTAATGGAATTTATTTGGTAAGATTTGGATTCAAAATGTGAGAGATATTGATTTTAAATGATTTCTGCCGCTGAAAATTCAAATAAATTCCAAAAATCCATGTTTTGAAAGGAAAAATCAGTTGAAGATGAGGTAACACTTGAATGTCTACCATTCAATTCAAGTAGAAGGGATTGTGATACGCCTTTGGTGTTGTTAGAAAGATCTTGACAATTCAAATTTAATGAAATTTATGTTGTGAGATTTCAACTTAGGATGTGGGACAATGGTGATAAAGTGAGTTCACGTTATTTTGTAATGGGTTCACACTTGCAAATCTAATATTCAATTCAAATAAATGTTTTCCTTTCATATTTTATTCTTAAAAAATGGGATATAAATATACCTTGCAAAACAATGTCATACGTTGTGTCCACCTACATCATTTGGGCCAATGGCACATGCCACACTAGTAGGGTTTAATCCTTAAATGTTAAGGCAAACCAATTTCATCCAACCTTCCCTTAGTCCTAGTTGGGAACAATGGCTTCAAAATTTGACATACATGAGTTGTATTTGCCAAGTCATTGAGAAGGGCGGCCCACCCTTTTGATGAGAGTTTCTTGTCTATGGTTGCTCATTAGGAGAAAAAATAACGTGTTGCCCATCATGATAGGAACATTTGGGTAACTATGTGCAATGTTGACATGAAAATCAATGAGAACCTTGTTGCCCAATGTTTTTAGGATTTGAAAACAAGAATTGAATCAAATGATTGCATGTTTAGTCTTGGAAAAGGGTTAGGAAGAGTCTCGACCAACCCAAATTTCGCATTTGCCTCAAAAAGGATGAATTGCAATGTTTTTTTGGACTTACATTGGATGTGCAACTTTTACCATCATTCTTTCTCATTTCAATGCCTTTTTGGATAGTTCTTTTTTCACATGACTTATATGCATGTCTTCTATCTACCACCATTTTTAAAAATCTTAAATGGAGCATGGCATCTTAGTCGAAGTCTCCAAAAATTTGAAATAGTGAAAAATTTTCTTTTTTCATCCATTTTTTAAAAAAAATAAAAACATTTAGCTTGAAGTCCTTTACAATTCTTCTGAGTTAGAATTTTAGAATTTTGATGTTTTGCAAGACTTTTAGATGCATTTGTGTGGGCTGATCCTTTTTTTTTTTTGGGATTGGAATTGCTTTGGTCAAATGTCAATTAAGGATTATACACATTTGCAAAGTGCCCAAGTTTGAGTTCAATCCTTGAAATAAGGACCTACAATATTTAAAAACCTTTTCATCTTGTGTTTTACCTTCCATGTAAATAAAATTTGAAAGGAGATTCTACCACTTTTGATGCATGTTAACCACAATTTTTTGCCTTCTTTGAAAAAGTGTTGATTTTAAGGTAAGTTCCATGTTTTGAAAAAACTAAAGTGTTATTATAGTGTAATCTACCTTCATAAGCCTTTATGCCAAGGAAGGCACCCCTAAGGTTGCATTTCACCCCTATTGCACTTTTATGGTTCGACTTGCTAAGCACAAAAATGCACCTTCATGCATAGCCTTTTTCTAGTGCATTGATGCATTTATGTGAAACCATAAAACTTGTGAAGTAAATTGATGAGACAATTACTAAGTGAGAAATTAAACAATGTTAACATCTATGTAAAATGATTATGTCACAGTTTTGTTCACTTAAAAAGTGTAATAGGTTGGGTGATGTTGGTGCATTTCAACTTGTCACATGTCACTTGCACAATAGTTCATAACCTTTCAAGCCAAAAATAATAATTCTTTGTAATTTTCTTGGGTAAAAAATTATGTTGCATTTTTGTGACATTGGTTTTATTGCACATGTCTTTGGATTGATGAAACTATTATTTCAAATTTGGTTTGTAAACCTAAAGTCTTGTTGTTCTATCTTTTAATGTGACCTTCAAAAGTAATATCATTTTATCAATTAATTGTAAATTTGAAAGAATAAATTACAATTTATCCAACCATAATCAGGTGCATGCCTTCTGAACACATGACAAAAATCATTTCCTCTAAAACCATGAGTTGAACATTGAAATTCAATGTTACCTTCTTGTGATTCGTTTGTGGCAATTGTCAAGGTTCATCTAGTAAAATTCATTTGTGTGAATTTTAAGATATGTTTATGAAAAAATGATTCTTTTGGCTTTTGTCATCACCATATTTTTAAAAACTGATAGTTGTAATCACTAGATTTCTATATTAAGTTCCATTAAATAGCACAACATAAAGATGTTTCAAATTTTCTTCTTGCATATTTTGTTTACATGCAAATTTGGCTAAATATTCTTTTAATAGGACTTTAGTTACATCATTAAATCAATTATCAAATCCTTGGGTTCATAATGTATTTATGGCACAAGCACATCCACTCAATAAGTAAACCATTATGGACTATCAAGATAACCAACCATAGGATGCTGAGAACAATTGAAGCAAGACTATTCATAATAACCAAAACCCCTTTGTTGGCTCCTAAGCATAACCAAACCTGATGGGAATCAAGATGCCCTCTTTTCATACATGCAAAAAATTTTTATGAAATGTTCATTCAATCAAGGTTATGAAATGGTTGGGCCAATGAAAGCCCAAAATATATGTTGTGTTAAGTAGAAGGTTGTCACTAATGAAATTAAGGTTCAAGATTGTAACTCTCAACCTAAAAACCAATCATAGTGTTAAGAAGGATGGTTATGATAATTAAATAAACTATTTAAATCACCCATAAATTAATGTGGAAGTTGGAATGGTTGACATGTAAACATTTTGATGGATATTGTTTAATTTAAAATAATGTTTTGGGTTATATCAATTAAGATACACATTTTTTGCATGACCTATTGGTACTTTTTCTCTTGCTTTTCAATTTTCTAATGTAACATCATTAACAATCATCCCAAAGGTCATTTAACATTAATGGGTGACACATTTTGTGATAAAATAATTGGTAGAAAATTGCTTAATAAATTAAAAAGAGTGTCAAAATGTGTCTAATGATAAACATTGGAGGATTTTATTTTAAAACCAAGGAATTTGCAATATAATATTCCCTTTGCACTTCAAATTTTCACCACCAAAAAAATCAGTGATTGGTAATAACATTTTGTGTGTGCAATTTTTGCCAACAGGCTAAAAATAAAATTCAAATATAATATTTAGTCAAAACATATCCATTTTTTTTTTCCAAATTTTGAATTAAATAAAAAAATTCACCACATGTGGATTATTATTTTAATTTGTTAACATTTTTTAACCTAGCTTTTCTATTATCTAGATATGTTCTAAAAATGTGTTAAAATTCAATGTAAAACCTCTCTTGGGATGTTAAGCCACTGACACAATATCATACTTTTTTTCATAAATATCATTGATTGGTACACATGTAAAATGAATAAATCTTAAGCATTGATATTGTGTACCATTTGGGCTTGGTGTTTAATTAGGTTTTAATTTATAGCCTTCCAATCAAACATTAAATCAAGTACATGTAAATTAGATATGGAAACCTTCATCCTTGCATTCAATGCACAAGGTAATCAAAATTTCTTAGATTGGCTATTGAACATTGATTTCAAGGCCATCTTATGTTAGGGCAAAGCTTTTGGCCACAAGATTTATTGAACTTTACTGAAATCAAGGCCCATGTTCAAGTTTGTTACATGTGCCCAATGCTGATAAAACTTATAACTAAATATTTTATTGAACATAAAAACATGCTTCAATTTTTTGAGTTTTTTTCCATGTGTTATTCATTGAGTTTTGTGAGAAAAATAAAATAAAATGGAGGAGTTTCAAAAAATTACACATCCCTAGAAGAAAGTAGGTCTCACAATGTTATATTGATGTCAACATTGTTAATTGAAATATAGAAACACAAACATCTACAAAATGATACCTTTTATTTCATATAAATAATGATACATGAGGTGTCAAAGAACATTATAAATTTGTTATATGGAGGAAATGAAAGAATACATTTTGTAACTCAAACAAAAATTGTAGCTTTCCTTTTAGGGTTAAAACATGATTGGGGTATCCGTTTAGGATCACTAAAGGTTCATTCCTAAAAACTCAAATTCACTTTTTCTCATTTTCTTCCAACTTGTTTTAGATTTCCCTTAATTTCCTCATGTCAAATCTGTTATTTTATATGAATATCTAAAATATTTTTTTTTTTCACTTATGAAAGTAAAAATAATAAAATTTATCCAATGTGGGCCATGTTCTATCAATGGCCCAAAATTTTAAGAAATTTTTAATTTAAATTTTTTTTACATTGCAATAGAGCACTTGTTTTTTTGTCACACTCATACATTTTATGTACATTAGTACCTAAAGTGTTTATGGTAAGAATCTTGGGCCAAAAAAAATGTTTAGTCATTCCTTATGAGTCCTTGAACTTTTTTTTTTTTGTAAACAAAGTTTTGGATTTTTTCCAAGACTTTGTAATAATCCTAAAACTTGTTCAAATTTGACATACTATGCATAGAATAATACCTTAATAATGTATATTTCCGTGAAAAAAATCAAACTTTCAATATGGATGTGCTATTAAATTACAACATGTTTTAAATGAGGGGGACACTAAATACAAAAAGAAATTATCTTATTTGGTATCCCAACCATATTTTGACATTTTAATATTTTCAACTCTAAAAAATTGCTGAATTTGGTGAAAGAATGGGAAAGATAGGGGTGTTTTGTGTAAAGGGGTTCAATGTTTGATGACCGATGAATTAAAACAAATTGGGAGTTGAAATTTAAAATCTTTGATCATGCATCGTTGCTTTTGGAATACAAAGAATTTTTGTGAAGCCTTAGTTCATGCACCCATCGAATTTTTAATCAATTCAAAACAAGCTCAAAATGAGAAAGATATGGGGTTGAAACTAAAGAGGGTCTAGAGCTATTTTTTCAAAAAAAATGAACCAAATGATCATTTATCCTCTTCTTGTATTTTTTGCATAGTTCCATTATTTTTAATGTTCAAAAAACATTTGTAGCTTTCAAATTTGCACTTTTAACTACACGAAAATTGTTCAATTTGATTAATCAATGAAGAAAATATTGGAAAATGTTCAATGATAAATACATGATGATGGGTGGTTTTACCTTATCATTCAAAAATATGTAGTTTTTAAGAAACTTTCATATTTGGTATAAAACCAACATTGGGTGGTTTTTAGTTTAGGGTTTAGGGTTTAAAAGAATCATTAAGGTTCTCATTTGAAAAAAAAAAAAAAAAATCTTTAAAGGTTTCAATTTTTTAAAAACAATTTCTAGTCTTGTCAATTTTCATGAAAATTGCAACCCTTGATTTTCAACGATTATTTTTATAAGTCAATTTTTGGAATTCAAAAAAACCTTGAACAAAATTTTAAATTATTTAATTCAATGTTAAATTTTAATTAAATAATTAAAAAAACAAAGCAGAAAGGATCAACAACACATGAAAGTGACAAAACACATAAAACACATGAATAGTGAAGTTCAGAGGAACATAGTAGCAACAAAACCCAAGGGATGAGCAAAATATGGAGGAACGCATGAATAGTGAAACACAAGGGAATAACACAATTTGGAGTAGCACATGGGTAGTGAAACCCAAGGAGTAACAAAAGTTGGAAGATCACATGGTTAGCGAAACAAAAGGGAGTAGTGAAGCACAAAAGAGCACCAAAGTTAGTAGGAACACATAAGTAGCAAAACACAAAGAAGTAGTGAAATACGAAAAAATACATGAATAGTGAAGTACATAAAAACATTAGGACAATGAAGCACAAAGGAGTAGTGAAACATGAAGGAACATATGAGTAACAAAACACAAGAGAATAATGAAGCATAGAAGAACACAAGAGCAATAAAACACAAAGGAGCACAAGAACAAGGAAACACAAAGGAAGAGCAGAACATAGATGAACAACAAAGTGTGTGAAGGAAAAAAAATTGTGGGGCCAAGTTGCAAATTGGTTTTGTTTTTGGAAAAGAGTGCCAAGTTTCTTCATGAAGTTCCCACTAAAGGAGCCATTGAGGAGGTTAGTGTTGTTGAAACTAAAACCTAAATCTAACTAAACATTAAACACCATGATAACCTTGAAAACCAATGTCTACATGTTTTAATACCTTGAAAGGTTATTGCAAAAGGTTTGTATGATACCTTTTGAAGTTTTCAAAAAGATGGTTCTCACTTGGGTGAAAATCAATGGACAAGTTTTCAAAAAGGTTATTAGTTTATGTGATAACTCTTGGTTTTCATTATGATAACTAAACTAAAAACCTTAAAGGTTCTCACCAAAAAATGAGAACCACCCAACATTGGTATAATAAATAAAAGAAAACATGTCTTTTGCAACTTGTTTTATGCAATTACACATGTTGAACGCAACTGTTTTTTAGTTGCATTCAACATGTGTAATTGCATAAAACAAGTTGCAAAAGACAATTTGTGAAATTGTTTTATGGATGGTTACCATTTTTCTTATATCACAAAATCTTTGAAAAAAACATTGACATTGACATTAATGGTACAAGATACAATTATTTGAATAATATTTATTCTGCTTTGGTGTACATGCTTTATTTTGTATACTTATTTTAGTTTGAAAGAATCATTATTATATACTAATGACATACATGTAAATTGTTAAAAACATTTAAAAAATACATTTTACTAAGTTGGATGTAGACATACAAATAAACATAAGTTGGTTCAAGTTTAAGGTATCATTTTAGTTAGACCACAATTGTTAATAAATGATTGGCCAACCTCTATTCTAGGGTTTGAAATGTTAATGTGACGTTTTGTGGACCTCCAAGATGTCCAAATCCTAGCATCTTGGGTTACTTCAAGAGACAAGGGGATGTCATGGTTTGGCTTGGTTGATGTTGATAAAACATCAAAAAGAAGAAGACTACATGGATGACAAAAGATGATGGAGGGGTGACAAGTTTGGCAACAAAACTATAGGCTATGATGGGAACAATGGGGATGATATAAGAGGATGATAGGGATATATACATGGATGATGATGAGGGACAACAATGGTGGACATCCTTGTCCATGTTGGATGACAACAAATGATTTTGACAATGATTGGGACAAAGAGAATGATAGGGATGTTTAGGACTAAAGATGGGTTTTCTGGAGAAGGAAACTAAGGAGGATGATAGGATGGGTGAATGGGGCATTGGATCTATTGCAGAAGATGCCATGATGGACATTGAGGACAATGAGATCAATAGTCAAGATGTTAGTTTCAATGGTGACTACACGAGTAGAATGTTCATATTTATTTTGATGTTATTAATATTGCCTTGGTGGATCCTTGATGTGCTCCCTTGTCCATGTTGTTCCCTATTTCCATTAGCATTTTGGCGAATCCTTGCATGAGACATAATTTCAAACCTATAAAAATAGTAACTATAGGTGAAAGTAAAGGGGGAGGGGGGTTACTGCTTGTTGAAACACAGAAAGGGAAGTTCAAGATCTCTGGAGATGCAAACTTGTTATATACATGCACAACATAAATCTAAACTCATCTCTTAAAATAGTGAAATTGTGTGAAAGGTATGTTAACATTCATTACCCATGATGATTATATTTCATCTCAATGTAATAAATAAAATGTGGTTGTCTAAGCATTGTTCACATGTAAAAACCTCCACAAATTTGTAGTGTATATGGATGCACACTTCCATAGTGGAAGAAGCCAAGAGGCATTTCAGAAAATTAAACACTCACACATGTAAGTGTTTTGTTTTTTAAAGTGACTAATGTCATTTTTTACCTTTTCTCTTGGCATCTACCTGACAATCCCACCAGGTATCACTGGAAAAAATGTAAAAAACAAGGGGTGTGTCACACTGTGGTCTTGCCATTTACATTAAAAAGCATCTGAAGGCAAAAGAAGAATTATGGATTTTCATATATTTCACCATGCAAAAGTATAATCTTAAAAAAAACCCTCTAAAAGGAACCAAATCCTTGAAGATATCAGAACTGTATAACTAATCTCAAGTTTCAACACAAGCCCAAATATCCTATTTCAAAAATCCTCATATAAAAATAGACCTACTCCACAGGAGCCAAAATCCCTTAAGCTATTATACTCTATAATGAATCTAAACACAGTATCCATACATTATATAATGATGATGCCATTGTTTACAGTTTCATGAAACTGGTCGATACTGTACTTTGATGGTCTTTGGAAATGTGCTGATTGATCCTTATGATATATTGTTTAATGGGGGTCTATTTGCAATGCATTTCAAATCAGTGTTACAGAATTGAACTTCAGTGATTTATGTTTTTTTGAGTGAATTTTTTATATTTCTGAAAACATATATGTAAAAAAACTTGGAAAAACTTGTATTTGCAGCAAAAAAGTCATGAATTTTGCAAAATCAAGAATTGACAAAAAACCACTAGAAATGATTGAGAAAATGTAATAATACTATAATCCATCTAAAATGTTTGTTCATTTTCCTTGTGAAAATGGCATGGGCCTTTGTTGTCTAAGTCTTTTCTCCAAACATGATTTCATAAAAGATTTGTTGGTGAAGCAAGGTACATACCAAATTTGATTCTTATCCCGAGGCAATGTTGGCTCCATACCATGGGCTCTTACACAGATATTGAGGTCCTTATGATTTTTGTATTGCTTTTCATATGGGTGTAAGTAAAGAGCCCACCATATGTTGCTGTTGATGCTCTTTCCATGGGAAGGTCGAAACTTTATGATAGGTAACTTTCTAAGAGCTCGTCCTTCTTGAAATTAAGGTCCACAGCCAGAGGGAACAGTCAAGGTGGGCCCATATTTCAAGAATGCTTCATTTCTCTGGCCTTACCTTGCAATTAAATGTCCCAAATTTCAAGTTGCAAGGAAATTGTCATTCAGCAATTTTCCTGCCTGGCACCACATAGGATTGTTTTGTTTTGTAGTTATGAGATCCACTGAACTGGGATGCTTCAGATCGTGGTCTTGGTGACTTTGGAAAGGTCTCCATGAGTTTTCCGCCAGGAAGGGTGCATGGGCTCGGTTCCATGATGTTTGGACTTGTGGTGCAAAAGTTCTTGAATATCAAATGATTTTTTCACTGAAAATTAAATTAAATTGTTGCTGATAATTTCGGAGGAATTGGAATGTGCCTTTGGTGTTGTTGGAAAGATCTTGATGAGAAGGATTTAATGGAATTTATTTGATAAGATTTGGATTCAGAATGTGGGAGATAATTGATTTTAAAGTGATTTCTGCCGCTGAAAATTCAAATAAATTCCAAAAAATCAGGTTTTGGAACGGAAAAATCAGTTGAGGATGTGGTAACACATGGACCAATGGCACAGGCCACACTAGTCTCGATGAACATATGAGGGTTAATTCACACCCTCTTTTGTGTCCCAGACCAGTTTCTTGTACAATCAATTATGTATAGTAAACAGTTGGATGTCGCTGATTCCTATGAATAATCAATGTGCATGCATGCAAATTGTATTTTCATATTATTTGGATTAAAGTTTTATTGCATAACTTGAGAGCAATGTTTCTTTCTCCGTGAAATTTCCAGTGTTGGGCAGTTCTCAAATGCTGACCCGGTTCTCATCCCGGTTTTCACAATGAGAATCGATTGACACTTTTAAATATGAGAACCGGACTGAAAACCGACCTCAGCTTCTCACATGACCGAGAATCGGTTATGAGAACCGGTTCATATATATATGGAGAACCGGACAGGTTCTCTCATGGAACTAAGATCCGGTTCTCAGAGTTCTCTGTATCATTTATTGGTTTCTCTTGTTCTTCTTCTTCACTTGGGACTGCTACTCTTCTCCTGGTGCTATTACTTTTCTCCCATTATTATTCTTCTCTCTTTATTACTATTACTCTCCTTTTTACTGCTATTACTGTTCTCTCTTTATTGGTATTACTGATCTCTTTATTACTATTACTTTTTTCCCATTCCTCTTATTCTTTTTGTGTTGCTGTTACTTTTCTCGCATGCTGTTGCTCTTTTGGTGTGAAGCCATTTAATTATTGAAACTGATTTTAATTAATGAAAATTTTACTAATCAGGTTGTGAAAACCGGTTGCTGTATATATGAGAACTGACTTATCTGAGAACCAGGTGAGTTTGAAAAAATAAAAATTTGATAACCTGACCGGTTCTCATCAGGTTCTCACAACATCATGAGAGAACTGGAACAGCCGGTTCTCACACAAAAGTGAGAACTGCTCAACACTGGAAATTTCTCACTTGATTGAGCTCAGAAAAGAAAAATAAAATGTTCCATTTCAAAATATTCTACTATTTAAAAGGAAAATCAACAAATGTTTTATAAAAAAATTATTTGAAAAAATGTCGTCAGTTTTTCACAAGTTTTTTGTGCTGGGTAAAATTGCCCATCAGCAAATGCATATTTATCATTGAACACTTTCCAATATTTTCTTCATTCCTTAATCAAATTGAATAATTTTTGTGTCATTGGACCCACCAACTATAGAACTACAATGTTCATTGAGCATCATACGTAAAAGAAAAATGCAAAATATAGAGTAAGAGGATGAGTGATAGTTTGTTTCAAAAAACTTGAAAAAATAGCTCTAGGTCATTCTCTAATTTCAGTCTTATATCTTCCTGAATTTTAGTCGTTTTGAGTGATTACAGCGGCAAAAGATGCAACAATCAAAGATTTTAAGCTCAAAGTCTTGATCTATTTTAATTCATTCATTGTTGAACCCCTTACATCAAACAACTCATATCTTCCTCCATTCCTTTATTGGATTGAGCAATTTCTTTTCATGTTGGAAGCTCTAGACAAAGGGCTACAAATATTTGATTAAGCTTTAAAAGCAAAGGAACAATGTGTGAAGAATCCACCTCCTTTGAGTTTTTGAAGGTTTGCTGACCAACCTATCTACCATAGTATTTTTTTTCACTATTTAAGAAATTATGCACTTTCTTAAAAATGTGTTTGCAAATGAATGCTAAATCTTTCTTGGGATGCTCATTAATGATGTTACATAAAAACCCTAAAAAAAAAACACACTAATAGAGAGCAAATCAAAAGTTTCACAAAACATAAGACATTGAAATTATTCAAATAAATAAATAAATAAATAAATAAATAATTTCTAATGATGTCCGTGATATGAAGCTACTGGTTTGAAGCCTGTGCCTAATGCATAGGTGTGTGTATTTGATGGTACATATTACAAAATTACAATTACAAATTACATTTCCAAAACCTCTTTATATACGACATTTTGCATGTATCCATCAGGACCTTGGCCGCTGAAAATCTTGATGTTTGCACAGCTTGTGACCCGTGAGATAGCAACATACAGCTGACCATGGGAATAGACCAGAGATGGCAAATATACCCCAACGTAGTTCAACTTGTAGGTAAGTAATAAGTTACTTATTTAGCAGGTATCAATCTGTTAAAACTTATTTCTTTGTTTTTGTATGTTGATAAGTTCCAATATCCAAACCCCCTCCCTGTTCATAATGGTTAGGGTTTCTGGTGCAGCCAATTTTCACATGCATCATAATAATACCTTTGGCATCTAGCATATTATTATTATTGGCAAAATTGTTTTTTTGGGCAATCTGATCATTGTAATTACCAATATATCTATTAAATTTGTGTGCTAAAATGGCAACTAACATCCATTGCCATTATTATTATGGCAAATGCAAGCCTTGAAATTGCCAATATCTAATAAAAGTGTGCTTAATGGTTGCTCGTTTTGGAATCCATTGAACTATACTAAAAAATTATGGCAATGTAAAAAGCATTGAAAATTTCCAAAATTCTAAATAAAATTTCAAAATAAAAAGAAAAGAAAAAGCCCAACCCAACTCTTTCAGTTGGTTGAGAAAGAGACAGGATGAGTGTACCTAAGTCCAAAACCCCCAAAAAAAATAAAAATAAAAATGAAAATTTACAACACTAATATATATTATTCTTTGTCGTGCTGCGTCTGTATTCCATTCTTTCTCCGCCCCATTGGAGTAAACAGACCATGACGAGACAGATGGATGAACAGATGGATGATGGGACAGATGGATGAAATGATGCTTCACGACGTCCTTTACTATATGTAATATTTCTTTAATGAGTGTTTCAGATTGAATTTTTTTGATATTAAGGAAAAAGAAATTGATATACATTGCCCTATTCCATCTCAATTTTACATTTGCAATGCTGGGTTTCTGTTTTTCGATTGTGTGACATCAAAAATTGGTGATTATTTTCAACTTTTTTGCAAAAGTAGGTGAATTTACACCAGAAAAAAACACAGTTTCCATGCACCTAAAATCTCCTCAGATTTAAATTTGTAAAAAATAGAATAAAAAATTCTTTAAAAAATAAATAAATTTATGAAATGAAATAAAATAAAAAATTTTAAATTTAAATTAATAAATTATTTATTTAAAATATTATATATAAAAATAATTTTTTTCTTATTAATATTAATTTAAATTTTAAAAAAGAAAAAGAAAAAGAAAAAAACACCCTATTGTATCTCAATTGTAGTACCTACTAGTGTGGCCTGCGCTGTTGGCCCAAGTGTTACCACGTCCTCAACTGATTTTTCCTTCCAAAACCTGGTTTTCTGGAATTTATTTGAATTTTCAGTGGCAGAAATCATTTAAAAATCAATATCTCTCACATTGTGAATCCAAATCTTACCAAATAAATCCCATTAAATCCTGCTCGTCAAGATCTTTTCAAGAACACCAAATGCATATTTCAATTCTGCTAAAAATTTCAGCAACAATCTAATTTAATTTTCAGTGAAGAAATCATTCAATACTCAAGAACTTTTGCACAGCAAGACCGAATGCTGTGGAACCAAGCTCATGCACTGCTCCTCATTGAGAGCTTTCAAAAGACACCAAGAACATGATCTGAAGCATCCTGGTTCAGTGGATTTCATAGCTACAAAACAAAACACAACAAACTACCTTCGTTCACAGATAGACCAGTGTGGCCTGTGCTGTGGGCCCAAGTGTGAACCCATTACAAAATAAGGAAACTCAACATGTGAACGTTCTTTTGCAATGTATGTATTGAGTTTTTGAACAGACAAATATGAAAGGAAATCATGCTTGAATTGAATGGTAAGCCTTCAAGTGTTACCATGTTATCAATTGATTTTTCCTTCCAAAACCTGGTTTTTTGGAATTTATTTGAATTTTCAGTGGCAGAAATCACTTAAAAATCAATATCTCCCACATTGTGAATCCAAATCTTACCAAATAAGTTCCATTAAATTCTGCTCATCAAGATCTTTCCAACAACACCAAATGCACATTCCAATTCCTTCGAAATTTTTAGCTACGATTTAATTTAATTTTCAGTAAAGAAATCAATCAAGAACTTTTGCACTGCAAGTCCAAACAACATGGAACCAAGCTCATGCACCCCTCCTTGTTGAGAGCTTTCGAAAGACACCAAGAACACAATCTGAAGCATCCCAGTTTGGTGGATATCATCGTTACAAAACAAACTACTTTCCTTCATAGATAGATGTGCTAGTGCTTTGTAATTCTACCCCCAAAAAACCTAATTAAGTAAAAAATATTAGAAAGGAAACAGGATGAAAGATGAAGTAGGTATTCGCCACAAAAAAGAAATTCCAATGAAGTACATATTAGAAAGAAATTAAATACTGAGGAAAAGAAGGACAAAAAGAAATGAGGTTCTATAGTGACCCCCCTTCGTCCTCATACCACAAGGTCAACAGGAAAAGTAAAAAGTGAAAAAGAAGGAAGAAGAAGGTGCAAACGGTTACTTGACTTACTTTTACTAACTTACATGAAGTGCAACTCAAGGCGCAAGAGTTGCGCTTGACTGTAATTCAAAAACAGATGAAGTGCAGTGGCATGTTGAACAGAAAACAACAGGGCCCAAGGATGAAAACCTCAGACACCACGCAAAAAGCCAATGTCACGTTGTTGGTGAATTGGATTTGGCATCCACGTGCAGCGTTTTGTCATCTAACTGCATAAGGCTCTCCACCGAGTGCAGGCATTTTGTCATCCAAGTGCATGAGGTTCTCATCCAAGTGCAGGCGTTTTGTCCAAGTGTGTTCTCATCCAAGTGCATCCGTTTTGTCATCGAAGTGCATGAGGTTATCATCCAAGGGCATGATTTTATTATCCATGTACGTGAGTTTATCATCCAGACGTCCTGACGCGTTTCTTGTTCTTCTGCCATTTTCTGGAGCGTCTCGCGGGTTGCAATTCGCGCGGCATCTCTTTCTCGCGCGCGCTCGCGCGCTCATATCCCCGTCATAGCAGCATCTTCTTCTTCACCCCCATCGCCGAGTGAGTACCTTTCACAGCTCCCGAGTCCTTGGTTCGCTGCTCGCTCAGGACTCACTCACTCACTCGCGCGCTACCTGAGGAGGGGGCGGAGATTTTCGCCTTTGTGGCCATGAAGAATCAGCATCTCATTCGTGGCCGAAAAGTTGTGAAGACGGGCGGCAATGACGCGGCGATAATGGATGGAGAGAATAAGAGCAATGGAGCAAACAAGCGAAGTGGGGGCGGGCGTAGTGCGCTTTCGGAAACCAAGGAGGAGGAGGAAGGCAAGAGTAATGGAACCAGTTGTTTCATCACTAAGACGGTGAAGACGAGGAGTGGTGGTAGCGGAGGAGGAGCTGTTGCCAACAAAAAAGGAGAAGTGAACTCCAGTAATGCAGCAGCAGCTGAGGCGGCGGTTTCCAAGAAGCGGGAGGAGAGTAATAGTAAGAGTCATCATAGTAATGGACGAGTCGTCGTCTCCAAAGCGGTAGCCAACGGGAAAGGAGTAGTTCCGGAAGTCGTCAATGGGAGGATGCATAGGAAGAGGGGTAAGCAGACTCCTCCCAAGGCCGCGTCCACCAAGAAGTTGAAGACATCGGCGGGATCTGCGAAGACTGTCGCGCCGAAAGAGGAGCCGGAGCCGGTTGTTCTGTCTGAATCCATTTCCAAGGGTGGAGACGTGGATGAGGAGGAGGAAGAGGAGGATGCTGTGCTTAAGGCGGGGGGAGGGGGTGTCGACGAGGAGGAGGTTTTCATTAGCCAGCAGAAGATAGTGGAGTTCAAGACCCAAAAGCGCGACCCTCGGGACGAAGTTCATTGCAACTTGGTCCGTAACACCCGAATTCCCAGCCACGTCGCTACTCGTGACTATCCGCATCGCTATCCGAAGAAGATCAAGGTAAGGCTCCTGCTGCTCGCATTGTCCATTGCTGGTTACAAGATCTGGTTTTCTCTATGCTTGCAATCTCTCTCTCTCTCTCTCTCTCTCTCTGTGTCTGTGTCATCACTTGCTGCAGCGAAATCCCTGATATTGCACAGATTCAGCTCATTTGTCGTCTTCTTCTTCTTTGAAATACCTAGTCCATTGTGCACAGTTGAAAAGCTGGTATCCCAGTTTCTGCTAACATGTAAGGCTACAAGCTTAAATCTAAAAGGCAGCTGGCCCTGGTTGCAGAGCACAGTCTTACAATGTAATTTGTTTTCAGGCTATCATAACTAGACTATGCTCATTTTATTTCCCTGGGAGGAGACTAGTCTGCATGGTTTCTTTATACTAATGAGCAGCAAATGTTTTTTTCTTTTGTGATGTTGCAGTCAGAAGCAAATGGCAGGAAAAGGTTAGTTGTTCACTCAAAAATGGCATGCAAGGCTTTCCCTTCACATTTGAGTGTGTTTTGAGAATAATGATGGTGCCCTATCTCATGCACAAAAGAAAACCAAAATTCCAATTGTTGTTCTTCCTACCCTTGCTGTACACATCTATCCCATAGTTTCTCCTTTCTCATACTTTGTAATCTTGTCTGCAGAGGAGAGACAGAAGAAGAGCCCGAGATTCCAGTAATTGGCCACTACAAGCAGGCAGAAGTCAATGGCAAACTTTACCTCTTGGGTGATTGTGTCCATGTCCATGTATGCTCAGAACTCAAATCTGGTTTTTGGATCTTTAAAAGACAAGTGTTATGTGTGTATTGCACATTTTTGAACCCTTTTGAGCAGGTTTCTTTTTTCTGCTAAACTGGCACCGTCATTATCAGGTGATCTAGTTTTGTTTTTTTTTCCTGTTTTGCTCAAACTTTTGAATGAGGTCAGTTTTTGGTAGTTATTTGGATTTGCTTCTAAGTCACTTTGTAGTTCTAAAGATTTCTGTGTTTCTCAGATATGATGCCTCCAAATATTTTGTTAAGGGAATTAGAGGATTGCTGAATTGAGAGATGTTGCTTTTTGGAATTTCTGCATTTGGAGTCTTCCAAATGATTTTGTATAGAGTCTTGTAGGTGGTAGAGCTTTTTGAAGCCCACTAGGTGTTATTTGTTTTTCCCTGTAGTCTGTTTTGTTTTCCCCTTTTCTTTCTCTTCCCCAGTGTTGTGTGTCTTGTTGTTAGTTGCTAGCTAGTATTATGACAGAGTCTTCCCTGTGTTGTCCCCTTGTGTTAGTTGCTAGCCAGTATCATGGTGTTTGAGTCTTCCCAATGTCTTCCCCTTGTGGTGTTGTTTTGTTGTTAGTTTCTAGCCAGTATCATGGTGGAGTCTTCCCAATGTCTTCCCCTTGTGTGGTGATTTTTTGTTGTTAGTTGTTAGCTAGTATGCTATAGTCTTCTCATTGCTTTCAGACCTTGCAACAAAAACTCAGCATGCATATTAGTGGTTGCACTCACCAATAGCTATTGTATGGAGCTGATAAAGTTAGTGGGGAAGTTGTGAAAGAAAAGTTGCTATATATGTCATTGTTCACAACTGAGAGACTATCACTGTTTTCCCAGTTTTGTGAGTCCTTATTTGGAAGTCTTTCTTCTTAGTTTTGCAAGTCCTGATCTGGAAGTCTTTCTTTCACTTAAAGGAGAAGTCTTAACCTTCTTCTGGCTTTCTTAATAATGAGTATGGAGATTTCTCGATTCTCATGAGAGTTAATCACTTATGAGTGACAAACAGTACAGTGTGGGGCCAGAACTCAGCAGTAAATCATTTCTCCTTCTTTGATCAGAAAGTTCACCTATGTGTGGAGTTCTGAAGATGGCTGTATTTGCCTCTTGCATCTTGTTCAGTAGGAGTCAAATAGTGTTTCAATTATTTGTGGAATTCAGCATAAATGCCTGGTTTCTTATTGCTGTTTCCTCTTATGAATGTGTGCTCTTGAACAGTCAGGTCTCGAAACAAACTTCATTGGGAGGATCATTGAGTTCTTTGAAAAGGAAGACAAAAGTGAATGGTTTGGTGTGCAATGGTTCTTTCGGACTTTTGACACGGTGAGTAGCAAAACTGCTGGCTTACTTCCAAGTTGAGATTTTTTGGTGGATGATTGAGAATCTAGAGTTTTGTTGTGAAGTGCTGCAATGGGATAAAATTGGGGCACAATTTGTTAAGGTTTTCAACAAGCCAAAAGGTTTTGAGATTCCACTTGCCTGGTGCTGCAAATAGGGTGTGCCCTGTTTCTCAAAGCAGTTGATGACTTGTGAGACGGCTGCAATTTATATGATATTTAGTGCAGTGGAGCAATGGTTTTGCTTGAGTTTCTGTGGAATGTTGAATGCAGGCAATTGGCACTGAAGATAGAGATCATGACAAAAAGCGTGTCTTCTACTCAGATGTGAAGGATGACAATCCATTGGAGTGTATTGTTGGGAATGTGAATGTGGTTCGGGTGCCCTCTTTGGTAAATACATCATGATTGCTCCTGCTGTCTTACAAGGAAATGCTGTTGAAAATATCATATCTCTAGTCCGAAATGAAGTGCAAGTGTTCTGTCGCCATGTGATATCTTTGTCTCTTGTTCTGTGATATCTTTGGAGATATTGTAGAATAAGTTTGTGAAGAATTCTCAGAACTTATCTTCTGCTGATGGCAGACAAGATTTGACAAAGGGAAAAGGGTGATACCTCCATGCGACTACTACTTTGACAAGGGTTACAAATTTGCTTATGCAACATTCTATGAGCTCCCAGCAGAGCTACCTGGTGAGTGGGATAAACATACATCCTGGAACATGTTTCAGGACTAGAAGTCCTTGTGCTCTCAGGGGTCGTTCTTATGTTTCAGCAAGTTTTTCTCATGGACAGTAGATATGCTAGACCTCATATCAACTATGATTGTTATTTCTCAGATGTGGCGTTGTGAGATGGTATGATACAGTGTCAGTGATTCATTCTTGTCATATTTCTCTTATGATGGTTTTGTTTGTGGTGGAAGAGTTTGAAACAAGAAGTTATAGGAAAGCAGAGGCTGTTAGTTCAGACATCTCATGTCAGATGTCAGCATTTTGACCAGGAACCGGGTGGTGGTCAAATTCAGAACCCACTTGGAGTAAGAGTGAAAACTCAATGGCGGAGGGTACTATGTCGGGAGTATCAGAAATGATATCAGTGAAACAGCAAAGTAATGCATGTAGCAATGTGGAAGACAAGCCAGAGCTGCAGCTGCTTGATTTGTACTGTGGGTGTGGAGCCATGTCAACTGGCCTATGCTTGGGTGCTAATTTGGCAGGAGCTAACCTTGTTACGGTATTAAACTTCAAATAGCACTTTATAAGCCTACGAACTTGTTTTGCTTGAACAGGGTTTTGCTCTTGGTTGTTGTGTATAACAAGTCCATGTGGTAGCTCAAAGAGAGATGGCTGTTATAGGTCTTGAGGTGTTACTGTTGTTTCTTGCTGTGGCAGTTTTATGTAAGTGGCCAGTGGTGTTCAAAAGTGTTGAAGTTTTTATATGGTTGGTTTGGATGGTTCAGAGGTGGGCAGTTGATCTAAACGAGTATGCATGTATTTCAATGAAGCACAATCACCCAGAGACAAAGGTTAATCCTCACTCTAGAACCTTGTCCTCACAATGCTTTTATGTTGTTCTGCTTGATTTGTTTGGTACTGCATAATGTTTTTTGGCACTGTCCAGAATTTTCTCTTGTTAAGCAAAAATTCTCTCACTGCTATGTCAGGGACAAGGGGTCTCCATTAATCTAGTCAAGGAGGGCACTAGGCAACTGTGTCCTAAGCAATCATCAGGAACATTGTGGATGTTTAGGTGCGGAATGAGGCTGCAGAGGATTTCTTGGAATTGCTGAAAGAGTGGAAGAAACTGTGTGAAAAGTACCCAAGTGATGATGAAGCTGTGGATGAAGCTGCAGATGAAGTTGAGGAAAGTGATGAGGATGAGGTTGTAGAAGAAGGAGAGTATGAGGTAGAAAGTCTCGTTGGTATTCGTTGGGTTGGTCAAGTGAGTGAGAAGGAGAAGCAGGTCATGGAAGAGGTGGATGATGATGAAGATCTTGAGGAGGCTCCAAAGAAACATAAGAAGGCAAAGGGAGGTTTTGAACCACCTACAAAGAAAGGTCTTGAGTTTAAGGTCCAACTCTTACTGCTTCTTATGTTCCTAACCTATTCTGACCTGTTTCTGGACTTAAGACTCTAGTTTGTGCTGACCATTTCTTTGAACCCCTTTTATCAGGACTTTTAATAGTTCCCTTGTGAAAGCGCTTAGGGAAATTCAGATTAGTAAGTGAATTTGCTGATGTGTCTTTGGCATTTGTGATAAGAATTGTGGTCCAGCTTTCTGACTTTTCTGCTAAAAGTGGACATGAAACTACATAAAGCCTAAACTACATTGTTCTTTAATCTTTCCTGTATTTTACGGAAAGTTTCTAACAGTTGGGAATTTGTATGATACAGGTGAAATGGAAGGGCTATAGTGCTGAACATGATTCATGGGAACCTGCCTCAAACTTTGAGTATGTTCCTCAAACTAGGCACCCATAGCTGTTGTCAGTTCAGTGATGTATTTCAGTCATTTTTTTACTAGTATCCTCTCCCTGCTGACCATTAACCCATCCTGCAAATAATATAGGACTACTTCCAAATATGATAATGTAAGGCAGGGAGACAGGATTGTGTCTTTGGGAGAGCATAGGCTTTTTTTGTCAGTTGAAAAGGAGAAGCTCCAGGTGAGATACTGAAGTATGAGGTACTATGGTTTTTTTTCCTCCTTCGCTGATTTTGGTAAAGGTGGATTTCAGGCACTGTCCAGAGCGCGTGCGGAGCTTTGTCATGGAAGGGAGAAAATGCAAATACTTGCCTTTACCAGTATGGGTTCTTTTGCTCCTTTTTTTTTGTTCCCATCACCTCATAATGATTTTGCAAATAAGTCTTCTGGATGGAGAAGATGCTATAGAGTTTTCACCAATGCTGCAGCTGGAAACTGCACTGGAAGACAGAACTGGGGAACTTTATGTGGGAAAGTCTTTGTTGTAGCTGAAGTGCAGACATGTTTTGGCAGGGTGATGTTGATGTCATATGTGGAGGGCCTCCATGCCAGGGTGCCAGCGGGTTCAATAGATTTCGAAATAAGGCTGAACCGCTCAAAGATCCTCGGAACAGGCAAATGCCAGTGTTCATGGATATTGTGAACTTCCTTCGACCACGGTTTTTACTGATGGAAAATGTTGTTGATATTCTCAAATTCTGTGATGGCATCCTAGGCCGATATGCCCTTGCAAGAGCTGTTCAAATGAATTATCAGGTTTGATCCCACTTTATTCTGTTATCTTGGATGATAATGAAATGCTAAATTTTTAGTCATCAATTATGTTCTTGACATGTTTTCCCGTGGTTTCTATATTGAGGCAGGCAAAAATTGGACTCATGGTTGCTGGATGTTATGGATTGCCCCAATTCCGTATGCGCTGTTTCCTTTATGGAGCTTGTTCTGATGAGGTAGTCATGTTTTGGAGCTTCTGCTTTGTTGATCACAAATGGCTTTGCATATTTTAGTCTGGCTTCTGCCTTGTGACTAGATCCAACCCTCACTACTCAATCTTTTACTATAGGAACTGACTATAGAGTGTTCCTTTGCAGGTGCTTCCCCCATTTCCCTTGCCCACACACAGTGTTATTGTTCGTGGAGGTGTCCCAAATTTGTGGGAGGTAGCTCTACAACCTACTTGATTTCATTTTTTTTCTTTTGGTTTCAATTGAGCAAAAAATTCAGTATTAATGGGCTCAACAAAACAATTGAGGTGGCAGAAGTATTGAAAGTTCCAGAACATCTGTGTGCCAGGAGGCTGCTCAGTTCCTCTTTGGGGCTGAGTATGATATTCTGTATTCTCTGTTGCAGTTCAGCAGTTACCTGCTGTGACCTCAGAGGAGTTTAATGTGAAGGTATGGATGTAAAATAAGGTGTTGAACAACAGTAATGACTAGCAAGAGAGTGGTTGTATATTGTGCAGAGGTGTTTAGTTGCTTATGTTGAGAATCAGCAGCCTGAGTGGCTCCAAAAACCTCTAGTTCTCAAGGATGCAATCTCTGATTTACCCCCTGTAAGTCTTTTCACCTCTATATCAGTGCATCTTGGCACTGCTATTTTTCCTGGTGGTACCACCTACCCTTGTGGAGCCTTAATGAAAATTTAAAAGTGGTGGACATGTACTGGAAAAGGGAATTTGAGTTGCACAGCCCATTTGCATTGCTTCAGATTGGTTACCAGTGAGGCTGCACTTTGGTATGATTAGAGTGTCTACAGTAGAACTGATTTCTTCCCCACTGTTTGCACCAGGTCTCAAACTTTCAAGACAAGGATGACATTCTTTACCAGGATGACCCTCACACATCCTTCCAACGTTTTGTTCGCTTACCAAAGCAAGGTGAATTGTTTGTTCAAAACATTGTATGGTATGCTTCAGTAACAATAATGTTAATATGACTAGCTGTTAATCCAGAAATGCCCTGTGTAGTTGTTCTTTGTGCACACTATGGAGGAATTTCCCAAGAGAGGTTGCATAAATATTTGTTTGGTCAGGTACTGGAGGTCTTGGAGCCCTTCCCTTGAAGAAGCAGAAAGTCATGCTTCCTGATCATCGGCCACTCTGCTTAAATACTGATGATTATCAGAGAGTGTGTCAAATTCCCAAAGCAAAGGTAGTATCTACATTCTGTCATCTCTTTTGAGGAGAATTAATATTAGAGGATTGCTCTGTTATTACTATGAATTTGCCTGTGGAATCAAAGGCTTATAAGAAAACCTTGAGCTAGAGCTGAATGCTATTGCTAAAACATGACAAAGGGGCCTTGTGATCATTTTGCAGGGAGCAAATTTCAGAAATCTCAAAGGCATTATTATCAAGGAGGATGGAACTGTTGATGTGGAGAGGGAGCCTCGCGAATATTTGGCTTCAGGGAAGCCCCTGGTAAGCCTTCTAAGATGTTCTAAGTTAGAGAGAGGCAATTGTGTGAGGACATTGTACAGTTCTAAGTCTTGAGTTTCTTGCCCTGGTTTGAACATAGATATGCTCCCAATCATTCTTGTCTCTGGAGCTTCTTACATTGAATTGATCTTGTGTACTTCTCTATTGATCGTAAATCTAGTTTTTCTAATTCTTCACAGCTGAACCTACATTTCTGTTTGCATGCTATGGACTGCATTGATAGTGCATGCACATTGCACATCTAACATCCTGCATACATTCTAGGTTTGCCCACTATGCTGGATGAAGGCATGATTGGTAATACCTATTTTGGTTTATTCTTACAGGTCCCTGACTATGCTGTCAGCTTCATCAGGGGAAAATCTTTGAAGTAAGCTCTACATATTAGGAAGATTTGCACAAAGAAAGAGAACTAGGTCACCCTAGCAGGCCATGTTGGAATCTGATGTTTGATAGAATGTGATAGGAGGAGAGTTTCTTTCTGTAGATGAAAGGTCCAAAATTGTTTAAACAAGAATCCAGATTTTGGATTTCAGAAACCATTGTCTAATTTCTGCTGCCTGCACTGAGCATCTCTGATGGCATTTGGCACTTGCAGGCCCTTTGGTAGACTATGGTGGGATGAGACTGTTTCAACAGTTGTCACCAGGGCTGAACCACACAATCAGGTTATGACTTATTTTCTTGAGAACAAGCTAACATGTTAATTGGGTCCACTGTTGTATACAGAAGACAAACTTGTTGTCACTTGCCTCCATTTTGTTTGAGTGATTCCAATTAAAGGGAAAATCAAAGAATCTATATTGAGCAAAGATGTAGTTGTTTGTAGTCTTCTGAATGCATGCTGATATTTCTTTCTTGGTTTGCTCAGTACTAAGCAGAGTTACTGATTCATCTTTTGCAGATCATCTTGCACCCTGGGCAAGATCGAGTCCTCACAATTAGAGAGAATGCAAGACTTCAGGGATTTCCTGATTACTACAAGCTTTTTGGTCCCATCAAGCAAAGGTACTCATCTTGCTCAATTGTTTAGTCTTTTTCATTGAAGTGCACTGGACATCACTGTTGTCTTATATTGTGGGCCAATTTGTTGAATGTCTACAAATTTTCCATCTCTAGACATTATAAGACTATATCCCATATGTTTTGGTTTAGCAGGAACTAATATAACAGTTGAAACGTACTGTGGAGTTCTCTGTAATCTCCTGGAACATGCTATAAAACCATTTCTTGAAAGAAACTGAGGTGGTTATCAGGGTGCTAATAATGGTATGCTGTGGACAAACTGGCCTAACACTCTGTGCATGGATGATAATCATTTTCTGCTTTGTTTCAGATACATTCAAGTTGGGAATGCTGTAGCAGTACCTGTTGCAACAGCATTGGGTTATTCTTTGGGGAATGCTATTTTGAAGCGGCATAAGGTAGAGGAGGAGACCATTGAACTTCCTCGCCATTTCCCCCATAGTCTTACCACTCCAGAAGGAGTTCCAGAACTCCCTGATAATGAGGAGCTTTGATTCTGCACCAACTCCATTACTTTGTAGTAAGTTACTGACTGGGATGGATGCTCTTTGGTAGGAGTGGCTGTAGTGGTCTGGTAATTGATTTCTATTCATGGCTCCTACTTGTTGTACATCCCCAGAGTCCGATAAACTTATTGGGATTTCTTGAATAGCACTGAGAACCCAAGTGAATCAAATAGACGGAAGGAAAATTGTCTTCCTTTAATTTGTGATTCTGTGTCATTAGGTGTCATGAATCAGACTATGTCCTGTTGAGCCATCCACGTTTCTCAATTTCTGAAGGAAAAATTCATGAAGTTGGAGAATAAGACCTTTTTGGGAGTAGGGAGGAATGTACTAAGTTATGTTCATCTACACTTGAGTCCAGTGACATTCATTACTTGATTTGGGATATAGTGCAGTGGCTACTTATAATTTATATGCTCAAATGCTGTAAGCTAACAATCTTGAGGTCAAATGATGTCACAAACATGAAGCTATGATAGTGGTAGGGTTTTAAAATTAATGTGAATGATAAAAAAGGGTACTTTGAAGGAGAAAGATTGTAGGAGAAAAGGATGTTGTGAGTTTTTTGATGGAATCCATGCAAAGCGATTGTGCAACTTCAATTTCAAAGCTTTTATGATACATGGCATTTAGGTGAAAAGGAGGCTTTGTGATGAAAGATTTGTTGGTTGGATGGAACTTGGAACATTTTGATTGTGAAAAATTTGTGGCTTGATAGTGGCCTGCAGTTGTAGGAACTTCTTGAACATTTTGAACATAATCAATGCTGGAGAGTATAAGATGTCATAATAAAGTTATCTTCACTTTTGGCCTCATCCTCCTTTTGAACCAAGTGGAAAGTCCACCATAGGGAGGTCCTCTGAAAATGAAGGATGAATGCCCCAAGTAGACACCATAGTTTCTGTTGTAACCACATTACAGTCTTATTGTTTACTGCCATATAAGTTAAGTGGTCGACATAGGGTAGGGTGTTAACTTTGTGAGGACTCTCCTAGGGCTGCTACATAAGTTAAGTGGTTTACCTAGGGTAGGGTGTTAACTTTGTGAGGACTCTCCTAGGGCTGCTACATAAGTTAAGTGGTTTACCTAGGGTAGGGTGTTAACTTTGTTAGGACTTACTTAGTACTGTGATATAAGGTAAGTGGTTTACCTAGGTTAGGGGGCTAACTGTTTTAGGAGTTACCTAGTTGCTAGCTATATTCTACCCATGACCCTACTAAGGGCATTAGAACTTAAGGGACATTTAGGGCTTCCTTAGGAAATTGTAAGAGGCTATTTTGAAGGGCTATCAAAAGCTTATATCGAGAGTTACATAGGGGTTACTTAGAGCTTTACCTGAGTTAAGGTGTCACATAGGGTTTACATATGGGGTTATGAATCAGTCATAGGTGGGCATTTAGGTGGCCTCTTAGGTTGTCCTTTAGGTAGTTGCATAGGTATGTTTAATGTAGCCCCTTAAGTAGCTTATAAGTTCCCATAATCTAGTTAAGCCCCTTGGTGTCTCTTTAAATAATTGTTAGGTAGCCTTCTAGGTAGACCTTATGTACTTTTCTAAATATTCCTTGAATATCCCATAACCCAAGTAGGTCCTTACATGTTTCCCTAGGTAGTCCTTAGCTGGCTTCTATATAAGCCCTGTGTAGGCTTTTGATTGCCATTTAGGCAAGCCTATGTAGCCTTCTCTTCCCTAGATAGTCCCCCTGACTGATTTTTTGGTATCAATTAACTTAGGAAACCCTCTACACAGGTCTTTTGCAATCTTCTAAGTTTTTCTTAAGTATCCCATAATTGAAGCAGTCCCCTAGCATAACACAAGCAGCAAAAAGAAACACCAATAATCTTAGATTGAGGTTTCGTTGTATGTTATTTCCTTTGACATGGTCCGATCTTGCATTTTGATTTGTTGTCCTTACTTTTGATGAAAGCCATGTTTTTGCTTTTAGGTTTTATTATCTTTGTATATAACTTTGATCTTATGATATTTTGTGTTCATAAAGTGGCACTTAAAGTGTTTAGTAAGATGATGTATGATTTATATAATCTAAACTTTAAATTGTGTTCTAACCAATGTTGGGTGGGTATAAAAGAAGGGTTGAAAATTGGACAGGGTTTCAAGCTAGGTTTTAGGTTGAATATCTCTTGATCATACCTTATTTGAAATTTATTCATTAAATTTTTAAATTCTCACTAGAATGAGAATTGGCCACTTGAAATCTTGTTCTTGTTTTCAAATAAATAAAATAACACCCAATTAGAGTATTAAAAAGTACCAAGGCCAAAGTTTTAAAATTTTCTAAATATTTTAAATACATTCAATAGTCACAAATGTAATTCCAATGTTGTTAAAGCAGACTTTAAACTTTCATGATACAATTGTATGTCATATACCCTTAGTTCTCAAGTCATGGGAGGAAGGAGTGAATGAGATGTGTTGGTGTTTCATTTGGGATGTGCAAGTTTTGGAGCTGTTTCACATTGGATGCATACAATAGTGTATATTAGTTGGGGACGGAGGTTCTTGTAGTAATCATCTTATTTGGGTCATTAATCAAGCTACCAAGGGCCCCTTTCAAATTGCAGCTCAAAAAGGAAAACTAATTCCTTGCATTGAACATTTTGAAATTCCATTCAAGTGTGCTAAATGTCTTAATAAGGATTGCTTGAATATTTTACTAGTGGATCCTTTTTTTTGTTTGTTGAATAAAGTACCAATACATATTCCATGAGGTTAAAAAAGTAGGAGTTTTGTTTGATAAATAAAAACCATTTATGTGGCACCTTTTTTTACCATAATGCCAATAATTTCACCTATGTGATTCGTTTCTTGTTTATATGTAGTGTTTTTTTCTCTTAAGAAAATACAAGTTTAAAATAATATAACTTTTGGAAACCGATATGTGAAAATTGCTTAAAAATATGGGCAAGGTTGAAATGTGTGAGACTTGTCATGTTGAAACTTGAGTGAAAATAAAATTTCCAAAGTTTTGAAACTTTGCCTAGGTGTCTTGAAAAAATAATTAAAAATAAAATAAAAAACTAGGGTGGGTCTTGTAAATTCTTTTGAAACCTAAACTTGACAGGTCTAAAAGAAACCTAAAAATTGTCGAACACTGGTTCTAACAAATTAGAAATATTCATAAAGTTCTTGATATTTTTAGCTTTTGATGTTTGTAGATGATATATGGTTATGAGGTCAAATGAACCTTGTGTAATGTAAAGATGATTTGGATATAAATTGAACATGGTGTGATCATTTGAAAACATTACTTCAGACAATTTTTTTTTTACTTTTTGTTTGGTGTCTCACATAAATGTATGATGAAACTTAAGTCATTTGATGAATTATTTCTGTTCAAAGTTTGATAGCTTTTTTTTTCCGGTGTGTTTAGTTACTTTAATTTTGAGGTATTGCATGAAGTTGCATTGCTGAAAAATTGACAAGTAGGTCATTTGAATTAGCCATGTGCTTTCCTTAACATGAATACAATTTAACTTCTAGGGATTGTGTGGTTAAAGGACATTTATAATTATTGCATATTTTTTGTAATGTAATAATATTAACACACTAAGCTTGTGTATGATATTTCATTTATGTCTAATATTTTAGTATCTTGTTTTTTATAATTAGGCGTAAATAATGGAGATGTTTTACTTTTCAACTTAATCATCCTTTACATTGTTAAAAATGCTCTCTCTTACAAATGGCACTACCATAACCTTAGTTTTTCTATGGTTTGTTAGAATTGAAGTTGGAGTTGTTGGTTTTTCTTATTCATTTAGTCTATTAAAGCAAGGGACAATCAATGAAAACTACATTGTTTTTTTTAGGCTTGTGTAATTAGATAATTGACATTCATAACATTTTTTTAAATTATTAAATTCCATTGTCTTGTCTAATCTTGACAATCATGTCCACAAGATTTTGATCTTACATTTTTCATTGGATTACATAATCAAAAGAACTTGCATGAAATAACACATGACTTAAACACATATAAACACAATTTACATCTATAATTTAATTTTTTAATGAAAATATGTTTAAAATTGTTTGAATGATTGTACTGAACAAAAATTTTAATCATGTAATGATGTTGTTAATGCAAATGCATAGGTTAGAAACAACATTTTCCATGCCCCAATGGTTGAATTAAAGAGCATTTACTTGTTGGTTGGGCTTGACTTCATGGTTGATGCGCATCTTTTGTGCCTTATTATGGTATGTGGCTTGGTGTGGGCATTGTTAACTTGGAATTCTCTATCAATAGGAATTGCGGTTCATGTATATTGCATGACAATGACATTGATCAATTCTCAATTAATATTTTATTCATGTCCATTTATATATTAAATGCATGTAAATATCACATGAACAAAGCAATGGTTGAATAAGTTGCATTTGAAATCACTGATAAATTTCATGGAATATAAGATACTTGAAATTCATGTTGCCGAGGCTTCTTTGACATTCTTTTGTAGTTGCTATCTATTGATTCCATTGTTTAGTTCATGTGTCATATTTGAAAGATGGGTCCAAGCATAATAAAATATGCCAAAAAAGTAGTCCTAAAAAAATTAATTTCAAAACCAGTCTTTTTTCAACATTCACATTCAAAAGATATTAAAAATCTATTTAAATATCATTTTGAGATTATAAAGCACTTCATTGAGTTTATTGTAAATTGAACATAAAGTATATATGAAAAGTGGGTGAAAAGTATGTTTTAAATTGGTTGGTTGTTCAAATTTTTCAAAATACTTTTACATTGAAACTTTGATAGATTATGACTATAATATAAAAAGTTGAAACTATATTCATACACATTAGGCCTTTATCAATTTCAAGGTACAATAATTCTAATTGATGTTTTACTTTCATGTACTTGTTTGTAAAATTGTGACACATATTTTTTAGTACGTGCATCTCAAAAAATGTAATTAAATGCATATTAAAATATATAATTTTTCAATATTATGCAATGAAATGAAAGAACTTCTTAATGTTGATCATTGATTTAAATAATATACATGAATTCAATATATTAACGTATACTTTATGCATACTTTCCAAAAAAACAACAAGTGTTTCCGACTTACATACTTTACCATGTTTATGCCTCCATATCTATGTGTTTGGATAAACTTAGACTTTTTGATGATGGTTGATAAATGTTGTTTGATTTTCATTAACATCAAAAAGTTCAACAAATTAAGGAAAAAATCCCAATTTGATCTACATCAAAAAATTGAAACAAAAAATATGTTCAAAGTATCATATTGCACCAAATTATTGAAATGGAAAGGTGTGGGCAAGTGAAATTAACAAGGCATGCTTGATCATGTGGTTGTTTAAGTAAATCCAATCAAAAATCGATGGTTGAAACCATCTCAAGGGAGAAAAAATGGGAATGCCAAAGGAAGGCCAAAAGATGCACAACCTGCAGGAACTTTTAAAAAAAAAATGAAAGAGAGAATTAGTCCCTTTCGTGGTAGGAAGTTATCTCATTCACGACCCCTCTAATGTTGCTTGCATGCAAATCATGAGATCGAATTATAATGGGGGTTCAAAAGAAACATCACCCGTCAACATAATCTTCCTTTTTATAGTAGAGGTTAAAGCATGCTGAAGAGTGATATTAAAAAAAATTCAATGCAAAAAGACAAGGATAAATGACCTTTCAATTGTCTATCGTGAAAAAGACGAGCACATTCCTTGATGAAACAATCCATATCACACCCAAGTGCACTGTGCACCTCCATGGCCATTAAAATAAAGTGGTGCCCCTCATGAAGCCTTTTATATTTGTGAATCATAGCAATGGCGCTAAGTTTTGTAACTACACTTGTTGATCAATTAATGACATTCGAAGTCATCATTTCTCGTGTCGGATCTATAACCACCATATTGGTAATGAAAACTTGGTCTTTTCGGATCATGTAAAAATCGGCTCGTAATGAAGCTCTTAATGTAAAGGTGTACCACAACTTTCTCCATATAACGTGCTCATTCTCTTGATGAGGGAATACGTGACGTTTCGAATGGCATCATGTGTGGCTATCTGTTGACCTCTAAATGGGCAACAAACTAAATGTTTGCCAAATGTGTCCAACCCATGTCCACATTCACACATGAGAAGATTAAATGCCGAAGGTTGAATCAAATTGAGATGAAAATGTAATGCTGAGGTGAAAATAAAGTCTGTGATGTGAAATGAACCGATAGATGGCTTAGAAACCAACCATAGCCTTGCCCCCTTGCTTGAACAAAAATAAATGCGGGTTCTGGATGCTCAGGAAATGGAGTCATCCTCCATGATAGAATTAAGGGATGTGTTGTGGTGGATGTGCATTAAAAATGCCTGTAAACCTAGGGCATCAATCTTTGCCAAACTCTCAAAAGAAAGGTGCATCCTTTAGTTGTAGGAGGAAGGCCATTTTGTGTTGCATGTAAGCATGACTGAAGTAGGTATGGGCCCTTTTCAACTTAAAAAACGTACTTTTCCAAAATGAATTTGTCAAAAATATGAAATTTAGAACACAAATATAGAGCCACCATAGCCCAACTCCCTAGAAAAGCAAATGGGGCACAATCTTCCATAGAAAAAAACTTATACCACCAAAGGATATCAGAAGTCGAGTTTGATGTTTTGTTAAAGGGCCTTGAAAGGATTCCCACAAGCTTAGACCCATAATGTCCCCACATACTTGCATAATTTTTTTATCGAAACCTTCCAAAAAAGATAGGAAGGAAGAAGGAGGTATTGTTCAAGTGAGATACAAAGGTTGATGAGTTACACATGAAGAAAAAATGCCCAAAGCAACCCGGGCGTTTCTTAGGAGAGGAAGACATTAAAAAAAAAGGTTAATATGTGACCAATGAATTTATAATTATTTGCAATTAATCAATGTGTGACCAAATTGTTTAATCGACCAAATTAAACCAATGCACTTACAATTATTTGCAACTACTATAATTAAATGAATTAATTTATTTTTTATAATTGTTAGAATTACATTCCAATATACTAAAATATTTAATTATGTATTTAAAATATATAACTATTATTACATCATAAAATTTTAGAATAATTTTTACTGAAAATTTAAAATAATTATAATAAATTATTTAACTTATTATTTAATATTTTAAATGTGAATTGAATAAATAATATCACAACATAAATTTTCACATTAATTAAAATGATAGTTCCCAATAAAAAATAGTTATTGTATTTACAACATTTATCTTTTAATAATAAGAATAAAATTTTGTATCCTCATTGAGAAGTTATGTCCTATAGTTAAGATTTTTATTTCGGAATTATATAATAATATTAAAATAATAAGCAAAGTTGCTGTAATTACTGTATTTAAAAACAAAGATACATTAAAATAATTGTCTGTATTACTCATTATTTACTTATTTACAATAAAATTTTAATATAAAAACATAAAACTTTATATTAATAATAACTATTTTATAATGACTTAAATTCATTGTAATTATTTAATTTATTTGTAAGTTAGAATTACAATACTTGAATAATTAATTTATAATTACACTGTTTATTATAATATAAAATATATAATCTAAAAATTTAATTCTTATTGAAGTTTCTAAAATAATCATAATTTAATTAAAATAATTAATTTTTTGACCATAACCACATGGATTTGAATATAATAAACTGAAATATTTATTTCTTGTAACTACTTGTTCATAATATATCATTTTTATAAATAATTATAAATGATTATATTTATGAACTATAAGTTACACTAAATAGTTATTATTACAACATAAATTTTTATATTATTAATTTATATTCTTATAGTAAAATAAATCAATTACTGTAATTAATGTTACATTACTTTAAAATCATTGGAATTATTTCAGATAAGAATTAGTTATAGTAATTTCATAATTATTTTCTAATTGAACATAATTATTCATAATCTGTAATTTATAACTTTAAATCTGAATTAAAATTTTGGAAATTTTATAATGTAGTTTAAATAATTATTGTAATGAATATAATTGCAAGAATTATTATATAATATTTTTTTCACAAAAAAATTGTAATTACTTATTTATGATAAATATTTTATAGTAATATTACAGTAATTTAAAAATATTAATATATTTTCAGCAGGTTATTGTATTTATAATTATTAATTACCAATGGAAAAACAACATTTACTTGATCGATAAATTTTTTTACAATAATAAATAAAATTATATAATAATTACAGTAATTTTCTTAATTTTATTTTTAAAATAAATAATTTGTGCAGGAATTTATTTTCTAATTAACAATTATTAGTTCATTATTTTTAATTTTAAAATAAATATTTATAATATTGATTTTGAAGTATAATATTTAAATTAATTTTACATCAATTATATTATCTATAATTTGACCAAAATTTTAAAAGTAAGGAAATATCTCAAAATATTGAAATTATTAGTTATTTAAATAGTTGATAATGAATACTTAATATTTGTAATGTAAAGTTTATATTTTAAATATATGTCAAATTTAATAATTATTAACTAAATGATTATTTAATTATTTAGCGAACCATGTATTTGAATTGTGGATAAATCTAAAAATTAAGAAAAAAGGCATGAAGAAAGTTTTGAAGTTGCAATTTAGTTTGTGAGGAAGTTATAACTTGAAGACTTATTTAATATCGTTTGCTTTTCATTCCTAGTTTGAAAACTATATAAATAAAGAATGTCGTCATCCGATTTTACTTAAAAAAATGTGTGCACATGGGATGAACCATTCAAAAGGCTTAACCCAAAATAAAAAGAAAAATTATTCGCAATTTTAAACTACCTACTTCCCAACCTACTTATTTATTTAATTAAGTAGGTGCTAAGTTTGACCTATCCACCTAAGTTGACATATGTATCTACCTACTCAAGTACCTATTTATATGAGTAAGTGTTTAGCCTAAGTTTGTAGGCATTTACTTATGTACCTATTTAGGTACCTACCACCCTAATATTAATATTTTATATTAAATTCACTAAAAATGCCACATAACATATTTACATTGGGCCATGTGTCATAATATAAATAATCCAAGCATGTGAATTGAACGTCCTAGATTATTTCAAAATAATAATAATATTTTTAAATAATGAAATATTGGAACAGGTGGCAACACATCATTTGCCTTCAATAGTGACCAAAATAGTCACACCTTAGTTGCATGTGATAATACATATACAATAGAGTCAAAGGATGAACTTGTATTTGTTGACTTTTTTCGTTCATCCAATACCCCTTGTCGTTTGCAACTAATATCACATGTGATTTGTCCAAGGTGACTAAATGGATTTTAGTTGCAAATGTTGTTTGCGATTAAACTTTAGTTGTAAAAATCAATTGAAAATACATGTTTTTCTTCTAGTGAGATCATTAATATGCATCATGTCTTGAAATAAAGCTTCATCCAAAAAATGTGTGGCAAAGTTTTAAAAACTCATTGGCACACCCAAAATGTGTAAACCATCTATGACCAAAGTGCAACCATGAGGAATCTTTATGTTTGGAAAGATCCCTGATGGATTCCAAAGCTTGCCTTTTGACATTTTAACCCTTAAGGCCAACTAGGGTTAATTGGGTCAAAAGGTGGTCAAAGGCATGGTAATCTTAGTCATCGGCCCCAAGATGTGGGTATTGTTTGCTAGGGATGGAAATATGTAGCTAGGGGCCCAAGTGATGGTATCTAAGGGAGCTCGATAATGGGCCAAAACAAATAAAAGACCTCTTGGGGGGTCACCTTACCTTGTGCTTGAAGATGATTCAATAATGGTGATTTGTTCCACATGCCACCCATGCTAATAGTAAAGAAAAAAATGAACACCATAAAACAACTTGGTAAAAGGGACAATGTTCACCAAAGGCCCCTTGCATCACATAATTATTTGAAAATAATAGTTTGAAAAAAGTTATTAAAAGAATGCCCCAAGTAAACACCCTGATGTTGATTTGCATCATGACCCAATCATGGTGTAGTCGAAGAAGGCTCAGATGCCAAAAGGGATGGCTTCATGGCCTCTAAGGGTTGATACTCCAAATTGATGGGGGGATAGGTGCTCCTGAAATGGCCCCCGAAGCTGAAAGATAATGGAACTATTAATAAGTTGAAGAAACATTTTGATTATGGCAATATGACAAAGACCACCAATGTCCTTGACCATTGCCAACAATCTATTAGCCCCCAACATTAGGGCCAGACCTAAGGATACCCCCATGAACAAGAACAACAATAACAACCTAGAATAATTTCGAAAACCTAGAATAATTTCGAAAACCCTGAGGATGGGTCCTTTGGTATGAAGCATCCCAAGAGATGTTCATATACCATCCCAGAAAGCCCTCTTGAAGATAAATGGGGGGTAGTGGCTAAGGCTTGGGTGAACATAATTTTATCTAGGACAAAAAGGTGTTTAGGCTAAAAGTGAAAATTAGAAGGAGGGACAAGGTTTGAAGGAGGGGGGTGTAGTTGGCTTAGGGCAACAATGGTCTCTTCCAAAACAATAGTTGGCATCATGGGTTGGAGAGTTTTGGTAGTGCGATTATACTCATCGGCTTTCCCTAAATTTTGACAATGGTGAAAATGAATGGTCGAAAAATCTTCCCATGAGGGGTGAGAATGTGGTGCACAAGAGGCATGTGAATAATTCTCTTAAAGAAAAGACCAGTCATTTGTCAATTTTTTTTTTGAAGTGAGTAGAAACCTTTTGTTGATTTCAACCATCTCCTTGAGTATAACCCAAACACCAATGAGGTAATATAAGGAAAAGGAACCATGCTAACTTGTCCGTCGGGTTGTTCAAAAGGTCAAAAAACATTTCTTTAAGGCATGTTACATGTATTGTCATTCTACTCCTATGTTTTTTTTTGTCTTTTGCACTTTAAAGTTCTTATTCTTTATTTATTTTTGTTTTCTTGTAATTGAATAATATTCTTGCATTCTATCATTCTAGTTTTCCTAAGGTTGGTTTAGGTTGTTATTCCACAATTTCTTCCTTGTTTTATTTTCCATGATTCTTTCATTGAAAAAAAGTTCAAGTTTGTAGCTGCAAACAAAATAATTGAAGTAAATTGCATGTTCTTCAAAAGCTTGAATTTAACATATTTTTCCTAGAGGCAAAGGGTGAGGATAAGTTTATGTCCCAACATGAGTTGGTTTTCTTAGCCAAAGTTTTCCATCTATGCGATGGTGCATTGACTTTGTTATTCCATGTATTTGCTACCTCTTAATTGACATCTTTCTTGAAACTCTCTTAAAACATTTATTTTTGAACTTCAAATTTACGGATTATACAATACTACACAAGGGTTGTTGGTATGCCCAACATCATGCCACCTAAGTTTTGCTCTTTAATCCCTTTATAAAAAAGATCCCATCAACCTCTATTTCAAATTTTTTTTACAATATGTGATTTAGAAAAAATAACAAGTTGATTTAAAAGGTGGAGTGTTTGCCAATTGCAATGATAATGAAAACATCTTCTTCAATTGTCTTTCTATCAACTACTTTCTCAAATATTGTTTCATCATTGTTCATCATACTCCTAATCAATGTCATCTTGGTTGCCACCTACCCAAAGAAGGCATACTTTATATACAATGCAATTACATAACTAAATGTAATCGCTATAGCAATGACCAACATTGCATACAACAACATGGTGAGTAAGAACACAAAACACCAATTCTCCAATTCATGGGTTGTTCTCAATAAACTTTAGAAAACTTTACTACATTTTAAACACTTATTGTTAAACTTGTTCATCTTGCAAGATTGAATCAATCTTATCATGCAAGTTGTCATCTTAAGGTCTTTAAGCACATGCTATATGTTACATTATTGAATTACGAAGAACGACTTACACACATTTTAAATAGCCATGGATTTTAATGTCAATGAATTTTATTAGCTTAGTAAGAGGGTAGCTTCAACACATGTCTACTGAATAAATAAAACTAGAATATTTCAAAAAATATTTTCACAAATTCTTTAATTTCTTTCAAAAAATTTTGGTTTTTGAACAATTAAAAAAAATCAACATTTCCAAAAATAATATAAATAGTGTTGAAGTTGCCAAGGTGTTACAATATATATTTTTAATGTCAAAATTGAAGGAAAAAACAGTAGTCTAGATGGCACATACAAGCATACATTAAAATTTAAAAAATAAAAATTATGTTTCTAGGGAATATGACCTTGTAATAATTCTCAACTATTTTTAGTTTTGAAGATCATTTTCTGAAATGCTTATTTGGTCAAAATCAACCTCTGAAAGTTTCATCATCTTTTCACCTTAATACTAGTGAATAAATTAAATGTGTCAATAAATCATTATCAAATTAATTTTTTGTCAATCAATTGTTTCCAATTAATCAATTAGTTTGTTAGTATATATCTAACAAAGCTTTTTTTTTGGTCATGTTTAGATTACATTCAAAGTATGTTTTAGGATAACAAAGGTGATAGAATTAAACTATTATTTCAAATCTTGTCACATCTTATTTAATTGAACAATCCAATTGATACCATGACATTGAAATGCTTGATAATGAGAAAAAAAATTATGGATTCATATTTAAAAAAAGTTTTGAGTGAAAATAAGGTGGATTCTAGTTTCATCATGATGATATTTTCATCATCCACTCTACATTTGAAAAAAAATTAAGAAATTGTATTATGGATTATATTTGATTATCAAAGAAATCATGTTGGTTATACTTACAAATTTTGAACGATGTGAAAATGATTCATCTTTTTCATCTCTCATTTCTTAAACTTAATAAAGAATATCCATCACATCCACCACCTTACTGTGTTGAAATTGAGGGTGCATAACATTTTGGAATTAAACCTATCCTTAGGTTTGAAACTACAAAATGTGAAATTGTAGGATATTTCAGAAAAACATTATTTTCATGTGAAGAGAACAGATTGAACACACATAGAGCTCAAGCAAGTGGTGATGGGCAAGCAAGTTCTGACTTTGATGGGCGAACACTTGGAGACGCTTAAAGATTTGTACATTATAGATAGGAATTAGTTTGCTTATTTTCTTTCTAGAAGATGAATATGAGGAAAACAAAAGAGATGACAAAAAAGAAGATGTGCAAACCATTTGAAATCTATTTTCCAAAACTATTGAAATTGTAAAGCTACGAAATTGAACCTAATTTTAGTTAGCACCATCTACTGCCTCTTGAACTTGCGGACCCTCCTGATCCTTCTGATTTCGCAGACCTACACCCATGAAAATTTAAGTCAAGCTTTTGTGTTAAATCTACAAATTTGTTGCAACTTTTCTTCCTGTACTTGATTTTCATGGACATAATATCATAACTACAAGATTGTTTTGTAATGATTTTGTTGTTGGTAAAGAGACATCCAAAAATTCTTTTGGCATTCATTATCTTTGTGTTTTGTGTCTCATGAATATGCTAGAGAAAGCTTGGAATTTGTGGTACATCTGTGAAAATAATAATAGAAGTTGAGGTAGTGGATATGTGTTTGTGTTTGTGTGAAGTTTCTTACTTGGAACTAGCAACAGATTGTGTGCAACTACTACGGGCGGAGTCACCATAAGTTGCAGAAGAATGTATAGGGCTCGTGCTCTTCTTTTTGCGGTAGTGTATCTTTCTTTTGTTTCTTGAACTACATCTAGACCTACTACGTCGTCTCGAATATCGATAGGCGCATGCATGGCGCCGCATGGCTAGAGGACACATCACAAGTCTAGGTCGTCGTCTCTTATACAAACCATAACCAAGTCGACGGTGATATTTATATTTGCTTGTAGATCGTCTACGCATTTGTCTACGACGACTTACACACCTTTTTTGTTTTCTATAACGTTTCCTCTTGATATGAGCTTGGTGTTGTCCTTTTGATTTGTATCCGCCATGAATTGTACGTTGTTCTAATTTTTCCTTTGAGTTCTCATTATTTGTCGTCATTTGTTGCTGTTGTTCGTTAAATGGATTCATATCAAACTTGCCTTTAAACTTGGGTGCTAGTCTAAAGCTATGACCAGTTCGGATGAGCTTCCCATCTGCAGTTAGCTTCTTCAATGTGTGTCTGACCACTTTCTTGTAATTTGGACCCAAAGAAGAGCCATGGAGTTTCTCAATGTTCTTACTTATGGCATTGGAGCTAGAGCCCTTCCGTGCTTTCAAGTTGATTATGGTGTCATGGATGAGATGCGCATATGTCTTGTCGAGCTTCCGACGCTTCCGGACATTATTCCTGCAATTACTATGTTCCACAAAATTATTGTTGTTGTTCTCCACATTCACACTGGAACTCTTGCCACCGGTGTTAATTAGCTTCTCCGAGCCACCAACACCCACTATTCTTTGCTCCAAACTACTCTTCTTGCCAACAGCACTAGCATTGCTTTGGCTGGATCTCTTCCCAGCAACATTTGAAGTCTCACCCACTGCTGATGACATTGAGCGACAAGAGCGACACTGAAAATATATAAAATTGTCTCCAATTTCACAAAACTACAGGTGCAAGTAAGTATCCTCCAATGTCAAAATAGATTAATCCCTAATTGGATCAAATACCCCCTAAATCGATTCTCCTCCTTGAGAACCAAAGTTGATCAATCCTTTCACAAACTTTGAAGCTACTTGCTAGATTAATTCCCCTCTTCTAGAACCAAAATCAATCTATCTCTTTACAATCTTTAATGTTACCTACTAGATTAATTAACAATTATTATATAGATATATGACCCTCCAATTAAGAGATCTATTTCTCTTGATCAAATGATGAACTAAAGGAAGGGGGCAAAGAAGTAGACTAGTTCAAGAGCTTTTCTTCTTCATTATGTATTCCGATCTTAGCCTCCATTGGAAACAATCACAACAAATTGTTCAATGTATTCTTCAAAAGACACCATGATGTTGAATAACTAACCTGAACCAGGAATTGAGAGAGAAGGGTAAGCAGTTCGTGGAGGAGAAGAGGTAGTTTAGATAGATTAGTATTTGATTCATGCGAATGTTATTGCAATATTTAACTCATGCAAATGTTATGATAGTATTTGATTCATGTGAAATTCATAGATGCATGAAATGGAAAGACAGAGAGAGGGAGGGAGCTACTGATGAGATTTGGCTTCTACAATCTCGTTTCTTTGATTGATACATTACTACGGCTCATGGATTGTTCATTGACTTTTCATAGGAAAATGGGAGATTTCAAATGTTCTTGGGCTACTACCTACTACTCTACTTACCCACCTACATGGATATGAAAAGGTAGATTAACATGCGCCTTTTCATGTCCATGTTATCTATACTAAAATAATCTAATAACCTACCTCTTTCAAGCCTAAATAACTAACCCCTTTTCCCTTCCCACCTACATGGACATGAAAAGTCATAGTTTTAAGACATGGGATAAATAATTCAATGAACTATTGGGAACCATAGGGAAAATAAAAGAAAAATGCAAAAAGGAGGGGGTGAGAAAGGGGATGGCTTCACAAGTAATAATTGGAACCTTGCCCTTGGGGGCAAGGGCATTAAATACTCATGTTTAATGAACACCAAAACCAATTCCAATGGTGTTGTCCATTCGTTATGAACTACATAATAAATGATTATGCATACCAATTTTCAATTATAAAAACTCTTATGACTACTGACATTTACTTATCACATGGCTTCCTTTGTCCCCCATATGGATTGTTCATTTTATGAGCAATGTGATCTTTCATTTGTCCCCATTGGTCATCCTAGTGTTTCTTTGGTTTCACCTAAGCCTCTATTCCCCCCATCATTCTCCCATTCGGTCCACATTGTAATCCCCAACACACACACAATTTACCATCAAAACAAGTGCCCTACCCAACATGTAGTGGAGAGTTTGAACTATATTGGGGTTAGTGCATGCACCACCAATGGTTATGTCACCAATGGTCATATCACCATTCTAACCCTAATTCATGTTTGCCTTTTCATTGAATTTCTAATTTGGTCATTATATGTTCCCTCAAGTTCAATATCATGGGCTTGGGTTTTCAACATAATCAGGGCATTTCATATAGGTTTTCCTTGGCTAAGTGAACCAAGCCTGAAGGTTCTTGAAGTTTAAAAAATGTGTTAGAACCGAAATTGTAAGGTTTTAAAACAAGAAAGACTGAGCTCAAATCCGTACTCGAAGAACCTCTAAATTGTTTTTAAAATATTAAGGTTGGGTTCAGAGGTTCTCTTAAAAAAAGAAGAACTGCACAACACTGCTCTCAAATTGGATTTAAAAATTGTAATTAAAAATTTTCTTTCTTCTGACCCACCCGCTCGGTGACAGGTACCGGGTGACTTAAGTAGGTACCTAATATAGTACCAGTGACAGGTACCGGGTAGAGGGGCTCCTGTCAAACCCTAAAAAGGCCAGTTCATACTATTGTCACACCGCTCTATGTATTGCCCTTACTACCATCGGCAATTGCTTGTGTTGTTTCACTGAGAGTAAGAGTGCGCGAGCTTGACGCCATGATGCGTACCAACAACGCTGTTGCCAAGTTTGCAGTCTGTCGCCTGCTGCTGCTGCTTCTTCTGTTGCACCTATGGATCTTCCCTGCTGTCTGCTTCGTGGCTGATAGATGCGCTGCCTGCAAAGCCGTTGCTGTAATGTTTTGGCAACTCTTTTTGTTTCTCATTTTGCTTTCCCGTCTTTTCTTTCTCTTCATTTGTTTGTTTGTGTGTGTGTGTGTGTGTTTGTGCGTGCGCTGCTTGCGTGGATTGCTTGCGTGTTTGTTTCTTCTCGGATCATATAGTAGCACTTTGGTTGGTTCTAGTTGCATGATTGTTTTGTGGAACGGTAGAGGGATTTAATAATTGGTGACGTGCTGAACTGTATTGTTAGGGCTTTCAATGTTGTGGATTTCCGGGTTCATTAGTCTGACGCTGCTCGGTGCAAGTCTTTAGTATTATTCCCGGAGGGATCAATGCAGCTTTTGGTTTAGATCTTGGAGGAAGGCAGTATTGCTAGCCTCGGGCATATTTAGGATTACGGGAATTTGAGAATCTGAGATATGGGTATATCCAGCCAGGCATTTGACAGTCCTCAGTCGGCTCCTACTTCTCTGTATTTTCTCCCCACCTTCAATATACACAACACAGACACAGACATATTTTGTACCTCGTGGCTTAATCTACTGGCTCATGTTCAGATATGATTGCCTAACTATTATATATATATATCCCATTTTCCTGTAGTCCTGTTCCAGTGTAGGTCACCCTGGCCTGCAGCTTGACAATGAGAAGGAAGAGCTTTCCTTTGTCGAAGGTTTTCAAGATTCTATATCACATCTGGCCATTTTGACTGGACATCATCTTGTTGGTGGAAAGGTTGTAACTAGGACTGGTCTTCCCATTTTCACGTCTTGTCTTCAGACAAGCCTTATATGGGCTGACCTGTCTGGCACTGTTTGTGGATATGCCAGATATGCTTTTTAGATATGCAATAATTGATACATGGTTCTCAGCATCTGAACTTGGGGTGATGTGCAGGGGGAGCTGGAAATTGATCTTGCCAGTGTAAGTCTTTCTTTTCTAGAGTGGTTCAGCAATTTTGTTGGGGGGTTATTCTGGATTCAAAACGCTGGCAGACTTGGATCTCTAAGTTACCATCTGATTCCTTTGTGAGATTTTCTGTCTGTCTCTTCTTGGAGCACAGTTCAATGATAGAGGCTCTTTGCTTCTGTTGTTGAGACCTAGAATATAGTGTTGATCTGAATGCAAGTTTGTGTCAGTAGATGCAATTGATGCAACTGGGGTACTTCCCTATGAGACTGCCCTCAGTACTGTGACAATCCAAAACATGAGTGTGGTCTCCCTCAAAAAATGTTTGTTGACACCTCTAGACCAGAAGCACCTTCTTGAGGAGAGGGCAAACCCATGCATGTGCTCCAAAGTGAGGTCCTTCATGTCAGTTCCATGTCCACAAAGGAGGATTGATCGGTTGATCTAGAGTCAAACCCTCAAAAGTGGACATGGGGTCAGTGGATCAAAGTACAGGCAGAGAATTTCATGTGTATTCCTTTCAAGAATACATTATTTATAGAATTGACTCTTGGTGCTTTATATGTTGTTGATTTGCAGGAAAGGCCAAGAAACCATCTTGACATGCGGCATCGCCTTGACTCTCAGGGACAACGTGAAGGCAAAGTGATTGATTATAAGTGAGAACACTTATACAATGACACAATGTTAACCTTGTTTTGCCTTCTCTTAGTTGTGAGAATGGAGATTTTTCAATTCTTATGAGAGATATTACATTGAACCAAAGTTGTAATCCATATGGGTTTGTTTCTTTCAGTCTTTTGCTTTTTTCTTTTCTGTTCTGAGTCCTGCTTGTCATCAAGAAAAAGAGTTCTCTCTGCAACCTCTGAGAAGGGACAATGCAGGACTACTTTAGTCTCCAGCATCTGCATCCTGGGGAGGTCATATGTATGTCTGATTCCAGCTCATATAGCTAGGAGTATTGCAGCTTTTTTGGAATTGTGTGTGCATAGAAGATTGTTGAATTGTTGATTCACCCATGTGTAGAAAATGCGTGCATGGATGCCAGAGTCAGTGAGCTAAGGGTGGTGGAGCTCTTGGATGGGCTGTGCACAAAGATGAAGGAGTACACTCTTAACTCGGTATTATCTCAGTACAACAGTGATATTTTGTGTAGTTGATGATAACCTACTTCATGTAAAACTTTGAATTTCATGCACAGCACAAGTTCAAAGTTCAGACCTCATTATCTAGGTGTGGACAATATTTATGGTAAAGGAATAGGATTTCTCAAGTTCAGTCAGGAGTTTTGAGAGGAACCTCTTGGATGTTCTGGGACAGCTTGGATTTGGTGCAGAAATCTGGTTGAAGGTACAGGGTGGGACACCACCGGTGCCTGAGCTTGACATGAGTAATCTCTTTTTCCTTGACCCATATCTCTCAAAACAGTTTCTCAAGTGAAGCCTTTGGCTACAACATGCCTTGAAACATGATAGTAGACACTCCCTGTTGTATGAAAATTTCAGTTTGTGCCAAGAATCTTTTTGGGTGAATTGTGGGCAGCAGCCTGGTGGGTGTTCCTGAACACAACCAGCACACAGTTGTGTAGATCTTAGTGTTCTATTGTGTGTGAGGGCCTTACATTTGGTAACACTATGTTCTGTGTACTGATGCACGGATTCCACTGTGTGAGAGTTGTGCAGGTCGGCAGGTGGCTGAAACAAATTCCAAAGCTATTGTTGAATTTTGTGGCAGGTGAGAGTCATTGCAACTTCAGGGTTTATGTTTGGACCAATTTATGCTAACTAGTCTGGTTATCACAAATTTTCATGCATGTTTCATGGTGCAGAAAGAGCCAGAGAAGATTAGCATGCATTTATGAGGCTGTACTGTGTTAGTCAGCTATTGCATAAGCAATTGATAATGTCCATCGGATTTTGCAGATTCTTTCTAATCAGTAGCTGTAATTGTTTACCAATTGTCTCCTGTGTGATTGTGACAGGCTACTAGAGACAACAGATGAACAGGTAAGGTATTCAACTTCAGGTCTTAGCAAATTTCTTTTTTTTTGCTGTTTTGAGGAATTTGAATTCTTGTGCTATGGGGTGCCTCCATTTTTTCTGTCCACTCAAATGTGCTAATGACCCCTAACTTTGGACTTTTCATGTTTCAGCAAAAGGTTTGCAGGTTGTGATCCTGGCTCAGAAGAGGATGAGTGTAGTATAATTCAAAGATAAAGCTGCTGTGATGTGATTGGGATGTGATTGCAGTTAACTGAGATGATCCGGAGAGGGGAGATCCAGGCAGGCGAGGTGGAGCGTATTCTGTGTCAGGAGCTGACCAAAAGTTGCAAAAAAAGACTGTATGTATAGAGTTCTGTACTTTGTTGGAAATGCACCAAGTGATGTCTTTTCTGTGCTACCTTGAAGGGCAAGGATGATCATCAACCCATGAAAAGTCATTTTTTGTTGCTTTACTGGATCTGACTTTGTGGTCAATAATCATGTAACAGGAAGGAAGTCTTGGAAGAGGCTCCAGCAGCAGATAGTGTCAGCAGTGGCAGTGATGGTGAGCTGTAGCACTGTCTCCATCTGAATTTCTGAGCCTCACTAGACAGATCATAGAATCCATGTCAGCAGTTGGTACCGGAAATTTGCATTTTAGCTCTAATGGGAACAGGACATTATTTGTTAAAGTGCATATTATAAGTGCATTTTCCCAATATTTGAACTGCAATTTAACTGAAGTTGTGGCATTCTGCCTCATCCTAATGATTTTATCCTGAGTGGTATTGTGATTCTTTGGGACCTTCACTGTTCAAGTTCCAGTCATTCCTTTGAGAATCCACCTCCTAAGATCTTCAACTATAACAAATCGCTTATACCATAGTTGATTGGGTGCGTTTCTAGCATCTGATTTCAATTTTCTGGTAGCTAAGAGATCCTTGTAGGGCCTGTGATTGGCAGACATGTTGCTTGGTGATATGAAGCTAGTTATGCTGCAGGCATGACCGGCGACTTTGTGTTGTTCCAAGTAGTTATCTGTGATGTGCATGGAGGATAGGTTCAGGGTGCAGGAGGCACCAACCACTACCCACTATTTAGGCCTTTCTATACCTTTCACTTAGATGTTTGCTTTGTGCATGGGCAAAGTTAAAATGAACCAAAGCTCACCCTTGCAAGCTTGTTCCAGCTCAAATGAGGATTTTGTTGGCCCTTTTGTTCCTTGAGTTCTAACCAAATTTGACTAGATATTCCTGTGGGTCCTGGAAATGTCACAGAAACTTGGTAGAGCAGATAATTGTCGACAGCTAATGTCAGGAGGTGATGAAGTCAGTGTAGTGTAATGGCACCTAGTCTGATACAATGTGGTGACACTTGCAACATTGCTGATTGCGGTCTTCTTGTTTTTCTATTAGTTTGGTTGGAAATGACACAATGACTACCTTGGAAGTGTTTTGTACGCTTGGCTGTGTTAAGGTCAATTCATTCTTTAATTGAACAATGCAGTAGAGAACTCTACAAAAGCAATACCATAATACAACTGGTAATTTGCCATACAGTTACACAACTTTCCTCTCATCAACCTTGCACTCTATTTGCATGATTGCTCACATCTGCTACGCATTCACTGGTATCACTGCTGCTACTATTTGCTGTGGTTTAGTTCACAGAGCACAGGCTGCTTCCATTTTAGTAGCTCTGCAATCTTCTCTTCCAAGTGTGTGTTGAGGTAAGCAAAGTGTCTTACAGCTTAGAAGTCATTTTGATCCTTCTCCTTCTTTGGAGCCACAGCAAAGAACTCAGAGATAACCTCAAGGGGAAGACCCTTGGTTTCTGGCACTTTGATGAACACAAATATCCAAGCTATCACACTTGCCACAGCAAACAGACCAAACACTCCTTGCAGTCCGAATTGTTGGTTAAGCAGAGGGAAGGAGTAGGTGATGATAACATTGCTAACCCACATAGCAGCAGCGCACAGACCAATGCAAACCCCTCGCACTCGCGTAGGGAAAATCTCAGAGCAAAGAATGTTGGGAATAGGGCCAAATCCAGCCACAAATGAACATGTGAAAATTGTGACACATGTGAAAGAGACAGCAGCTGGAATCAAACCCGTAGTGAGGAACATGTTGACAAGTACAAGCGCCACCAATGAGATTGCAAGGATAGGGATAGTTGCTAAAAGCAATTGCCTGCAACCAGAATACACAACTTAGCAAATTATACAGGAGAAGTCAATCTCATGGTGTAACAAGGAAAACACAAATTTATATTGCAAGTGTGGACCGATGATACTCTGTGGAACTTAGATTGTCAATTCAAAAAAGAGAGCTGTGAACTGTTTTCCCCCTGACATGCAACAGAATGGGAGAGATATACCTGCGGCCAGAACGATCCATGAGCCACATGGCCATCAAAATGCATGGGAGCATTAGAAAGCAAGTCACACCACTGGCCAGGATGGATGCGGATTCACCATCAATTCCAACGTTTGCCAACAGGTCACCAGCACCAGATTGCATAAGGATTTGCGGTGTAAAGTACAACACTGCATTGATACCAGAAAACTGCACCAGAGTACCCAAAATTAGTCAGTTCTCTCTCTGCAGCTAGCCTCTAAAAGAATGACCATAGTATCAAAAACCCTCAACTCCACTTCCAAGTCAATAACCAATCTTGTGTTTAAAGGCAGAAAAGAACATCACTATAATATAAATAAGAGTTTCCTTCTCTCCACGACTGTCTGCTGGAGGATCTCAGAGTGAACACTCAACTACAGGTCATAGATCTACCTGCCCAGAACCACTTCTAGAAACACACATTGGGAGCCTTTATGTCACTAACCTGCTGTAATATTTGGAGGCCCACTCCAACAATAAGAGCTCGCTGCACACCGCCCTCAAGAAGATTGGACAATGCTGGCAATTTTGTTGCTGTTTCTGCAGGATGAATCATTGCAGGACCCACCGGGTGCTCTCCAAGTAACTCCTCATATTGTGCTGAATGGCCCACCAGGACTGCGGCCTGCAATGATTGAAGCAATTTCCCATTAGAACAAACTTGTTGCCATGATCCCTCTTACTTTGTGTGAGTTCACAGGTCTGCAATATAAAAATTGTAGCTCCGGAGTGGGACATGGGGATCATGGAAAGAAGAAAGCTAATTAAGATTACCCAAGTTAGACTCCAAGTTGCAAGAGTTTACCTGGAAAGCCTCAGGTTCACCAATTGAAGGAGGAGCACCTGGAAGTGACATAGAAGATGTAAAATTCAACAATTCCCCTCCATCACCTCTGAGAAACACTCTCTTTAGTCCACCCTCCTGACCATCAGGACCTCCCTCTTCCCACCGCCATGCAAGCTGCCATCCAGCCCCTATGCCTACATTTCCAAAAGACTCGGGCACTCCACCATCATGCGCAGCTGCACTTCTTCTTGAGTTTGATCTTGAAAACTGATCAGAGAATCCTTTAGAGTTTGATTGGGAATGATGGGGGTTGGACTGTACAGCTAGAGGGATCTGCCCACTCCTGTCGCGGGAGTTTGATCGCGAAAATACTAGCCCATGAGTAGTGCCGTTGTGAGAGAAGGGAGGGAGGTTCTTTGCAGATCCATATAATTTGTTACCCGAAAGTAAGGGAACTTGCAGGGTTTCATTGGAGTCTGTGACCATCCCAAGGTCATTTTCAGAGTGGTATCCCTTGTCGCCATTTTGTAATACTAGTGTGTGAGCTTCTTCATCCCACTGCTCAGTTTTGAGGTCATGATCCTCAGTCCCAATGTCACCAGAGGTTGAATGATAATCAAAGGGAGTCTGAAAGCTCCCGAGCATAGTCACCATGGGGTCGATGAGGGGAAGAGCGTGGATGTCCATGCTAGTGCGGCGTGACGGCAGACCATGGGAACCTGATTCATCTGCTATGGGTGTTGCAAACCAGCTGCTTTCATCTGGACCAAACACCTTGATTTGGCCTTCCTCGATGATAGAGTCTTCATCATCCTCCAGCAGTCCGTCAGCTGGCTTCAACAACCATTCTTCTAGTTGTGTCTCTCCTCCCACTCCTAGACCTTCCACCAACAATGCAAGCTCCCCTGTACACAATAGTCCCCAAATGCTGATTATAGTACACCATGCTGGTCTTAAACTTCCTTAAAAGAACAGTGTTGTCTTCTCAACTACTGCACACTGGAATGCTCTGTAAGCATCCCCCCAATGTGTTCCAAGAAATTCTCCAGTAAAACCGAACTGTATAATCCTCTTTGACAAAAAACACATAAGAACCAGAAAAGACATGAAAATTGGGAGAGAGAGATTCACACACCTGTTACATCCTCCCTGTCACGAAGATTTTGCAGAACAGTTTTGGCCTCCAACATGCGACCCTTGCTTACAAGCCAGCGAGGAGACTCGGGTAGCAACAGAACCCCGACAAGCACATACATAATCGATGGAACGGACAAAATCCCGAGCATGAACCTCCAGTTCACAGTGTTTTGTAGCGACAGTGCAAAATCCATCACATATGCAAGAAACAGCCCACCTGAGCCCATCAGCTGCGGCAGTGTCGCTAACTGTCCACGAATCTCAGCTGGTGCAGACTCAGATATCAAGATCGGCGCAATTGTTGCAGCTAGCCCGATTGCAGAGCCGACTAAAATGCGACCCATTATGAGAATGTAAACGGTGGGAGCCCATGACATGATTAAAGCAGCCACCGAGAACAATACACCCGAAACACACAGCATAGTCTTCCGACCCAGCCAATCTGCTGAAGGCCCTGCCACTGTTACACTTGCCACCGCTCCTATGAGAGTTGATGCCACCACCAAACCCTCTAGAGCAGGTGTTGCATCCAAATTGAACTCTGGCTTCATATACAGCAATGCTCCTGCAGACACACACGCGTTAGGCCATGGATTAACTACCAATCCTCATCGCTCCCTTGACCTTGACCCCAGACTCACCAGCCAGCAGAACCTCAGTGCAGGGAGCCAGAAGCAACGGCAGCGGTAGGAGCCTGCCAGCTGCTTCAGATCTCTAGTACATTGCTCACAAATAACAGCATTTTGTGTAGAAGAGTGATCATAGCTGCAATGGTGACTTCCAAGGAGGATATAAGTGCGTGGTGGAGGGCCTGTTCACAAACAGGACACGTACCTGCAATTGCACCACCATCCCAGCCTTGCAGTAAATTGCCAATGGCAGCAGCTACTGCTACCCCTTGTGCACCCTTGATCATCATTCTCCTCAGCTCAAGCTTCACACCCAGCTCATCCACTCGTAGCTGCTACAGGTCTCGGTATTATAATACCCTGGTGAATTCCCGCTAGCTGCACCTGCATTCAGTGAGTGCATATACATATATATGTTTAGCACTCTTGTTGGTCACTGTTCTTGCTGCACATGAAGCTGAGAAATAGTTTGCTGGGTTGGTGAATCATATATAATATTGCAGCCCAGAATTATAAGAGAATCTGAGTACTCATGCAACTACAGCTAGTACACTAGTGCATGCTCGCTTGCAAGATACAAAATTTGTGTGGTTAACCCATCATAGATCCCAGCTCCCTTGGTAAGATCATGCAGGATTCATGATCACAGCAAGGTGTGAGCCGGGAATCTCTCACTCTTTTTATAAGTAGCTGCAGGATACTTACAAACAGGGGGAGCTGCCAGGACCCAAAAGAGTTTTTCGCACAAAGGAGACGGAAAAACAAAGGACTTTCGTTCAAAAGACAAAGCACGCTAATGCTGAGAGCAGAGCGAGAGAGAGAGATCAACACCGCCCCCGAATCACTCAGACTCAATTAGGCCAGAGCTTTACCCAACAACTGCAGCTTCATTAACCGCACCACCACCGATTGCAACTACCAAGAGGAGAAATTCCAGAGTCTTCTCAAGCGCGAGAAATTAATACAGTAAACTTGACACAAGTAAAGGAATCTACGTGCGTACGACTACAAAACAAAAAAACAGCAAACAAACTGCCGGGGGAGATCTACTACGACAATTTCGTTTCCACTCGAAAAAACGACAACAACAAGAACAACAGGTTGACAATTGCGACAACACATGAGTAGTAGTATAACAAACGTCAACTACTACTACTAGTACTATAAGTCACCACCTCTTGAGCATTTCACTACAAATATATGGACAAAAGTTCTGCGGGAGACTACTACTTATATTAACGACGTCTGAAAAAACTTCCGGACAGTAATTAGTAGAGCAAGGAAATCATAAAATCTAGAGTTGTAAATTATGCAGAGAGATGTAGGTATAGAAATTTAGAGAGAGAGAGAGAGAGAGAGAGAGAGAGAGGGCTGACGCAGAGCTACGAGAAGAGAAGACAATTTACGTGTCGCCGTGGAGAGCGCTGGAGGTGTCGGGAACGTGCGGATGAGAAAGAAATTGTGCCCGTGGAATTAACCGCTGTCAGTAGGCATCGACGTGGACCCTGTTCCTTTACTACAGGTTTAAAAAATACCTTACCTACGACTAATGTTCCACGCTCATTAATTCCTGAGAGGGCCAGATGAAAAAAAAACTAAGAGCAATTTGCCAAAATTCTGGAAAATTTGAAACACAAGATAACTTTGAAATTTACTTAGGAGATTTAGCATACTTAGAGAATATTGTTGAAATTCTAAAATCTTCAGATTGAGGCTTTCGAACTTTGTTTTGTCAAAAAATTAATTATTTTGGCAAAATTTGCCGATAATGAGTTGTAGGTACAGTACCAGTACCCACCCCCCTCCCCCCCCCAACCAGACTTTTTCTTTTGGTTGAAATCTCAAGTTTGTGTGACCTTAGATCCTCACATGCAACACCCATAATGGGGTTTAGGGCTATGATTTGGCCAGAAATTGATTCGTAGAATATTGCTTTTCACCTAGCAGTTCACCAGCGTTTAGGATATATTATCATAAATATCAACTTTGGAGATGTGATATGTTATTGGTTAGGGCATCTCTTAAAGGAGGGGTTTGTTAACTAGGTTGATGTCAAAGAGCAAGCTCACCACCACCTTCTTGCACTTCCTTTTCGTTGCACATTGTTATTTTTCTTTCTTGAGTTATGAGTAGAGTGTCACCCAACTTCTATGATTGTGAAAACAACACCACCCAACATGGGTTGAACAAATGGGCTTTACAAATGTGTTTTGGGATTTTCAGGAATCAAATTGAATTGTACAATGAGCATTGAGATCTTATCACTACAAAATGAAAATTGGGGGCTTCTAGTGCACAATGATGGCAAGTTCAAGAGTAGCTTGATATTTAGTTGAAGTTCTCCATCTTTTGTAATTGAGGGGCTTCTTGCAAACAATAAGTGCATCAAGCTTTGCTTTTCATTCTTGTTTGAATCCATGTGTTTTCAAGTTCTTCCAATGTGAATTCTTGCAATTTGACAATGCTTTACTTTTTGTTCTTGTATCAACTAAACTTGTGTGTTTCCAAGTTTTTTCATCACACATTCTTGGAGTTTGACAATGCATGAAAGAGTTTTGTTTTGCTTTCCCATTTTCAACACATGATAATGTTTTCAACTTCTTCCATCATGCATTTTTAGGGAGCTCATAAGAGGTTTTATTTTTGTTTTTGTTTTCAAATTGCACATTTTCAAATTCTTTCATCATGCATTTTGTTGCTAATGTGTGTTGTAAACTCATTTTTCACAATGACGCCCCTAAAATTGCCTTAAAACTCTAAGTACAAACTTATTTTAATCGTTTTATCCCACTCTCTACAAACTTTGCTTTTGCACTTGTTAGTTCAAGTCCCCTTGTGTCATTTGGTTCTAACAAAAGCAAGGCTTACGTTGTTACTAAAGTTAATTTTAATGCATTTACTAACAGGGCTTCTATTTCAACTAATCTTCGCACTTCTAGGATTGATCTTGTTGGCATCATTACTTTGATTAATTTTCACACTTTTATTAATCTTGTTGATGTCATTGCTGATAAAAGAGTTGAAAAAGGATTTGAGGCTAAGAAGAAGAAATAAAAGGCTAAATGGGAACTAAATCAAAGCTTTTAGGATACACGGGTTGTAAAGTTTCCTTGGGTCAATTTAGTTGTACCGAATGGCAAGATGTAAATGGTTTAGTGCAAAGTTTATCCCACAATTGAAGATAGGGAAACATTATTTGTCCCTAAACTTAATGGGTTGAGAAAACATTGAGGTAGGTAAAAGTGTAAGGTAGTTTGGCCTAACAAGGGGTTTGGGAAATCTTACATCAATTTTGATAACCAACATGTTTAGATTGAAAAGATTTACACCACAATTGGACATGATGGCATTTAGCTCCCCATCATGAAACAAAATAAGGTTGAAAAGAAAAAAATTCAATTCACTACTTTTTTTTCATCTTTTGTGTGTTGGGGAGACCCATCATTGACTTTGAAAGCATGCATGAGTTGTTATAATTTTTGAAGACCTAGAAAACAATCTTGACAAGCATTAGACATACACTAATAGTTGCGATATGGCAAAATGTATGACCAATGTGGACTTGCCAACCACAAAGATGACCATCCAAATAGTGAACTACATTTTTGTAATTTACAATGAAGTGACTAATACAAATAACCAACATGGATTTCAATGCATGCTCATGTTGTTGATGATTTGAAATGGATGCCAATTAATCTTGGTGAATCTAAAGCCAATCACAAAAGGTTGCATAAACAAACAACCTCATGAACATGATCTAAAACTTTGTGAAAGCTTTTAGGGGATTATATGACCATGACCTAATTAGCTACTAAGTTTGTTTATTTTAGTGCAAATGGTGATGCCACCTTCCAAGGCATCAAAATTGAGGTTGCAACCCACTTAATAAAAAGTCTTCATTTTGTTGTACTCCTATGCATTACATAGTTCACATGATCAACTTAGTAGCCTTCACCTTCTTTAGTCTGCCCATATTTGGGAAGATTGAAGGCATTGTTGATGAGTGTGTATGCATATCTTAGTCATTCTCCAAAAAGAAATTTGGAGAGATAGAAGTGGCTCAGGTTATGGAGACAAAAGGTCACATGAATAATCTACCTATAGTATTGGTTATACCTAATGATGAATAGACATTTCTTGGGCATTGTTGGGCCTTGCTCAAGTCATAATATTGTCACCGTGTGACATGTTCAACAAGTTGGCCTTGTTGGACATTAGAAGAAATCTTATCCATTCCAACCATATTTTTGTGACTAATGTGCAATTAGTGTCCAAAGCAACCCAATTTCTGACTAAACTTGTATTAATCATATGTGGTACTTTAGTTACAAGTGTTCATGTAGTCACATGATATATGATTAAACTTTCACTAATCCAAATTTTAGTCATACATGCAATTATAATGTGTGACTAACATAAGTTTAGATGAAAATATTGATGAAAATTGAACATATGTCGTCCATTATGGGTGGCATCCATTGATGATTGACAACTACATTACTTTTACAACTATACATAAATTAACAAATGACACATGAAATTTTTGCTATAACAATTCAAAGTGTACAAATTAATTTATTGGCGAATAGGTTGTTAAAAAAACTATTATAATTTAGTAAGTAAATTAGGCTAAGTAAGCATAATAGGTTAATTTAAACTAGGTAGGCTTATGTACATTGGTACCTTAAACTAGCTTACATATTTAGTCCATTGGTTGCAATCACAGTCAAATGCACTAACAATGACAAAAGACAATCACAAATGGGATGTTTTCCACATAAAGAATTTTTTGAAGGATTTTTTTTGTAACATTTATTTTAAAATATTTACAATTCCCCAATAAATTATATTATTTGTGCTAATTTTTTTTAATAATTATGAATTGTCAGAAGTGTTAAATTCTATCAAATTTTACATTTCATTTTGAACAATGATCATAATTTCACATCATACTAAAATATGCTAACTATTTTAAGCTTTAGTTTTTTGTATCTTAATCCACAACTTTGTTGATACATCATACACATTATGACCCATTTACACATGGCTAATGACTTTTGAAATTTGAACATTCTAAAATTATACGTTGAATTTTTTTAATTTCAAGTACCACAATTTTAAAATTATGAATGCTTTTCAAATGTGAATGGTAGGTAACTCATCATTTAAATTTTTTCCCATCTAAATTTTTTTATTAAAAGAATCCTTAGCCTAGTGTTTTATAAAATTGATTTTTTGATGTGAAAGCTCAAAAGTCCTTTATTAAAACCAAAACTTAATTTGTTAGATTAAATGATTTAAAAAAATTCTTTAACATTCATATAAATCATTTAGCACAAATTTCCTTAGTCAACATGAAATTAAAGTGGCATTACATAAAGACGTTTGATGAAATTCACAAATTTTCTATCATCGAACATGGTTCTTGTAAAATTACTATAAATTAAATGGAGGGCCATGTTTTTTCATATTTTTATTATCACAAGTTTTTAACCTACTTTCATGTGTTTATATCAAAAAAATTGTCATTTTCAAACTGCATTTTGGGCACAACACTTTTATTGTCTATTTTACCATGTTTTCACCCATATGTGATAATTTTTTTATATTAAATAAATAGAATAGGTAATAGGTAGTAAATAGTTAGGAAAAATAACAAATATTTTATTGTGGGGTGAAAGCACACTAAGGTGGAATACTTTCCGGCATATTAAATAAAAATCCATTTTACACTATAGTAGAATAAATTATATTGCACATGGTTTAATGGTTTGAATGGACCATTTCAACCTTGACCTATATCAAGATCAAGTTCAGAAATCATTTCATAATTCACTTGGATATAGTCACTAGGATGTATGTTCAAAAGTTTTATTTTCTTAACACATTTCCATTCCACATCCCTTAACCCATCTTGTTGTTTTTGCATGTTTACACTAAAGTTATGTTTGTTTTCATTTTTATGGTACTTCTGAAGGATGTATGGTTTCTTTGGCTTATAAATAACCTTCAATTACAATCCAATTATGGATTGGGGTCCAGTGTTCAATCCCCCTTAAAGGCATGCATCTTATTGCATGACTTTGATTTATTTACATCTTTTGAGCTTGTAGTGGTTTTACAAAATGCATATTAAGGTGCGAGTACAAAAATAGGAGGGCACAAACAAGATAAAATGAGCCAATGGTGTTACTTTAGAAAAAGACTATGTATGTTTTTTTGCCCAATTTTTTTTTCATATGAATGAATTTTTGAATAATGTTTTTGTAAATTTTTATGAAAAATGTGTATAATTTTTTAGGTAGATGACTTTTTTTTGTATTTTTGATTAAATATGAATTTTTGAAAATGTGTCGATTCCTTGTAGATTTTGTGTTTCATCTTTTTAAATGATAACAATTTCAAATCATAACCAAAAATTGATTTTATAAATTTTTATGTTTTCTTGAATAATAATTACAACTCTTCTTAAAACATCATGTACATTATACCCCATTTATATGTGGTAAAAAACTTTTGAAATTCTAAAATTTTGAATCAATTTTAAAAGTTCTTTGAATTTTTAAAGTTTTAAAATTTCACATATTTTAAGGTATGAATGTTTTTTGAATATGGCTAATAGGTCTTTATTTTCTTAATTTTTTTCCCATCAATTTTTTTATATTATATAAATCCTTTTGATAGTCCTTTGCAAAATTGATTTAATTTGACACAATAGGTGTTCACTTTCAAAGGTCCTAAATTGAAATTTAAACTTAAAATTTTATCAAATGAATTTTTGGTTTGAATTCTTTAACATTCAATATGAATAATGACCAACTTGCCATGATTGCCATGGTTTAAATGGTAAAACATAAATATTTCTTCAATCTTGACTATTTTTACGATCCATCTAACATTTTTTTTGGCTTGTTTTATTGTGACTTCACTCAAGAGCCAAAAACCATGTTGGATAGTGGTGAAAACTGTGAACTTTTTTACATATGTTTTTTTCATGACATTTTAAAATTATGTACATCATTCCAAGTTGTGTTAAATGACTAATATGAATGTTGAGGAATTCAAATTAAAAATTCATTCAATTAAATTTTGGATTTTGGTTTTAAAAAAGGAAATTTGAACTTGAATAGGTGTCATGTTAAATTGTGGTTAATTTTACAAAGGATTATGTAAAGGATCATTGTAATAACATAATTTTAATGGTAAAAAAATTTAAATGATAATAATCTATTACCCAAGCTCAAAAAACATTCACAATTAAAAAGATATGGAATTATTTTTTTTAAATTCAAAGTATTTTTTTCATTTTCAAATTTTCAAAAATCCTTTACCACATGTAAATGGGTGAAATGTGCATGACATACAACAAAAAATTTGTAGTTTATAATATAAGAAACAAAAACCTAAAGTAGTTAGCATATTTTGGTATGATTCAAAATTATAATAAATTTTCAATTTGAAACGTAGAATCTAGCAAAATTTACATACTTTGTAAAATTCATATTTATTCAACAATGATTAACACAAAACATGTGATCTATTGGGGCAACTATATGTATTTTTAATAACAAGTTGCAAAGATTTCATTTTTTAAATTCTTTCATATGAAAAAGTGAAAAAGGATTAAAAAGGACTCACAATCCTTTTGTAAAGTAATCCCGTTGGCTCCTATCTACATACTTGCACCCATTAACCTTCAATTGCAATAAGGCATAAGATAATCATAAATGGGGTTCAAACAACCCCTTCAAGGCATTCAAATTGCCAATTTTCCATCCATAATCAATATTGTGTAGTAAAAATTTCACCTTATTAAAGCAACCACCTAATCACATCCTACAAAAATGACAATAGCCACCTTGCACTCACATGCTTCAACTTGGAATAGCCATAAGATCATGTGAAAAATGTTAATGTAACCTATTGGTTGGTCTTACCCATGTGGTCAATCCCACCTTGCCTAGACCTTAGAAAAATTAATGTTTTAAATTATTTTTTCAATTGCCAAATTTCAAATTTTTTATCAAAATTTCCAAATTTCCAAATTCCACATTAAATGAACCAATAGGGACTCAAGACATAAAATTATCCCTTTTCTATCATATCTAGTCTATATAGCCAAATTTGGTTGTTAAAATATGAATTTAAAAAAAGAAAGCATCTTTAAATTATATTTTTGGCTACCTATTGGAATATTTCATAGAAATCTAGCAATTAAGAAAAACTTGAAATTTGATGAATTAGATTCATTTCTACCACGAAAAAACCTTTGCATGCATTGAAATAATATTTTTCAGATTGAAATAATGTAAAAAATCAGAATTATAATTTTTTTTTATTACTAGGTCATTTATGGGTTGGTATATAATGTGGAATAGATAGTGATATTAAGAATCGTACTAAATATGATATCCAACTATGAAAATATTGGTGTCAATACTTGAATTATCTGTATAATGGTGTATAGGTCATGGTATTAAGGGTCATACTAGTTGGGTGTATGGCTGTGAAGATATTGTTGTCAATACTTGGACGGTCTACATAATAAAATATGTAGGTAATGATATCAACTATCATACTAATCTAGTGCCTCAATTTTGAGGCTGAAGATATTGCAGTCATTATGTGAACCATTGACATAACATGGTATAAAAAATGATATGAAGGATCATACTAAACTAGCATCTGATTATCAAAATTTAAAGTCTATACTTGGACTAGGCAAGTATCAAAGTTTAATGGTAATACTAGTGTGGGCCCCGTGCATAATGCACAGGTGTGTTATATACCCCCCCCCCCGCGG